>FWPU01004760.1_pt1 | contig 30935 bp, 30 predicted proteins | sample 2228361 | NCBI WGS metagenome assembly FWPU01 (sample SAMEA103939777, study PRJEB20133) | metagenome | reverse complement strand
AGCTAGTTAAGTTATCAAAATACACTTATTCTATCGAAGGAACGGGGCTAAAACAAAGTATAAAGAAATTAGGCTTATGGAAAGTAATTTCTGAAACAAAAGAAATTCCAGAAATATATTTGTATAATTCTGTTGAAGTAAGAACAGCTATTTTGCAAGGATTATTAGATATAGGCGGTAGTGTACCAACTGGAACTTATATTGAATATATTACAGCATCTAAAAATTTGATGAATGGTATTAAATTTTTAGTAGAATCTTTAGGAGGAATTTTTTATCACACCCAAGAGTATTTAAATGACACCAACATTAAACAGCTGGTATATAAATGCAATATTATCTGGCTTCCCCAAAATATAATTTCATTTAGATTAAATGAAAAGCTGAATAAAATAACAAATATTTTTCCAATTTACAGAGAATTTGAATCAATAGAGCCACTTGGTGAAGAAAATGCTACTTGTTTTCTTGTTGATAGTAAAGATCATTTATTTGCCACAAATGGCTTTATTTTAACGCATAATACACTTCTTGCCAAGGCTATGGCCGGAGATTCAGGTATTGCTTTTTATGGACAAGAGGGAAGCTCATTCACATCAATGTTTTTTGGTGTTGGTGTTCTAAAAATAATGGCATTTTTTAGAAAAGGTAGGCAGCTAGCAAAACAATTTGGAGCTTGTATTTTATTCCTTGATGAAATTGATGCTATAGGGAGATCAAGGGGAGGTACAGGAGCACAAAATCAACCTGGTTTTGCTGGTGGGATTTTTGGGGGTATTGGAGCTATGGGCTTATTAACTCGCCTGCTTTATGAAATGGATGGTATCGAGGATTTATCTTTATGGGATCAATGTGAAAATAAGATAAGAAAATTTTTGGGGGTAGAAGAGATTAACCAAGGAACAATTATGGTGCTAGGATCAACAAATATTGCCGAAGTTCTTGATCCGGCATTAACTAGACCAGGCAGATTTGATAGAAAAATTTATATTGATTTACCAGACAAGAAAAGCAGAAAAGCAATAATTGAAGGCTATTTAAAGACAATTTCGCACGATCCGAATATTAGTGTGGAAGAATTGGTTCAGATAACCCCACATGTAACCCCAGCTCAAATTGCATCAGCTATAACCAAAGATGCGGTAAGATTAGCATTTTTTGATGGTAGAGATTATGTAACTCAACGTGATATTGAAGATGCTTTAGAAGAACAAGTTTTGGGTATTCCAAATCCAATTGCTGATTTTGATCCAGAACAGAAAAGACAAGTTGCAATTCATGAGGCCGGTCATGCCATAGTGCAGCATTTTGTTAGGCCTGATGAGAGAATAGTCAGGGTATCCATTGTTAGGCGCGGCGGTGCATTGGGATATATGTTACCGGTTTCCAAAGTTGATTTATATACCCTTCCTCTTGATGTTTTTATTAGAGATATCATGGTTTCTCTTGCTGGACATGTAGCCACAGAACTAGTTTTGGGAAAACCCTGGACGGGAGCAGGTGGTGATTTAATGGCAGTAAGATCTAGAGTCATGCTACTAGCTTCCCATGGAATGTTTGGTTCTTTCCCAATTGATCCTTCCGGAAAATTTGAATATGATCCTGAAACTAGGAAATTAGTTGATATTTTTCTAAAGGATTGTTTGCAAAAAACAAAAGAAATATTAGAACAGCACAGAAAGGCGTTAGATGCTTTAATAGAAGCATTGTTAGAGAAAGATGATCTACTAGGTAAAGAAGTAGTAGAAATTATTGAAAGAGCAGAAATGGAGGTTAAATGAAATTAAAATTTTTAGTGGTATTTATTTTTATTTTAATAGTTATTTTTACAACCATATGGCAATTTTCTGAGACTAAAATTTTATTTAATGTAATATATCTCGAATTAAAATATCCATGGATTGATATAATAGCTGCAAAAATTGATGCAAATTTTATTGTATATTTAATTGCACCAAATTCGGATTACCTTTTACGATTTGGCATGAATAAAGAATATATAACAGATTTTGATTTAAATTTCTCTTATTTAAATAGAAAATTTTTAAGAAAATATTTTGATGGTGCAATTATATATTTTATTCAAAAAGACAGTGCATCAAATAAATATATTTTGGTAATGACCAGATTATATCCAGCGGAGCTATTGAAAAATAAATCATTGCTAGTACCAGGAGTATATTTAAAATATTTAGATTGGAATACAACTCCAGTATGGGGAATAATTAAAGATGATAAAATTTGGTGGGAAGGAAACTGGTTTAATTGGCTGCATAAGTTAATAGGAGGAATAAAATAATGAAAAAAAGGCAATTTTTATTTTCAGTTGTAACAATTATTAGTTTGCTTATATTTGTTATATGTGTTGTAGCTGTATTAACCCCACATTATCGCAATTTAATTTTCAATAAATACTACAGAGAGGCTTTAAAAATTGAAAAATATTATCCATTAATTGATGTAGTTGGATTTGGTTATTTGGATAAAAGTAATACTATATTTCTGGCCATTTCGGCGGAAAAAGAATTTTTTGAAAATCAGACAGATTATACCATGAATGTTTTCTATTCAACGTTACGCAACGCCATTAAGAAAATGATTACAGAAAATACCAAATTGGCAGTTATTTTGTATCTAGCTAAACAGGATGATGGTACTTATTTAATTGCTTTTGCAGAAATATTTGAATATCCACAACTATTTAAAGAGGGATATGTAAATGTTGGAGTAGTAGCTAAAATTGAAAAACAGTTAGCTCCTCAATTAGTAATGTGGGAAGGTAATCCATTTAGAAAATAATATTAATAGTTATATTGAGAAATCTCTTTTACCAAAATAGGAGGAAAAAATGAAAAAATATTTTCCATATTTTATAATCGGAATGGCAACCTTGATTGGTTTACTTGCTATTGTGACTGGATTTATTTTTTTATACAATACAGAAAAAGCGGCAGCTTATTATCTTGAAGCAAAACATTATTGGTTAGATATTTTAAATGTTGAAGTATTTACAACTTTTACTGCAGACGAAAGTAAAACCATTTTGTTTATCACAGCAATAAAAAGTGATCCAAATTTAGATTCAGGGTCTATTCCGGTAGAAAATGTTAAAGGGTTTTTCTTAGATTCAAAAGTAGTTGCTAAATATTTATATAAAAAATATCCAAATATTGATGAAGTGGTTTTACTGCTTTGTTCTTGGCAGCCAGATGGGTCTATAAATATTTCTTATATGTCCATTATGACAATGGATGGGATTAATAGATTTGGAGAAAAAGCCCCTATGATGACCATTTATATTAACAAACCCATAAATATGGAAAAAGTAATTTGGAGGGGACGATTCAAGTAATATTTTAACTATGGCCATTCAAGAAAAGATAACTCAACAAGACTTAATATTATATGAAATACTAAAAAATCCGGTTTTATGCAATGAATTTATCAATAATATTGATAAAGAAGGGTGGGAAAATGATTTTGAATATACGTGGTATCAAAGAGAATTATTATGTGATTTTAATTCATTTGTTTCTCTTTGCCAAGCCAGATCAACCGGAAAGACAACTTCATTTATTGGTTTAATTATTTGGTTATTGGTAAACAATATTTTCCCTTCTGACTATATTGTTTATACAGTACCCAATAAAGTTCATCTTGAACCAGTATTTAATGGGCTAATTAGGTCTTTTAGAAGTAATTCACTATTAAAGCATTTTATATCCAAGGGAGGCGGAATAAATAGTTCCACTTATACCATAACACTACTAAATACAGCCACATTACTCTGTCGTATAGCTGGACAAACCGGCACAGGAGCTAATGTTATTGGATTACATACACCTTTTGTAATTTTAGACGAAGCTTCCTATTACCCCTGGGGAACTTGGATAGAGCTAAAACCCATTTTAAATACTTTTACACCTGGATATAGATTAGTAGTTGGTGGTGTTCCAAATGGTTTAAGAGAAAATAACGTTTTGTATTATGTAGATATGCAAAATTCAGATTATACAAAACACAGAGTCTCCATCTATGACAACCCAAGACTTACTAAAGAAGATGAAGAAAATTTTATAAAAGATTATGGGGGAAAAGAAAGTGAAGATTTTATTCATCTAGCTTTAGGACAACATGGAGCGCCAGTTTATGCCCTATTTGACAGAAGGATGTTTGAATTAGAATCATATCCAGTTTATAAGCTTGTCTTAGATGGCCCAGAGCTAAGAGATAATATATCGGAATATCATACTAAATTATCTTTTATACCAGCTTTAGGCGAAAAAACCAGATGCATATTTGGAATTGATCTTGGCTTTAGTGAACCAACAGCAATATTTATACTTTTTGAAGACAAAGAAACCAGATTAAAATTTCATGCCAAAATACAATTAAATAAAGTATCTTATTCTATACAACCATCTATTATAGATTATCTAGATACAAAATTTAGTCCATATACTATAGGTATTGATAAGGGCTCATCCGGTTTAGCTATAATACAAAGATTGAGAGAATCTGTTGATTACTCACATAAAAATTATGACAAAAGAATTATACCAGTAGATTTTTCTGGTATGATTTCATTAGGGTACGACCTTGATGGAAATGAGTTAAAACAAAAAACAAAACCTTTTGCAGTTTCTATTTTACAAAATTATTCTTATAATCATAAGATAGTTTATTCGACAACTGATTTGGAAATTGTTTCTGAACTGGAAAGGATGACTTATTCAAAAGGCCCAACAGGAGAAATTTCTTATAAAACCTTAACCCACAAAGGTGGCAAAAGAGGCGAGGATCATTTTACTTCAGCTTTACTATGTGCGTCTGTTGCATATTATTTTGAAAATGAAAATTTATTTGATAATAAAAAACATACTAAATTGTTTAGTCCGAGGTGGTTATGAGTGAAGAAAAGACCAAATTAATTGAAGCAAGATCAGCAATAATGAACCTTGTAGGATCAGATTTTTCATTATCAAATCCATGGTCTTATAATGATGTAGATAAATTGGAAATAGCAGACATAAAAGAATATAGAGAAGTTATAAAACTTTGTAGATTTTTTTATAAACGCGATCCAATTGGCTCTACTGTTATAAACAAAATGGTTGATATTGGCATTACTGATCTTGACTTTGATAGAAGTAATTTAAATAATAATGCTGAAAAATTAGTAGAGGGCCTCTTGCCAGCTTTACAAGAATTCGCAGAAGCAATGGCTTTAGAATATTTAATAACTGGACTAGTTGTTCCAGAAATAAATTTTTCTACAGAAAACCAAGAAAAATTAAAACTTTTTGGCATAAAGAAATTTTCTAGTTTGACATTACCAACTTCTATGTGGTTACGCGATCCAGCTACCATAAAAATAAATGCTGTTGTGTCTGATAAACCATCTTATTTTGTAGAAATACCACAAAATTTTGTTACCTTTATTACTAATAATGGAATGTATCCAGATGGAACTAAGGATGAAAATTTATATAACTATCTATTAACTAATTATCCTAAATTAGTTTCATCTATAAAGAATGGCGATAGATATTTTCCTCTTGACAATCCTAATATTATTAGACGAAGAACTTTAAGCAATTCTCCATATCCAATACCATATTTATATGGGGCATTGGAGTCCATGAAACACAAACGTAATATTAGAAGAATGGACTATTCTATTGCCGCCAGAGTGATTTCTGCCATCCAATTAATTAAAGTTGGTAATGATCAATATCCTGTTACCGAAGACGATACTTCACAAATAGAAGAACTGAAAAATCAAATTGTGTGGAGAAATACTGCCGGAAGGGATATAGAAAGAATTTTTCAGTTGTTTACTAATCACACAGTTACTATTGAATGGATATTTCCAGATGTATCTGCTTTACTAGATGACACAAAATATAAAAGTGTAAACAGAGACATATTTTTTGCATTGGGATTTCCAAATATTTTAGTAACTGGCGAAACAGAGCGTTCTGGTTCTTCCAATGCTGAAATAGCATTACTAAGCCCAGAAAAAACAATGAATAGCTTTAGAAGAAAAATTGAGAGGGTTTTAAACTATATAGTTAATGAAACCTTTAGAGTAAATGGCCTGAGAATGGAAACTAAAATAAGATTCACCCCTCTAAATCTTAATGATTTTAGAAGCTTTTCTGAAGCTATTATTAGGTTATATGAAACAGGTAATATTTCTCGAACTAGTTTTGCTAAAGCTTTTGGTTATAATCTAGAAGATGAACTAGAGTTAAAAGTCAAAGAAGAATCTGCCATAAAAGAATTAGATATTCCAGCTTTTGCTCCAACCCCATATTCTAAATTACCTCAAGATACACCAGAAGCCCCATCATTAATTGAGGAAGACGAGGAAGAATAAATGGGAAAACAAAAAAAGGTTCAAGAGAAAATTACGGGAAATAAGAAAATTAAAAGCAGTAAAGAGCATAGAGCCAGAGGCCCTTTAGGCTACAAATTGAGGTTTGAAAAAGAAGGAAAATATTTTTCCTGTAGGAGTGATATATTTGTAAGCAGTAAAAATAAAGTAATAGGAATTAAGATTATAAAATAATTATTTTGCGATTTTTGAAAATTGGGTGTCAGATTTTTGACAAAAAATGATCTGTAGTATATAGAGGGATATATCAAAATTTTTTGCAAATCCTATTACTTATACAATTAAATTATTTTAAGAGGACGGATGTCCTCTATTAACCATTTCAGCAGGAAGTTATTATGGAAAAAATAGAAAAAATCCTTTCTGATCTTCGTTTACTAGAAATTAATGAGAGTTTGGAAGAAAATGATGCTTTTGCATCTATTACTTTAAATCCAACTTTACGCTGGATTAGGTTTGTTCTTACTGACGATCAGCCCAACGAAAATAAACAACGAGTACCTCAGGCAGAATTTGATAATTTAATTAAAACAGGTATCCATATGCCTATTAAAATGGCCGAGGGAGGTATTTCTTTAGGCCATGATGGAACAAAACCATTAGGTGTAATTACTAATCTAAAAAAGGTTGCAAATAAAATTGAGGGGTTAGCAGCTTTATGGTCTAGAGAAAGACCAGAAGACGTTGAACTTATTGTAAATGAATTTAAAGCTGGTCGTGTTCCACAAATATCTTGGGAAATTCCATATACCGATATAATTACCAATGAAGAAGGAATACAAGATTTAGTTGGAATTTGTCTACGCGCTGCTACTATAGTTGGTCTTCCAGCTTATGCTGGAAGAACTCCAATATTAGCAGTGGCCTCTAGAGAATTGGAGGAAGAATGGTACATGAAAGAAACAGAATCTGCCAAATGGACTAGGGCATATATTAATGATTTACCAGATTCAGCCTTTCTTTATATTGAACCAGGCGGTGAAAAGGATGAAGATGGTAAAACAGTTCCCCGTACACTTCGTCATTTACCAGTAAGAGATGCTGATGGTAATATTGATTTACCACATTTACGCAATGCTATCGCTCGTTTAGAGCAGGAAAATACTGGCACAAAAGATGGAGAAACTTGGTTAACAGAAAGTTTACGGGAAAAATTACTAAAGAAAGCTAGAAATATGCTGGAATCCGCTAAATCTAGTTTTAAGGAGAACGATAACATGAATGAAATTGAAGAACTGAAAGCCCAGCTAGATGAGGCTCTCAGCGAAATCAGTAGGCTTAAAGAAGCCTTGAACGCAGCTAACGCCGAATTGGAAATGCTCCGTGATTTCAAAGCCTCCATTGAAAAAGAACATGCTGACGCAGAGAAACTTTCTGCTATTAAAGCAAAATTTACTGAAGCTGGCATTGAGAAAGATAATGACTATTTTGTTAATAACAAAGATATGCTTTTAGCTCTTGATGAATCTGCTATTGATTTTATGATTCAAGAACTAGTTGCTTTTGCATCTAAAAAACATGTTCAAAATAAAGGAAAAGAAGGTATTCCAGGTGTCTTTGATAGCACCAGTATAAATACTGATAATATAAAATCCCTGGCACAACTGCTAAGGGAACGCCACATTAAGAAATAATTTGGAGGATTTTTAAAATGGAAATCAATAAGTTTACTGATATTATTGGAGTTGTTACTGCCCAGGATATTCCTGAAGGTCGGATGGTTCTTTTGGTTGATCATAATCAGTCTGTTGATTTTGGCAGCCGAACCGACCTCCCAGCAGCCAAACTCCCTTCTACAGCAGCCGAAGCCAGCAAAGCCCATTATGTAATTGCTTTTGCTGTAGACAACGCAACTCCGCCAATTTATCAGCCATATCCTCAATATTCATATGCTCTTCGCTATGGGTTTGATAAGACAAGTAATTTGCCTTTTAGCGCTACGGTTTACTTGACACAGCCCTCTGTTCAGCAAGGGCTTACTATTCCGTCTGGTGCTCTGGCACTTGCTTTTGGCCCCGGCGTATTTACTGTTACATCTGGCTCTTATATTTATTCTGCCGCCATTGAAACTCCTGGTGAATGGCTAGAAGTTGAATATGTTGGAGCAGATGCTGGTAAATTGAAAGTTGATGCTGATGCCTCTGAGCGATTTGCTCAGGTTGAATACTACGATCCAAATACTGGCAACCTTACCTTTAGAATTAATTGGTAATATATAATTTGGAGGACTTATTAAAATGGACGAAAAACAGCTAAAAGAAGCTATTGCATCTCTCGCAAAGGACAAAACAAAGCGGGATGCCCTTGCTGAATTGATCGTTGAATATATTCAGCCAAATCACATTACAACTGACTTTGTTGGAATGCTACTTGATACCCGCAATCTAAAGGAAGGAGATGTACTTGTTAAAAAAGTTCGCAAGGGTATCACTGTACGAACACTTGTTCCTGGTTCTGTTCATCTTGCCAGCGAAATTACAGTAAGTGATCGTGCAAATTATATTCTTGACGGAGCTGATATTAAAGTTACCTACAATTTGTGGGAGCTTGAATCTGGAGAAATTGGTAGCGTTGACGAAATTCGAGCCGAGATGCTTGCCAAGCTTCGCGATTTCTATATGAACAAAGTGTTCAATGCCCTGTCTTCTGTCTGGACGGTAGCCAATACACCAAATAATTTTATCAGCTTGGGTACTCCAATTACAGCCACAGCTCTTGAAGATGCCATCGATGAAATTAATCAGAACTCTGGTGGTGTCAAGGCCGTAGTTGGTACACGAGCTGCCCTTACTCCCGTTACAAAGTTTGGTGCTTTTTGGGATAATGGGGCTTCTACTCCAACTATTTGGGGTGTGGATGAGCAGCTTCGCCAGGTTATGGAAACCGGCATGCTTGGTAAGTATTATGGAGCTCCCCTGGTAGTTCTCGATCATGTTTATGATAATCCTGAGGATTATAATCAGCTTATTCTTCCCAATAATCGCATTTTGGTTATTGGTAATAAAGTTGGTGAGTTTATTACCTATGGAGAACCAAAATGGAAACAATGGGAAGATATGGCCCCAACTCCTCCTCAGTGGTATCTTGAAGTATATCAGCGCTTTGGTATGATCATTGATCGCGCTCAGGGCATTTACGTTATCCAATATACTCCCGCTTAATTAATCAATAGGGGGCGGTAATATTACCGCCCCCACCAAAATATCAAAGGAATAAGGAGAATTATAAGATGGAAACTTCGGTTGATCATTCGGTTTTTTCTGCAATGCAAGTAGGAATTCCTTATAAAACATATAAGAAAACTATTTTGGGTAGGGTAGAAGTCAGGTATCTAGATCCATTTAATAAAGCACCTGCTTCTACGATTTTAAAAGGAAATCCATCTAATAACGAGGAAGGTTGTTTTATTGATGTTTGGACAGAGCAGGAAGATGTTTTCTTTAAGAGAGCTAATTCTGCTTTAATTGAATCTGGCCAAATTATTCAATTTGATAGAAGCAAACTTTCTGAAGAATCTAAAATTAACCCATATCATGTAATGTCTGATGAAGAATATATTAAAATTTTAAATAGCCCATTCTTTACTTTACAGCAAGCAGTTAATAAAATTACAGCCGAAGCCCCCTTATTGAGGCTTTTAGCGCTGGCAGAACAAGAAGAAAAATCTTCAAAAATTCTTAATGTTATTAAAGGACGGCTAGCTGAAGTACAAGAAACTAAATTGAGTGCTGAATAATGGCAATAACTACACCTACCAATCTAGATTATTTAATAGATTTTTTGAGGCTTCATTTGGGGGATACTGATTCAGCCTCATATAGATATTTAGACGAATGGTTACGAACAGCCTTAGTAATTTCTGTAAAAGAATTACAAAGGTGGTGGAACTATCGTTATCTTTTAGATTCTAACTATAATGTTTATAGAAATCCAAATCATGTATTTATTTTTGCCGAACCACCCATTATACAAGATGCTGATGAAAAGCCAATAATTTTAATGGCTTCAATCATTATTAAGAAAGGTTCATTAGAAAATAATTCATGGGAAGTTGGAAGCTGGAGAGATGCCGAAATATCTTATTCAAATATTGAGGGTAATAGAGCCAAACTAGAATCTTTAAGAAATGATTGGGAACAGTTAACCGCTATTTTAAAACCTCCCACAAAACGTTTGGCACAAACCAAAAAGGGAAGTTTGCCAGGATATTTAAACAATTTGTATGAAAGAGTAACTAAATATTAATTTTAGGAGAGGCATATGCGAAAGGAAAAAATTAAGGTATTGTGGATTGGGGATGCTGTCACCCCAACCGGATTTAGTCGTGTAAATCACTCAATTATATCAAATTTACCACAAAATTTTTACGCCATAGATTTTCTAGGAATCAATTATTTCGGTGATCCTCATCCATATCAAGGAATCAAAATATATCCAGCATCTAACAAAGGCCATATTTACGGATTTAACAGGATAACTGAATTTGCCAATAAAAATTTTGATTTAATTTTTATATTAAATGATTTATGGATTATTAATGAATATTTAAAATTAATAAAACAATCATTTAAGAAAATTCCAAAAATAGTAACTTACATGCCAATAGATTCTATTTTGCCAGATGAAAGCTGGTTTAGTAATTTTGATATCGTTGACAAGGCCTGTGTTTATACAAATTTTGGGCATAATGCTGTTAAAGAAATTAGACCAGATTTAGATTTTACTATAATTCCGCATGGTGTAGATACTAAAGTATTTTATAAAATAAATAAACCCAAAGAAGAGATTAAAGCAAGTATTTTTAATAATAACCACCGTTTTGCTTATAATAGTTTTATTATTCTAAATGCCAATCGCAATCAGCCAAGGAAAAGAATAGATATTAGTTTTGAAGGGTTTGCCATTTTTGCCAAAGATAAACCAAATGTTTTTTATTATCATCATGCCGGTATAGAGGATGTTGGTTGGAATATTATTAGATTAGCTAATAAGCTCAGCAAAAAATATGGCTATAATGTTGAAGAAAGGCTTATATTAACCAATAAAGAGATTGGTGTTCAAAAAGTTCCAGATGAAAAATTAAATATGATTTACAATGCTACAGATGTTGGAATTAATTGTTCTATAGGAGAAGGATGGGGATTAACAAATGTTGAACATGCAGTTACTGGTGCTCCGCAAATAGTTCCAGATCATAGTGCTTGCAAAGAATTGTTTGAAGATTGTGGGATATTAATTCCTACTTGTATGGATTTTTGTCTTGAAAAGACAATTACTTTTGGAAAATTAGTGCATCCTGAAGCCGTTGCCGAAAAATTAAACTTTATTTATAATAATAAAGAATTATATAATGAGTTATCTGAAAAGGGAATTAAAAAATTTATAGCGCCAGAATATAATTGGAAAAATATAGGTAATCGTTGGCATAAGATATTTATGGATTTGGTATGAATATAGTTTGGCCTGATAACACTACAGAAATAATAGATAAAATAAGAGGAGCTATTGGTAGGGATATAACTATTTATATTGTAGCTTCTTCTATTCCATGTCCGACTTGTTCTCTTGATCCAGTAACAAATGAATCAACAGATTCTTTCTGTACAACATGTTCTGGTATATACTGGATTCCAATTTATTCTGGATATGTCACTAGCGGACATATTACTTGGGGAAATGTAGATATTTTACAGTGGATACCAGTTGGACAGTATTTTGAGGGGGATGCCAGGGTACAGATAAAATATACCCCAGAAATTTTTTCAATTGTTGAGCAAGCTCAAGATAATGGTTATATAGTAGTCGATAATGAAGTAATGGAAATAAAATCTAAAATACTAAGAGGAGTAAAAAATATTAATAGAATTTTGATCAATTTGGTCAAAAAAGAGAGGTAAAATATGGAAAAAGGAGTTGTTGTTCAAGGTTTAGATTTAATGGATGTTGTTATTTTTATATCCAAAAAGAATAAAAAGTTTCAAGCAATTTCTTTATCAGAATTAGAAGAAATTATTGATAAAGAAAAGTATCCGGAAATTTATCAGGCAGTTAGAAAATTGATTTTGGATGGATTTAACAATTATACTCGTTCTATTGTTAGAGTATTATTTGGTGATATTGAATACATGATTAAATAATGGCAAACGAATTTTTTAGTACCAGCGTTTTAAGTGAATATACCAAAGAGGAAAGAGAGCTTTTAAAAACCATTGCGGAAAATGCCAAGAATTTTCTTCTAGTTTTAAATGAGGTTGATAAAAAAAGTATTGAATCTGTAAAGAAAATGGCCCATATTTCCGCCATAAATGCAATATCTGATAAAGTATTTTCTGTTTTTAAACGACATTTTATTGAAGCAATAATAAAAAGTGTAGAATATAATCATGAACTTTTTGTAAATCAGACATTAAGAGCTCTAGAAGCTCATCAAAATGAATTAATAAGCATAATACCAGATGGAGAACCTGGTAAAATATTTGTTAATTTAAATATGAATGTATTGGGAACAATTGACGAGTACGCCGCAGCCGTAGAAATGACAAGAGAAGAATTAGGAATAGCAAAAATACCGGATGCAAATATTAGATCAGTTATTTGGGCCGAAAAAATATATGGAGTTGCAAGAGAAGGTGTAAGGGTTACAAAATTAAACACTGATGAGTTAGAAGAAGAAGATATAACTGACAGATATGAAGGCCTTTGGGAAAGAACAATAACAACAAGATTAAGTTTTTTAGACCCCTTAAGCGCTCCTTGGTGGTATATTTTAAATTATGGTAATATAAATTTAAGATTTTCGGAAGGCGATGAAGGTATTCCATACCCAACAATAGAGCCTACTTATTTTTTAGATAATATAGTTATTGAAATAAATAATTTATTTTATGCTTATTATAATAATGCTTTTAAGTCAACATTTACTAAATTTGGTGAGGTACTAGCCAAAGAAACTGACGATTTTGTTAGTAAATATATTGAAACTATTACTAATTATGATCCATCAAAGGGCATGAAAACTTTAAATACGCTTGAGTATAATGACAAGATTTGGGAATTATATATAACATCAAGAGGCAGGGTAGGATTGAGGTATTCGCTTCAAAATCTTAGGAGATAAATAATAATGGATTATGAAAGATTAAAAGACCTTTCAATTTATTACTGGTTAGTAAATTTATTTTCGGATTCTCCATTTATAAAGGTAGAGGATGGTTTTCCTATTTCCGAAATAGTTTTACCAACAGTTGCCGTAGAATACAAAACTATTATTTTAGACCCACATGAATTGGGAAATTCGGAAAACACATTTAGGAGGAGTTGGTATATAGAAGTTATAGCAAAAACAAAATCACAGCGCGATGAAATAGCTTTTAAAATAGCCAGGGAATTGCAACACAATATCCCTGTATATAACTATAATGAGGGGTTTCCACCAGAAGTTACCCCAACCCAAATTGGGTGTTTGATTGTTAGAAATATAGTGGTAGAACCAATACGGATTTCACCACAATTAACACAGAAGCTTTACTATAGAGCTACTGTATCTTTCGAGGCTGAACTTAATAAATTAATTTAGGAGGAACAAATAATGGCTAAACGTTTAGCAATTGCATCAAAAGAGCTTGCACTAAGGATAGTCGGAGGCTATGATTCTTTCCTAGCTTCTAGGGTTCAGCGATTAAGTATCAATGCAGATATTCCATCAACAATGATTAATGAACTTGGAAATTCACAGCATGCTGGCGTAGTTACTGATATCCCAAATATTACTTTGACATTTTCAGCTTTTGATGTTAGCGTAAAAGTATTTTCCGTCCTCACTGGCACAAATCCAAATTCATATCCATCAACCGGTGTTGATATTTCAAATCTTGGTGAAATTGATGCTATTATTTATATAAAAGATGAAGATATATCAAACTTTGTAAAATCAGCCCACGCTCGCCGACTCCAGATTAGAGATTTTACTTATAACTATAGCGTTGATGGAGAATCTACCGAAGAATATACTGCCATTGGTTCTGAACGGCGCTGGTTTAAAAACTATGTGCAAGTAGATAGATTTACAACCGGCACTAATAGCTTTACACTAACCCAAACACCGGTTCAATTGAAGAATGGCAATTACGCCTTATCTGTTATTTTAGATGGTAATTATCTAACAGAAGTTAGCACAGCCCCTTCCAGTGGCCAATATAGGATTACTGGTACTACTTTAACTACTGGTGATATTAGAACCGCACAGGTTATTGCTGTATACCAGGTAGCTTTGGCATCAGCTCCAAGCTGGTCTGATGTTAATGATCCCCTGATACCGGCAGCCATTCGCGGAAAAGACGTTGAGCTGAAGATTGGCGTTAACAGTATTGAACGCGTACAAAGTGTGACTATTAATGGCACTCTTAATGTCCAACCAGTTAGGGAAATGTACAACCAGCACGTTGTTGGCTATCAGAGACAAGTTCCTACTTTGGAAGGAACTGTTACGGTTTTAGACACCGATACAGAGCTTATTGATTTGTTAGTCACCGGCTCAATTAGTTCGGGGGACACTGAATTTTCATTGGGAGAAACTTGCGCAACATCTGGTTTATCCCTTGAAATAAAGCTATATGATCCTTGCAATACAAATACAGTTTTGAAAACAATATATGTTCCTAATTTTAGGGTTGTTGGGGATGCATACACTTCTAATGTCAATGAAAATGCTACCCAAACATTTAACTGGCAAAGTGTAACTGCTCAATGTATTATTTATAGTGGTGCGCGTCCATAATTTAACAATTTAATATTGTTTAGGCCATAAGATAAAGGATTACACTCAAGGGGCTACACTAGCTTTATTTTGCTATTGAGTGTAGCCCCTTTAATTTTAAATAGGAGAGGTTAGCATGACCATAATGAAAGATTTGGAAAAAAATGATGTAGATATTTCTAAATTGTTTAATTGGGGAGATAGTATTGAAATAATTGCTAGTAATGGGAAAAAGGTAAAAGTATATGTAAGACTTGTTGGAGATTTCGAAGTAAGCAAGGCCAGAGTTTACGCATTACGCAAAAGCGCAGAATTAAGGAAAAAGCTAAGAGACCCAACCACAGATGAATATCTAGCTTTTATTCCAGAATTAACAGAAAATGACAAAGATAAAATAATTGAAATTCTTGTGCTTTTAAATATAAAAGAGCTAACTAATAGGGCTGAAAATAATTTGAACTTGAAATACCCCAAAGAACCACCATCCGATGCTCCTTTAGAAGAATTGGAAAAATATCAGGAAGAAATTGATAATTGGCCGAAAACAGTTGAAAAAGAAATTTCAAAAGCATTAGATAAAGAAATAGAAGCAGAAAGGAAATTATATAAAGATAAAGGAATTGAAGAATTGAAAGAAGAATATGTTAATATAATGATTAATAAAGCTTGTGAAGCAGAAATGTATTCTTCTTTCCAAGATATGTGTGTTTATTTCGCTTGTTATAAAGACAAAAATTATAAAGAAAGATTATTTAATTCTATTGATGAATTTTTAAATCTTCCTTCGTCAATAAAAAATACACTAATAGATTTTTATAATACACTTACTATAAATATGGATGAATTAAAAAAATAGCTAGAAGCAATGCAATAGCAAGTATTTGGAATCTTGCTAAAGCATTGCAAATACCACTTGATCCCAAAATAAAAACTTTATCAGAAGTTCCTTATACAATTTCTTATGTTATAAAGAAAAGACAGCATGTAGATAACTTAAATGAGCTTCCCAAAGAAAAAAGACCACCAGAAGCTATGATTTGGGAAGGTACACCAGAAGAACTTGAAGAATGGTTAGATAAAGTTTTTGATAGAAAAAAGAAAGAAATATCAGAATTAGTAATTCTTGAATCGGAGATAGAATAAGTTGGCCAAAAGTTTAAAAGATATTTTAAATGATTTAAGACAAATACAAATTGAAGCCATGAAAGCATCATCAGCCCTGGCCAATATCGGGAGTTATTCACAACGCCCGCCAACTGAAGCCGAAAAGCAAGCCATTGGATCATTGCTAGAAAAACAGGCACGCAGCAGGCAGGCCAGATTTGAAATGAGAAAGCAAATTGAAGATATGTACCTTGGGCTTTTAGGGGATATAAATGCTGTAAGAAAACAATTTGGCGAAAGAGCGGCTCGTATGATGTATTATGATCCCTCACTGAGAGAAAGATTTTTGGGATTATCCGGATCGCCAATCAGTGAGCAACTAAAAGCACTTCAAGATGATGAAGAATTTAAAAGATTAATAGATTCAGTAAATAGAAGAGCTAAATCCAGGGGTAAAGCAGAAATTCCACCATATTCTAGAGAGGCACTAGAGGGGCTTTTAGGGGTAACTACAGCCACTGACGTATTAACAAAAGCGGCCGAATTAGGTTTTTCTGTAGAACATATCAAGAGAGTTAAGATATTTAATGATAATTATAAACAAGTTCTATTTTCAATGCAAGTTGGAAATAGAACTTTTAAGGAAGCACAATTAGTTGTAGATAAGTACGGAAATATTCTTACTAGCACTCAAAAACAATTTAGAACATTTGCAGATGCTATTCGTAGGAATATTGTAGAAATGGTAAAGTGGTCAGCAGCCACTTTAGTTGTATGGGGTTCTATTAGAAAAGTTTCCGAATTAATTAATATAGCTATTGATAATGAAACACAGCTAGCTTCTATTGGAGTTGTTTTAGGAAAATCCCAAAAAGATTTAGCCGATGTTTTTGATGCTGCGGCCGAAGCTGCCTATAAAACAGGAGAAAGTTTAACTGGTGTATTGGAAGGATATGCGCAGGCATATAGAGCTACAGGAAATATAACCGACCAAACTGAACGGGCTGCTGTTGCTCAAGATTTGCTTATAAATTCATTAATTCTTTCAAGATTATCTTCTCTTAATCAATCCCAAGCCATGGATACCCTAATTGGAGCTCTACGTCAAGCCGGTCTCCAATTAAATGAAGGAAGCAAGCTTTTGGATAGTTGGGTCAGGGTATCTAGGTATGCCAGTGTTTCAATTGACACTCTTGCAGAATCTTTTGCTATTGTGGCTGGTGCAGCGGAATCTGCTGGAGTTGACATGCATAAATTAAATGGTATTATAGCTGTTTTAGCTGAGTCTACTACTTTATCAGCCACAGAAGCTGGTAATGCTGTTAGGGCTTTTATATCTGGATTTAGCAGTGACCAGGCTGTTAAAGAAATGACTAAATTTGGTATAGCAGTTACTGATACCAAAGATCAAACTAGAGGATTTCTTGAAATTTTAGATGAAATATCAAGCCTTTATAGAGCCGGTATTATTTCCGATGATCAACTTAGAGAAATAGCAAGGGCTATTGGAGGTCAAGGAGCACGCAGAGAAGCACAAATTGTTACCGTTATTAAAAATCTCTCCAGAGCAAATGAAGTAGCGGCCATTTCTGCTGAGGCAAATGGTGATGCTATGCAAGCACTATCAATTCAGCTGGAAGTTGTACAAACATCAATAAATAGGCTTTCTAATGCTTTTCAAATACTAGCCAGGACAATGGGAGCGGAAGGCGGAACTTTAGGTGTAGTTCAGCTATTTTTAACTATTTTAGAAAAATTAGTTTTAACCACATCATTTTTGATTAAGAATCTTGGAGAATTAACCCCTGCTTTGGCAGGTGTAGCTGCTATTTTATTTCTTTCATCCCAAAATACAAGAATAGGGTTTTTGGCTAATTTATCAAATATATTTGCAAGGATGAGAGGGGGAAGTATATATGCTAGAGAATATCTTGGGTTGACTTATGGAGAAGAGCTTTTAGGTATAGGAAGAGCTAGAGGAAGTTTGGCCGAAAGAATAACAGCCGGATTACTAGCCCCTGGATTATTTGGAAAAGGAACTGTAGGGGGACAGCTTGGCGCAGCAGCTTTTCTTGGGTATAGTTTATTCCAAGATATAGAAAATCAAGATTGGGAAGGTATAGGGGGCAGTATAGCTGGAGCTATAGCTGGATTTTTAATTGGAGGCCCAATAGGAAGTATTATTGGTACTACTATAGGAGAAACTTTTGCTAATGTTATTTTCGATTATGAACCAAAATTTGAAAATTTATTTAAAGAAATATTTAGAGAAGCACCCAAGGAAGCAAAAATTGTACCAACAGAAAAAGTTCCAACTCCTACAGAAATAACAGAAGACATATTTAGAACTTATGGTAGAGAAGTTGGATTTCCAGTAGGTGAAGCTGGAGGAAAAATTGCTGCTAGGCTTTCCGCATTTGTGGCCAATCTTATTTATGGTGGAGCAAGAACATTTGGATTTTTAGGAAGGGGAGCTCCTGAAGCATCCATTACACCAGAATTGTTCGCATTGGGTAAAATAAGAAGCGAAGAAGAAAGGAGGAGACTTTTTGGATTAATTTATTCTTCAAAAGCCGAAAAAAGTTTTGGAGTACTTCAACCAATATCATTTATTGCACAAGAACAAAATAAATTAGCTCAAGAATATTCTAAGGTATTAGATGATATAATAAATAAAGAAAAAGAAAGGTATACTTCGGCAGCTTTAGCTGGAAAAATTACAGATCGTGAGTTAAGAAATGCTTTGGATTTAATTCCAAAATTATCATCAATTCTAACTAAATATGAGATTGCTTTTGGCGATGCTTTTAGAAGTTTAAATAGTGGAGTAAAAACAACAGAAGATACTTTCTTAGCTTTTACATCTTTAGTTATTAATTCTTCCTCTGAACAGATTCAATGGCTAAATGCAATTACTCAGGAAATAAATGATATAACAAATTCAATTCAAACAGCTAAAAAATTTGGACAAGAATTTGTTGTTATAAGGGAAGATGATCCAGCTACTTTGGAAGAAAATGAACAATTAGTTTTAAGTATAGCTGAAGCCCAAGAATATTTAAATAGTAAGATAAAAGAAGGAGCTATTTTAGCTACTAACATGTTTGCATCTTATAAAAAGGGAATAGTTACTTTACCGTCTATTGTTACTCTTGATATTAGGGAAGAAGAATTAACTAAAGTTTTAGAAAGAGCTTCCCAAAAACAAGCCGAGTTTATTGCAAAAACTTTTGAAGCTGGTTTAAATCAGGGATTGACGATTGAGGATATTGTATCTACTTTTGAGCCAGTAATGATCCAGGCTGGAAAAGATGGCGGGTTGCATTATGCAGAAGGATTTATGACTCAATTTCTAACATCCACAGTAGAAGAGATGAGAAAGGCTGGAGAATTATTGCCTCCTCCAGCACCTCTTGGATTAAGAGTTTTTGATATACCTTCTACTCAATTTCCAGCTGTTATGGCTCGTTATCAGCAATTATTATCTACTATTCAAGCCCAAGTTCCGGAATGGAAACCAGATGAAGAAACATTTGCTGCTTTATTTACAGATTATATAGCCATGCCAATTACTGCTGATTTGACATTGCTTAATATTGCAATGCAAGAGCTTATTGATGTCAATAAAAAGCAACTTGATGGTATTTATAATCTTCCCACAGATGCTAGTTTTTATGTACCATTTACTGGGTATCAGCTTGGATTTGTAAATAGAGGAGGTGGAGGTGGTGGTGGACTAGCTGAGGCTTTAGCAGCCGCAAAAGAAGCTGCTGATACGGCAACAGAAAAAATAGCCGAACAATATGCTAGAGATCGAGTAATAGAAAAGCTTACCAGAGAAGGAAGACCGACCAAATCTACTAGCATTTTTGAAATTTTTGATTATGGTAAAAGAGTAATGAGGGAATATCAGGAAACTCAATATCCTCCATATACATCTCCTGGTAGTAGGACTCGTATTAAAGAATTTCCACCACCCATTCAAGTACAAAGTCCTTTTCAGGGAACACAATCATTTACAGATGTTATTAGATCGATTGGAGAAATAGTTGGAAATTCACTTAAGAATTTAAGTGCTACTTTAAACCTGCAAATTGAAACCAAAACTCAAATTATTTTAGATGGAAGACAACTAGCCGAAGCCATTAAACCGTACTTTACTGAGGATGAAATTCGTTTTGAGGGAACTGGTGGCGGAGCTGTTAAACGATTTATTATTTAATGGAGGCATAGTTTGGTATGACAGATTGGACTTACGCCGGTATTAGAATATTTCCACAAGATATGACTACTGATGATGGACAAATTATAGCTCGTTTAAATCCACTTGACGGTGGAACAGTATTACATATATTTGGAAATGATGAGTTAATAACCAGAATACAAGCTTATGTAGTAGGATTAAGTGATATTACTACACTGAGAAGTTTAACTGTTTCTGGAGTTTCTTTTCCATTAACAGCACCTTTTGGCAGTCCAGTTAATTATTTTTTAAATAAAATAACTACTAAACTTCAAAAAACAGTATGCCAAACTATTAGGCCAGATCTACCAGAAGATAGTCCAGTATATTTGGTTGATATGGAATTATATTATGACGGCTAAAAAATTATACGCCTCAATACCTGGATTTTCTAATTTAATAAGTGTCAATGTAGCAACACAACATGAACAATCAGTTTCTACCGCTACCATTGAATGTATTGGAGAACCAACCAAAGGAATTGGTGATGAAGTTAATATTGATTTGGGATTTACAGATTATCATGGTCATATTTTTAAAGGATATATAAAACAAATAGAAAAATCAGCCCCTCCACATGTATATAAGGTAACTTGTCACGATGTTATGGCACAGGCCGTAGATTATTTTTTTGTACCAACCAATCCGGATCAACCATTTAGACGACAAAATATAAAAGCAGAAAAATTAATAGAAGATGTTTTAAGGGAAGCTGGTTTAACCACTTTTGATTTTGATGATACCCAATTTACATTTGCAGTTACTCCAGATGTTTATGCTGAGGTAAAACTAATTTCAGCATACGATTATGCAAAAGGTATAGCTGATATTTTGGCATGGCATTTATGGGCAGATGAAAATGGAGTAATAAAATTTAAAAATAGAAAACCATATTTTATGGATTCAAGTGATCCAGGAACATCTCAGCCTGGTTGGGTTAATGATACTCCCATAAAAACCTTAACTGGGGCCGATAATATTAATGTTTCTTATGTCAGACATGAGAGAGATTTACGTAATAGAGTAGTTGTAGTTGGTGCACCAGGAATTTTTGCAGAAGCTAAAGCAGAAAGTCCATATTTACCTCCTGGTTTTTATAAAACAGCTGCTTTATTTTGGCCAATTTTAGATTCTCAAGATATGGCAGATAAAGCTGCTTCATATAATTTAAATTTATTAAATAGGCTTTCCGTAGAAATACAATGTAACGTCTTGGGTGATTATCAATTGTTAGCACACAAAGCTGTTAGTGTAAATTTAAGTAATCCTAGTATTTCTGATAATTTTTATATTTTTTATGCTGAACATAGCTGGTCAGCATCAGGATATACCACTACTTTACAATTAAGAGCAAAAGCAATATGAGTTATCCTACAGTAGAAGTAAGGTTTGGAAGTACTGATATAACTAATTTAGTTATAGATTATACTAGAGAACAATCTATTTGCACTGGAATAGGTACTTTAAGGCTTACATTAGTATCGGAAGGAGCTCCGTCTTTTAGTTATTGGGATTCAATAAAATTATATGAAAATGGTATTCAAAAGGGATTATATAGAATTCAATCAATTAGTAAGACCCATGATGGTAAAACTTTACTAGAATGTCAGGATAATTCTATTAGATTAACAGATTATTTTATTGCGGAGCAATATCAAATAGATTATCCAGTATATACAAGATATTGGATTGAAAAATTTCTTAATGATGCAGGAGTTACATATAATTTTACTACAGATTCTCAAGGTAATTTAGTAAATGAAAATACTACCCTTGGAGTATCATCAGCTTATGATGCTATAATGTTACTGCTTCAGATGTCTGGATGGTACATGTATTTTGATAATGATGGTACATGTATAATAGGCGATTTAGAGGCAGATTTAAGTTCACCAAAGATAAAAGAAAATGAAACATCTATTCTTAATATTGCTCAACATTTAGATGATAGTTTTTTAAGAAACAGGGCTGTAGTTTGGGGAAATGCTAATAAAGACAGAGAATGGGTATTAGCTGATGTAAGACGACCAACACCCTGGGATAGAAATGATAGAGATATACGGACAGTATTATATTCAAATTCAGGTATAAGAAGCAGTGCTGTAGCTTTATCTATTTGCTATAAAATATTAGATGAATTTGCCAGCTTAAAAAATGAGAAAACAGTAACATTAGCTGGATTTTATAATATAAATATAGGTGATGTAGCTTATATTGAATCAAGAATTTGGAGCGGCAAAGGTTTAATAACTACACTACGCTCCTCTATGAGTAATAATGGTGCTGTAACTGAAATAGTTTTGGATGAAAAATGTCCCAAATTAATAGGGTATTTTGGTTTTATTGATTATGTGTATACTGGACATGCCGGAGCTGGAGTTTGGAGAAAATTTTTTGACGATACTGTTTGGGAAAGTTTTTCTGAAGGTTTAGAAGATTATTATGTTACTGATTTAATTATAAAAAACGGTATATTTGCTTGTGTTGCAGGTGGAAAATTATATACAAGAACTTCTAGCACAACTTCCACATGGAAAAAATATGAATCAGATTTAGTATGTGAAGCCGTAGATATTGATACTTATACTGGTAATATTTATGCTATTTTTAGATTATCTGATGAAGTTGCTGCTACTTTAGGTTTCCAGCGCAGTTACGTTTATAGATTTTCAGCTTTGGGTGAGTTAATAGAAATTCAAAATATTTATTTTTCAAATAATAATACTTTATATCAAGATTTTGAAGGCAGAGATATTACTAGAGCAAGCGATAATAAAACATTACCCACCGCAATAGCACCAGCCAGTTATGGCCTTATAAATCCAGAAGCTTTATTTGGGACAAGAAATGTTTTACCCAATGAAAAAGCCGATCCTAAATCTTTTGTATTTGGGCCTATAGCTAATGATGCTTTGGATGGAGGCTATGTAACATCTATTGGCCCAGATCCTTATGGAATATTTGGTGGGCATATTTTATTTGAAAATAATGTTGGTTTATCAATAGATCAATATAATAGATTTACATTTTTTAATTATAAAAAATTTCCAAATACACCTTATTATTTAAGAACATTTAGTTTAAGAAATTTTCCAATTTATTGGCCAAATAATAATAACAGACTAACTTATAGATATTTATATTGGGATGGAAATACTGATAAAGATGTAAATAGAATTTATATTATCGACTGGATAGAAGAAAATATCTATAGAACATATTATAATTATAATGTTTTGGAACTTGGTGGGTTAGTTGACTATGAAAATGCTTATTTAGAATTTTATAATTATGTATCTGATACTCATGTAATTCCATCGGGTGTTCAAATAGTAGATGGACATACAACATCTACCGGAGAAGTTATAGCTTTAATTGGTCAAGATGATCCAAAAGATAATGGTATTTATATAACATCTGAATTTTACGGATGGATTAGAAATACAAGCTGGATACCTTCTAGTGGACTTATTATTCAAGCTAAATATGGATTAAATAATTATGGAAGATGTTGGCAATTAAGGCTTGATGATGAAGAGGAAATAATTTTAGGACAAACAAAATTAAACTTTCAAGAAGTTTTAGATGTTAAATCAATTATCAGTGGACAGGCTTTTAATCTAAATATAGAAGCAAAAGGTAGTGAATTTTATGGTACTAATAGTACAATTATAAATAAACCATTTTTTATAGATGGAAAACTTAATCTTATTGCTAGATTACATTTTGGAGAAAATAATACTATTTTTAACAGAAAGGGTGAAGTTTCTTGGGTTGGTTTAACTATAGATTATAAGGGCGGTTTTTCTAAAAAATTAATTCATAAATTTAACTATAATGTAGATTTGCCTGTTGATAAAATAACTAAAGAACTTTCAAATGTACCGACCGGAAAGGGGGTAGGACTAGTAGGTATAAAATTAGTAGGTACTGATCATAAAATATATAAAGTTATATGGGATGGCAATGATGGTATTTATAAAGAATCTATAGTTTTTACAACAAACTCATATTATGATGTAGGTGGATGTATTGTTGGTGAACCAGAAATTTCTTCAACTCTTCAAAGTGTTGTTAATATTGGATATACAGGGCATACTTTTTTAGGAGAATATAACGAAACCTGGTTTAGAGCAACCATTGATGGTAAAACTATTTTTTATAATAAAGATTGTCTTAGATGTGGAAAATGGGGGACTCATTTTACTGAAAAAGCCGCCATTGTTCATGGTTCAATATTCAGTGATAATTTATTTTTTGAACCAGGTTTTCCTCAAGAAAAATTCACTAATTTAGAACCAGTATCATGTAAACCTTCAGAACCATCTTCTGTATGTTGTCAAGAATCAATAATTCATGGGGGAATAGATTTAAGTAATGACTTAAATTACAGAAATATATTGCCATTAATAGGAAGATGGCAACCAATTTATCTGTATAACTATGCAGAATTAAGAGATTCTATAACTGATTCAGTAGTTCATACTCTTGAACATATATGTGATGGATCAGAAATTTGTAGACAGAGAGATGATTTTGACGGAGGAGTATATATTGTAAAACCATATCCAAGCCAGAAAATTTACAAAGAAATTCCTGGAATAGGCACTGCAGCAATAATATCAGTTAGTGGAACACCTGGGTTACATTATGGAAATCAGATGTTTGCTCATGGTGTATTTATGACCACAACCTTTAATGAAGGAGTTGGGCCAACATCAGCCTTTGCTCTTGATAAAGAGCACATATTAAACGGACTTAATTTGTGTTATTTATTAGAAAATGAAAAAGATTCAGACGATAATTTAACCGGCGAATATACTATTAGAGATTTTGATTTTTATGCTTTTGCTACTGAAAATTCTCAGTCTGAACCACTAATATCTTGGACTTATCCTCCAATATTAACAACATATACATTTAATGGAATAACATATAGTGGCATGTGGCCAGAAAATATGAAAGTTCATAAAGCAATAAATTCTTATAAAGGAATACCAATTTCTGGTATGTTTAACGATGGAAGAACATTTATATTTGCTGGAACAACTCCTTCTGGTATTAATTTTGATTATGGCATTATGGCACTTATGGCAACCAGAACACCAGAAGTTTTAATAATGCCAACTGCCACAGTTAGTGGATTAAGCCTATATACTGTTGCTTCTGGAATTATGTATTCATTAGAAACTACTAATAAAAGTACGAACCCTTGGATTTTTCTAGGGACAACCCAACCAATTGGTTTTGAGCAAAAGGATCAGGGAGTGAATACTTTTGAGCAGCAGCCTGGGTTTCCTAATAGTGATATTTTAGTAATAAGGGCAGATGACAAAATTTAGGAGGTAACTTTGCAAAGAGAGGTTCATTTTTTTAATTATTTCGATACTCTTGTTAGATACTTAAGAGCACAACCAGTTAATCTAGGTGGATATGCAGCCCCATCTGGGGGCATTGGGGGAGGTGGTGGTTATATTGGATTTTTACCACAAACCAGAGTAGCTTATGATGAGAGTGAAGATGAAACTTTATTTACTCCAACAACAAGCGCCTCATTATTAGATAATCTAAATCATATACGTTATAGAATATCTAATCTAGAAACTATAAATACTGCCAGTGGAATAGTTATAAAAGAAGATGGTGTTGTAATAGCTAGTGGTGTTACAATTTTAGATTTTATAAATAATTTCAATGTTGAACAAACAGCCCCCAATGCAGTTACAGTAGCTTTACTAGACCCTGGTGATACAGTTGTATTATCAGGAGTTCATGGGGAAGATTTATCTAATCAAATTGGAACATCACAAACACATTTTAATACGGCATTAGAATTTTATCCTGGATTTTTGCGAGTTTATTATAATGGTCTTCGACAGGATTATCAAAATATTATAGAAGACTCTGATAATCATGGTTTTACTACAGTATTTACAGTTTATTCTGGAGATTCAATAGTAGTCGATTATGATGTTTTAATATCAGGTGGTAGTTTTAGTTTAGGACATGCCCATTCACAGTATGTTACATATACTTATTTGTCTAATAATTATCTAACAGAAGAAGATATTCTTAATTTGTTACTAGGCAAAGCCGATAGCACACACACCCATGTTGAAACTGATATCACAGATTTACAACATAATGCTACTCATATTAGAGGAGTAGAAGTAAGTACAGATACACCAGTTGAAGGTGATGTATTATATTACTCAGCTACTGGTGGAGGAAAATGGATACCAACATCAGTTTCTGGATTATTAAATATAATTAGTCAACAAGTAATTTTCTTTGCTTCTGGTGATGAATTAAGGCAAACAGAAATTGGAACTAAGCCAATGAGATTGTATGTTCACGATGTAGGATTTGAATGTAATATATATGAGATATTATTAGCGGTAAATACTCCTCCAACTTCATCCGGATTAAGAATAGATATACTAAAGAACGGAACATCAATTTTAAATTCACCAAACTATATAGAAATTCCAGTTGGAAACTATTATGTTATTGAAACTTCTCTAGCTGATTATTCTATTCAAAAAAATGATTATTTTCAGTGGGAATTGGTTCAAGGGGATACTAGCGCTTCAGATTTAACCATTCATATTAGATTTAAATGGGAATTATAACATGAGAACTAGTTGGGATTTTAATGATGGAACTCAAAGTTGGGAATTTTATACAGATTACCCAGATTATCTTACTGGTGATAATGCCAACCAAAGATTAAATACCTATAAAAATGGGGGCCCCTTTGGTATAGATGCTATTTGGTATTTAGATGTTTCCGCAAATAATGTAATAGCTAATACCGGTGCAACTTTAAATGCTACCGGAGGATGGTTTGCTCTTGCTGAATATATTCATCCTACTATTAAATTTTCTGATAATAGTATAATAGAAAGCAATTATTTAGAGCCACAGGGAACAATTAGATCAATTTCAGTAACTGTACCATCCAGTAAAAATGGATTACAAGTTGTAAGATTTTATTTTAGATTTGGTAGAAATTATAATGGAACAGTTTATGTAGATGATGTTTATATAGAAGGATTTACAATACCACCAGCGTTAAAAATAGGGCCTTTAATTCAGGCTGTTTAAATCTTTAATAGAGGAATTTAATTATGACAACACGATCACAATTAGACAAAGATATTGGAGAATTAAAAGGAAAATTTGAATCACTTGAATCAAAAATTGCCGATATGCATAGAATTCTTCTGGGAAATGGACAAGCAGGAATAACAGAAAAAACCATAAGATTAGAAGAAAACTATGACAATTTAGAGAAACTTATAGAGATGCAATCTAAACAAATAGAAAATTTAAAAGATTCTATCAATAGTTTAAAAGATATTTTATCACAGCATTTAAATACCAATACCCATTCAATTTGGGGATTAATTTTAAGGAAAGATGTTTTTCCTCTTATTCTTTTATTTTTTGTTATTTTACAGACTTTAATCCCCAAAGATTTAAATATTTGGGAACTTATTCAAAAGATTTTTTAGGAGGAATGCTATGCCTAAATGGGTAGAAGATTGTGTAAATAAAATAAGTGGAACAAACCCAAGGACTGGAAAGCCTTATACTGAGGAAGAAAAATGGGCTATTTGTCAAATGGCCTGGAAAAAGAAACAGGAAAAAGCAGAAATAGATACTGATATAAATTTATATAAATATGTTGAAATAGCTAAAAAATATATAAATATAAAAATGGAAGCCTGCTGTAAAAAGATAATAAAAATGGGTAAAGCTAAAACTATGGAAGAAGCTCATCAATTTTGCATTAATGGACTATCAAAAGCTGGTTTTGATTTTGATAAATTAGAACTCATTATTAATATGGAGATTATAAAGAAGAATAATGGCCAGTAGAAAAATATATTTAGCTAGAAATGTTATAGATGTAGATACTACTGGAGCTTCAGATGGTCAAGCATTAATTTGGGATAGCGACCAGCAAAAATGGATTCCAGGCGATGTAGCTGCCAGTGGGGCCGGCCATATTATACAAGACGAGGGAATAGATTTACCACAACGTTCCAAATTAAATTTTGTTGGAGAAAATGTATTTGTTATAGATGATTCTATAAATGATACTACCATAGTTACAATATCTGGTATTTCTGGCTCTGGTATTATAACTCAAAGAATATTTGAAGATTTAACTAATCAAATTTCTGGGTCTACATCTCATTTTGTTTTATCTAAAGCAATTTATGGAGATTATTTAGGTGTTTATTATAATGGAATTAGACAAGGAACATCCTATTTTACAGTTGATGGTGATAAAACTGGGTTTACATTAAGCTTTAATGCTGTAGATGGAGACGAGGTATTTGCTGAATATGATGTTATAGCATATTCTGGTATAGGTACTACTCTTTATACTAATTCTTTTTTGGATCTAGTTGATACTCCAATTACTTATTCTGGTGCTGCTAATAAAATTGTAGCAGTTAATTCATTAGAAAGTGGTCTAATATTTGCCAGTGGTATAGTATTAGTAGCAAAAAGTACAACAACTTGGACTGTAAGTTCTAGTACCAGTAATTTGGATATAGATTTATCTGGCTATAATATTACTATACCAATGAGTAGATTAATGGTTACTGCCAGAGTGCATGAAAGACCAGATGGCTATTCAGGAGGTTTTCCTGGTGATATATGGACTGTAGCACATAGTTGGTTCTATAGAGCAGATAATGACACATCAGGCACTAAACCACCTGAAAGATTGAGGATAACCGCACAAAGACTTGCCGGTGGTGCATCTGGTTATACTGTAAGATTAGAATGGCAAATATTTGCATTTCCATGAGAGGTTTTTATGACAAAAATATATCATGCACGAAATATAAATGAAAAAATATCATCTCAGCTTATAAATCAAGTAAAGTTATTTCCATTTCTTAGAGCGCACTTTAGTTTAGCTACGGCAGATGGAGATGGAAAAATATTGTGTGATGATGGTTATAGTTTTAATTTAGAAGGAAGTGTAGTGGGATTGGTCACAAGAGGTGCTAGTGGTGTAACAGTAGGGTGTACAAGATTTAATGGTACTTCACATTATCTTGTTCAACCAGCAACAATTAATAATAATCAGGATTTAGGAATTCTCGGTACTGAATCTTACGTATACTCTGCCAGAAGGGGGTTAACTTTGGGATGTTGGTTCTACCCAACTATTGTTGATGCAACAGCAAGACATTTAGTAGGTAAATTTACAACTACCGGCAACCAAAGAAGTTATGTATTACGTATTATCTCCACTAATAAATTAGCATTTTCATTATCAGCCGATGGTACTTCTACATTAACAACCGTAACCAGTGATGTAACTATTTCTACAAATCAATGGTATTTTGCTGTCGGGCAATTTACTCCATCAACTGAAATGAGATTATTTTTAAATGGCACATGGTATTCAAATACAACTTCTATCCCAGCTTCTATATTTGATTCAACAGCTAAATTTACAGTTGGTGCGGGTAATGATGGAACAAACAATTTTTTTGGTGGTGATATAAGAAATGTATTTGTATGTGCTGGTCAATTTAGTCAATCTGTAATTGAAGATTATTATAATAATGTAAAATCATTTTTTGGATTATAAGGAGAAATATAGCATGTTTGTAACTGGTATTGATGTTTCTATATATCAAGGTAAAATGAACTGGCAAACAGCAAAGGAAGCTGGGGTTAAAGTAGGAATAATTAGATTAGGAATTGGTATTTATAAAGATACAATGTTTGAAGAAAATTATGCAAAAGCTAAAGAAGCCAATATTGATCTAATTTCAGCATATCATGTATTTTATCCTCCATACGATCCAATCAGTCAATCAGAATTTGTAAATGAGCAGCTAAAGGATAAAAAACTCGATATCCATTTATGGATTGATGTTGAAATAAATTCTAATCTTAGTCCATATCAATATAGCACTAATTTATGGAATTACATGCAAGCAATAGAAATAAAAAGAAAAGGCATTTATACTAGAGGAGAGTGGTGGAATACAAATATAGGGTATTATTATAATTTTGGAAAATATCCGCTTTGGATAGCCAGATATAATAGTATTATAAGCCATCCCTGGAGTGATAATCCTACTAAATATCGTCCAAAACCTTGGAATAATTTTGTAATTTGGCAATGGTCAGCTGATGGAAACGGAAGGGGGTCAGAATTTGGAGCAGAATCTAGACATATAGATATAAACAGAATAAGGTATTGGTACTATAAAAATAATTATTTGAAAAAAGCAATTAGTAACAAAATATATATTCCATTAGTTAGTAAGTGAGAAGATAAAATGGCAGAAATATTAGACGAAAGTATAGTTTCAAGATTATATAAAGACCCATAAACCGGTATAATTATAATAGAAGATATTCTAGGTAGATTTCATTTAGATTTTATT
>FWPU01004759.1_pt1 | contig 30947 bp, 30 predicted proteins | sample 2228361 | NCBI WGS metagenome assembly FWPU01 (sample SAMEA103939777, study PRJEB20133) | metagenome | reverse complement strand
GGGGATTGATGGTCTTTGCCGCCATCCTCATCTGCATCCGCGTCCTGCTCAACTGGTGAGCCTATTCTTGGACTACTTGTATGAACCCCTCCCCCCGCCGCTCCAGCCGGCCCAGGCGCACCGTTACATAGGGGGCCCGCTTGAGGTAGTTGAGAAAACTCTGGTGAGCCTTGGCCGCCGGATCCTCGCTGGGCAGGGGGGCGTTGTAGTAGTAGGCCCGCAGGAGCGGACGACCCGCGGCCAAAGCTGAGATAAAGGCCACAAAATCCAGGCGGTAATCGGTGCCTAAGGTGGAGACCAGGCCCCGGTATAGGTTGCTTCCATCAATGAAAACCGCTACGCGATCCATTTAGGCTATGATAGGGGAAGCAGATGAGCCACAAAGTATGACCGGCTTACACCACCCTGGCTTCGCCAGGATGGGGCCTTGGTCAAGGCCTTCTGCTTGAGCAACCTCCGTGCGTTATTGTAGAGGACATGGTTCCGGCAGAAGAACGTATACCCGTTAGCATAATCGGCGGTTTTCTGGGCGCAGGAAAAACCACTCTGGTCAACCACCTGGTGCGCTCCGGGGCACACCGCTTCGGCATCATCGTCAACGAGTTTGGCGAGACCAGCATCGACGGCTCCCTGATTGAAAACGTGGATACCGACGGCATCGCCGAGCTGGCCAACGGCTGTTTGTGCTGCGTGGGGCGGGAAGACCTGACCTCAGCCCTGTTCAAGCTGATCGCGCGTAAGGATAGCCCAGAGTATATCCTGATTGAGCTTTCCGGCTTAGCCGACCCGGTGCCAGTGGCCCAGACCATCCTGGACCTCTTTACCCGCCGCCGGTTCGAGCTAGACGGCATTATCGCGGTGGCGGATGCCCGCTACCTCGAGCGCACCCTGCAGGATAGCCCAGAAGGAGCCGTTCAGCTGGCCTACGCCAGCGTGGTGGTGCTCAACAAAACCGACCTGGCCTCCCCCACCCAGACCGCCGAGGCCGAGCGTTTGATTCGCCACCTCAACCCCTTAGGCCAGATCCACTCCACCGTACGGGCTAAAGTAGCCCCCGAAGCCCTGCTGCACCAACGGGCCTTCACGCCCAACTGGCAACCCCAGCCCCACCCCCACCAGCACACCCCCCACCTCACGAGCTTTACCCTCGAAGCCGAGCGACCCCTCGAGCGGCAGAAGGTCAACGCCTTCATCGACCAGTACCTGATCGCCCGGCCCGATGCGGTGCTACGGGCTAAGGGCTTTCTCAGCGTGAAAGGCTTTGAAAAACAGGTGCTTTTCCAGTCGGTGCGGGAAATCTTTAGCCTCGAGCTATCCAGCCACCCCCTCACCGCCCCTTCCCGCTTAGTGGTGATCGGGCGTGGCCTAGACGCCCAGGAGTACCAGGAGGCTTTTCAGGCCCTCCAGGCTCTGTAACCCAGTGCCCCACGCGCTGCCCACGCGGGAGTATGCTGTAGTCCATGAGCCGCGCCTTCGAGGTGGAAAAACTTGGCCTGGTGCCCTATGGCCCGGCCTGGGAGTACCAAAAAAAGGTGCACGCCGAGGTGGTGGCGGGCCGGCGCAGGCCTACCTTGCTGCTTTTGCAACACCCCCGCACCATCACCTTAGGCCGGGCCGCCAAGCCCGAAAACCTGCTTTTGAGCGAGGCCCAGTACCGTGCCCAGGGCATCGAGCTTTTCTGGGTGGAACGAGGGGGCGATGTCACCTACCATGGCCCGGGCCAGCTAGTGGGCTACCCTATCTTCCCCGTAGGCCGGCAGGTGCGCGGGTTTTTGCGCAAGCTCGAGGCCGCCATCGTGCAGGTGGCCGCCTCCTACGGCATCGAGAGCTTCCCCACGCCGGGCTACGCCGGGGTCTGGGTGCGAAAGCCCGCACCCGTAGCTGGCTGGCCCGCGGTGGAAGAAAAGCTCTGCGCCTTTGGGGTGGCGGTGCGGCAGGATGTGGCCCTGCACGGTTTTGCCCTCAACGTGAACACCCGGCTCGAGGACTTCAACCTCATCGTGCCCTGCGGCATCCGGGACAAGGGGGTGACCTCGCTGCAAAAAATTCTGGGACGGGAAGTTAGCCTAGACGAGGTGGCCGAACGGGTGGTGGAGGCTTTGGCCCAGGTCTTCCCCACCTTCGCGGCAAAGGAAGTAGCATGAGCAACCTAAAAACCATCCAGCTCGAGGATTTCCAAAACGGCGGCCTGATCGAACTCAAGGTGATCCCCAACGGGGTAGCCCAGACCCGGCCCGAACCCATAGACCGCAACAAACCCGCCTGGTTGCGGGCCACTGTGCCTACCGGGCCCAACTACCAGCGCCTAAAGGCGCTTACGCGGCGGCTGCGCCTGCACACCGTCTGCCAGGAGGCCCTGTGTCCCAACATCGGGGAGTGCTGGGGCCACGGCACCATGACCATCATGCTCTTGGGCAGCGTCTGCACCCGGGCCTGCAAGTTCTGTGCGGTGGACACCGGCAACCCCAAAGGCTGGGTGGACCCTTTAGAACCCCTGCACGTGGCCCAGGCGGTGGCCGAGATGGGCCTTCGCTACGTGGTGCTGACCTCGGTAGACCGCGACGACCTACCCGATGGCGGGGCAGCCCACTTTGCCGAGACGGTGCGGCAGATTAAGCGGCTCGACCCCTCGGTCAAGGTCGAGACCCTCACCCCCGACTTTCAGGGCCGCCTGAGCGACGTGGAAACCGTTCTGCAAGGGGGCCAGGACGTCTTCGCCAACAACCTCGAGACCGTGCGCCGCCTGACCCCGCAGGTTCGCGACCCCAGGGCCGGCTACGACCAGACCCTCCGCGTTCTGGCCCACGCCAAAAAGGTGCGCCCCGAGGTGCTGACCAAGTCCAGCCTGATGCTGGGCTTAGGCGAGAGCGACGAGGAAATCCGCCAGGCCATGCGCGACCTGCGAGCAGTAGGGGTGGATGTGCTAACCCTGGGCCAATACCTGCGCCCCACCCAGCACCACCTGCCGGTGGTGCGCTATGTGACCCCCGAGGCGTTTGCCCAGTACCGCGAGTGGGGCTACCAGGAAGGCTTCCTCGAGGTCTTCAGCGGGCCTTTGGTGCGCAGCTCTTACCGGGCGGAAAAGGTCTTCTTCGAAGCCACCCAGCCGGAATAGCCCATGGCCGTGAGCACCCCACCCCACCCCCCAGGCCGGACGCTGGCCTTGGGCGATGCGGCCTGTATTCTGCTCTTTGCCATTCTGGGCCTACAGACCCACAATGAATCGGTCAGCTTGAGTGGCGTCCTGCGCAACGCCCCGCCTATTCTGCTGGTCTGGTGGCTGTTGGCCCCCTTCCTGCGCACCTATACTAGGCCTTCCTGGGCAAACCTGCTGGTGAGCTGGTTCCTGGCGGTGAGTATGGGGGTGTGGCTGCGGGCCATGGTGTTGCAAAGGCCCCTGGATGCAGGGTACCTGGTCTTCTGGATGGTGGCCCTGGGCACCACTCTGGCCCTGCTACTAGCCTGGCGCGGGCTAGCCTGGCTTTTTTTACGCCCAAAACAGCCATGATCCGCCTGGTATCCGTCAACTTAAGCCGGGGCGAAGGCCCAAGTGGCATTAATAAGCGCCCGGTGACCTCGGCCTTTATCCATGAGTTGGGGCTCGCCGGCGACCATATCGCCGACCGGGAGCACCACGGTGGCCCCGATCAGGCGGTATACGTCTACAGCGCAGAGGACTACGACTGGTGGATGGAGGAGCTAGGCCAGCCGCTGGCAGCCGGCACCTTCGGCGAGAACCTGACCTTCTCCAGCTTTGGCCCTGAGCCGGTGCGCATCGGCGACCGCTTCCGCATTGGGTCGGTTTGGCTCGAGGTCTCGGCTCCCCGCATTCCCTGCGCTACCCTGGCTGTCCACATGAACGACCCTGGCTTTGTCAAGCGCTTCCGCCAGGTGGGCCGCCCAGGGTTTTACGCCCGGGTGCTTCAGCCTGGCCTGGTGCAAGCCCCCCAGGCCGTCGAAAAAGTCGCGGCCCCCTCCCACCACCCCACTTTGGTTGAGGTTTTTGCGCTTTGGTACGAGAAAGCCCCCCAGCCCGCCAGGCTGCGTTGGGCGCTGGGGGCCCCCCTGGCCGAGCGGGCCCGGAGGGTATTCGCCGAGCGCTTGCGCAACCTCGAGGGGACTTAAGTCACTCCAAGCCCACCTTGGCTTCGGTTAGAACCTCGAGGGCTTTCTCCAGCAGGGTATCCTGCCCCTCGGCCAAAGCATACCAGTCCTCGGCCAAAAGCAGGCTGGGGGTCACCCGCTCGGGGTAGAAGCTGCCGTCCTTACGCTGGGCCCGGGAGGTGGTTATCTGCAGGCCCGAGCCATCGCTCAACCGCAAAAACAAGGTGGCGGTATTGCCCACCCCGGCGGTGGGCTGACCGATCACCAAAGCCCGGCGGCCTTCCAACAGGTCAAAGGTGAAGTACTCTGCACAGGAAGCGGTGCGCTCGTTCACCAGCACCACCACCGGCCCCGTCCAGTGCGCGGGCTGTACCCGGTACTGGGGCTGGTCGCGCTCCCCCCAGCGGTGGTAGTAGTAGCCGTCCTTATACCCCTGCTCGCTGGCCCGCCAATTGTCCTGTAGGCGCCGGTAGGTCTCCTCCACAAAGGCCCCGGCCCCCACCAGGCACTCGCTCAAGACCCCGCCGCTGTTGTTGCGCAGGTCAACCACCATGGCCCAGGCCCCACCCTCCTGGGCCTGCCGCACCAGCTCGTGGATGCGGGGGCCTACCTGCTGGTAGCCGCTGAAGGAAGGGATGCGCAGCACCGCCACCCCATCCTCCCGCAACGTCAGGCTGGGAAGCTGGCGCAGCGAGATGATGCGGGGTTTCACCCAGACCTCGAGGCGCTGCCCGGCCCGCTGAACGGCTAGGCGCAGGGGCTCGCCCTGCCCTATGCGCTGCCGCAAAAACTCGCTTCGTTCTGCCTCCGCCTGGGGTAAAGGCTCACCGTTCACGGCCAGAATGCGGTCGCCCCGGCGCAAACCGGCCTCGGCCGCCGGCGTCTCGGGGCTCACCTCCACCACCAACAAACCTTCCAGCCCCGGCACCACCTGGAGCTGCACCCCTAGCTGGGGCCGGCTGCTGCTCCCACCCGCCAGCCGGCGTTGCACCTCGGCATACTCTTCAGGGGTGAAGTAGCGGGTGTGGCGGTCGCCCAGCTCGGCCACCATAGCCTGGATCAGGGGGAAGGCCTTCTGGGTGGGGCAGACCACCTCCTGAGCACAGGCCTTTTCCAGCTCGGCTTGGTATTTTTGCCGCAGCTCCTGCGGCCTGACCTGGGAAAATCCCGCATAATAGTCGCTTAAGAGGCGGCCAACCTCGTCGAACAACCCCTGCGCTGGGCTGGCCAGGCCCAGGCCCAGCACCAGCCATAGGAGGGCCACCCCCCCCAACCGCCATGAACCCATACCCCATTTTTAGCCTCAGGTTTCAGAATTTGGGTTGTCTACCTCACAAGGCTGGAACAGGCTCAGGGCATCCGGAAGGTCTCGGGGGAAAGCGGCGGGTTGATCTGGGCTTCCTTCACCTGCACCTCGGCAAACAGGTTGCCATCGGCATACAGGCGGGCCTGAAAAGGAATAAGCAGCCCCGAGACCCGGCGCAGGTCGGTATAGCGCACGGTCAACAGTCCCTGGCTATTCTGGTAACGCTCGGCCATCAGCCGGTGCTGCCCATCCACTACGTAGGTGGTCTGGGCACCCCGGGTGCGCACCACCACGGCCTGCCCGCTGGCCTCGGCAAAGGTCTGCCGCCCCTCGAGCCGGGCCACCTCGCGCCCTGAGCCCCCCAGGCGCAGGCCATACCAGGTCTGGTAAAGCCCTTGGCGCAGTTCCCGGGCCAACTCGGCCTGGAGGGGCTTACGACCAGAGAACACGCTCCAACTCTGCCCCCCCTCAGGGCCTACCTGGAGCACCTGAATCAACCGGGGGCCATCCCGGTACTCCACCCGCAGCCATTCGGCGGAAAAGTCCACGTACGAAACCACCGTAATCCGATGCATGGGCTCGGGCCCAGAAAAGGTGATGAGGGTAGCGGTCTCCTGATAGGTACGCAGGCCAGCCAAAGCCGCTCCCCCATGCGCCTGGCGCATCTTCTCCAACAATTGGGCAGCACCTGGGGCCACCTGGGCCAAGGCTAGGGCCCCCATCCCCCAGGCCAGAAACCAACCTATCCGTTTCATCGCCCCCAGGGTAAACCCCCAAGGTTTGACCTGGATAAGGATTTAGCCCAATTGGCCCTGTACCGGTAGGATAAGCCCATGCCAGAAGAAAGCAAACCCACCCCACAAGACCAGCTTTGCACCACCCAGCACAGCATCCGCATCGGGGATAAAGAACTGCCCTACCGGGTGACCTGCGGCACTATGGTGCTCAGGGAAGAGGCGGAAAAAGACGGCACTGCCGAGGGGCACAGACCCCGGGCCACCTTGTTCTTCGTGGCCTATACCAAGGAAGGGGTAGACGACCTCAGCCAGCGGCCCATCACCTTCTCCTTCAACGGTGGGCCTGGGTCGTCGTCGGTATGGTTGCACCTAGGCCTTCTAGGACCTAAACGGGTGGCAATGGGCGACGCAGGGGCCCTCACCCCACCCCCCTACCGGCTGGTGGACAACCCCCATACCCTGCTCGAGGACAGCGACCTGGTTTTCATCGACCCGGTAGGCACCGGCTATAGCCGCATGCTCGAGGGGGAAAAGGTGCGGGAGTACCACGGCTTCAAGCGCGACCTGGAAAGCGTGGGTGAGTTCATCCGGCTTTACACCAGCCGCTATGGGCGCTGGCTAAGCCCCAAGTACCTGATTGGGGAAAGCTACGGTACCACCCGGGCCGCGGGCCTGTCGGGCTACTTGCAGGAGCGGCACGGTCTGTACCTAAACGGCCTCATGCTGGTCAGCAGCATCCTCGAGTTCTCCACCGCCCGCTTCAACCCTGGCAACGACCTGCCCCACATCCTCTTCCTGCCCTCCTTCAGCGCCACCGCCTGGTATCACCGCAAACTTCCCCCCGATCTTCAGCGCAAACCCCTGAAAAGCCTGCTAAAGGAGGTGGAGGCCTTTGCCGAAGGCGAGTACACCCTGGCCCTGATGCAAGGCAATAAGCTGGCCCCCAGCGAATACCGGCGCATAGCCCAGAAACTAGCCCGCTACACCGGGCTTTCCGAGGAGTATGTGCGGGCCAGCAACCTGCGCCTGGAAATTTTCCGCTTCACCAAAGAACTCCTGCGCTCCGAGCGCAAAACGGTAGGGCGGCTGGACAGCCGCTTTACCGGCACCGACCGCGATGCAGCCGGCACAAACTTCGAGTACGACCCTAGCTATGCCGCCATCCAAGGGCCTTACACGGCAACCTTCAACCACTATGTACGTCAGGAACTGGGCTTTCAGAGCGACCTACCCTACGAAGTCCTGTCCAATTTGTACCAGAATTGGAGCTACAAGGAGTTTGAAAACCAGTATCTGAATGTGGCCGAGACCCTGCGCAAAGCCATCTGCATGAATCCTTACCTGCGGGTATACGTAGGTAGCGGCTACTTTGACCTGGCCACCCCCTATTTCGCCACCGATTACACCCTGAACCACCTGGGCCTCGAGCCCCACCTGCAAAAAAACATCCAGGTGCACTACTACCCTGCCGGGCATATGATGTACGTGCACCAGCCCTCGCTGGCCCGGCAGGCCGCCGACCTACGGGCTTTCATCCGCAAGGCCCACACCCCTTGACCCTGGCCTTCAGGCCTCCCTAGCATGGGCCCATGCGCCTGGGCATTCTTCTTACCCCTGGTTTCCTCGAGGCTGAAGCGGCTTTGGTCATGGAGGCCGCTCGGCTTTTAGGCTGGGAGCGCTTCACCATCGCCCGGGGGCGCACCGCCTTAGAGGGTAGCGCTGGGGCGGTCTGGACCCCCAAGTACACCTTTGCGGCCCGACCCGGGCTGGATGTGCTGGTTATTCCCGGGGGCAGCCAGATGCGCAAGCTGGGGCGCGACGGCGCCTACCAAGACTGGTTGGAGGAGGTCTGGGAAAGCCTACGGGCAGTGTTTGCCGGGGCCAACGGGGCCTTGTTTTTGCTCGAGGCCGGGCGCCTTTCCGGCACTGTGGCGGCCCACCCTGTTGCCGCGGAGGCTCTGGCCGGCACTCCCTTAAAGCGGGTGGAAGAAGGCCAGCACTGGCAGGGGAAGCTCTGCACCACCCAGGGCTACCTCGAGCTGGTCCGGGCCCTGTTAGACTGGGCCGGTTTTGCCCAAGAGGCCAGGGCCCACCTGGGCCTATAAGCCTTGCGCTGCCTGGGGTAGAATGGGCCTTTGGTGTGCGGGCTGGAAAGCCTGCCCAGAGGATACCCATGGCATCGCTTGGAGTCGGAATCGTCGGTCTGCCCAACGTAGGCAAATCCACCCTGTTCAACGCCATCACCAAAGCCGGGGCTTTGGCGGCCAACTACCCTTTCGCCACCATCGACAAAAACGTGGGGGTGGTAACCCTACCCGACCCGCGCTTAGAGGCCCTACAAAAACTCTTCGTAAAAGGCGAGCGGGTGCCACCCATGGTGCCCACCCACGTGGAATTCGTGGACATCGCCGGACTGGTCAAAGGGGCCCACAAGGGGGAAGGGTTAGGCAACCAGTTCCTGGCCAACATCCGCGAGGTGGCGGCCATCGCCCACGTGGTGCGCTGCTTTGAAGACCCCAACGTGGTGCATGTGGCAGGCCGGGTAGACCCTCTGGACGACCTCGAGACCATCCACACCGAGCTGGCCCTGGCCGACCTCCACACCTTAGAAAAACGCCTGGAGAAGCTGCGCAAGTCGGCCCGCAACGACAAGGACGACAAAGCCCTGCTAGAGGTCCTCGAGCCCCTGGTGGCCCACCTCTCCCAAGGCCAGCCCACCCGCACCTTTAGCCCTGCCGAGCCCGATCTACTCGCCAAAGCGGCCCGCGAGATGGGGCTGCTCACCTACAAACCGGTTATCTACGTCTGCAACGTGGCCGAGGAAGACCTGCCGGATGGAGCCCAGAACCCTCACGTGGCCAAGGTACGCGAAGTCGCAGCAGGCGAAGGAGCCGAGGTGGTGGTGGTCTCGGCCAAAATCGAGGCCGAGCTGGCCGAGCTATCCGAAGCGGAGGCCGCCGAGTACCGGCATACCCTGGGCCTAGAGGAATCGGGGCTCAATCGGCTGGTGCGCACGGCCTACCGCACCTTAGGTCTGCAAACGTTCTTTACCGCTGGCGAGAAGGAGGTGCGGGCCTGGACTATCCGCAAAGGCACCAAGGCCCCCCAGGCCGCCGGTGAGATTCACTCCGACCTCGAGCGGGGTTTTATCCGAGCCGAGGTCATCGAGTGGCACAAGCTGGTCGAGGCCGGAGGCTGGGCCCAGGCCAAAGAGAAAGGCTGGGTGCGCACCGAGGGCAAAGACTACGTGGTGCAGGACGGGAACGTACTGCTGATTCTGTTTAACGTTTAAAGCTTCGCCCAAAGGGGCAATGCCATCACTTCGCCCCCAACTGCGGCTCGCTCGAGGCCGAAGGCGCGAGCAGCACTAAGAATCACGGGTCAATACAATCACTTCGCCCCCAACTGCGGCTCGCTCGAGGCAAACCCTACACTCCCCTGGCTGGCGTTCCAAACCAGGCTCCAGTTGCGGTTTCCAGCGGGCGCGGTGAGTCCGGCGTCACTGCATCTGGAGGTCATTCAAGGGTGATGGTGATCGGCTCGAGTGCTTGCAGGCTGTAAATCTGCCCCTGCATCCCGATGCCGGTGATGTTGTCGGTAATATCGAGGTCTCCCCCACTAAGGGCACCGCTAAATGCGCTCAGCATAACCGTATAGGTGCCCGGCGCCAGCGGGGTGGGGGGATCGGTCTGGGCTCGAGGCTGGAAGCTGCGCTCCGAGCCAAGATAGAAGGCCATATCGGAAACCCCTGAGCCTCCAATGCGCTGAAGCAAGACCTGGTACAGAGCACTGTAGCCCGGCTGAGCCGAAGCCGAGTCGCTCCAGTTGGCGGTGAGGCTGGCCGCGCTGTAGGTGCCGCCATCGCTGAGGTTGCTCCAGGCCACGTTACCTACGGCGAAGGCTGAGCCGCTGCCATCGATGCTACCGTTGCCATCGGCGTCGATGTTCAGGGTGTAGCGCTTGCCGGGTTCGACATTGAAGTTGTTGGCAAAGTAGGTTCCCGGTGCCAACTCGCTAAGGGTCGCTTCCTTGCCCGCGTTGTCGCTGATGGTGATTTTGGCCCCGCTGGCCGGCTCGGCGTCCTCCAGATCGCCGTCGGCGTTGGGAATGCCCTTCTCGAGCTGCACCATCACCAGCCCACCGGGCTGCAACAAAACGGTAGCCCTGAAGAAGCCCTCGGGGGCGGGGGCCACGCGAATCGGTAGGGGGTTGGTGGCGGCAGGCCGCACCGACTGCCCCGAAGCGCCCGGACACGGCCCCGGCGTGCGGCTGTAGCTCTTGCCGTCGAGGCCGATCAGGTCGTCCTCGTAAACCTTGCCGATGTCTATGACCTTCGCCCCTGGTTTGGGAATCAGATTGCCATTGTTATCCACAAAGGTGTCGGTGTAGGTCTTGGTGGCCGTGAAGTTGACCGGCACGCCCTTTTCTATAGTGATAGAGGCTTGTCCAAGACGGTTGGTTACCGCCCGCAACCCTGGACGCGCCGTAACCACTGCACCTGCCAGCGGCCCAAAGCGGTTGCGCACCTCGACATCCACACACTCCTGATCCTGCACGGCCGGGGCTCCGCCATACCAGGAGAAGTGGCGGATGCTGGCCCTGAGTACCGGAGTCGTGCCGTCCACGCTCGAGCGCTCCACCGTGCCCTCGACAAAATCTTCCCAGCGCCCGGTCTGGGGGTTGTAGGCGTAGCAGTGAATTTTGTCACCGATTTTGTAGCGGCTGCGCAACTCCGGCGGGATGGGCAACTCGACGATGGCAGAGGAGCCGGGCTTGAGGTTGACGCGGCGGTTTTGCGAGTCCAGAATGCTGAACTCGGCAAAGGTCACCGCCCCCAGCGGGGTGGGGCTGGCACCTCCGGCAATCAGGTCGCCGGGCAGGGCCGAGTCCTCCTTGGTGGGGTCGAGGGGGGTCACCACCACCCGCAGGTTGGGGTCGGTAGAGTTCAGGCTGTTGGGTTGAAAGATAACCGCGTAGGGGCCTGCCTCGGTACGCTGGAAGAGGGTGCGGGCCTGGGTGGGGTTGTAGCTCTGCTCGGCTCCTTCCTTTTTGAGGGCTATCAGCATGGCCTGAGCGCTGCTGGTGGACTCGGCCAGGCCGTGCCCGGGGGCGTAGCCTGCCTTCTCCACATCCACCTTGACCAGACCCGGCGGGAGGTTTTGCAAAATGAACTCTCCCCGGCTGTCGGTGGTGGTGGTCTGGTTACTGCCCACCACCCGCACCGTCACCCCGGCCAGCCGCGCCCCCGAACCGATGTCGGTGACCAGGCCCACCACGGTGTTGGGCGCGCTCGAGCCGTTGTTCCCACTGCCGCTGTCGCCGCTGCCACAGGCGGCCAGCAGGCCCAAAAAAATCATTCCCAGGGTTTTCTTCATACCAATCCTCCCTTACCGGGGCACCACCACCACATCGAACGAGAGGCCATCTATGGGTATGGCCTGGGTTACCTGCCTGCGCTCTAAGTCGAACACCACCAGATGCCCCTCGGTGCCGCTGCTCACGATGTAGGCCCGGCGGCCATCGGGCGACAGGGCCGCATGGGTGGGGTTGACGAAGACCCGGCCGCCCAGCTCGAGCCGGTGGTGCTCTGCTTGCCCCGAGGCCAGATCCACCCACGAGACCGCGTTGGAGTAGCAGTTGAGCGACAGGACTTTCCCGCTGCCCACCGCCAGCAGGCCCAGCGGGCCCGGGGTGACGGTGTAGCTTTTGGGGCTTGAGCCGGGTACGTGCAGGCTGAGGGTGTCGGACTCGAAGTTGGAAACCAGCGCACCCTCCCCCCATGGCAGCACAAAGGCTGGGTCGGAGCCGGTGGAGGCCTCGAAGAGTGGCTCGAGCGTCGCTTCGTCGAGCCAGCGCACCGCGCTGGCCTCGGTGCTGGGCTGGCGCGGGCGTAGCGCCACCACCAGCCTGGAGCCGACCCGTGCTACGTCGGCGGCCTCGCTGGCCGAACCCGAGGGCGGCAGGTTCACGGCCCGAACCACCTCGGCGCGGCCCAGGTCAATCTCGCTCAGGCGGCCCTGGCGGATGTGCGAGACGAAAAGCCGGCTATCGTCGCTGGAAAAAGCAATCCCCACCGGACGCTCGCCCACGATGAAGGGCCTGGCCCCGCCGGGGTTGTGGCAGGCAAAGCAACTGGTTTTTGTGAAGGCATCCTGCTCGAAGTGGGGCTGGATCAGGCTGCCGTCGCTGCGCCGCTCGGGTACCGGCGCGGTGAGGAAGGTGCGGGAGACCAAAAGACGCTGCACATCCACCTCCGCCACCGCCTGCGAACCCACCAACACCACATAAACCTTGCTTTTGTCCCGGTTCAGCACCATCCGGTGGGGTAGCCCTCCCACGGTGATGCGCTTGATGGTGCGACCCTGCACCGGGTCTACCACCGCGACAGTGCTCGAGCCGGCCTGGCTCACCAGCACGTAGTGCGAGCGCTGGGGCGGGCCAGAGCAGGACACCAGCAGAACCAGAGCAAGCCAACTGGCCCCACGCACTTAGCCCCTCCCTTCAGCGCCGCTCATAGTTGCGCCAGGGGCTGCCGGTGTGGTTGTAGCAAACCGCATAACTCCAGGCGTGGCGGGGGTAAAAACAACCCAGCATGAGGTCTTCCCCGCCCGCCGGAAGGGTATAGCTCCAGCGGTAGTAGCCGGTGAGGGGCTTGAGGGTATACTCCTGCACCCCGTCACTGGTGCCGCACTCCCGCAAACGCACGATCAAGCGGGCCTGGGTAGCCTCGAGGCGCACATCGCCCTGATAGGTAAATTCGTCGCGCTGATTGGTAATTTTGAACAGCGCGTTGCCCCGCTCGAAATAGATCAGGTCGCGCTTGCAAACCCCATCGAAGTTGGTTCGGACGAAGGCCAGGCCGAACTCGTAGCCCCCCTCCACAAAGCGCAAAAAGCGATACTCGCCACAACAATCGGGAAACTGGTAGGCCCCGGTCTGGGGGTTGTAGAAGTTGGTCTCGCGGTAGCCCCACAGCCCCAGCATCTCCCGGTAGGGGCCGTTGGTGCCCAGCTGAAACTCTGGCGGCTGGGGAGGCTGGGCCGGGTCTGCGGGTGGGGTGGGATTGAGCAGCTTGAATTTGAGCGGATAGGGGCCTCCGCTCAGCTCCATCTGTAGGGTGGCATCGAGGTCGGTCTCGTACTCAGAGAGCACAGCCTCGAAGACCACCGGGGTCAGGGGCTGGTTGAAGGAACCCGAGCTGGCGCAGTTTTGCACGTCCAGACGGCGCTCGCGGGGCCGCAGCACCAATCGGTTGTTGCTCCACTCAGCCAGGCCCACCATCTGGTCGAAGAAGCTGACCAGGCTACAGTTAGGCGAAACCCCCTGGGAGTAATGGGCAAAGTAGAACTCGCCGTTGGGCCTGACCTTGAACTGGGCCGAGTAGCCCTGGGTCATGTTGAACTCGATGCCGGTGATGGGGTTTTTGAAGTTGCCGCCGCTGGCCAGAGTATCCTGCCAGACCCCGGTCAGTTCGACCGGAAAGCTCCCGGTAGCGGGGGGGTTGTTGCCTCCGGGTGGATTGCCCCCCAATTCGCCCCCACCACAGGCCGCCAAAAGCAGAGCCGTGACCACCACAACAGTTTTTCTGTACATCCCAACCTCCCGTTCTAAGGGTAGAGAAGCCCGCATGACTGGCGCATGACCGGCTAGGGTTCGGCCTCCGTTTCGGCCTCTCCCAGCTCCTGCTGCAAAAACGCGGTCAGAGCGCTGGGTTCGGCAAAATAGTGGCGCTCCTCGCCTCGGCTCAACGAAGCCCGCCAGACCTCGCCCTCAGGGCTGGGCTCGTACCAGATGCGTAGCACGTAGACCTGGCTGGGCTTGGAATTCACCTGGCGGTCTCCTCTCCAAACAAGGGTGGGTGTCGGCAGGAGGAGGCGCTCCACCGACACCCCAGGGTTCTATTTCTGCACCGTAATGGTCGCACCGCTAATGGGCAGCCCACTCACGGTCGGGTTGCCCTGGGCACTCAGCGCGGTCAGGTTGATCTGGTAGGTCTTGTTGACCGGGGTGGTGTTTGAACCACCACCGCAAGCAGCCAGCGTCAGGGCCAGGGCCAGCGCCAGGAAACCCACCCGCAGGGAACGCATCCGCCACGCCCCCAGGAGCATCAAGGGCAGCAAGGTAAGCAGCAGCGGCGCGGGCAGGGACGGGAGGCTCTGGGCCTTCAGCACCGCCGGGCGGGCCGCCAGCGAGCTGGCAATATCGGCCGCCACCAGGAACTGACTACTGCCTGGGCTAAGGGCCAGCGGGGTGGACAGGGTGAGCGTGAGAGTACCGTTGTCGGCGCTGAAGGTACCACTGACAATGGGGGCCTCGCCGCTGTCAATCTGGCCGTTGGCGTTGGCATCGCGGATCAGCTTGACCGATGTAAGGTCGAGGCTATCGTTGCCGCTGCCACTGGCTTGCAGCGTAATGCTCTGCAACTGGGTGGCCTGCGAGGGGTTGAGGGTAAAGGCCAGCATCAAGACGCTGCTCTGACCCTTGTTGCGGGTGGCGTCGGTGGGGGCGTTGGGCGGTTTAGCCGCGATAATGTTCAATCCCCCTGCTGGTGCTGCGTTGAAGGTAGCTGTAACCGACCTAGCTGCGTCCATCGTGACCGAGCAGGTGCCGGTACCACTGCAGGCCCCGCTCCAGCCAGCAAAGGTCGAACCCGCGTCGGCAACTGGGCTCAGGATTACGCTGGCCCCCGAGCTAAAGGTGGCATTGCAGGTCGCACCGCAGTTGATACCCGCAGGGCTGCTATTTACGGTACCGCTGCCGCTACCTCCTTTGTTCACCGTGAGCGCGAAACTGGCCGCCGGGGCCTGGGTGTAGTTCACGCTGGCGGTGGCACTGCCAGTAGTCACGGTAACGTTCTGGCTGGCCGGGTTGGGGTTGTAGGTGGTACCGCTCACTACCACACTGGGAGCCGTGATGGTGTAAATGCCAGTCACCACATCGGACAGCGACTGGCCGGTGCCGGTGAGGATGGTGCGCTGCTGACTGAAACCATCCGGGCCGGTGATGGTAAGGGTGGCGCTGTTGCCGCTGGGCAGGCCCGACACTTGCAGGTTGAGGGTACCGAAGCTCTGGGCCGTGTTGAAAGTTGCGGTCACGCTCTGGGCCGCGTTCATGGTCACGGTGCAAGTGCCTGTACCGCTACAGCCGCCCCCGCTCCACCCGGCAAATACAGAGCCCGACGCAGGTGCGGCATTCAGCGATATCGTGGTGCCCTGGGTAAAGCTGGCCGAGCAGGTAGCTCCGCAGTTGATACCAGTGGGGCTACTGGTCACGGTTCCCGAGCCGGTACCGTTTTTGTTGACCGTGAGAGCAAAGGTGGGAGCCGCCAAGGTGGTAAAGGTCTGGGTAGGGCTGTTGAAAGTGCCCGCATCGGTGACGAAGCGGTAACGCCAGTAGTAAGTGGTATTGGGGCTCAGGCCGGTGAGGCTGGTGCTGACGCTGGGAAAGTTAAGGGCGGTGTTGGACACCGTGGCGGGAGGGGTGGTCAAACCAAAGGAATTGGTGGTTCCATAATCCACATACAGCTGGCCACCCTTGAAATAGCTAAAGAGGTTCACCCCAAGCGTTGCAGTGGTTGCGCTAATCCCGCTACTTTGCAGGTTCTGGAAGCTGGCCTGATAGTAAACAGTCACCTGCACAAATGGTGCAGCAATGCCCCAAGTGGTCTGGGCCACGGCAGTCAAGCGGTGACTGGATGGACCAGCCAGCCCCAACAGTTGCTTGTTGTAACGTACCGGTACACGAATATCCACCTGCCAGCCGGGTGCAACCACCGCATAGCCGAAAAACAAGCCCCCATTGGTTCCGGCAGAGGGTGTTTGCGAACAGCTTCCCTGGAAACCCGGTGGGTTATTGGTAAACTCAATGACTTGGGTGGGGGTCGTGAACTTGATGGCATAGCAGCGCACCGGATTGGTGGCATCAATGGCCAGTGTGGCTCCATCGGGCAGGAAGAAATCGAAGCCAATTGTGTCGTTGCTACATGGACTAATGTTGGAGCCCACCGCTCGTATATAGCCCACATCGCCCGTCTTGGGATAGGAGGTGCTAGGGTCGGTAAAAAAGCCGACTTTGTTCTGTGAGGCAATAGCACTGATGTTGGTTATAGGGCATATTTGCCAAACCGCAACATCGTTTCCATCCACGTAGCCTGGGGCTGCCAGTGTAACCGTGCTCATGAAGCCAAATATCAGCAACAGCACAGCGACAAACCAACGCTTGGTCTGCATGGAATACCCTTTCTGGAGGGCTTACTGCCCCACCCGCCAGAATCGGGTCTGCCCCAGGCTGGTGGCCGCCTCGAGCTGGATATTGATGCCGCTGCGAGGGGGCTTTACCAGGATGGGCTCGCCCCGGGCATCGGCGTAGAAGCCCAGCAGGCCCTCCTTCGCAGCAAAAATCAGGTAGTCCCCCGGGGCCAACCCATCAATGCTGAAGTTTCCGCTCCGACCGGTAGCCCTGATGACGGTTCCTTTGCTTTTTGACTCGTCGCAATCGTCAATGGCAGCAACGTAGAAGCAGGCCACCACCGTTGTGTTCTCGACACTCATGCCCGTAGGGGCCGTCACTGTGCCGGAAAATCCGCTGCCTGCCCCTCCGCCACATGCACCCAGCACCAGCAAACCCAGTAAACCCACCTGTCTCAGCCGTTGTTTCATGGCTTGTCTCCTTTCCAACCCGGGGTTGATGCCACGAGGGTAGCGAAAGCTGCATGACTGGAGGATGACTAAAAAAAAACACAGACCCCTACAGGGGTCTGTGGGCAGCGAGCCATGTTCCTTAGGCCATAGCCAGGGGAAGGAAGGCAGGTTCCTGGGCCCCGACCACCTCGCCATAGAGCATGTGCGGGGTGGCCTGGCGGATAAGCACCTGATAAAGCCCCGGACGGGGGGCCTGGGCCGCGGGCACCAGGGTGGGGTGGTTGCCTCGAGTGTGGCCTTCCGCGTAGGCCTCGTCCTTGGCTGCCCCGCGCACCAGCACCTCGAGGGTCTGCCCTACCCAGCGCTGATTTTGCTGGTAACTCCAGTGTTTTTGCCGCTCAATCAGGCGCTGCAGGCGCTCCACCTTAACCTCGCGGGGCAGGTCCTGGAAGTGCTTGTAGCTGGGGGTGCCAGGACGGGGGGAGTAGATGAACATATAGGCGCTATCGTAGCGCACCTCGTCGTAAAGCGAGAGGGTCTCCTGAAAGTCCTCCTCGGTCTCGCCGGGAAAGCCCACGATGATGTCGGTGGAAAGCACCACATCGGGCATGGCCTGGCGGATGGCCCGGATGCGGTCTAGGTACCACTCCCGCCGGTACTCCCGGCCCATGCGGCGCAGCACCCGGTTGGAGCCAGACTGTACCGGAAGATGGATGTAGCGGCAGACCTGGGGGGTTTCGGCGATGGCTGCAATCACATCGTCGGTAAAGTTGACCGGGTGGCTGGTAGTGAACTTGATGCGGGGAATGCCCACCTGCCCCACCTGGCGCAATAGCTCAGCAAAGCTAGGGTAGCCCGGCTGATCCTTACCATAAGAGTTCACGTTCTGACCCAAAAGGGTCACCTCCACCACTCCAGCCGCCTTGAGCTGCTCCAGTTCGCGCAGAATCAGATCAGGGTGGCGCGAGACCTCGGGGCCACGGGTAGTGGGCACAATACAGTAGGTGCAGTGGTGGTTGCAGCCGCGAATGATGCTCACAAAGGCCGAGAGGGCTCCTTTGGGCGCGGGCGGCAGATGGTGGGTTAGCTCCTCACGGAAGGAGAGGTCCCAGAAGCGGCTCTTGGCCTCGAGGGCCTTGCCGATCTCGGTGAGGGCCCCCGGGCCCAAAAGCACGTCCACCTCGAACTTGCGGGCCATCTGTTGGCCCTCCTCGAGCTGGGCCAGACAGCCCATCATCCCCACCAGAAGGGCTCGGCGCTCCTTCTCCTTGCGCAGCTCACCCAGAAGCGAGCGCACCTTCTCCACCGGCTTACCTCGTACCGCGCAGGTGTTGACCAAGACGAAGTCGGCCTCTTGCCAGGTATCCACAAACTCTGCGCCCAACGAGGCCAGCCCGCTTCGGACGAGGTGGGTATCGTACTCGTTCATCTGGCAGCCATAGGTAATGATGTGGGTTTTCATCTCGACCTCTGGGCCTACCGGAGGGATTCCGGGGCCACAAGCATTCAGTGTAGCAAAACCTGGTTCAAACCCTAAGGCCCTGCTCGATCAGGCGCATTAGGCGAGGTTCCTCGGCCTCGATATTATCGCGCAGGCGGGCGGCTGCCACGATGGGCATCCAAGCCTCGAGCTCGGCCATATCCAAAGGGGCCAGGCTTTGGTAGTGCTCGAGGTAGGTCTGGAAAAAGAATTGCCGCTGGCGCAAAATCTCCCCCCGTGCGGGCAGGCCCGGGGGTAGTTCGCTGTAAAGCACCAGCAAGGCTGTGCGGGCTACATCAGCCAGGGGATTCCCCCGGGTGGCGTTGGGCCAGTCCACCACATACCCCCCCGTATCGGTAAGCAACACGTTCTCGGGGTGAAAGTCGCCGTGGCACAAAGCGGTTCCATCGGGAAGCCGCTCGAGGTGCTCGAGCAAAGCTTCTCGTAACTCCTCTGGCAAGCGGCAGGCCTGAACCCGCTGAATCAACGAGGCTCGCTGGGAGGGAAGCTGGCCCGCGGCCTTTTGGTGGAGCTGGGGGTGCAGGCTTCCTAGCACCTGGGCAGCTAGACCCAGGCGGTTAGGGTCGGCATAGATGTACTCGGTTAGGGGAACCCCTTTGATCCAGTGAAGAACCAGGCCCCAGCGCCCCTCAACCTCGAGCACATCCTCCACCTTTGGCACAGGAGCCCCCAACAACCAGACCTGCTGGGTCAAGCGGGCTTCCAGCTCGGCATCGGCATAGCCGTACTCCGGCCAGAACAGCTTGAGCACGTAGCCATCGGCCCAGGCATAAACCTCGGCCTCTCGGCCCTGTCCTAGCCGCCTCAACGCCATACCCCTTAGGATACCCGCTTCAGGTCTAGCCTCGCCAAAGCTTGACCTTGGTATACCAAAGCCTTATACTCGGAGGGATGAGCGTTCAGGCAAAACCGCTACGGCCCCGAAGACCTGGGGTCTAGCCTGCCGCGCACCCGACCCCAGAGCTCCGCCCTCTGGGGGTTTTTCTTCGAAAGGAGGAAACCCACCCTATGGGAAAAAGCCTGTACGAAAAAGTCTGGGAGAGCCACGCCATCCGTACCCTGCCCAACGGGCAGACCCAACTTTTCATCGACACCCACCTCATCCACGAGGTCACCAGCCCGCAGGCCTTTGGAATGCTGCGCGATCTGGGCCTCAAGGTACGCTTCCCCGAGCGCACCTTTGCCACCGTGGACCACATCGTGCCCACCCATTCCCTCCTGGAACCCTTCGAAGACCCCCAGGCCGATGAGATGATCCGCCAACTGCGCAAAAACGTGCAGGAGTTCGGCATTACCTTTTTTGATGTAACCTCGGGGCAGCAGGGCATCGTGCACGTCATCGGCCCAGAGCAGGGCATCACCCAGCCGGGCATGACCATCGCCTGCGGCGACTCCCACACCTCCACCCACGGGGCTTTTGGAGCCATCGCCTTCGGCATTGGCACCACCCAGGTACGCGATGTGCTGGCCACCCAGACCATGGCCGTGAGCAAGCTCAAGGTGCGCCGCATCAATGTAAACGGCAAGCTTCAGCCCGGGGTCTACGCCAAGGACGTCATCCTACACATCATCCGAACCCTGGGGGTAAACGGGGGCCTGGGCTACGCCTACGAGTACGGCGGCAGCGTCTTCGAGCGCTTCAGCATGGAAGAGCGCATGACGGTCTGCAACATGTCCATCGAAGGAGGAGCCCGCATCGGCTATGTTAACCCCGACCAAACCACCTTCGACTACCTCAAAGGCCGGCCCTATGCCCCCAAGGGGGCTGCTTGGGACGAGGCTGTGGCCCGTTGGAAGGCCCTAGCCTCCGACCACGACGCCCACTACGACGATGTGGTGAACATCCAAGGCGAGGACATCCCCCCAACCGTCACCTGGGGCATCAACCCTGGCCAGGGCTGCGCCATCACCGACCGGGTTCCCGACCCGGCCCAGTACCCTGAAGCCCAGCGGGCCAGCCTGGAAGAGGCTCTGGCCCACATGAAGCTGCGACCTGGCCAGCCCATCAAAGGGGTTAAGGTGAATGTGGCCTTCCTGGGAAGCTGCACCAACGGGCGGCTCTCCGACTTCCGCGAGGCGGCCAAATACCTCAAGGGCCGCAAGGTGGCCCCAGGGGTGCGGGCCATCGCGGTACCGGGCTCGCAGCAAGTGGCCAAGGCCTGCGAAGAGGAAGGGATTGCAGATATCTTCCGCGAGGCCGGTTTTGAGTGGCGGGGGGCCGGCTGCTCAATGTGCTTGGCCATGAACCCCGACAAGTTGGTGGGGGATGAGCTGTGTGCCTCCTCCTCCAACCGCAACTTCAAAGGCCGCCAGGGCAGCCCTCTGGGCCGCACCGTGCTGATGTCCCCGGTGATGGTGGTGGCCGCTGCGGTCACTGGCGAGATCAGCGATGCCCGCGAGGTTTTCGGTGTAGGCGAGCTGGTAGGAGCCTGAAGTGATGGACTGCAGCCAGGCCACGCAAACCCCTACTCCCTTTTCGCAGGGGCAGGGAGCGCTTGACCATAAGGGGGTTCGACCTTGGCAATGCTGGCGCTGATCCGCGGGGTAGCCCTGATCGCCCTTTCGGTACTGCTTTCCATCGCTACTTTAGGGGTGTGGCTTTCCAACCTCGAGGCCAACCCCGCTTTGGGCTGGGGGGTCTTCGTGCTGGGCTTCACCCTGTGCGCAGCGGCGGCCATCGCGGGCATCTGGAGCATTCTGCGCTTTTTCAAGGACAAGGAGGAGTAAGTGTTAGAACCCATCCGACAAGTCACCGGGCGGGCGGTTTACGTCCCTGGCGACGACATTGACACCGACCGCATCACCCCTGCCCGCTACCTGAAGGTGGTCACCTTCGATGGGCTGGGTGAGGCGCTGTTTTACGACGAGCGTTTTAACCCCGACGGAAGCGAAAAAGCCCACCCTCTGAACGACCCCCGCTTCAAGGGAGCGCGCATCCTGCTGGTGGGGGCCAACTTCGGCTGCGGCAGCTCGAGGGAACACTCCCCCCAGGCCATCTACCGTGCGGGTTTCCGCGCCCTCATCGGCCAAAGCTTCGCCGAGATTTTCTTTGGCAACGCCACCACCCTCTCACTAGCCTGTGTGACTGCCGCTAAGGAGGACATCCTGGCCTTGGCCCAGGCCATAGCGCAAGACCCTAGCCTCGAGGTCACGGTAGACGTGGAGCGCCTCGAGGTACGCTATCGCGACCGCTCCTTCCCGGTAAGCCTCCCCCCCACCGCACAAAAGGCCTTGGTGGAGGGGCGCTGGGACCCTATCGCTGACCTCCTGGAAGCGGGAGAACTCATCGACCAGGCCGCAGCCCGGCTGCCCAAGGCGGTAAGGAGCTAGCATGCCCAAGATTGCCCTACTTCCCGGCGACGGCATCGGCCCCGAGGTCACCCAGGCGGCGGTAGCGGTGCTCCAGGCCGCCGACCAGGCCTATGGGCTGGGCCTCGAGTTCGAAACCTTCCCCTTTGGCGGCAACGCCATAGACGTCCACGGCGAACCCTTCCCTGAGGTCACCCGGAAAGGCTGCCTGGAGGCCGATGCCATTCTCTTGGGGGCCATTGGAGGCCCCAAGTGGGACCACGTACCGCGCCACCTGCGGGCCGAGACCGGTCTATTGGCCTTGCGCAAAGCCCACGGCCTTTTTGCCAACCTACGCCCGGCCAAGGTACTGCCGGGGCTGGAGCACCTCTCCCCTCTCAAGCCCGAGATTGCCCGGGGGGTGGATGTACTGGTCATCCGCGAGCTGACCGGGGGCATCTACTTCGGCGAACCGCGGGGTATGAGCGAGGCCGAAGGCTGGAACACCGAGCGCTATAGCAAGCTCGAGGTCGAACGCATCGCCCGGGTAGCCTTCGAGGCAGCCCGCAAGCGGCGGGGCCAGGTCTGTAGCGTGGACAAGGCCAACGTGCTCGAGGTAGGCGAGTTCTGGCGCAAGACCGTGGACGAGGTGCACCAGGACTATCCCGATGTGGCCCTGGAGCACCAGTACATAGACGCTATGGCCATGCACCTGGTCACCAAACCCAGCCGCTTCGACGTGGTGGTCACCGGCAACATCTTCGGCGACATCCTATCCGACCTGGCGAGCGTGCTGCCTGGCTCGCTGGGGCTGCTACCCTCGGCCAGCCTAGGCGAGAAAACCCCCCTCTTTGAGCCCGTACACGGCAGCGCGCCGGACATCGCGGGCAAAGGCATCGCCAACCCCACCGCGGCCATCCTTTCCGCAGCCATGTTGCTCACCTATGCCCTAAACCGGCCCGAGGTAGCCCAGCGGATAGAGGCCGCCGTGGCCCATGCCCTAACCACCCAACCCACCCCCGATCTAGGGGGCAAGAGTAGCACCCAAGCCTTTACCCAACAGGTCATTGCCGCCTTCCACCAGGCGGCCTGATAAAACACAAGGGGTTTTGGGCAAAAACAGTCTAACCCCTAGCCCTTTGTGCCCATTTGGCGTATACATGGGAGATGAAGCTTAGGGGACAGACCTTCATCGTAACCGGGGCTAGCCGGGGCATCGGCGAGGCTTTGGCCTTGGCGCTGGCCAAGGCTGGGGCCAGCCTGGTGATTGGGGCCCGTAACCCCACTGCCCTCGAGTTTGTGCGCGAGCGGGTGCGCGACCTAGGGGTGCGCTGCGAAGCGGTGGCGGGCAACGTGGCCGAGGCAGCCGTAGCCGAGGGGCTGGTTCGGGCGGCCCTCGAGGTCGGCCACTTTATCGGCTTCATCCACAACGCCGGTGTGCTCAACGCCGGGCCCCTGACCTACGAACTCATCGAGTCGCAGTACGACGAGATTATGGACTCCAACGTCAAGGGGGGCTATCAACTGGCCCGCTTTGCCTACCCCCACCTTATCCGCCAGCCCGGGAGCATTGCGGTCTTCCTGGGCTCCGGGGTGGCCGAACACAATATCAGCGGGATGGGCATCTATGCCATCGCCAAGGCCGCCGAGGAACACCTGGCCCGCCAGCTCGCCACCGAAGCCCCCGAGGTCACCTGCTTCATCTACCGGCCCGGCATTGTCGAAACCGAGATGCAACGCCAACTGCGCGAGGCCCAAGGTAGGGGCAGCGAGGTACTCCAGCCCCTCTTCCGCGGCTACAAAGCCCAGGGGCGGGTTCTCACCCCGGAACAGTCGGCCAAGGCTCTGGTGCGCATCTTAGAAGGCGAGCCGCGCAAATACCACGGCAAAATCGCCACCCATACCGACGCTTAGGCTACCCCGCGTTGCGCAAACCCGCAGCAATGCCCAGGATGGAAAGCATCAAGGCCCGTTCCACGCCGGGGCGCTCGGGCGCCTCTGGAGGGGTGCGGCGGTAGCGGGCCAGAAGCTCAACCTGTACCAGTGAGATGGGGTCGACGTAAGGGTTGCGCAGCTCGGTTTGGCGGGCCAGCACCGGGTGTTTGTAGAGCAGAGGGTTTTGGAAGGTCTCCTCCAGTAAGGCCTGGGTTTTTTGTAGGGCCTGGCGGATGGTGGGAAAAAAACGTTCGGCTAAGGAGGGCTCCACCAAGCGTACATACTCGCTGGCGATGCCCAGGTCGGCCTTGGCTAGGGCGATGGCCGCACTATCTAAGGTGGTGGCGAAGAAGGGCCAGGCCCCCTGCATCTCGTGCCGCAGCTTTAGGGGAATGGCCTCCAGCCCCTCAGCCAGGCCATACCAACCCGGCAGCAGAAGCCGCACCTGGGTCCAGGACATCACCCAGGGAATGGCCCGGAGGTCCTTGATCTCCCGCACTCGGCCCGAACGGTAAACCGGACGGCTGGCAATGTTGAGGGCCCCGATCTCGCGGATGGGGGTGAGCTGCTCGTAAAACTCGAAAAAGCCGGGACGGGACAATAGCTCGCGGTAGGCCTCGGTAGAGCGCTGGGCCGCTTCTTCCATGGCCTCGCGCCATAGCGGAGGCAAAGGCTCAGCCTGGCCATGGAGGTCGCGGGCCGAGGCCAGGGCCAGATGGTAGAGCATCTGCTCGAGGTTGCGGTAGGCCAACTCGGGGTGCGCGTACCGGTCGGCCAAGGCCTCACCCTGCTCGGTCAGGCGCATCCGGCGCCCCACCGTGCCGGGCGGCAGGCTGGCTATAGCCCGCCCGGCGGTACCGCCCCCCCTAGCGGTAGAGGTGCCGCGCCCGTGAAAGTAGTAGACCTCTACCCCCCGGGCCCGCCCCACCTGGCTGATGGCCTCCTGGGCTTTGTACAAGGCCCAGCTGGCCGCCAGGAAGCCCGCATCCTTGTTGGAGTCGGAGTAGCCAATCATCACCTCGAGGCCCCCCCGGCCCTCCACATGGGCCCGGAAGACCGGGTTATCCAGCAGCCGGGCCACCACCAAAGGCGCTTCCTCCAGATCGCGCAGGGTCTCGAAAAGCGGCACCACATCGAAGGGCAAGGCCCGCCCAGGGCGGAACAGCCCCACCTCGCGGGCCAGCACGAAGACCTCGAGCAGATCGGAAGCGTGGTGGGTCATGGAGACCACGTGGGCCCCCCGGGCCTTCCAGGCGCGCAGGGCCTCCAGCGCGGTTTGCAAAGCCCGGCTTTGCGGACGGTAGCCCACTGGGGCCAGAGGGCGGGCGGTGGCGAGCTCCTGGGTCAGCAGCTCCTCCCGCGCTATGGGGTCTAAGGCCAGGTAGTGCTCGTGCACCCCGGCCACCCGCAATAGCTCCGCCACAGCCTCGGTTAGGGCACGGGACTCCTCGCGTAAGTCCAGGCTGACCAGCTCGAGGCCAAAAGCCTCGGCGTTGTGGCGCAAAGGCCGCACATAGGCCCGGGCTACCGCTTCCAGCCCCAACTGGTTTAGGCTGGCCTCCATTTTGCGCAGATCGGCCACAAACTCCGCTGTTTTGCCGTAGCCGGGGCCGGGTTGCTCGCCCAGCAGGGCCCGCAGCCGGTAGCGCAGACCCATGCCGAAGCGGCGGTACGGCTCACCTTGGAAGCGCTCGGGCAAGGCTAGGCGCTGGGCTTGCTCCTCTAAGGCCAGGCGCAGCTCGCGGGTAATGGCAATCCGGTCCTCGCTCAGGGATAGGTCGCGGATCAGGCCGTCCACATCCTCCACAAAGCGGCGCAGGGCGGTCTCGCGGGCGTACTGCTGTGCCCAGGCGGTCACCTCGGGGGTCACGTTGGGATTACCATCCCGATCCCCCCCAATCCAGCTACGGAAAACCAGCGGGGAGGAAAGCTCGGGACGGCAGCCATAATGGGCCTCCACCGCCCGCTCCAACCCTTCTACCAGCCGGGGCACCGCCTGCCATAGGGTGTGGGTGGCGTAGAACAGCCCCCCCTTGACCTCGTCTTCCACGGTGGGGCGGGACTTGCGCAGCTCGGAAGTGCCCCACAAGAGGGCTACCCGAGGCTCTAGAGCAGCTTCCTCTTTCCGCTCGAGCAGCCGTTCAATCTCGCCAATGTGGTAGCGCTGGGTACGGCGGCGGGTCTCGGTGGGGTGGGCAGTGAAGGTTAGATGTAAGCGCAATTTGGACAGTAGCTCTACGGTCTCTTCGTAACTGAGGCCCTGGGCCTTGAGCTGCCCCACCAAGGCTAGAAAGGACTCGCCGCGGGGGTTGGCCGGACCGCTGCGCTCCTCGCGGGCGCGGTTGACCCGCACCCGGTGGCGCTCCTCCGCCAGGTTGACCAGGTGAAAATAGGCGGAAAAAGCCCGGATGATGCTCTCCGCTTCGGAGAGGGTGAGGCTCCCCACCAAGGAGCGCAACTCCTGCTGGGTGGCCTCGCTATACCCCTGGCGCAAGGCTTTGGTTCGCTCGCGGATCTGCTCTTCCAGCTCGAAGACCCGCTCCCCCGAAAGGGTACGGATGGCCTGGCCCAAGGCCCGCCCCAGCAGATCCACCTCGCGCTTGAGCTGCTCGAATAGCTGTTCCTCGCTCATCGAGGGTTAGTCTATCGGTTTTGTTCCCGAGGCCCAAGGTGAGTTCGGCCCGATTTGACGCCAGGAAGCCAAGCCCTTAGCTTGGGGACATGCCCGAACGAGAATACCTGTACAAAGGACGCATTCTCAATCTGGCCCTCCAAGGCCCCTACGAGATCGTCGAGCACGCCGATGCCGTGGCCGTACTGGCCCAGCAGGAGGGCAAGGTGCTCTTTGTACGGCAGTACCGCCCCGCGGTGGGCAGCCAGACCTTAGAGATCCCCGCCGGCCTCATTGACCCCGGCGAGACCCCCCTGGCCGCGGCCCAGCGCGAGCTAGCCGAGGAGGCCCAGCTGGCGGGCGACCTCGAGCTTCTGGTCAGCTTCTACCTTTCGCCGGGTTTCTGCGACGAGAAACTCCACGTCTTCCGCGCCACCAACCTAAGAAGCGCCTATGCCCTGCCCGATGCCGACGAAGAGCTCAGCGTGGAGTGGCACGACCCGCAAGAAGTGCTGGAAGCCGCCCGGGAGGGCCGGGTGGAAATCTCGGCCTCGGCCATGGCCGGCATTCTATTTGCCCTGCAAGGCAGGTAAGGCCATGCTCCTCATCAACGACCCTTGCGATGCGCCTGCCGGGCCCAAGGTAGTGGCCATCGGCAGCTTCGACGGGCTACACCTGGGCCACCAGCACCTCTTGCGCACCGCGCAAAACGAGGCCAAGCGCCGCCATACCCCCCTGCTGGTCTACACCTTCGACCCCCCCAGCAAGGTCTTCATGCGGGGGGAGGGCTTTCTCACCGACCTATCGGAGAAGATCGAGCTTCTGCGGGAGTTAGGGGTGGAGATGGCCCTGATCGTGCCCTTCAATCAGGCCTTCGCCCAGCGCAGCAAGGAGGATTTCCTGCAAGACCTGCGCACCCTCGAGGCCCAGTGCCTTTTCGTGGGGCAGGATTTCCGCTTTGGCCGGGGAAGGGCCGGGGGCTTAGCCGATTTGGAAACGGTGGCCCCTACCCAGGTGCTGCCTCTACTGGAACTGGGTGGGGAACCCGTGAAGTCCAGCCGCATCCGCGAGCTATTGCGCCAGGGGGAGGTAGACCAGGCCCGGCTGCTGCTAGGCCGGGCCTACACCGCCCGGGGCATTGTGCAGGAGGGAGACAAACTGGGGCGGCAACTGGGGTTTCCTACGGCCAACCTCGAGGTCGCCCCCCACAAAATTCTGCCCCTGGGCGTATTTGTGGTACGGGTACAGGCCCCCCAGGGCCGGTTTGGCGGCATGGCCAACATTGGCTACCGTCCTACGCTCTCGGGCCAGGCCCTGCGCTTCGAGGTACACCTGTTTGGCTTCACCGGCGACCTCTATGGCCAGGAACTCAGCGTGGAATTCCTAAGCAAGCTGCGCAGCGAAAGGAAGTTCGAAAGCCTGAAAGCCCTGCGGGCCCAGCTCGCCAAAGATGCCGAGGCGGCCCGCCGCTTACTGGGCATCTAGCGCGGGATATCCTCTGCTGTAATGAACTTGGGCCGAACCCAGCGCACCTCCTCGAAGGTGCCGTCGAAGCGCAGAATGGCGGCCATACGGGCCCTGGAATACACCTGGTGTGGCTTTTTGGGAATAAAGGCCGTCACAATGTCCACCCAGCGGGCCTCGCGGTACTCCAGCACCACGTGCAAGGGCAGCCGGAGGTTGGGGGGAAAGACCATATAGCCCAGCACCAGCATGCGCTGATCCTCGGGGTAGACCGCCATCTCGCGGCCCCACTCCACCGCCTGCAAAACGTCGTGCTCGATAAAGCCCTCCTGCAGCATGTGCTTGGCCACATGAGGGCCAATGCGATAGCGGCCCTCGCGGATATAGGGGAGAAGTTCCTCGAGCCTGCGGATGCGTGGTCGTCTGCGCATCGATCCCCCCTCTGACCCGACCCCACCCCGCGGGGCCAGCTAAGAACCCTTGGGTTCCTGAACCGATTATAGGAAATACTGGGCCATCTGGTGTGGGCGCTTGACCGCAATGGCCGCCCCGTAAACCCGGGAGGCCCCGGCCTCGAGCAAAGCCCGGCGGGCCTGCCTCCAGGTGGCTCCGCTGGTGAGCACATCATCCACCAAAAGCCAAAGCCCCTCCACCCGGCAAAGCGGCTGAAAGGTGTCCGGGGAAAGCGCAAGGCGCTGGTGCAGGGTTTTGTGGGTCTGGGAAGGCCCACCCCGCACCCGGCGCAGCACGCTCTGGTAGGGCACCCCCAGGGCTTGGGCCAGGGCCTGGGCCAGAAGCTCGGCCTGGTTGTAGCCCCGCGCCAGCCGGCGTGGCCACAAGGTCGGCACTGCGGTTACCCCCGCTAGGGCCCAGCCCGCCTGCCGTACCCCCAAGGCCAGCCGCTGGCCTAAAAGCGCGGCCAGCTCGAGGTGGCCCCGGTACTTGATCGCCCGGGCCAGCCCGCCAAAGCGTTGGTAGCTACCCAGATAGACCAGCCCCAGGGTGTGCCGGGGCACCAGAGCCTGTTGGCACGCCCGGCACAGGATGGGTTCACGCAAGGACTCCCCACAGCCCGGGCAGCGGGCCCCCGTGAGCGCTTCCCACCAGCTCTGCATGGCTATGGCCTAAACCCCAAGGCCGCCGACAGGGCCTCGTCGAAGGGCGGGTAGAGCACCCCTTTCTCGGTGACGATGCCGGTGATCAGATGGTGGGGCGTCACATCGAAGGCAGGGTGGGCCGCAGGGAAGCCCTCCGGGGCGATGGGCATCCCGCGCAGGTGGGTCACCTCGAGGGCGCTGCGCTCCTCGATGGGAATCTCCCCACCGCTCTTGAGAGCGGGATCCACCGAAGAAAGGGGTAGGGCGGGGTAGAAGGGTATGCCGTGGTAGTGGCAGAGCACAGCCAGGCCGTAGGTGCCGATTTTGTTGGCGAAGTCGCCATTTATGGCCATGCGGTCGGTGCCCAGGATAACCACATCCACCTGGCCCTTGCCCATCAGGTAGGCGGCCATGTTGTCGGTGATGAGGGTGGCAGGCACCCCGGCTTTTTGCAGCTCGTAGGCGGTAAGGCGGGCTCCTTGCAGGTAGGGGCGGGTCTCGTCCACCCAGACGTGCTGCACCCGGCCCCGCCGGTAGGCCTCCACAATGGCCCCCAGGGCGGTGCCGTAGCCCCCGGTGGCCAGCGGCCCGGTATTGCAGTGGGTGAGCACCTGGCCCTTTAGCACCCGGGCCCCGTGCCGACTGATGGCTTGCTCGGTCTCTTCTACCTCAGCCCAGATGGCCCGGGCCTCGGCCAGGCTGGCTTCCAGGTCGCCCCAGTGGGGCTTCATGCGCTCTAGGGCATAAAACAGGTTAACGGCGGTGGGGCGGCTTTGGCGCAGCAGGCGATCGGCTTCGGCGGGGTCCTCGCCCGAGAGATGAGCCAGGACCATGCCAAAAGCCGCCGTTACCCCGATGGCCGGAGCCCCCCGCACCACCATCTCGCGGATGCCCTGGGCCGCCTCAGCCGCACTACGGCAGGGCAGCCAAGCCTCTTCGAAGGGCAGTTTGCGTTGGTCTAGTAGCCAGAAGGTGTTTTCTTCAAAACGAAAGGGAGAAAGCCGCATGAGGCCAGTCTACTTCAGGCTCTGGAGTAGGCTGGTGTACAGCAGGAAAAAGAGACTTTCGTCCAGCCGGGTCTGGGGGTTGTTCCAGGTAGCCGAGACGCAGTACGATTGGCCGTTTTTGGCCACCAGCCAGCTAGTCAGGTTGAGCACCCCCGGCTCAGAGCCGCCCTTGTAGGCCACCCGGGTCCAGTCGGCGGGGTTGGCCAGGCCAGGGTTGAGCGACATGAAGGGCAGGGATTGTACCCGGCCCATGAGCTGGCACAGTTCGCGGGTGCTGAAAAACCACTCCACATCCAAAGCCACTGGCCCCCCGGCAAACACGCTGGCCTCGGGCAGGGGGAGGCGGGCCAGCTGGGGCAGCAGAGCGGCCCGCCCTTCTGGGTTGGCCCGGTAGCGCTCGAGCCACTCCCGGTTCTCCGGGTTCTTGAGCACAAAGGCCTCGCGGGTGGTGAGAAAGGGCCGGTTGCGGGGGAAGAGCTTTTCCACCTCGGCCCGCCCCACGATGGCGATGAGCGCGTCGGTAGCGGTATTGTCGGAGATGGCGATCATCTGGGTAGCGTAGCGCTCGAGGCGGATGGGTGTGCCATCCGGCTCGTTTTGCATGGTACCGCTAGGCAGGCTTTTCCACTCTGGGCGCAGGGGCACCACCTCGTCCCAGCGGCGCCGCCCCGCCTCCACCTGCTGGCGCAAAGCCTCCAGCACGGCCAGCTTAAAGGCCGAGCCCACCGCCAGAACAGCATCAGCGTTCAGGTTGAGGCGTTCTCGCTCCCCCTCCAGCACCAGCACGCTGACCTGGCCTGGTAGCTTGCGGTACTCCGCCAGGATCTGCTCGGGGGTCAGGGTGGTTTTGGGCTGGGCAGGCCGGAAGAAAAGCCCCTGGATACGGCCCTGGGCATCGAGGGAAATCTGGGCCGGCAGCACCCCCCGCTCGAAGTTCACCCGAAAGTTGGAGCCGTCGGGCTCTACGCCCTCGTACTTACCCAGCGCGCCCGTTAGCTGCTGGAGGATAAGCTCCACCTGGGCCAGCGGCACCTGTTGCAAAAAAACCGGGGCAAACCACTCGGCCTGGGCCGGGCGCTGGGTAAAGAGGCGCTCGAGGGCCGCCTGGGGGGTGAGGTTGGCCTGGGCCACGACCCACAGCACCCCCCCCAATAGCCACATTATCCTGCTCTGTTGCAAGGTTTGTATAGTAGAGCCAGATGAGTCATCAACGCTCCCCAAGACATTCTTGCCGGGCGGGTAAGGCAGCCCAGTCAC
>FWPU01004757.1_pt1 | contig 30973 bp, 26 predicted proteins | sample 2228361 | NCBI WGS metagenome assembly FWPU01 (sample SAMEA103939777, study PRJEB20133) | metagenome | reverse complement strand
CCCAGGGGAAGCATAAGGACAAGTTGGCCACCCTGTTGACCCTCAACTTTCAGGTGGTGGAAAATGAAACTTTGTGACCGTTGGCGGTATACGTCAAGGTAGGTTTGACAGGTTCATCCCGATACATCGGGATTCATCTGAACGTAGCCGCAGGCTTTACGCCTGCGATGGGGCGCTGAACGTAGCCGCAGGCTTTATGCCTGCGATGGAGCGCACCCATAAAGGGTGCGGCTACCCGTCAATCCTACCTTGACAGAACACTCCTTTATGATGTCCCTCAACGCCCGTGCAAAGGCTTCGAACGCCGCACGCCCGTAGAGGACGAAGCGGACGAGCGCAATATCGTCGTGCGCCTTGAGGTAATCCATCACCGTCCGCAGCGCAATCGGCGCGGCTTCGTGCAAGGGATAGCGGTATGCCCCGGTGCTGATAGAAGGAAAAGCGACACTGCGGCAGTGGTTTTCGGAGGCGACTTCCAAACTGCGGCGGTAGCAGGAGGCGAGCAACTCGGCATCCCGCGGGGTGCCCCTATAAACGGGACCGACCGTGTGAATGACGTAACGCGCTTTGAGGTTGCCGCCGGTCGTGATTTTCGCGTCGCCTGTTTCGCAGCCGCCTAATTTGCGACATTCTTCAAGAATTCTTGGACCGCCCGCTCGGTGAATCGCGCCATCCACCCCGCCGCCGCCCAACAGGGAGCGGTTGGCAGCGTTCACGATGGCATCCGTGTCCTGCTGGGTGATGTCACCTTCGACGAGTTCAAGGGTGGCGTTGTTGATGATAACTTTCATCGCTCGCCGATCCTCCGAATTACGTCCCGCAGGCGGGCGGCGCGTTCGTAGTCTTCGCGGGCGACGGCTTCTTCAAGTTCTTGGCGCAGGCGGCGTTCGGTGGCGGTGAGGGGGTCGGTTTCGCGGATGCGCTCCGCCCATTCCCGCAAGCCGTCAATGTAATACTCCGCTATCGTGCTAAAATCCTCGCGGTTGTAGGATTGGGTGAACTCTTCGATTTTGCGGATGCCCTCGGCGATTTGCTCCAAAGCGCGGCGTGTCAGTCCCTGCTCAAGGCTCTGATGGGCGCGGGCGCGGGTGTTCATCATCAGGATGTAGGGGCGGTATTGCTCCAACGACAAGCGGTCGCTTTCTTCTTCGGCATAATCGCGCAGCAGGTCAAACAACCGCAGGTTGCGGTTCGTGTCGCGCTCCACGCCGGCATAGTCGCTGAGGTGATACAGACTGAAGTAGCGGAAATAATACTGCGTGCCCTCCGCCCGCAACTCCTCACACTCGCGGGGGCTGAGGCTGAACCCAGCGTCCGTGCCCTGACGCTCGCGGTGACGCGCCAGCCGTTCGAGATGATACTCCAAAAGCGACTCCTTCCCATAGGGTCGCTCGCCGTCGGGACGCCCGGTCATCTCCATCTGAATCAGCCCCAAATCCAGGCGCATCTGGATTTTTTCCCGACCGTCCTTGCCGATAATTTTGCGGACGTTGACGCCCTCCGGGTCATGGTCCCAACCCTGCAAAATCGGCGAAATATCCTTGAGCACGACAACCACCTTCTTTCCTCAAGTTGACGGCAGGTCTCATCCTGCATTTACCCACGTTCGACGGAGCGGGAAACGGCAAAGGCGACGCCTATACACTAAGAATGCCTCACAAAACCTGTTTCGCTCCCTTTTGTCCCACGATTGAAATCGTGGGCTACTTTCACAAAGCCCCGATGCATCGGGGCTGAAAAAGGGGTAAGCCAGTCGCCCCCGGCAGTCCCGATGCATCGGGACTTCGTAAGAGTAGCCCCGATGAATCGGGGTTTTGTTTCGTTCAGAATGACATTGTTGGGATAGGCTCTAAAAGTCGTACCTGTCAATGTTGCTCCTGTCGAACTTCATGGGTGGACCGAGCAAAATCTGGTCGCCTTCCACCTTGACGGCTCCCAGCCGTCCTGCTTTGAATGACTTCATGCCGGGTTTGAGCATTCCATCGTAAACGGCGCGGGCGGCGTAAATCGTGAGATAGCCGAGGTCAACGGGATTCCAGAGAATCACCGTTTTCACCACGCCGTCTTTGACGAACGTGCGCATGTCCTTGGGTGTGGAAAGACCGACGACGGCGACTTTGCCTTTCATGCCCATCTGCTTCACCGCGTCCGCCGCGCCGGGGAACGCCACCGACGAAATGCCCCACACCCCTTTGACATCTGGGAAAGCGTTTAAGACCTCTTGCGTCATGCGCATCGCCCTTTGGCGGTCTTCGCCGGGATACTTTTCGGCGACGAGTTTCATCTGGGGATACTTCTCTTTCATCCTCTTCTTCATCCACTTCGTCCATTCCTTCTGGTTGGGCGCGTTGAGGTCGCTGCTGATGAGGGCGACGCTGTCGCTGGGTCCAACCTGTCGCGCCATTTCGTCCACGAGTTCGTAGCCAATGGCTTGAAACGTTGCCTGGTTCACGAAAAATTCCCGCCCCGATGATTGCGGGTTCGCGTCCGCATCGTAGCCGATGACGTGAATGCCCTTCTGCCGCGCCTTTTTCAGCGTCGGGGCAATCGCGTTCGGGTCGTTGGCGGCGAAAGTAATGACGTCGACCTTTTGCGTAATCCAGTTGTCAATCATGCGAATCTGGTCGTCCACGCGCCCCTTGAGCGGACCATCGTAAATCAACTGCACGTTGCCCAATTCGCGCGCCGCCTCGCGCGCCCCCTTCTCGCAGGCGTTGAAGTAGGAAATGCCTTTGAGTTTGGGCATCATGGCGACGCGAATCTGTTTTCCCTTCGCCGAACCCGCCCAGCCAGCGTAGCCCAATAACACCACTCCAACCAATGCTGATAACGCGCAACGAATTGCGCTCCTACGAACGGCTTGCTTCACTTTTGAACTCTCCTTCCTATCCAGACAGCGGCGATGAGGAAGACGCCGATGATGACCGCCTGCAACTCGTTGGGGTAGTTGCCCGTCTGCGTGTTCGCCAGCGACAGACCGTTGCGCACCGCGCTGACGATGAGCAGCCCCAAAATCGTCCCGATGATGCCGCCCTCGCCGCCCGCGATATTGGTGCCGCCCAGCACGACGGCGGTGATGGCGTCCAGTTCGTAACCGTCGCCCATGTCCGACCGCGCGGTGGACACACGCGAGACGAGAATCACAGCGGCGCAAGCGGACACGAAACCGCTCAGAGCATACAGCAAAACTTTCACTCTGTCAACGGGAACGCCCGACAGCCGCGCCGCTGATTCGTTGTTGCCGATGGCGTACACGAACCGTCCCCACTGCGTCCGCGACAGAGCGACGTAACTGACGACGCACGCGACAATGAAGATGAGAAATTGCGTAGGGACGGCGAGGACGCTGTGCTGCCCCAGCACTGCAAACGAGGCGGGGAAATTGGACACCGCATTGCCCTTGCTGACACCCTCCGCAATGCCGCGAAACGCCTGCCACGTAATGAACGTGACCACCAGCGGCGGCAGGCGCAATTTGGCGACAAGCACGCCGTTGAACACTCCCGCGCACGTCCCGACGCCCAGCGCGAACGCCGCCGCCCCCCAGATGTTCCAGCGCCAGAACTCCTGCGCCTGTCCCAACATCACCGCGCACAACGCAACGTTCGACCCCACCGACAAATCAATCCCCGCGCTCAGGATGATGAACGTCATCGTCAGCGAAATCAGCCCCACTTCCACGAAATGCCGCGTCGTTTCCAGCAGGTTCGCCCTGGTCAGGAAATCAGGCGACAGACGCGACATCACGAAACCCGTCAGGACGAGCAGGACGAGAAGAACGCTGTCACGGGCAAGGTTGCGCGAGATGTGATGAGACCTCTCTTTCAGCCACGGAATCATCGTCGTCGTTGTCGCCACTGGTCCACCACCACCGCCGCCAGCACGAGCCCGCCTTGCGCGGTGCGCTCCCATTCGTTTGGGACCTGGAGAAACGTCATGGCAGAACTCATCGTTCCCAACAGCATGACGCCGAGCAGCGTGCCCCAGACGTTGCCGCTGCCGCCGAAGATATTCGTGCCCCCCAACACGGCGGCGATGATGACTTGAAACTCAAACCCTTCGCCTTTGTTGGACTGAATGACGGAGTAGTTGGACGGGTCGGCGAGCGCGGCGACGCCGATGAGCAAGCCGTTGAGGATGAAGATGCCTGACGTCGTTTTCTTCACGCTGATGCCCGACAGCCGCGCGGCTTCGAGGTTGCTCCCCAGAGCATACACGCGCCGACCGAACTTCGTGCGGCTCATCAGCAGCCACGTCGCCATCAGCACGACTATCATCAACCACAGCGGCATCGGCACGCCCAGCGGCGTCGCGCCGCCGAAGGCGATGAAGTCGTCGGGCAAGTCCTGAATCCACTCGCCGCGCACGTGCCAGATAATCAACCCCCGCAAAATGCCCATCATGCCGAGCGTGACGATGATGGCGGGAATGTTCGCCTTCGCCACCAGCGCACCGTTGATAGTTCCCATGACCGCGCCGACCAACAGAGTGAAAAAGAGGATGAGCGGCAGCGAAACGCGCGCGCGTGCCGTGAGTCCGGCGACGATAGAGCAGACCGCGAGCATCGAACCCACCGAAATGTCAATGTTGCCGCTGACAATCACCATCGTCATCCCAAACGCGGCGATAGCGATGAAGGCGTTGTTGACCAGCAAGTTGATAAGGTTCTGCGAACTGAAAAAGCGCGGGGTGCGCACGCCCAGATAAGCGAGCAGCACGGCAAGGCACAGCAAAAGGCTCAACTCGCGGGCGGGCAGGCGAGTCCACCAGCGGGGGGAAGCAGGTTGCGATTGCGCTATGAAAACCACACTGTTCCTTGACAGAAGGGACAGGATAGAGAAGGGATAAGAGATGAGAGATGATTCATCTCTCATCCCTTCTCATCCCATCCATCCTGTTGATTCCGTTCATCCTGACTAAAGTCGTTACGCTGCTACTTCCACCGGCACACACTCGTAGCCGCGTTCGCGGTAGGCGGCGCGCAACTTGTGGAACTCTTCGTCGCTGGAATACATCCCCACAATCGCGCCGCCCGAGCCGGAAAACTTCGCGGGCAAGCCGAAGGAGCGGGCGATTTCGACCATCTCCAGATTTTTCTTGCCGATGACGGCGTCGCCTAGAATTTTGCGGCGCAAGTCGAAGTTGGCGTTCATCAGTCGTGCCATTGTTTCGTAGTCGCGTCGGGCAAGGGCGTCTTTGCCCTGCTCCGCAAAACTTGCCCACTGGTGAATCGCTGCTAATACTTCTGGCTCGCCCTGCTGGTAACGGTAGCGCAGGTTGCTGTGGACCTTGCCCGACTCGCCCGCTGACTCGCCGATGTAGGCTAAAAACAACCGCGGCAACAAACTTGAGTCCAGCGACTCGTAATTGCCGTAGCCCTGCTGTTCCATCAGGTTCTTTGCAAAGTCCATGTAGACCGTGCCGCCGTAAACTTGAATCACGCGGTCCTGCAACCCCGCCGCGATGTCCAGTTCCTCGGTTTCAACCGACAGAATCACGTTGGGTTGAACGGGCTTGGGAATGTCGTGGTCGGTCAGTTCGTAGAACTGCATCAATGCTTTGAACGCCGCCGTGATAATCGCGCTGGAACCGCCCAAGCCGACCTGACGCGGAATGTTCGTCTGGTAACTGATGGTGAAGTTTCGCTGCGGCAGGCGAATGTCATTCTTGCCGCAGTGTTCCCAGAACTTCTTCGCCGTGGCGAACAGCAGGCGCAAGCCGCCGTAGTAGCCATCGCGTGTGGCGGTTTCCGCGAGCGCATCGAGGCTGTCAAACTCGGTTGCATCGCTGCTGCGGTTGGGGAGGATTTGGAGAGTCGGACTCTCCCACAGCGTCACCTGCGCGGCAAAGTTCCGGATGGAACAAGAAATCGTCTTCCCGAAGTATCCGTCCGATGGGTTGCCCAACAATCCAATCCGAGCAAAGGCTTGTGTGCGGATAATCATTGAAACTCATCCACTCCTTCGTTGGGATACCGGCAGACTCATCATATCACATCTTGGGCAGGCATTCAAATCATCAGTGGCTCACTTGCAGACCGTTTCTTGCAGGCAACGCTCATAACTGCTATGCTGACAGAAGCCGGAGCATTGCCCTTTATGGATGTCACAACGAGGAGAACTAACATGCGCATCGCGTCCGTTTTAACGCCTTTATCAGACTACAACTTGCGACTTGCCAGCCAGTGTGGAGTCGAGGACATCGTGATTCGGTTTCCCGGCTTGGACTATGCGAAACTCATCGCCTTGCGCGACCACATTGCCTCTTTCGGTCTGCGCGTGTCAGTCGTCGAGGGTTATCTGCCGATTGAGAACATCAAGCTGGGCACGCCCGAACGCCACGCCGAAATTGAGCAGATGAAGATTCTGATTCGCAACATGGGCGCGGCGGGCATCCCAATCCTGTGCTACAACTTCATGGCGGGCAGCGATTGGACGCGCACGTCCTTCACGGAGCGCGAGCGCGGCGGCGCGTTCGTGAGTCGTTTCGACCTCGACGCTCTCAATGAAACACAGATTGCGCCGACGTTGAACGTTACGCCAGAGCAACTGTGGGCGAACCTTGAATACTTCCTCAAGCAGATTCTCCCGGTGGCGGAAGAAGCGGGCGTGACGCTCACGATGCATCCCGACGACCCGCCGATTCCGTCGCTGTGGGGCGCGGCGCGCATCATGCACACCGTCGAGAGTTTCGAGCGACTGGTTTCGCTTGCGCCCAGCCCGCGCAACGCGATTTGCTTCTGTCAGGGCACGTTCGCGGCGATGGGCGTGGACGTTCCGGCGACGGTTCACCGTCTCGGCAAGCACATCCAATACGTCCACTTCCGCGACGTGCGCGGAACGGCGACGAAGTTCGTGGAGACTTTTCACGATAACGGACAAACCGACATGGTTGCCGCCATGCGCGCCTATCGCGATATTGGGTTTACAGGACCCATGCGCCCCGACCACGTTCCGCAGCTCGTCGGCGAGGAAGACGGTGAGCCGGGCTACACGATGATGGGGCGGCTCTTCGCGTTCGGTTACATGCGGGGGTTGATGCAGGCGGTCACCGCTCCGGCTTGATGCCTACCGTCGCGGGCGTCAGTTTGCGGTTGTAGAGCGACTGCTCAAGGTTCGCTTTGAAATCGGCGGGGGCGGTCTTGAACGCGTTCTCCAAAGCGCGCTGCGCGTCACGACCGGGAATGCGCTCCAACGCCATGCGCGCGTCTTCACGCAACTCGGCGTCGCCCAGCAGTTTCGCAATGCCCGGCACGACGCGCCCCTCGCCAATCATCCCCAGCCAGTTGAGTGCCTCGGCTCGCACCCTGCGCAGGCGATTCGACGCAGCTACTTTCAGCAACTCTTCCGCCACCGCGCGCGCTTCCCTGCCTGCGCCCGGTCGCCCCGCGTGATGCACAATCGCTTGCAGCGCGCCCTGCGCCGCCTTCGCAACGCCTTTATCCGATGACGCCATCAAGTCCGCCAACGGCGCAACCGCCTGCGCCCCCATCGGTCCCGCCGAACGCCACGCCGCATAACGAACGTTGGCCTCGGATGATTTTATTTGGTCAAGGAATTCTTGCAGGTTGTCCATCGGTTTACCTTCCGTTCGTCGTCGCGCAATGCATTGCGCGTGAGGTGCCGCAACGAATCGCCCACCACGCGCCATGAATTGCGCGACGACAAGCCTCTACAGGTGCCACGGCGCGCGGTAGGGCTGCGCCAGAAAACGGTTCGCTTCCTCGTCGCCGATGAACTTCATCGCCACAGGGTCCCACTGCAACTTGCGCCCCAACAGGTAGGAGATATTGGCAATGATGGGCAGCGTCACCACGCGGAAACCGATTTCGATGTCCATGATGGGCTTCTCGCGGGTCTTGATGCAATTGAGCCAGTTCTCGCGGTGGCGAACGGTGGCATCGCCCGTCGGGCTATCCAATCTGTAAACCTGAACGCCGTTAGCGGGCGGTTGATACTCTTTGGCTTTCGGCTCCGTGTCGCAGCCGCCGTCACCGCCGGAGACGATGAGCGTGTCCCTCTCGCCGTAGTATTTCGCGCCCCACGGAATCGGTCTTTGCTGGGGGTCGTGCGGGAACGGATAGCGCGCGCCCGGCTGAGTCCACGTCAGCGTCCAGTCGGGGTTCTTAAACTCCCACTTCACGTCCATCGTCACCGGCACATCGAAGATGCCTTCCTTCGCCGGTTCGCCGGTCGCTTCGACGGAAACGGGACCGGTGTTGTCCGCATTCATGCACCACATCACGATGCTCAAAACGTGGTTGCCGCGGTCGCGGATGAACCCGCCGCCGGAGTCCATAAACCAGCGGAAGTTGAAATGGCAGCGCAGCGGGTTATAAGGAACCCAGCGCATCGGACCCAGCCAGAGATTCCAGTCCAGTTCGGGGGGTGGCTCTTTGTCCTCGCCCCAGCCGCCCGTGAAGTTGTTTTCGTGCCAGACTTCGACGCGGCTGATTTTGCCGAGTTGCCCGTTGCGGATGAATGTGCACGCCGCGTGCGCGTTGAGGTTGGAACGCCCCTGCGCGCCCACCTGCACGATGCGTTTGTAATAGCGTGCCGCGTTTACCATCGCCTGCCCCTCCTGAATCGTGCGGCAGGTGGGCTTCTCCACGTAAACGTCCTTGCCCGCTTGGCAGGCGTGAACCGTCTGAATCGCGTGCCAGTGGTCGGGCGTGCTAATCATCACCGCGTCAATGTCCTTGCGGTCGAGCAGGAAGCGGTAATCCTTGCACAGAAACGGCGTGCCCTGTGTCACCTTCTTCGCAGCGCTGGCGAGACGGTTCGCGTCCACGTCGCACAACGCCGCCGCGTCCGGGCGGACGTGATAACTTCCCATGCCGCCCACGCCGATGTAGCCAATCACGGTGCGGTCATTCGCGCCGGGATGACCGGGCTTGGCAAGCACGTCACTGGAAATAATGTGGGGGATGGCGAACGTCGCCGCTGTCGTCGTCTTGATGAAATCTCGTCGTGTTTGTTTCAGGGTGTCTTCCATCTGACGCTCTCCTGAGATTCCACATCATTGCGAGCGCAGGGGTGCATTACGCAGAATTTGCCGCCCCGTTGCCACCGAATCGAATTCGGTGTCTAAGAGCCTATCCGAAAAGTAGCGCCGACATCCCCCCGTCCCCTGCCCTCCCACCCCACCCTTTCCCTCCCCGTTGACGGGGAGGGGAGGGGAGGGGGAGGGGCGAGCGGGCAGGCAGGATGCCTGCGCTACACTTTTCGGATAGGCTCTAAGGCTCCAGCGGGGTGCAGGACGTAAAATTTGCCTCCTGCCTCCTGCCCCACCTCCGTCGGCGCAGCGCCTCCTTACGAGGGTTGCAAATTTTACGTAATGCACCCGAGCGCAGCGAAGCAATCTCAACAGCGGGGATGGCGCGTTCAGACGAACTGGAACGACCGCTGCGCTCGCAATGACGTTTCCACTTACGTAAACGCCTCTATTGTAACAGAATGTGCGGGATGTGTCCAGAACGTAGAGACTTTGAGACTTTGAAACAACTCGCTTCAATCTCACCTCTCCCACACCACAACCTCCTGCAACCCCACGTTCGGCACGACGATTTGCGTGATCTTTCCTTGTCGCGTGATTTTCAACTCCTTGCCTTCGCGCAGTGGCAGCGAGGCGCGAGAGACAGGAAGGCGAATCGTCAGCCGCACGGACTCGCCAGTTTGCTTCCCCCAGTCGCGCCATGAGCCGTTGAGGTTGTGAAGGTGCAACACGATTTTGCCGTCCTGCTCAAACGCGCCGAAGCGGATGGTATCGGGCGCTTCAACTTCAATCGGCGGCGGTGCGAGGCGTTTGAGGTGCGCCACAAGCGCGGTCACGAGGTCTTTGGGTTTCACGTCGCCAACCTGTAAGCCTTCGGTGTCTTCGGAGAGACGCAACTCTTTCTGCCCGTCGGCTCGCACTCCTTCGATGCGCAGGTTGTCAACGAAGAAACGACCGGCGGTTGCGCCCGGTCCGAAAATCACTGCCCAGTCGCAGCACGTCCAGTTTTTCTCTTCGCACGGCAGACGTTCCCAACGTTGGGTTCCGTCAGGTGTGGTGACGGTCAAGTCAAACTCCGCCCCGCGCTCTTTGGTCGCAAAACGGAAGTTCATCTCAAAATGCAGCCATTTCTCCTGCGGCAGTTGTGCGAGTTCGCCCCCGCCCGCCTGCAAGCGTCCGTCATGCGTGACGTGAACGAGCGCGCCGTTGTGCGGCATATTGGAACTGCGCGTTTCGATTTGCGCCGCCGCGCCGTTGAGCATCAGGTCAAAACTCATGCGCCCGCCGACGAAATCGGGCAGAGCGAACGGGCGAAACCTCATCTCCATATCAGGACAGAAAACGTAGGGCGCGTTGCGTCCGTCCACGAACTCAAGGCATTGCCGCCCACCCACGGCGTGCGCGTCGGTGGCGGCGATGCGCGTGTCGCCCCCCGCGACAGGTTGCCACAGAAGTTGCGAAGAGGCAAGGTCAATGTCCGCGATGAAAACGTTTCCGCGTCCGAACCTCCGCATCGCCAGCGCGGAGACGGCACTCCACTGCGTTCCGTGCCTGACTACGAACGGGGCGGGCGCGTTGCTATCGGCGTGTTGAGAGAGAACCTGCCATTCTTTGCCGCGCAGTTGCATTTGTGCGTGCAAACCTGTTGTGAGCGTCATGCTTTCGCCGTCGGAGGTTTTGAGTGGCAGTGATGCAAACGCATCGGCGGCGGGCGGGTAAATGCTCGTGAAGGTGAAACCAAGTTCCTTCCCCAACGGATTCACCTTGCGGCGTTCGCCCCATTCGTCCGTCTCACCGCACGCGGGACCGAGAAACACGATGCCGCCCTTGCGCACGAAGTCCAGAACCGTCTGCGCTTGCTCCTGCGAGAGCGCGGGCGACAGCGGCAGCAGCAGGACGCGGTAGCGCGAGAGCGTCTGCGGCGTGAAGGCTTTGTCATAGACGTAATCGGGTGGCAGATGCGATTTCATCAGCGCGCTTGTCCAGCGCAGGAGGCTGCCAAAATACGGCTCCATCGCCCAGCCGCTGCCGTCCACCGCTCGCCCGAAGTAGAACGTCTCCGACTGCTGCGAAACGTGGAGGGCGACGTGGTTCAGCGAATCTCCCCCCGCGAAGCGGCGCAGGGCGTTAATCGTCGGCGAAATGAGCCGCGCCGTCGCCGCCGCTTTTTCCGTGTCCATGCCGGGCAAGCCGTAGGACGGAATTCCGCCCGCCGTGAAACAGGTCAAGGCGTGGTGGAGCAAATCGTTGGTTTCGGGCGCGTCTTCGGGGCGGTCGGCGACGCTGAAGTATCGCCACACCTCCGACTGCGTGCGCCCGTAGGCGCGGCAGAGACGCATGGTCAAATCCGTCGTTTCCTCGCCGCTGGCTTCCGAACCGCTCACGATGTCGGCGTCGTAGAGGTCGAGCGGAATCGCGCTGTGCCACGGGATTTGCGGACGGTGGTAGTAATTGATGACGACGACGGCTTTCGGATGCCGACGCCGAATTTCTTTTGCGAGTTTGCCGATGTATCCGCCGAACACTTGGTATCGCCACGCAATCCATCGGCGGAAGGTCGCGTCGTTCCAGTCAACCTGCTTGGGGAGTTGCAGCCCCGTGTCTTTGCGGAAACGTTCTTGACACGATTCACACATGCAGGTCAGCGGCAGGGGGCGGTCCCAGATTTGCGTGAACGCCGAGCCGTCAAACCAGATGCCATCTAACTTGAACCGTTCAATCATCTCGCACGCGAGTTGAATCAGCGCGTCGCCGTAGCCGCTGTTGATGCAGCAGCAAATCTCCTTCGCGTGCCCCTGCGGGAACGGAAGTAGCGACGCCTGCCGCCAGTCGGGGTGCGCCTGCCAACCCGATTGCGAGAAGATGAGCGGATACCACGAAATCGCGGGCAAGCCCTGCGCGTGAATGTCCTCCACCCACTTCCGCAGAATCACCTCGTTCTGCGGCGCGTTGGGATGCGGCGATGGGATGACCGCCGACGGATACAGCGGGCTGCCGAGAGGGTCAACGACGCTCAACCACCGCGCCTGAAATCCCGCTTCCGCTAAACGCTTCTCGTGCGCTCTTCGCTGCGCATCGTCCTGCATTTCATTCGGACCGGGACGCCACTCCAAGCGAAAGCCACTGCGCCCGTAGGTTGTTTCGTGAATCGGTGTCGCTTCTTCTTGTATGGCGGTTGTCTCCTCTGTGGTCACTCGGAACGCGAGCGATGTGATGAGCAGGGTTGTTGCAACAATCACACCTCTTTCCCAATGATGAATCATTGGGCTATCATCAGATGTCCCTACGGGACAAGGGGTGCGCCCATGACTTCTCCCGTCCCGTAGGGACAATATGACCTTAGCCCAACGATTCATCGTTGGGAAACGGGAGCGTAACCCCGAATTGCCAAAGAGTTTCTTTGTTTTCATCAGGAGTGTCACACCTTTCTTTGGGCTGCGATTGTGCGTCTCTGCATTCCTTCCGCCTTCCATTCCCGTTTCCTTCGGGTTAAGGGATTTTCCCTGCCCGCGTCGTTTGACTTACGACGGCTGTGTTGCTATAATTCCCCCCAGAGGTGATGATGTCCCATGGCATATTCTCGCACGTATCTGGACGAGATTCAACAGGAAGTCGCTGCTCTGCCCGCTGCGAAACGTAAGCGTGTTTTGGAGTTCATCCGCCTGCTCAAGTTTGAAAAGTTTCTTGATGCGATTGACCCTGAGCAAGCCTATTTCTGGACACCCAAATGGCAGGAGAAGGAACGCGCCGCTGAGGAGGATATTCGCGCTGGGCGCGTCACCACCTACCACAGCATTGAGGAACACCGCCGCGCAATTGAACAGATGCGGAAAAGGAAATAACCCATGCTCTTCCGCACCACGCACCGCTTTGACAAAGAACTCAGCGAGTTGCCCGTTGAGATTGCAGAGAAGTTCTGGAAACAACTGGAACTCCTCCTTCAAAACCCGCGTCACCCCTCACTGCACACAAAGAAAATCCGCCGTAAGCGCGGCGTCTGGGAGGCGCGGGTTGACCAGAAGTACCGATTCACTTTCCACTACGAGAGCGGCGTCATCGTCCTCCGCGCTATTGGCAACCACGACGACGTGCTGAACAATCCATAGCCCTGCCCCCAAAACAAAAAGCCCTCCACCCGCCGTCCGTCAGCAGGTAGAGGGCAATTTGCAATGACCGATGACCAATGAACCAGTGACCAATGCCTTTTCATTGGACATTGTTCATTGGATATTCTACGTATGCGCTGTTTTGCCAGCACCAGCCCCCCCAGCCCTACCGCAAGGAGGGTGGGGGGTGAGTTCGGGAATCGTCCCAGGAGAAGTGGGGTTAGTGAGGCGGACAAACTCCCAATCCACTTTGGAGTTCCCGCACCGCGCGAGTTGACAGCGACGCCGTGGTATTCGATACCCGCTGGCGTGCCGCCGATAGTATCGAGCAGCCGTCCGCGAAGGTCAAAAATCTGAACAAGGAGGTCGGAAGATGACTAACTCCGAATCTCTCACCCGCCGCGATTTTCTGCAAGCGACGACTGGAACGCTGCTGGGTTTGCCGCTGTCACAAGTTGCAGCGAACACCGCTGAGAACGCACAAGGGAGGGCGACGACCATGAGACGACAAGGCGAACCGATTGAACTGGCGGGGAAGCGGCTGATTTTCACGCATTATCATTTCATCCGTCCCGCGAGTTTTGGCTGGTATGATGACAAGGGCAACAACGTCACCGTCGGTGGCACGGCGGGATTGTGGGACGCTCACCTGCGAGTGACGGACGCGCCCGTCGGCATCCGCATCGTCGCGCAGCCGGCGGAGCGTTCGCTGGAGCCTTTTCCGGGGATTGAGCCAGCCAAGCCGTGGGAGGAGGGGAAGATTTCGTTGGGGCATGTCATCTACGATGAAGAGGACGGCTTGTTCAAAACGTGGACGAGTTGCTCCAGCGGACGGTGCTATCTTCAATCGAAAGACTTCGTGCACTGGGAGCGACCCGAACTCGGCGTTGTGGAGTTCAAGGGCAGCAAGAAGAACAACCTGATTGAAGCCGACGATTTGGGCTGGGTTTTCAAAGACGCTTCCAGCAAAGAGGAGCGCTGGAAGTGGATTGGCGAGCGGAACATCACGCGACAGGAGTATGAAGAGTTTCAGAAGAAGCGACCCCGCGACTGGGACCCGAAATCCGACCGCGTGGACGTGCTACTGGAAACGCACGTCGGTCCGGGCAACATGATTTTAGCAGTCAGGGGCGGCGTGTCGGCGGACGGCTTCCGCTGGAAGACCATTGCCGAACCGCTGGTCGTGCAGCACGCGGACACCATCAACACGGCTTACTACGATGCGCGCCTGAAAAAATACGTCGCTTACTTCCGCCACTGGGTCATGCCTGACCGTTCGCCGAACTCTCCGACCGATGACCGAGGGTTGAGTTGGATGGCGGGGCGGCGTTCCATTGGACGCTCGGAGACGGACGATTTTCGCCGGTTTCCCGTGTCGGAGTGCATCCTGACGCCCGGTCCTGACATCGTGGGACCGTCCGACACACTTTACACCAACGGTCACACCTTCGTCCCGTTCGCGCCCGACCAGCACCTGTTCTTCCCGACGATCTGGTATCAAATCAACGACGCGACGAGCGTGGCGGTGGCGTCCAGCCTTGACGGGAAACTGCTTCACTGGCTGCCGGGCAACCCCGTTCTGACCACCGCCGCTTACGAGCAGTGGGACGGCGGCTGTCTGTTCGCCAGCGGACATCTGATGGAACTGCCCGACGGTCGCTGGATTCTGCCTTACAGCGCGTCCAACGTCCCGCACAAGTATCCGCGCAAAGGAGCCATCAAAACCGGACTCGGCTTTGCGACATGGAGGAAAGGGCGGCTGGTCGCAGTCGAGGCAGCGGAGCGCGGGCAGTTTACCACATTCGCCCTCATGCCGCCGGGCAGGAAGATTCGGATTAACGCCCTGACGATGCGCGGGGGGAGCGTGATCGTCGAAGTCACCGACGCCGCCCGCAAGCCCGTGCCCGGTCGCACGTTTGACGACTGCCAGCCCATCATCGGCGACCAGTTCCGCACGCCCGTCACCTGGAAAGGCGGCGACGACCTCGGCGTTCCCGACAACACGCCGATATGCCTGCGGTTCCGCCTGGATCAGGCGAAGGTGTTCTTTGTGGATTTTGAGTGACGACGTGAATGTTTGACAACGAGCCGAGCGTCGTTTATACTGATGGCTGCATATCTTAACCCCCAGAGGAGGGCAGAAAAACGATGGAAGAATTTTGGCAGCGCATCTGTGTAGACCCCAAGGTCATGGTGGGCAAGCCGGTCATTCGGGGAACGCGCATCCCGGTGGAACTCATCGTGCGCATGATGTCTCAGGGCGTTTCGGAGCAGGACATCCTGCAAGAATATCCGTCCTTGCAACCCGAGGACATCCGCGCCGCTCTCGCTTACGCTGCTGACGTGCTGGCGCATGAGGACGTTTTTCCCCTTGTTCCCGCGCAGGTGTAATCGCCATGCAGTTCATCGTAGATGAGTCCACTGGTCGGGCGGTCGTTGAATACCTTCGCAGCGGTCAGGCGCATCACGGCGTCTTGCTGCTTCGGCTTCACGACGAAAGCCCCTCCAACCGTGTGCGCGTGGTCAAAGCGGTATTGGAGCAATATGGCGACCGGTTGGCTGACGCCTTCACCGTAGCGACCGAAGGCGGCGTGCGCATTCGACCCGCCAGCGAGACGTGATGACTGAGTATGGTGTGCCATTCGTTCATTCGCTTCCCATTCGTTGACAGAACGAAAGCAGCGAGCCGATGACGCGCTGCCCGAAGTGCGGGAAGGTGTATCGGTTTGCGTGAGGAGTTAGGGAGGTGAAGAGAGATGGATGAAGTCGAACAGTTGATCCATCAGTTGGAGCATAAGGATATTGTTGTTGAATTTTACCAGTCATACGACTATGACCCTGGTGACTGGCGTGAGCGGGACAGAAACGCCCCCGCACGGGTAGAGGCATTGGGCAATCTCGGACGGCGGGAAGCATTGTCTGCGCTCGAAGCACGCCTCCCCTACAGCATACCTTGGTTAGGGGGCGAACAAGACAAAAATGTGCGCGCCGCCATCCGCCCTGCCATCGAAAAGATAGAGAAGGCAACGGCAGCAACCGCGACGCTGCCCATTCCGGCAACGACACCGACATCCGATGCTGCCCCCCTGCCCCGTCCTGCCGATGCGCCAACGCAGGAGGTGGACAAACTGCCGCGCCCTGCGGACAATGACCAATGAACGATGAATGATGACTACGGCAGGGGAAGCAAGTAAGTCTGCAAGTCGTGCCCCTGATAATACGCCACCTGTTCGCCGCTGATGCGAGCAACTTTGCCCATGCGGGCGGATTTCGTCTTGAACTCAGAGAGACGAAACAAACGACGGAGAAGCGGAGAGATTTCGGTGGCTTGGTTTGTGGGGAATGTAAAACACACGACGCAAAAGTCCTTGTGCGCTACTGTACGCTGCCAGAAGTGGTTCCAGTTCAGCGTGACAAATGTAGGGTCAGAAACTGTCCGCAGGAGGACAGGAATTGCATCGTCTTTGATGACTGTGTTAGGGCGCAAATCGGTGATGATGCAGACGCTCCCGCGATACCACTGACCGATAGCGTCTTCCAATTCCAGCCCTTGCAAGTGTTCGTCGAGGACAATCATACCGCCTGCTTGACAAGCGCCTGTGTCGCCAAGTCCAGCGCCTCTTGCACGGCTTCCACTGGCAACTTATAAGACCGTGCGACTTTTTCCACTGTCCATCCCCCCGACAGCAGTTCCATCGCGTGCCGCACATCAATGCGCGTGTATTTGAACGTTGGGCGTCCCCCGCAAATCCCCGGCGCACGGACAATGTGTTCCCCCAGCGGATAGTATTCATAAGGCTCACCGCCGACTTCTTCACGAACCAGTTTACGCTTACGCTGCGCCACGTCGTTCACCTCCGCCTGCCATTCTACTCCGTTAACCGATGATAGTCAATAGGCATTTGCCCCCCGTGACGAAATGCGCTATGATGAGACAGAGATATGAGGATATGGCAAAGGAGATTGATCATTGTGGCAACAGAGACAATCACCAGACGCATTTTGAGGCCTGTCGCCCTCGCCTTAACGCTCGTCGCCCTCACCGCCTCAAGCGGCGCTTGCGGTCCGCTGCTGGACGAAATCCTCAACTGCCTCAAATTAGACGCGCATACAAAGGCGCGGGATGAGGCGCGAGTTTGCGGGATTGAGCCGGGTAGGGCGGTGGGGCAGACGTTCGTGACGGGCGACGGCGTGGAGCAGGTGTTTCGCATCGCCGTCTGGCAGGCGTTCTGGCATGAGTCGTGGCAGCCGGATGAGTCGCTGGTGATGACGCTGTGGGACAGCCCGCAGAAGCGGGCGCAATATGGGCGATTTGCGATTCCGTATGGGCGGGGGATGTGGGAGGGCGCGGTGCCGATGTTCACGGTGGACGCCCGCGTGCAGCCGAACCGCTCCTACTATTTTGAGTTGACCGTCGAAGTGGAGCCGCTGCGCCCGGCAAAAATTCCCCGCGAGTGGCTGTTTGCTGAAAGCCGTCCGGGCTTTGCGGGGGGGGACGGGAAGATTTTTGGCGTCGGCACGGCGAGAGACGACTATCCCAACGGTCAGGCTTACGTCGGCGGCGAACCGCAGAACTACGATTTGTGGTTTCAAATCCACGTCCGCAAAAAAACTGACCGCGATGCGCTTTACCGCGAGGCATTTGACCGATTTGATTTGAACTATCCGCCATTGAAGCGCGTGCGTGACGCCGTGCAAAAGCGCGATTGGGACAGAGCCGCGAGCGAACTGGTGCGCCACTTTGAAAGCCGCGCTGATTTGGTTCCGCCCGAACGACGGCAACCAAAGTTTGATCCCGATTACGACACGCGCCACGCGGATTTCGTCTGCGAGCAGAAGTTGCTGGTCGTGAGCGGCGCGACGGGCATTGACGTGGGCGCGAACTGGCGGAAGAACATCGTCGGATCAACGGTCACAACCGTTGACCTCGGACCGAACTGGAACCACTTCGCCCTTTGGCCCGAGCGGGGCGGCGTGGGTTTGACGCGCTCCGGGTTGCGACGATTTCTGGCGGAAGCGTATGCGAAGACGGGCAACGAGAAATACGCGAAAGCCTGGAATGATATGCTGACGCAGTTGTTCATCCACCTGCCGTCGCCGCTGCGGGCGGGCGTTTACAAGCCGGACGAAACCATCATTGCCGCGCTGTCGCCGGGCATTGCGGGCGGTTCGATGTGGTCGGGGCTGTCTATCGGGGCGCGGATGGCGCACGGCTTCGCTTATTACTCGTGGTTCGTGAGTTCGCCCAACTTCACGCAAGACGTGCGGGCGGCGTTCATCATCAATCTGGGCGAGATGGCGGACGTGCTGGAACGTCAGAAGGGCGGCGGCAACTGGGAGACGCAGATGGCGGACTCGTTGTTTGATTTCGGGTTAGAATATCCGGAGTTCAAAGGCGCGAAGCGGTGGGTGCAGCAGGGATTTCAAACGCTCATCAAGAACGCGTTGTCGTCGGTGCGACCAGACGGCGTGCTGCAAGAGCCGACCATCAATTATCACTTGCTGGTCATGGGGCGATATGCCAGCGTGATTGAACGGGCGCGGCAGTTGAATCTGCCAGTGCCGGATGAGATGGTGAAACTGACAGAGAAGATGCACGAGTTCGTGATGTCCTCCGCGCTGCCCGACAGCACGCTGCCGTTGTGGGGCGACGCGAATCCGGCGGTGACGGTGGAAAGCCTCGTTCGCGGCGCGACGCTGTTCAAGCGCGACGATTTCTCGTTTGTTGCGACGAAAGGACAGAAGGGCACGCCGCCGCGATTGACTTCGGTTGGCTTTCCGAACGGCGGCTTTTACTACATGCGGACGGGTTGGCAGCCCGACGCGCACTATCTCGCCATCCGTTGCGGTCCGTTCGGCAGTCACGGGCATCACGATGTGTTGAGCCTCATTGCTTCGTCGTTCGGCAAGATGATTCTCATTGACCCCGGCGTTTACATCTACGGCACGCCCGAATCGTCGGAGTTAAGCGGCACGAAGTCACACAATACTATCACGGTGGACAACCGCGACGCCAGCAGCGGGCAAAGCGACGCGTGGGTGACATCGGAACGCTTCGACTTCTTCGCCGGACACAATGACGGCTATCGCGGCTTGAAGGACGTGCGCCACCACCGTCGCGTCTGGTTTCTCAAACCGTTCGACGGAGGCGCGGGGTTGTGGGTGGTGCTGGACGACGTAATGGGAGAAGGGAGGCATGAGGCTGCGCTACGCTATCGCTTCGCGCGGCTGAAGGTGCAGCATGACTCCGCACTGCGACAAACGTGGACAAATGAGTCTGACGGCAACTTGCTCGTGCGCGTGTTGGAACGTCCGCAGACGCAGATGGAATTGAGCGAAGGCATCGCCGCCACGAGTTGGGACAGACTGACTAAAGTTCCCGTCGCTTCGTTTCGGCAGCAGGGCAAACTGCCGCTGGCGTTCACATCGCTGCTTTTGCCGTTCAGAGGCGCAACGCCGCCAACGTGCGAAGCGCAATTGATTGCCGTCACTCCTGCTGCGGAAGGAGCGCGAGCGGTTTGGGCGAAGAGGGGAGAGGAGGCGTTTCTCATCGTCGCCAACAGCCTTGCGGCATTGCGCGACGAACCGACGGCTCTGCAACTGACGCTCCCTGACGGCAGAAAGGTCACGATGACAGCAGCCAGCGCGACGCTGCGTTTCGCGCAGCGCGACAACCGCTGGCAGCCGCTGAGTTTGCACGGCGTTCGCGTGCGTTCGGTCGTGATGGATGGTGAGAACCTGTTAGCGCAAGACAGGCTCAATGAGAGAGTTGACGTGCTGTTTTGAATCGTCCTCGTCGTCGTGCTCGGTCTTTTGAGCCGCTTGGTTTGACGGAAACGACCGACGACGAGGACGAGGACGACGACGATTCCATAAGGTGAAACCTATGCCCAAAGAAATGACCTCACGGGAACGAATCTTTTGTGCTTTAGAGCGCGGCGTGCCCGACCGCGTGCCGCTTTACGAGGCGGTGATTGACGAGGGCGTGATGCAGGCGCTTCTGCCGGGGTGTGACTACTATCAGTTCAGCGATTGGATTGGACTGGATAACGCGGGGCTGAATCGCAGTTCGTGGCGCAGAGATAACGTGGAGTACGTGAACAAAGAGAAGGGCTGGTTCAAGGACGCATGGGGCGTCATTCGAGCGTTCGGACCGGAGAGCACGCCGTATCCGATTGAAGGTCCCATCAAGCGCCCCGAAGACTTGAAGAATTACACGCCGCCCGACCCGAACGCGCCCGATGCGCTGGGGCACTTGCCCGAAGTCGTGGAGCGTTTCAAGGGCAGGAAAGCCATCACCGCGATTTGCCGCGACGGTTTCTTCAACCCGTCCTATCTGCGCGGGCAGGAGCAGTTCCTCATGGACATGATTGAGAACCCGACGCTGGTGCATGAACTGATTGAAGTCTGCCTGTCCTACGACATTCCGCTGATGCAGCGGATGATTCGGGCGGGCGTGGAGGTTGTGTTTTTTGGGGACGATTACGCTGACAAGAACGGACCGATGATGTCGCCCAAGCATTTTCGGCAGTTCATCTTTCCCGCGTTAAAAAAAGTCGTGGCAGCGGCGCATGAGGAAGGCGCGTACGTCGTCAAGCACACGGACGGCAACATCATGCCGCTGCTGGACATGATTGTGGAGGCGGGAGTGGATGGCATCAATCCGCTCGAACCAGCAGCGGGCGTGAACATCGCGGAAGTCAAGAAACTCTACGGAGACAAAATCGCGTTGGTGGGTAACATTGATTGTGGAGAACTGCTCTGCTTCGGAACGCCGGAGCAGGTGCGACAGACGGTGAAGTGGACGATTGAAGTCGCGGGCTACGACGGCGGGTTCGTCCTGTCCAGTTCCAACAGCATTCACTCGTCGGTCAAGCCTGAGAACTATCTGGCGATGGCGGAGGCGGGACGGGAGTTTGGGGCTTACTCTTAATCGTCCTCGTCATCCTCGTAATCGGTCGTTTACGCCACATGTGTCAAGGTCAGGAGACCATTGACACATCAGGGAAGGTGACGGTATGTTCGCTCAGTATCAACCTCCGCAACGAGAACGACTGGAGTCGCTCCTACAAACGCCGAAGTGGAGGGACACGCTCGCTACGATTGACGTGGAACAGTGGAAGTCCGCAACGCGAACCGCGCCGAAGTCACCATCGCAGTTGGGCGGAGCGGCGAGATATTTGAAAGAACGGAACGCCGAACGAGTCAAGTCGCTTATTCGCTCCGGTGTGAGAGACGCGAGAACGCTGGTGCACGCCCTCGGCGATTGGGAGACTGCGCTTGCCGATGACCCGACTTTCCCCCTTCTCTTTTTCGGGTTCGTGCTCACGTTAGATTGTTCCTTCCATCCCCGCTGTCTCTACTGCAATCAGGTTTTCCTGCCGCGCCGTTTGGGGTTGGAGGAGTGGAAAGCCTTGCTCACGGAAGTCGCCCAGCCGATTCCGCCTTACGTTTACGTGACGGGCGGCGAGCCGCTGCTGTTGGGGGAGGAGGTGTGGGGCGATGACGGCTTGGTGGCGTTCGCCACCAAATTGGGCTGCGCGGTGAACGTCAACACCAACGCCGCCCTCATCACGCCGCGCGTCGCGCTGCAATTAGTGAAAGTAGGGACGGCGAAGTTGCACATCTCGCTGGACAGCGCCGACCCGCAGGTGCAGGGAGAACTGTTCGGGAAGCGCGAGCACGTGGAAGCCGTGCTGCGCGGCATCTTTAACGTGCAAATCGCCCGCGAGTTGTTGGGAGCAATCCATCCGACCATTCACATCAACTGCGTGCTGACCCGACGCAACCTGTTCCAGTTTCCCGTGCTGCTGCGTTTTCTGTTGGAAGTACGTCAGATTCGTTCGGCAAACTTCGACGGCAAGTTCACCGCTGACCCGGTGTTCAACGACTTCGCGTTTCACCTCATCCCCGTCGGCGGAAGCGAAAACGACTTTCTGCGTCCGACGGCGGAGGAGTGGAAGCGGTTCTACACGGAAACGTGGGCAGAGGCGGAACAGGTCTGGCAGGACTATCAAGCATCTGTCGGCGTGTCGCAAGAAGAGCGGAAAGCACTGGACGCGCAGGTTCCGTTCGCCAACCCCTTCAAACGAGTTAGCCATCAGATGACGCTGGACGAATACTGCGCGCAAGCCGCGCGCGGGATTTACTGGCAGGGCGCGCTGACGGAACGCTGCTACGTCGCGCCCAGCCAAGCCTTCGTGCTGCCCGACGGCTCGCAGCACTGGTGCGGCGCGCACGCCATTCGTCGCCCTCTGCCCTTAGGCAACGTGCAGGAAGCATCGGTGCGCGAAAACATTCGGCACAACCTCAAGCGTCTCTCCGAGTTGCCCACCGCCGTCTGCGTCAACTGCGCGGGGGCGACCTGCGTCATCAATCAGGCGATTGAACGCAACCTCAGCAATCAAGTCGCGGAGTGGCTGAGGGAGAGCGCATCCTCAAGCGACAACTCCTAAATCAACGATTCCGCCTGTCAACCTTCGGTGTCGAAGGGAAGTATAGAATGATGAAACAACTCTGATGGAGGTGTTCATCGTGCGTAAGGTGGGTTTCATTGTCGGTTTGTTGGTCGTGGGATTGTGCGCGGCGTATGCGCAGCAGCAGGAGGAGAAGAAAGTTGAACGGCGGATTGAAATTTACGTAGACGGCAAGGAAGTGCCGCTGGCGGAGGCGTTTGCGCGGGGCGGCGCGTTCGGACGGGAGGAGATGCGGATTATCATTGATGGGAAGGAAATCAAGGTCCCCTCGTTCAATTTCGCATTCCGCGACGGGGAGTTTCAGCCGTTTGCGTGGAGGTTCGTGTTTGGCGGGCGGTTGCCGAATCGGCGCGTGGATTTGAACGCGAACGACGTGAGTCTGTCCGAAGCCCTTGACCGCCTGTTCAAGGACACGGGTTACACGGTGAAGTTTGAGGAGGGCGTCAACAAGGACGCGAAAGTGACCGTCGTGCTGAAAAACGTTCCGTTTGACCTCGCCCTGCGCGCGGTATTGGAGCAGGCGGACGTCGGCTACCGTCCTGAGGGCGAGAAGACCATCCTCATCACGAAAGACCGCTTCCCGCGCTTCGGGGCGTTCATGCCGCCAGCGATTGAGTTGCGCAACCTGCCGAACGTTACGCGAGTGCAGCCGTTCATCATGGGGCGCAGACGCAGCGGCGGGATGGTGACGATTGACGGAAAGACGCTCCGCAGCGGCGTGGAGGGCGACGAGTTCTTCATCGAGTTAGAAGGTCCCGCGAAGGCAACCGTCCGCACGCTGGACAAGGACGGGAAGACGCTGAAGACGAACACGCTGGACATCAAAGAAGGCAAGCAGAAAGCGTCCCTCAAACTCACCGACATTCCCAGCGACGGCAGCGGCGTCATCACGCTGGAGATGGAGAAAGCGCAAGTCGAAATCACCGTCAAAGATGGGGGGAGAAGTATTGCGGTGAAGTCCCATGCCAGCAGATAACGACTCAGTTGAGTCAAAACGCAAAGGCGCGTCGGTTGTCGCGAGATGACTGGCGCGCTTTACTCTTTTTCGCCGCTTGATAAGGCAGGTGGTTCTGGTGGTCGTTGCTTCTGCTCTTCGGCAAAACGCACGCGCAATTCGGAGATAGCCGCAGTGACTTCGGCACGGACCTCGGCGCGGATTGTGGCGCGTGCTTCTTCCAGACGCGCGATGGCTTGGCTCAGGTGGGCGACGGTTTGCTCTAACGCTACGATGCGCCCTGACAAGTTCTCCCCGGTAAATTGCGCCTGCATACGCTCCAAAGTGCGCAAGCGAACTTCCGTATCGTTGCGTAAGGCGCGTTGTTCCAGTTGCAATTCCTCTACATGACGAGTAATGGACATGACGTTCTGCAATACGTCCAGCCAGTTAGCCATGAGCAGGGTCCTTTCCCTCGTTGCGCAATGCGGCTCGCCACGCGCGTGTTTCCTCAATGACTGAGACGATGGCTGCATCTAATTTCTTCAGAGCATCATTCAATGCTTCGACAACTTGCTCTGGCGGCGCAATAGTCATGTCATCTTGGACAGTGATAACGTCGCCCCGACGCGGTCCTGAAATGATGATGGCTTCAACTGCCATTTTGACACCTCTGCAACTCTCGTTCTCTCTATCGGAGATTATAGCACGCAATCGCACGACGAGTCAAATTCTGCGAAAACAGTTGACAACTCCCTCGCCACTGAGTATAATGCACAGCGAAAGGTGGAACCGACTGTGAGTGTTGCGTGCCGAGACCGCAATCGCAATCATAATAAGGACGCGCAGGATGCCCTGTGTGCGATTGTTCGCGTTTCGGTATAGTCAAGGTCGGCGGGGGGCAGCACAAGAGCCACGGGCAATCTGCAAAGATAGCCTGTGGCTTTTTCATTTTTTAGACAGGATGAACAAGAGAGACACGATTTCTTCCTGTTAATCCTGTTAATCCTGTTCAGAAAGGGAGCAGAGCAATGAAGCGGACGCACGTTTGCGGGGAATTGAGAGCAGAACACGTCGGACAGGAAGTGATTGTGACGGGTTGGGTTCAGCGCACGCGGGACCATGGCGGCGTGATTTTTATTGACTTGCGCGACCGTTCGGGGGTGGTGCAGGCGGTGTTCGACCCGGCGCGGGCATCGGCAGAAGTGCATGAGATTGGTTCACAGGCGCGGAACGAATTCGTGCTGGCGGTGAAAGGCATCGTGTCGAAGCGTCCCGAGGGGACGGAGAACCCGCGACTGGCGACGGGCGAAATCGAAATCGTGGCGACGGACGTGGAGGTGTTGAACCCCGCGAAGCCGACGCCGTTTCCCATCAGCGACGAGGCGGACAAGGTGGACGAGTCTTTGCGCCTGACGTATCGTTACCTCGACTTGCGCCGTCCGCGTATGCGCGGCATTTTGGAGTTGCGCCATCGCGTCACCAAAGCCGTGCGCGACTTCATGGACGGCGAGGGGTTCTGGGAGGTCGAGACGCCGAACCTGTGGAAGTCCACGCCTGAAGGCGCGCGCGAGTACGTCGTGCCGTCGCGGATTCACGCGAGCCGCTTCTACGTGCTGCCGCAGTCGCCACAACTCTGCAAGCAACTTCTCATGGTCGCGGGCGTGGAGAAGTATTTCCAGATTGCGCGATGTTTCCGCGATGAGGACACCCGCGCCGACCGCCAGCCGGAGTTCACGCAGATTGACATTGAGATGTCGTTCGTTGAGCAGGAGGACGTTTTGAGCCTCGTAGAGCGAATGTACGCTTACGTTTTCAAGCACGTCATGGGCGTTGAGATTTCGACGCCGTTTCCGCGCCTGCGTTATGCGGAGGCGCTCGCTCGCTACGGCACAGACAAGCCCGATACGCGCTTCGGCATGGAGTTGGTGGACCTCTCCGACATCGCCCAAACCAGTGGTTTTCGCGTGTTTCAGCAGACGGTGGCAAGTGGCGGACAGGTCAAAGCCATCTGTGCGCCGGGCTGCGCGGGTTACTCGCGCAAAGAAATTGAGGACGTGACGAAGTGGGTGCAGCAGTTCGGGGCGAAGGGCTTGGCGACGTTCGCGTTAGGCGAAAGCGAGATTCGTTCGCAGGTGGCGAAGTTCCTGACGGAAGAGCAGATGCAAGAAATCTTCCGCCGCTGCGGGGCGCAGACGGGGGACCTTGTGTTGTGCGTCGCGGACAAGCCCGCCGTCGTCGCGGACTCGCTGGGGCGTTTGCGCCTGGAAATGGGCAGGCGTCTCGGCTTGATTCCCGAAGGCAAATACAACTTCCTGTGGGTGGTGGACGTGCCGCTGTTCGGCTGGAACGAGGAAGAGAAACGCTACGACCCCATGCACCATCCGTTCTGCGCGCCGCTGCCGGAGGACGTCGAACTGCTGAAAGAAGGCGCGCGGTCCTCTGTGCCGATGGGCGACCCAGAGCATCCGTGGAGCAAGGTGCGGGCGAACCTTTACGACTGCGTGCTGAACGGCTACGAGGTGGCGGGCGGCAGCATCCGCACGCACCGCCGCGACATTCAGGAACTCGTGTTCGGCGCGATTGGGTTGGACTTCGAGAAGGCGAAGGAGCGGTTCGGCTTCCTGCTCGAAGCGTTCGAATACGGTGCGCCGCCGCACGGTGGCATCGCCTGTGGGCTGGAGCGACTGATTATGATTCTGGCGGGGACGGACAACATCCGCGACGTGATTGCCTTCCCGAAAACCGGCGACGCCCGCGACCTGATGACCGGCGCGCCGACGGCGATTGACGACAAGACGCTGGAAGAGTTGCACGTGCGAACAATTCCGGTGGAGGAATAGTCTAACGGCTCGGAGTGGTGGAGTCGTGGGGTGAGAGAGCGACGGTCGTTCAAGATGCCATGACTCCACAACTCCACGACTCCATGACTCCATGTTGATTCGAATTGCCGTCTTCGTCAGCGGCGCGGTGCTAATGGCGTTGGAAATTTTAGCGTTTCTCATCAACGCGAAAACGTTCGGCAGCGCGTGGCGGGAAGTAACCGCCGTGATTGCGGTATTTCTGACGGCGATGAGCGTGGGCTACTGGCTGGGCGGGCGGGTCGGAGACAAGTTCCCGCGACCGCTGACGTTGATGTGTTCGATGGGGCTGGGCGGCGTGTTTGTGAGCATTGTGCCGAAGATTGAGCCGCCGATTACGGGAGCGATTTTTGACTCAAAACTACCGCTGTCCATGCACGCGCTGCTGGCTTCGATGTGCCTTTATTTTCTGCCCGCTTTGCTGCTGGCGATGACCTCGCCCATTGCGATTCGGCTCATGGCGAAATCGCTGACGCAAACGGGCAGCGTGGCGGGCGGCATTTCCGCGCTGTCAACGGTAGGCAGCATCGCGGGCACGATGGCGACGGGGTTCTACCTGATTGACGCCTTCGAAGTGCCTAAAATCGTTTACCTATTGGGAGGAGTGATGATAGTGATGGCAGCGCTCGTGGGAGGAGTTTATCGCAAGCAAACAATGAAGGTGATGACGATGCTCGCGTGCCTAATGGTTCTCTCGTCGTCGTCGTTCGCGCAGCAGGGGCAGATTCTCTTTCAGCGTCAGACGCAATATCACAACATCATCGTCGCCGAAGAAGACGGCGTGCGCTGGCTGCACTTCGACAACACCTATCAGAGTTCGATGGACCCCAAAGACCCGATGAAGGGTTTTTTGGAATACACCGACTACTTTCACTGCGCGTTTCTGTTTAACGAAGACATCAAGGACGTTCTCGTCGTCGGGTTGGGCGGCGCGTCGGTGGTCAAGAGTTTCTTGCACTATTACCCGAAGGTCAACGTGGACGTGGTGGAGATTGACCCGGTGGTCGTCGAGGTGGCGAAGAATTATTTCGGCTTGAAGACCGACCACCCACGCCTGAAGATTCACACGATGGACGGGCGGGTTTACATCAAAAAAACGGAGAAGAAATACGACCTCATCATGCTGGACGCCTACGCCGCGAACCGCTACGGCTTGACCGTGCCGCGTCACCTCGTCACGAAAGAATTCTTTCAGGAAATCTCCGACAAACTGACGCCGAATGGCCTTATGATTTACAACATCGCCGCCAACTTCACCAACTACGCCAACCGCATGACCCGCGCCATGCACAAGACGACAGCGGCGGTGTTCAAGTCCCAATACACTTGGGATGTGGAAACGTCGTGGAACACGGTGCTCGTCTGCCTCAAATCGCCGCAAAACCTGACTGCCGACCAACTCATCGCCCGCGCCAAAGCTCTGGTGAAGGAAGGCAAAGTCAAACTGCCCGAATTCGTGGAGCGCGTCTCCCGCCTGCACACCGCCTCCTATCGTACCAGCGACGTGCCACTGCTGACGGACAATCACGCGCCGGTGGACAGTTTGATGCGCGGGCGGTAGAGAACAATGGAGCAACGGAAGGATGGAGTGATGTCAATACTCCATGGCTTCAACACTCCCATACTCCATTACTCCAATTCTATGAGGCTCTCATCCCGCTCCAGCGGTTCGCTCCAGTCCTCGATTCCGCCGCAGTCTTTGTCATCGGGGGGCTTGCCTTCGATGAGGATGCGCACTTTTTCAATGCCCTTCAACTCCGTGAGCGTATTGACCAGCGCGCGCAGGGCGAGGTAGGAATGGTCAGTGCCGCCCCACCATTTTGGGGTGCGGTATTCTTCGGTGAAGTTGACAACGGCAACTTTGTCCTTGATTTGCAGGTCGAGTAACTTCGTGCCCGGCGGGAAGAGCTTGTCTAAGTCTTGCTGCGTTGATGTGAAGTCGAGATAGTGCGTGAGAATATAGCGCGCTGTGGTGGCGGCGTCCGCACCCGCTGCCGTTTCCAGCGGAACGCGCACGGGTTTGAGGCGACCCGCCTCAGCGTTGACAAGATAGATGACCGCTGTGGGGGCAGCCTTCGGCGGCATCTTTGGCGGCGTCGACGGCTTGGGGCGACAGCCGCTCAGAATCGCCAACAATAGTAGCATAGCCCCTTGTGGGCGTCCAAAGATAAATCTTCTCATTTCCTGAATTGCTGCACGTAATCCACCACGCCCATTGCCATCGCTTCAGCGGCGCGCTGGCGGAAATTGGGGTCGTTGAGCAGAGCCTCTTCCTCTTGGTGGTCCACGTAAGCAACTTCGGCAATTACCGAGGGCATGACCGTGTGACGCAGGACGTAAAGCCCGGGGCGATATCGGATGCCTTTATCCGGTCGCTGGAGTTCTTGGAGCAGTCGGTTGAGGATGCTGCGCGCCAGCGGGATGCTTTGCGGAGTGGCGTAGAGTACCATGGTGCCAGACATGGCGCCGGGCTTATCGAAAGCGTTCACGTGCACGCTCACAAACAGATGAGCCTGATTGCGGTTGGCTAAGTTTGCGCGTTCTGCGAGCGTCGGGTAAGTGTCCTCTGTGCGCGTCATCAGGACGGTCGCGCCGCGTTTCATCAGACATTCCTGCAATCGCAAAGCAATATCCAGCGTGAGGTTCTTTTCCAGGGTGCCGTTTCGGCTGCTCGCGCCGGGGTCTTTGCCGCCGTGCCCCGCATCCACGACGATTTTCGCGTCTTTGAGTTCATCGCCTTCAACGATAACATTCGGTGTCGGCACGGACGGCATCGCGGCAAGGCTGAGGGCGATGACGACTTCGTTAGGCTTCTCTGGAATCTTGACGGTATAGCCCAACATGCGCGTCATATCCATTACCACGCGCGCGATGGGCGGGTCGCTGCTGAACTGCCCGACGCGGACGCGCTGCAAATCGCCTGTGCCGCGCCACACTTCGCCCTGCGGTATCGCCAGCAGCGTCTGTGGGAGGTCGACGTAAACTTTGCTCGCGGTGTCTTGCAGCGTGTTATGAGTGTATTTCACCGGTGCGCTGAGAATCATTTTGACCTCAAAGACTTGCTCGGTGGACGTCACTTGAACCGCTGTCAAAGTTGGATTGATGTAGAGCGCGCCGGTTTTATCGGTGCGCAAGGCGTAGCCCAACATCTTCGCTGTCGCAATCGTCGGCAGGAAAAATTGCGCGCCGTCAAAGGTCGGAGCGACGGGCAGCGTTTCGCTTTTGCCGTCCACGATAGCGTTCGGGTTGTCGGCGTAGAGCGAAATCCGCCTGCCCGCTGGAGACTCGATGTGCAAAGACCTGTCTTCGGCTCGGAAATCAGCCTTCGCCCCTAACTGCGTCAGCGCATCGGCAAGCGGGGCGAGCAATTCATCTTTCACCAACTTTGCTGGCGCGGGCAGAACGAATTCGTTCCCTGCCACGAAAACTTTCTGCGGCACGGCAGTCAGCGCCAGTTTGGGCAATTCAGGCGTGGGCGTCGCTGGCGGAGTCAAAGATGTCGGCGTGGTTGCGGCAGGTTCGGTTTTTGCGCCTGTGTCCGTGGTGGGCGATTTCGGCGCGACGAGGGCGGCGTCCATCGCCGTCGGCGTGGGGGATTGCGCGGTAAGTTTGGGGTTGTCCGTCTGAACGTCCTCCACTTTGGGCGCTTTCAGGATGACTGGTTTAGCAACGCTCTTCGCGGATGATTTGGGCTTCGCAGGGGACGCCGTCGTTTTCGGCTCGGAGGTTTTGGCAGCAATGGGCGACTTGGATTTTGCCTTGCTTTTGGCGTGCGGGTTTTGCGCCTTTGCCAGTTTCTTGCTCTTACTGGATGTGGCTTTTGACACCACGCGGCTGCGCGGGGAGGATTTGGCAGACCGCTTGGGTTTTTGGGACTTGCGTTGAGCCGTCCTTGAGGTTCGGGGATTCTTGCGCGACTTGGAAGAGGCGGCTTCCGCTTGCAGGGCGATGCCGCTCAACGCGATGAGTAATACGAGATAAAGAGCAAAGGTCCGATGCACGACATTCTCCTTTCCTTGCTGCGGCGAAGGCGGCAATGTAAGAGACCACACACCCCAGACCACAGACTACTGACCAATGGAGTGAGTCCTGTGGGCATCAGTTGGTGGAGGTGGGGGGAGTCGAACCCCCGTCCGCAGAGATGTCAACACTGGCTTCTACGAGCATAGTTCGCGGTTGGGTTTCGTTCTCCCGGAGGTCCGCGAGCCAACCCCGTGAGAACTATTCCGCTGCGATGTCCCCGCTGCCCGCACGGACGACAGACGGCGGGTAGCCGATGTTATGACGTTCCGACCCTATCGCACCGGCGACAACAGGAGGAACGCGCCGCGTTTAATTACGCGGCGAGAGCCAATTCTTGGTTGGCACTTATAGAAGGTTCCGCCGTTTTACGAGTCTGCGGAACTCGGCTCGCTACCAATGCCCCCTTCTCTCCGTCGAAACCAGTCACCCCCACAACTACTCAATTGCCGTTTCCATTATATCGGAAGTTTTGGGAGATGTCAACAGCGCACACTGTTTGGGGTGCATTTCAAACTTGTTGGTAGTGAGGCGATTTATCGCCGTCCATGACGCGCAATGAATTGCGCTACTATACCGCCA
>FWPU01001753.1_pt1 | contig 30989 bp, 27 predicted proteins | sample 2228361 | NCBI WGS metagenome assembly FWPU01 (sample SAMEA103939777, study PRJEB20133) | metagenome | reverse complement strand
GTCTTGCCGCCGGCGCCTCGGCCGGCGAAGCCGGCTCTTCGGCTTCCAAGGGACTCCTGGGAGCCTGGCAGTGTACCGGTGAAGGGGGCGCTGCGCAGCTCGTCTTTCAGTCCGAAAACGTGCTTGTTTACGACGGCGAAGCCTCCTCGTACACGCTCGCTCCGGGCGTGATCCGGGTGATCGAGGACTTCATGCCTGTGGACTACCCTTACACGCTCAAGGGCGATTCCCTGGCCGTGACCTTTCCGGACGGGTCCAGGATCCAGTGCACCCGCGTCAGGCCGGCCGCGAAGCCCGCCGAGGAGAAGCGGGCGGCCGGCCCTTCCGGCTCCGGGGGCCTGGAGCGATTCGTGAAGGGGAGCTTCTGCGCCCACTCGAGCATTGCGAGCCGGAGGTATAACTTCGACGGCGCAGGCCGATTCTCCTTCGGGGCCGAGGTGGCTGACGTCTGGAACACCAAGGATTCAGGCGGCAATGTGACCGGCACTCTCGGCTATTACGGGGGGAACCAGTACGAGCCCACCAAGGGCGGCACGTACAAGGTTTCGGGCGACCGGGTGATCCTCACCTGGGGCGACGGAAGCACGGAGGCGTACCGCGTTCACATGCGCCAGAACGATGGGGGGATTACCGAACTCCAAGGCGAGGGAAACGGGCTCTTTCTGGCGACCGGCCTTTGCGAAGAAAACCTGTACCGTTGAAAAGGGGTTTCAGGTATCGGGTTTCAGGGGTCAGGCATGGCCCCTTCCCCTGTTCCCTGGGGATCTTTCCCCGGCTTGTTCGGGTTGAGCAAGGTTGGGCTCTGAAACCCTACACCCGACACCTGAAACCTGCTCATGGAATCTGGGGGGACGATGGATCGGGAGCGCACGCCCGTGATCGTGGGGGTCGGGCAGGTCATGCAGAAGCCTGCCCGTATGGAGGAGGTGCGGCATCCGGCGGAGCTCATGGTCGAGGCCGCACGGACTGCGGCCCTGGATTCGGGTGTCCCGGAGCTGCTCAGGCGCGTGGACACGGTTGCCGTGGTGAACATCGTTTCCTGGAAGTACGCCGATCCAGCGGGGCGGGTGGCGGAAGGCGTCGGGGCGTCTCCGGCGCGCAAGTGGTACACGGGGATCGGGGGCTCAACCCCGCAATGGCTGGTGACCGAGCTCGCCGGCAGGATCGCCCGGGGAGACGTCGACGTTGCCCTGATCGGCGGCGCCGAGGCTTTCTGCTCCCAGAGCACGGCCCAGGAGCTGGCGGGCGCGGTTCCCTGGCAGCCGGAGGTCGAGTGCCAGGACCGGGTGGGGGACACGGGGCCCGCTTTTTCGGAGGCGGAGCAAAAATACGACTGGTACAGGCCGGCCTATGTGTACGCGATGTTCGAGAACGCCTTGCGGCATCACCGGGGCGAAAGCCTGGAGGAGGAGCGAAGGAAACTGGCCGAGATCTGCTCTGCCATGAGCCGGGTTGCGAGCGGGAATCCTTACGCCTGGTTCCGGGACATCAAGACCCCGGAGGAGATTGCGACCGTCTCGACCGAGAACCGCATGGTGGCGTTTCCCTTCACCAAGTTCATGTGCGCCATGCTCCATGTGGACCAGGCCGCGGCGGTTCTTCTGACGAGTCTGGGAACCGCCAGAAGCCTGGGCATTGCCCGGGACAAGTGGGTGTTCCCCCTCGGAGGAGCGGACGCCCACGATCTGTGGTACTTCACGCACCGCCGGGACTTCCATTCCACGCCGTCGGCCCGGGCGGCGGCCGAGGCCGCGCTTCACCAGGCCGGCCTCACGATCGAGGAGATCGACTTTCTCGAACTCTACAGTTGCTTCCCCTGCGCTCCCCGGATGGTCCGGCAGGAGATCGGCATTGCCGACGACGATCCTCGGCCTCTCACCGTGACCGGAGGGCTCCCGTATTTCGGCGGCCCGGGAAACAACTACGTGCTCCACGCCATCTGCCGGATGGCCGAGATTCTGCGGGACCATCCGGGCAGGCACGGGCTCGTGCACGGGTTGAGCTGGTACTTCCACAAGCACGCTTTCGGCGTGTACGGCACCGAGCCCAAGCCGGACGGCTGGAAGCCGGTCGATCCGGAGCCGTTTTTCCGGGAGATCCGCAGCCTGAAGCCTCCCCCGCTCCTCGATCGGGCCGAGGGCGAGGGAACGATCGAGACCTATACGGCGATCTACGGCAGAGAGGCGCCCACCCACGGATTCGTCATCGGAAGAACGCCTTCCGGGGAGCGCTTCTCGGCCCGGGTGGAGGAGGACCCGGACACACTCAGGGAGATGGTCAGCCGGGAGATGATCGGCGAAAAGGGAAAGGTCCGTCACGATCCCAAGAGAGGCATCAACGTGTTTCGTCTCTAAGCGAGGGGGGGAGTCGCCATGATCAGTTTCAGTCCGAGCGAGGAACAGCGGCAGGTGTTGGACATGGTGAAACGGTTTGCCGCGAGCGTCGTCCGGCCCGCGGCCCGTGACTGCGAAGAGAAGGGCCAGGTCCCGGAGGATCTGCTGGCCAGGTTCTGGGAGCTGGGGCTCGTCGCGAATTCCATCCCGGAAAGCTGCGGCGGATACGGGTACGAGCGGTCGGCCCTGACGGGCGCCCTGATCGCCGAGGAGCTGGCCTACGGAGACCTGGGGCTTGCCCTGGCCATGCTGAGCCCGACCCTTTTCGCCTATCCGGTGCTCGAGATGGGCACCGAGGAGCAGAGGCAGCGATACCTGCCCGGGTTCTGCCAGGAAAGGTTTCGATATGCCACGGCCGCTCTCATGGAGCCCAGAGTGACCTTCGACGCCACGGATCTCAGGACGACGGCGGTCCGAGAGGGGGGCGAGTACGTGCTCCGCGGAGAGAAATGCCTGGTCCCGTACGCGGCCCGGGCCGACCTGTTTCTGGTGTTCGCCTCCACGGCGCCGGGCTCCGGGTGCGGCGGGGTCGATGCCTACATTGTCGAGAAAGGGGCCCAGGGACTCGTCGTGGGCGAACGGGAGAAGTACATGGGGCTCAACGCCCTCGAGCTTCACCGTGTCAAGCTCGACGGGTGCCGGATTCCTCTTGCGAACCGCCTTGGCGGTTCCCGGGGCTGCGACTACCAGCGGATCCTGAATCTCTCCCGCATCGCCTGGTCCGCCATGGCGGCGGGCGTATGCAGCGCCACCAGGGACTACGCGGCCAACTATGCCAAGGAGCGTGTCCAGTTCGGAGAGCCCATCGCCAGCAGGCAGGCCATCGCTTTCATGCTTGCGGACATGGCCATTGAGACGGACGCCATGCGGTTTCTGGCCTGGAAGGCTGCCTGGCAGGCCGACCGGGGCGAGGACTGCACCCGCGAAGCCTATCTGGCCAAGCTCTATGCCGGCGAGTACGCGGCGAGCCTGACGAACAACGGGGTTCAGATTCTGGGAGGCCACGGCTACATCCGGGAGCATCCGGTGGAATTGTGGTTCCGCAACGGCCGGGGCTTCGAGATTCTCGACGGGCTTGCCATGGTGTGAGCGCCCTTTCGAGCGGGAACAGGAGAAAAACGAAACCGAGGGCAAAGAGCCCTGTTGCAGGAGGATACGATCCATGATCGATTTCGAACTTCCGCCGGAATTGAAGCTTGTCCGCGATGCGACCCACGGCATCGCCCGGGATGTCTTCAGGCCCATCTCGCGCAAGTACGACGAGCAGGAGCACGCGGCGGCCGAGGAGATTCAGTTTCTCGGCCCGATGATGGCCCAGTCGGCCCGGGCCGGCAGAGCCAGGAAAAAGGACCGCGACAAGGAGGAGCCACGGGAGGCCCGGCCCGAGACGGAGGACAGGGTGGGGCAGAGCATGACGGCCGTCGTGGGGGTCGAGGAAATGGCCTGGGGCGACTGCGGTCTCACCATCGCCATACCGGGCAGCGGCCTCGGCAACCACGCGATCGCCGCCGTGGCCACGCCCGAGCAGTTCGAGCGGTTCGGCAACCGTTTCGCCGCCATGGCCATCACCGAGCCCGGCGCAGGGTCGGATTCGGGCGCGATCACGACGACGGCCGTTCTGGACGGCGACGAATGGGTCATCAACGGCGAGAAGATTTTCGTCACGGACGGCAAGCAGTGTGAGATCGTGGTGGTGTGGGCCACGGTGGACCGGTCTGCCGGCAAGGCGGGAATCCGCAGCTTTGTCGTGGAAAAGGACCGGCCGGGCGTGACCGTGACCAAGCTCGAACACAAGCTCGGCATCCGGGCATCGGATACGGCCTCGATCGTGTTCGACAACGTGCGGGTGCCCAAGGAGAACCTTCTGGGCTCGCCCGAGGCCAAGGCCAAGCCCCAGGGATTCAAGGGGGTCATGAAGACCTTCGACAACACCCGGCCCATGGTGGGCGCCATGGCGCTCGGCTGCGCCCGGGCCGCCTTGGAGTTCACCAAGGAAAAGCTCGAGCAGGAGGGCTTCTCGTTCCGCTACGGGCTGGGCAAGCACAAACTGGGCGCGGTCGAGCGGGAAGTGCTTCTCATGGAGGCCGAGCTCGAGGCCATGCGGCTTCTCATCTGGCGGGCGGCATGGATGGGGGACAACAACCGGCCCAATGCCATGGAGGCATCCATGGCAAAGGCCAAGGCGGGTCGGATGGGCTCGGAGATCACACGGCGCTGCGTGGCTCTGCTGGGGCCTTTGGGCTACTCCAGGGAATGGCTCGTGGAGAAGTGGGCGCGGGACTGCAAGATCAACGACATCTACGAGGGGACCCAGCAGATCCAGCAGCTCGTCGTGGCCCGGAACCTGCTCGGGTTCACGCGAAACGAGCTCAAGTAGGAGCCTGAGCCCCTGGGCGGCCTGCTGCACCGAGGACAGGACATGAAGGAGAGAGCGGAGGTCCATGCATGGTCCGGGGGGCGGGCTCGCGGCAAGCAGGTGCTGGCCGCTCTGTCTGTGCTGGCGGGGTTCGCTCTCGCCTCGACCAAGCTGGTCGTGGGTCTTCTCACCGGCAGCCTGGGGATTCTCGCAGAGGCCCTGCATTCCCTGTTCGATCTTGGCGCGTCGCTCATCACGTTTTTTTCGGTGCGCATTTCCTCCCGGCCGGCCGACGAGGACCACCTGTACGGGCACGGGAAAGTCGAGAACATCTCGGCCCTGGTGCAGGCCTTTCTCCTGCTGGCGACCTGTGTTTGGGTCGTGCGGGAGGCGGTGGCACGCCTGTCCGGCCGAGGCGCCGAGATCGATGCCTCCTTGTGGGCCTTTGTGGTCATGGGGTTTTCCGTGATTGTGGCCGTGGCGATCTCGCGCCTGCTCTATCGAGGTGCCAGAAAGTACGGTTCCCAGGCCTTGGAAGCCGACGGCCTGCACTATGCCTCCGACATTCTCTCCTCCTGCGTCGTCATCGTCGGGCTTGCCGGCGCGCGCCTGGGGTATCCTTTCTTCGACCCTCTGGCCGCCTTGGCGGTCGCCCTGCTCGTGGCTGCGGCGAGCGTGAGACTGGGCATGCGGGCGGTCCACGATCTGCTGGACCGGGCGCCTGCCGGGCTTGTGGAAAAGATCCGCGATCGGGTCAAAGGCGTCGAAGGCGTGGCGAGCGCGGATTCGGTTCGCGTGCGCCGTTCCGGCTCCTCCACGTTCGTGGATATGGTGATTCGTGCGAGCAGGCTTTTGTCCATCGAACAGGGAGACCGAATCTCGGACCGCGTGGAAGCGGAGGTGAAACGGCTTGTGCCGGACAGCGACGTGGTGGTCCATGTCCATCCGGCTGCCACAAACGAGACCATCCGGGACGCCGCCCGTGCGGTCTCGAGGCGTTTTGCGGACATCCAGGACGTGCACAACGTGTCGGCGTACCGCAACGAGCATACGGGCCGCTATTTCCTGTGCCTGCACGCCAAGATCGCTCCGGGCCTCTCGTTCGAGGAGGCCCACAGGCTCATGGACGATCTGGAAAAAGCGCTGAAAGCGGAAATTCCGGAGCTTGCCGAGGTGGAAACCCACATGGAGACCGCGGACCAGATCAGCGCAGGGTGTCCGACCGCGCTGGCCAGAGAGGAGGCCGAGGCTTTGCGGGGCCTGCTTCTGGAGGATCCGCTCGTGCTGGATGTCTCCGAGGTGAGAAGGCATCGCGTCGGGTCAGGCGTTCTGATCAGCTGCCGCATCGGCGTTTCCGGAAAGCTCTCCATGGACGAGGTCCACAGGGTGGCCACCCGGGTGGAAGAGAAGATCCGGGAGCGGGTGCCCTCGGCCGGCGAGGTGGTGGTCCATGCCGAACCTGTCCAGGGGAACTCCAATTCTTCATGAACATGACCTTGTGTCCGAAGGGCGGCTCAGGAGATCGTGTGCAAGAGGAGAAGAGCCATGAAAGTGATCGGCCTTCACGCAAGCCCCCGCAGGAGAGGCAACACGGAAACTCTGGTGCGAGCGGTTCTCCGGGGCGCGCGGAGCCGCGGCGCCCAGGTGCGTCTGGTGTCTCTCTACGATCTCAAGATGAACGGGTGCCTGGGTTGTGATGGATGCAAGAAGAGGCTGGGCCGCTGCGTTCAGAAGGACGACCTTTCGCCGATTCTGGCAGAGCTGGGCGGATACGACGCCGTGGTCCTGGGCACTCCGGTCTACTGGTGGCACGTGAACGCGCGGTTCAAGATGCTCACGGACCGGTTCTATTGCTACTTCCGGGAGGAAGCCGATCCCGCCACCGGAGAGGTGCGCTACGAAACCGCGTTCCCGGCCGGGAAGAAGTTCGTCGTGGTGACCTCGAGAGGCGACGAGGAAAAGGCCCGGCTTTTTCCCGAGCTGTACGGATATCTGGCCGAGTGGCTGAAGATGATGACCACGGTCATGGGCGCTTCCCGCACCGAGTTCATCCACCAGTACGGCTCCGGGAACGCCAGGGACGCGGCCCGCAGGGACGCGTCCCTCATGGCCAGGGCCGAGGCAGCCGGGGCCTCGCTCGCCGCGACCGCCTGAGGTCATGTTCCCTTGGCGGACTCTTCCAGGAGCTTCCTCGCCCTGGGGCCGTCCTTGCGCCAGGGCCAGCAGGTGTCGATGAGGTAACGGGACTCCGCAGCCAGGTTCCTGGCCTTCTGGGACGGGTCGGCGCGGCTGGCCCAGTGGGTCCAGAGCCCCTGAACGGCGGCCGAGGCCATGGCCAAAAGGAGCGCGTTCAAGTGGGCGCAGCCTTTGGGCCCGCCAAAGGTGTTCCGGACCCACATGGAGAAGCCGGGTTCGATCTTCCTTCCGATCAGGGGCCTGAGGCTCTCCTGGGTCTGCCGGCAGTCCTCGTGGGGCACGTGGTCGAGCCGGACTTCGACGTCCTCGATGCAGAGGTCCCGGCCGTTGACGAGCAGCCGGATCTTGAGATCGTGCACGATCCCCGGCTTTCTGCGCTCTCCGGAAGTCAGCCCGCAGGCCTCTTTCAAACGGCGGTCCTGCAAGGATCCCTCGAGGAGCACGTGATCCTCGTCCACGGAATATGTGGTCGTGGTGATCGTGCGTGTATGGACGGCTTCTTGGGTGTGTTCTCTCAAGTCTCCCATCGGGCTGGCACTCCTGTGGAAAGGTTGACCGGAATCCTGGGCTCCCCCGGCGGAAGCCCGGGGGACCGGAAGCTTCTAGGGGGAGGGGACCGGACTTCGGCCGGCCGGAAAAAGCTCCGCGTACGCTCGGGCTCTGTCGGCGTAATGGCGGGCGCTTCGCTCGAAGTCGTATCGTTCGTCCGGGGCCAGCGACTTTTTCACGCGGCCGGGGATGCCCGTGACCAGCGAGTTCGGCGGGATCACCGTGTTCTCAAGAACAACGGCCCCGGCCGCGACCACGGACCCCGCGCCCACCACGGCGTTGTCCAGGATCACGGCGCCGATCCCGACGAGGCAGCGGTCCTCCACCCGGCAGCCATGGAGAACGGCCCTGTGGCCCACCGTGACCTCGTCCCCGATGACCAGGCAGGAGCGGCCCAGGGTCATATGGAGCATGCACAAGTCCTGGATGTTGGTTCTTCTGCCCACCGTGACGCTCCCCACGTCGCCCCGGATCACCGTGTGGAACCAGACGCTCGAGCCTTCGCCGATCGTCACGTCTCCGATCACCACAACGCCCGGCGCAAGGAAAACGTCCGGCGCAAGCCGCGGGCTCTTGCCCTGAAACGCGCGAACGATCATCTCGTCCCCTGCGGACCGCCCCGGCCGCTGCGCCCGAGCCCGGGCCCTGCGGCGACCGGGATCGGAGCCGCCCCCTCGGCCTGGCTCATGCGGAGCGCGGCCTCGTAGTTGGTCGGCGGAAAGTCGTCCGGGTCCACGATCACGTCCACGACCGCAGGTCCTTCCGCCGCCAGGGCCTGTCGCAGGGCAGGCCGGATTTCCTCGGGCCGCTCGATTCTCCATCCTTGAGCCCCGAAGGCCCGCGCCAGGGCCGCGAAATCCGGGTTTCCGTGACAGCTCCCGAGGACCCTGCCCTGGTGCTGGATTCTCTGCCGGAAGTTGAGGACCCGGTACATGCCGTCGTTCACCACGAGAACCTTTGTGCGGATCCTTTCCCGCACGGCCGTTTCCAGGTCCTGAAGGGTCATCATGAAATCCCCGTCTCCGAGGATGGCCACAACCGGCTTGTCCGGATGGACCAGGCCCGCGGCCAGGGACGCGGCGAACCCGAACCCCATGGCTCCGAAATTCACCGAGGACAGGAAGGACCGGGGCCTGAGGCAGGGCAGAAACGCCATGGGATAGAGGACGTGGAGCCCGGCGCCGACCGCGACAATATGCTCCCCGGGCAGGAGCTGCCTGAGCTCGTCTATGACGCGGCCCGGCGAAAGGGGCACGCGGTCCGACGTGCGGGCTGCCTCGACCTGGGCCGCCCATTCCTCCTGAACCGGCCTGATTCTTGCCCACCAGGCGGACCGGTCCGGGGGCTCCTTGCGCTCGAGCTGTTCGAGGGCTCCCTGGAGAAACAGGCCCGCATCGGCGCGCAGGTGCTGCCGGCAGGAGACGAAGCGCGATGGGGGCGCGCTCGGGTTCAGGTTGACCAGAATCGCCTCTCCGGTGGGCAGCCAGGTGTATTCGTAGGTCGTCATGTCCGAGATCGTGCAGCCGATCGCCAGGATCAGGTCCGCCTCGGCCAGGGCGCGGTCGGCTGCCGTGGTGCCACCCCCGAACCCGACCCTTCCCAGGCAGAGGCGATGGGTTTCCGGGATCGTGCCCCGGCCGTTGCCGGTTGTCGCGACCGGGATCTCCAATGCCTCGGCCAGGCGGACGAGGGACTCCGAAGCACCGGAGACGGCCACCCCGCCGCCAGAGAGAATCAGAGGCCGCAGGGCTCGTTCCAGGGCCTCCACCGCGACCCGGACCTCCTGGCGGGACGGCCTGGGCAGAGGCTCCGGGTGCAGATCGAAGGCAGGGGAGTCCCCCGCACTCTCCTCCCAGACATCCTGGGGAACCTCGATGAACACCGGGCCTGGCGAGCCGCCGAGCGCGGTCCGGCAGGCCTCGGAAAAGACCGAAGCCGCCTGCCGGGCCTCCTCGATCCGCCAGACGCCCTTGCAGAGAGGCTCGAAGACGCGCAGATGGTCCGCCTCCAGCATGCCGTCGAGTCCGCGCAGCTTGCGCCGGACCGCGCCGCTCAGGCAGATCATGGGGCCCGCGTCCTTGTGGGCCGCGGCCAGGGATATGGCCGCGTTCAACGCGCCCGGGCCCGCGTGGGTCAGCGCCACGCCCGGGATTCCGGTGAGCCGGCCCTCGGCGTCCGCCATGGACGCCGCAACCTGCTCGTGCCGGCAGGAGACGTAGCGGATCTCGTTGCGGTAGTCGTAAAGGGCGTTTACGAAGGCGACGTTGGAAGTGCCGATGACGCCGTAGATGCGGCGGCCGCCCATGGCCCGCATCCCTTCGATCAAGACTTGCGCGCAGTTCATGATGGTTCGGCCCGCCCCTGGGGTTTTCGCATCCGGGAAACGGGCGAAGCCCGGGCTGTGCGGCCCGGGCCTTTGACCCGTTCAAGAAATCCCGGCGGCGGTCCAATCGTTCCTCGGGCGCCTTCGAATGTCAAGGTCTACTGACGGGGAGGTTCCTCGACAATGCCGTCCTTGAGGGCGCTCAGGGTGGGGACCGGAATGGGAACGCAGACGTTCCGCTCCGGGTTGAACATGAGCCGGTAGGAGACGCCCGTGTTGCCCTGTTCGTTCATCACGGTCCAGCCCCGCACGAGGTAGGGGCAGGCGTCGTTGAAGCAGATGTACATGAAATCGTTGGACCAGGTCGAGTAGGGGTTGTCCGGCACGGCCCATTTCAAGAGTCTTTCCCCGCAGTAGGGGCAGCGCAGGGTGCGGTGCACTTCCCGAAGCCTTGCGGCGAAATCCTGCTCTTCGGTCGGGCTTCCGTATTCGATCCTGAGAACCGGCCTGGGCTTGCGGTTCGGATTTCCTCCCTTGCGGTCCGCGTACACCGCGTACACCGGGTCGCTCGGGATCCCGAGGTGGGCGTACTTGTCGTCCCTGGGCCTCGGCCTGCCCTTGGACAGGAACTGGCGGGGAGCTTCGAACCCGCCGGAGAGCCGGAACAGATCCTCCACGAAAAGAACCCGCTCGGGCTCCGAGGATTCGCGCCAGAGGCGGGTCGCCTTTTCCCGAAACATGCGGTTGGAAAAGGTGACAAGGAACAGACCGCCGGGCTTGAGAATCCTGGCGACCTCCCGGAACACCTCGAAAGGCCGGGTCATGTAATCCACCGAGACCGTGTTGAGTACCACATCGAAGGTTCGGTCCGCGAAGGGAAGGCGCGGCTCCTTGTTGAGGTCGTGGAGCACCCGCTCGGAGAGAACTTCGTTCCGGGCAAGTTCGTTCCGGTTGAGACCGAGCCCGACGATTCTTGAGCCTGCCAGCCTCGGCGGGATGTGGGAGTCCCAGCCGGCCATGAGGTCCAAGATGACCGGGCTTTCTTCCACGACCAGGGTATCGATGAGGTCCCGGACCGTGGCGAGGGCGAGCGAGTCGATGTGATTGACGAACCGGTCGGTCTCGTAAAAAACGCTGTCGTCGGTTTCGTCGAGCCTGGAAAACATCTCCCTTTTGTAAAGGGCTTCCCAGGGAACGTGCGGACGCGCTTGGGATTGTACGGGCGAGTTCATGCAACTCTCCCTTCTCTGTCTCTTTTTCGAGTTGGATGCGGGGCAAGGCGGGAGGGTTCAGGCGGGCGGCTCGGGGCAGGTTCCGGGCTCCCGCTCTTGTCGAAGAGGCTCGGAAGAAAGGTCCAGACCGTATGGTTACAGGTAGAGAATCAGGAAGCCGATCCAGAGGGCGCAATTCAGGAGCAAGGCACCGACCAGGGTCCAGTTGACCTGCGTGTACCACATGGGAGGGATCCTTTGCGCTGCCTCGCAGGGAAACAGCGAGAGCAGCTGAGACGACTTTGCCGAAAACGCAGAGGATTGTCAAGAACTTTATGACCTTGATTCCGGAGTTCTGAAAATTTTCTGGTTCGGACCTCGGGCCCCCGTACCGCCCCCCCGACCCGCCGGGGCTGACAGGAAGCAGCCCGATGGGGTAAAAAGTCCCCGTCAACCGCGGAAAGAACGAAAAGAAGGAGAAACCATGGATCCCAGCCAGGTCTCGGACGCCATGTTCCTGCCCCTTCCCGGCGTTCCAACCCTTTTCATCACCCGGGCCGAGGGCGTCTATCTGTATGAGGCTTCCGGCGCCAGGTTCATCGACGCCTCGGGCGGCCCCATGGCCGTGAACATCGGTCACGGCCGGAAAGAGGTCGCAGAAGCCGCCCGGCGCGGGCTCGGGCAGGTCTCGTACGTGCTTCCGGTTTTTGCCTCGCCCGCCCGAGTCGAACTCGTGGGCCGCATCCGGAAGTTCGTGCAGCCGTCGCTCGACCAGATCTATTTCTGCTCGGGCGGCTCCGAGGCGAACGAGGCTGCCGTGAAGCTCGCCCGGCAGTACCAGGTCCTGGCAGGCCGGTCGTCCAGGTACAAGATCGTCTCGAGAAACGCGAGCTACCACGGCATGACGCTTCTCGCCCTGTCGCTGAGCGACGTCAAGGTCCGGCAGAGGGACTTTCTGCCCATGCTCTGGAAGAACCCGCGCGTGGAGCCCTGCTATTGCTACCGGTGTCCGTTCGGGCTCGTCCATCCGGCCTGCGACGTCCGCTGCGCGCGTCAGCTCGAGGAGGTGATCCTCCGGGAGGGCCCGGAGACCGTGGCCGCTTTCCTGGCCGAGCCGATCGTGGCGTCGGCCGGCGGGTGCCTCGTGCCGCCGCCCGAGTACTGGCCGGTCGTGCGGAAAATCTGCGATGCCTACGATGTGGTCTTCATTGCGGATGAAGTGGTCACCGGGTTCGGCAGAACCGGCCGGAACATGGGCATGGATCATTTCGGGGTCGAGCCGGACATCGCGACCTTTGCCAAGGGAGCCTCGAGCGCCTACGCCCCGTTTGCGGGGATGGCGGTCCGAAGGGAGATGGCGAATCTCTTTCTCGAGAAGGGAGCCGAGTTCCAGCACCTGTACACGTTTTCAGCCCATCCCCTCTCCTGTGCCGTGGCGTGCGAGGTCCTGAGGATCCTCGAGGAGGAAAGGCTCGTCGAGCGCGCGGCCGAAATCGGCTCCTACCTGGGCGGGCGGCTCGAGGAGCTGCGCGACCTTCCCGTGGTCGGGGACGTTCGGGGCAAGGGCATGCTCTGGGCAGTGGAACTCGTGGCCGACCGCGAGACCCGCGAACCCTTTCCCAAGGAGAAGCGGATCAAGATGGAGGTGATCACGAGGTGCATGCTCAGGGGAGTGTTTTTCTACCCTGGATACTACGAGGACGAAAAGGGGCGGGGCGACCACATCATGATCTCCCCGCCTTTCGTGATCACGAAGGAACAGGTGGATACGTGCGTGGAAGCGCTGCGCCGGAGCCTGGAGGAGATCCAGGCCGAGCACCTCAGGCGGCCTTGAGATCCGAGGTGCAATAGGCGCAGCGGACCGCCTTGATCGGCACCTTGGACAGGCAGTGCGGACACTCCCTTGTAGTCGGCGCGGCCTCCTCCTGTCGCTTGAGCCGGTTCAGGCCGCGGACGAGCAGGAAAACGGCGAAGGCCACGATGAGAAAGCTCACCACCGAATTGAGGAACAGGCCGTAGTTGATCGTGACCGCCCCGGCTTTCTGGGCGAGATCCAGGGAGGCGTATGGGCCGGCCTGGGCCGCGCCGTCCTTGAGCACCAGGAAGAGGTTCGAGAAGTCCACGTTCCCCAGGATGAGACCGATCGGGGGCATGATGATGTCCGAGACCAGGGACTTCACGATGGCCCCGAAGGCCGCCCCGATGATGATGCCCACCGCCATGTCCACGACGTTCCCGCGCATGGCGAATTCCCTGAATTCCTTCAAGAACCCCTTGAACATCGGTTCCCCTCCTCTCAACGGTTGATTACAGGTCGAACGCGTATCCCAGGCCGAACAAGAGAGTGGTGTCGGTCTTTTCGAATCCGGGCGCGGGCGTGTTGTCGTACGTGAGATTCACCTGGAAGGTCGTGTAGAAGTCTTTGAGAACCGTGAACCGCACACCCTGCTCGGAACGGAGGTAAATGTCCTTGATGTCCTCGAATCCGAAGTATCCTTCGTGGAAGTGAAACAGAAAGATCTTCTCCGGGATCAGCTTGTACTCGGCGTTCACGGCCCAGCGCCCGCTGGCGAAGCTGTCGTCTTCGGCCTTGCGGAAGTCCTCGTTGAAGTAGGACACACCGAGTTCGAAGCTGAGCTTCTTTCGTTCGTCTTCGAGAAACTGGCAGCCGAGTCCGGCACCCAGGGTCGACCGGAGGTTGAGGTCCTGGAACTTGTTGTATTCCATGAGAGAATTCACGTACGTATACAGCCTCTCCGTGGCGAAGAAGTCGTACTTGACGGAGCCGCTCGCCTCCTGGGCCGAGAGCTTGTCGCGGTCTTCCCCGTAATGGTACAGGCCCCGCAGCGTGAGCCGCTGCCGCTTGCTGCGGGCCACGAATTTTCCGGAAAAATTCGCGTTGAGCGTCTCGGAGTTCCCGGAAGTGAGGGCTGCGGCGGCCTGCACGTCGCCGGTGTAGGTCACGGGCTTGACCTGGGGCGGATTGATTTGGCTGACGAGGTTCAAGGCGGGCACGGCAACGGGCCCTGCTGACTCCGTCGACACGGCCAGCCCGCCCTCGGCGCCAAGATCCGTGGTGCCCCTGAGGCGGGTGCCATCGGTCAGGACGAGCTCGGCAGCCGCCGAATCGATCCGCAAACCCTTTACCGAAGCCCAGTCGATCTCGAGGGCCTTGTTGTAAGGGGTCTCGACCGTGAGTTTTCCGTCTGCCAGGCCGATCACCTTTCCCGTGACGCGGTCCCCGTTGGCGAGAAGGACCTCGTCGGCTTGCGCGATTCCTACAGAGAATCCAACTGCCGCCAGAGCGACCCATGCCCCTGCCCACCGTTTGCGGATTCGCCACGGCCGGAGAGCCCCCAGGATGCCTCCACGGCCTCGTAGAAAAGGAATTTCCATTTTTTCGCCTCCTTCTGAAGAGTTGGCTTCCATCGGGTGAACGGGCTCTATCTGCGGCGCGGCAGAGTCCTGCCCTGCCGCGATTCGCCGGAATCGGGAAAAGGAGCAGGATCCGCAGGCGTCAGTCGCCCTCTGAGAAGGCAGCCCGGTGGAACAGGCCGGCCACGATGGCTCCGAGGATCGGAGCCACCCAGAAGAGCCAGAGCTGCGCGATCGCCCAGCCGCCCGCAAACAGAGCCGGCCCTGTGCTGCGCGCAGGGTTGACCGAAGTGTTCGTGACCGGAATGCTGATCAGGTGAATCAAGGTCAGGCAGAGCCCGATGGCCACAGGGGCGAGGCCCTGAGGAGCCCTTTTGTCCGTGGACCCGAGGATGACGAGGAGGAAAAAGAACGTGAGGACGACCTCGGCCACAAAGCAGGAGCCGAGTCCGTAGCCCCCCGGCGAGTGTTCGCCGTATCCGTTGGAGGCAAAGCCGGCGCTCACGTCAAAGCCGGCCTTGCCGGTCGCTATCACATACAGCACCGCCGCGGCAGCGATCGCGCCCGCGACCTGGGCGATGACGTACGGAATGAGTTCGGAGGTGGGAAACCGCTTTCCCGCCACCAGGCCGAAGGTGACGGCCGGGTTCAGGTGGCATCCCGAGACGTGACCGATGGCGAAAGCCATGGTGAGCACGGTCAGGCCGAAGGCCAGGGCAACGCCTGCGAAGCCGATTCCCAGAACCGGAAAGGCCGCGGCAAGCACGGCGCTCCCGCATCCTCCGAAGACGAGCCAGAAGGTTCCAAAAAGCTCGGCGATCGATCTTTTTGCCAGAGACATGACGAACCTCCTTTTCCGATGGGTGAAGGAGAATCCCGCACGACTCGTTTGGCTGAACGGTGCGTGACGGAGACAGGGCCGCGCGGGCTTTGTCGATCGCACTCAAAGGTGTGGCTCTGTGTGGTGCAAAGGGTTTTTAACGCATTGTTACGGCCCGGGTCAAGGAAAATAAACAACCCTACCGGCCCCCGGCCCGAGAGCTTTTGTTCTCACGCGACAGCAGTGGGATTCGCCGTGGGCAGAAAAAGTTGCGGCCTTGCGAAACGCGGACCGGCAGGCCTATCATGCTCGCCAAGGCTCGGGTTTTCACAGGCAAGGGATGCGCAACTGCCACCGGAGGCTGAGCCGCATGGCCGGGAGGGGGCTGAAATGTCCGTTTTGTTCGAACCCGCGAAAATCGCAGGCCTCGAGCTTCGGAACCGCTTTGTCAGGTCAGCGACCGTCGAGAGCCTCTGCACCGAGGACGGCCGCGTCACGGACGCATACCTGAAGGCTTACGAGCGCCTGGCCAAAGGGGGCGCAGGTCTCATCGTGCCGGGCAACTTTTACGTGAGCCGGCGCGGCCGCAGCTATCCGCTTCAGACGGTCGTGGACCGGGACGAGGTGATCGGGGATCTGGCCCGCGTGGTTTCCGTGGTGCGCGACCACGGAGCCCGGATCGTGGCCCAGCTCAACCACGGGGGCCGGCAGGCGGATCCGAAGGTCATCGGCGAAACGCCCGTGGGCCCGTCGGCCGTGCGCGACAAGCTCTCTCTGGTGAAGCCCAGGGAGATGACCGAGGAAGAGATTTTGGCAGCGATAGAGGAATTCGCGGAAGGAGCCCGCCGCATGAAGGAGGCCGGCTTCGACGGCGTGCAGATCCACGCGGCCCACGGCTATCTGGTCAATCAGTTCCTGTCGGGCTACACCAACCGGCGCAGGGACAAATGGGGAGGCTCTCTCGAGAACCGCATGCGGTTTCTCCTCGAAGTCTACAAGGGGATCCGTGCAAGGGTGGGCGAGGGCTACCCGGTTCTCGTCAAGATCAACGCCGTCGATTATACGAAAGGCGGTGTAACCCCTGAGGTGTGCGTCGAGGCGTGCCGCAAGCTCGAGGAAGTCGGCATCGCGGCGATCGAGGTGAGCGGCGGGATCGCGGAAAAAGGACTTTCCACGATCAAGGGGGACTTCCCCATGGATCTGCTCCTGGAAGGCCGCGGATGGTTCGAGCGAATCGGCCTTCGGCTGGCTGCCGGCCGCCTGCGGGAGGTGGCCGCGTTTCAGGAAGGGTTTTTCCTCCCCTGTGCGGCAGAGGTCAAAAGGCACGTGAAGGTTCCGGTTCTGGCCGTGGGCGGCATGCGCTCTCTTGCCAGAATGGAAGAGGCCGTTGAGAAGGGCTGGGCGGACTTCATCTCCCTCTGCCGTCCCCTGATCCGGCAGCCGAACCTGGTGCGGCTTTTCGAGGAGGGAAAGGCGAACGCGTCCTCCTGCACGAGCTGCAACCGCTGCTCCCTCCAGATCCTGCTCCACCGCCGGCCCATGAAGTGCTACCAGGCCTGAGGTGCGGCGTGCCGGGAGGCAGTCCCTTCAGCGGATCATCTCCACAAAGGCCTGCACGCGGTTCTTGAGGATCTCGGCGTCCTCCATGCCGTAATCGGTTTCGATCTTGAGAAGGGCAATGCCCGCGCTTCGCAGGGCCCGCTCGATCTTGAAGCTCTCGATGGCGTAAGGCTGGCAGAACTGGAGGCCGTAGTGGACCACGCCGTCCACCTTGAGCGCGCGGGCCATCCCCACGACGTGATCGATCCGTTCCGTGTTCGGCGTGAAGCAGGCGCAGTCGATCTTGAGATAGCGGTCCACGATGCAGTCGATGAGCTCGTCCAGAGTGCGCCCGTCCTCGGAGACGAGGTCCCGGGTGTTGCGGGCCCCGATGCAGCTCTCCTCGGCCACCACCACCGCGCCGCTTGACTCCAGGACAAAGGGGAGCTTCCAGTTCGGGACCGCCATCGGGCAGCCGGAAAGAAGCAGGCGCGGCGTGCCTTCCGGCACCACCCCCTCGCCCCTGCGGACGCGCTCCTCGAGCTCGTCGCAGAGTTCGCCGATCTTGGCCGTGAACCGGACCGGGTCGTCGTAGAAGGAGATCTGGTTCACGAGGAGGGCGTCCCGCCCCGAGATGGGAGTGGGGATTGCGGCCCGCAGGCGGTCGAGGCGCTGCAGGACCCTGCGGCGTCCGTTCGCGGTGCGGATGGCTGCCGCAAGCCGCTCCGGCGTCACGGTCACGCCGGTCATCTCCTCGATGCGGCCGAGGAACCGCAGGACCTCGGAGCGCCAGAGCTCGCGATCGCGAGGGTCCTTCATCTGCGGAAGCTCCATCACGTGCATGGGCACGTGCTCGCCGAGGATCTCGTAGGTTTTCTTCTTCCCGTCGCAGGTGGTCTCCCCCACCACGAGATCGCAGGATTCGAAGAAGGGGCACAGCCGGGCCAGCTTGAACCCCATGAAAGACTTGATGAGAGCGCAGGTGTTCCGGGGCAGAACGCGCTCGGCCGCTTCCTGGCCGATCTCGGCTCCGGCGCAAAGGCCCACGCAGATCCCGTCGGCGGCCAGAACGATCTCCTCGGGCACGAACACGCAGAAGGTACCCACGACTTTTCTTCCCTGGGCCTTTGCCTGAACGAGTTCCTGGATTCTCAGGCCGTGCACTTCGGAAAGAACGAAATCCAGGTACTCGGCCCCGTGGAGCCTGCCCTTCTGGCCGAGGTAGATGTCGCCATAGGCCTGGCCCAGCACCTTGAGCAGGTTGTCGTGAGCTGGAAGATCCAGGCCCAGTTTTTCCCACATGGCGTCGTAGGGTGAACTCATGAAAGGCTCCTTTCTTTCGCCGGGATGGCAGACGGAGTCGTAATCTTAACTATGGGGGTCTTCGAAGCCGCCGGGCGGCCCCGAAACTGCTGCCCACTGCTCATCCTGCCCCTTGCTCGGGCTGGGCCGCGCCGATTGGCGTCGAGGCTTGGCCGCGGGAGCGGATGGGGCTCGGGCCAAGCGCGCGGATTCTTTCCGTGAACTCGCGGGCGACCTGCACAAACCGGGAGGCCATGGCCGCCGAAAGGTTGTACATTTCCACCCGGTTCGGGTCCCAGCCGATCTCCTCGAGGATCTTCTTCACGTAGCCCACTCGTTTTTTCGCCCGGATGTTGCCCAGCTCAAAATGGCAGTTCCCTTCCAGGCAGCCGGCCACGAAGACTCCGTCCAGACCGGATTCCAGGGCCTTGAGCAGATGCACGGCGTCGACCCGGCCGGTGCAGGGCACCCGGAGAATTCTCACGTTCGTCGGGTATTCCATCCGCATGGATCCTGCGAGATCGGCCGCCGCATAGGCGCAGTAGTTGCAGCAGATGGCCAGAATCGAGGGTTCGAAGGGTTCGCTCATGCCTCAGTCCTCCTCTCGGGTTTGCGGGTTTGTCGGCTTCGGGATGGAGAGAGATGGTGGGAATCGAACCCACTCCAGGCATTGCCCGTACCCGGCTCGCGGGTTTGCAGCCCGCAGGGGGACCCAGCCCCGCATCTCTCGTGACTGCGGAAAGAATCTGTCGGTGACGGGAAACCGGTGCGAATTCAGAAGGAAAGGCCGGCAGGAGCGGAGCGGCTCGTGAAGGAAAGGGGAATCGGCGGTCCTGAGCATAGGCATAGCCGCACATGCCCTCTACCCCGGCGCCCGGCCGGGGTTGGAAAGCATCCTCAGTCGCGGAGCCTGAGGCCCCTGGAGAGAATGGTGGTTCGCACGATCATTGCGGGATCCTCTGGGAAGGAGCTATCCCTCTCGTGAGTTCTGGCTGCCATTGTAAGGGGCCGGGCCCTGCAGGTCAACGAGACGAAGTCCCCGGGCCGCGGATTCCGTACTTCTCCATTCGGTAGAGAAGCACGTGACGTGGGATTTTGAGGAACCGTGCGGCCTGGGCCTGGTTCCATCCGTTCCTCTCCAGGGCCTGGAGAACGATGCTCCGTTCAAGTTCTTCGAGAGAGACTCCTTCGGTGGGCAGGCGGACCCAGGCTTGTCCCTGCTGGCTCGGATGGGCGGTCAGGGTTCCGAGTATTTCGGGAGGAAGGTACTCGGTGCCGAGCGTGTCGCCGGCGGTAAAGATCAGCATTCGCTCCAGGACGTTCTTGAGCTCTCTGACATTCCCTGGCCACCGGTAGGCCTGGAAGGCCTCGAGGACCTCATGGGCAATCCGGATCTTTCTGCCTGGAGCCGCGAGTCCGACGAAATACTCCACAAGGGGCGGAATATCTTCCGGACGTTCGCGGAGGGGGGGAATGCGGAGTTCGACCACATTCAGCCTGTAGTAAAGGTCTTCGCGAAACTCACCTCGCTCGACCGCGGACTTGAGGTCTGCGTTCGTGGCCGCAAGGATTCTGACATTTACCCGAGTCGACCTGTCCTCCCCGACTCGGCATACGACTTGGTCCTGAAGGACTCTGAGGAGTTTGGCCTGAAGGGCCGTTTCCATGCTTCCGATTTCATCCAGGAAGAGGGAGCCTCGGTCCGCAGCCTGGAAGTGCCCCTTGCGGTCACGCGTGGCCCCGGTGAAAGCGCCCTTGACATGGCCGAACAGCTCGCTCTCCAGCAGTTCCCGCGGGATCGCCGCGCAGTTGACGGCAATGAAAGGATGATTTCTGCGCCTGCTGCCGTAATGGATGGAGCGGGCCACGAGGTCCTTGCCGGTGCCCGTCTCTCCGGTGATCAGAACCGGCGCGTCGACCTCGGCCAGGCGCGAGGCCTTTTTCACGAGGTCCTGGAAGGCCGCGGAGACTCCAACGAGACGTTCGGGTCCGTATGCCTCACCCAGCTCCCGTCTGAGCCGGAGGTTTTCTTCCGTCAAGGTCCTGTAACGGAGAGCCTTTTCGAGCGTGAGGAGCAGGGCGTCCCTGTTGAGAGGCTTGGTGACGTAGTCGTAAGCCCCCTCTTTCATGGCCTCCACGGCCATTTCGATGCTGCCGTAGGCCGTGATCACGATGACCGCAGTTTCCGGCGCGCGCTGCTTGGCCTCCCGAAGCACCGCCAGTCCGTCCATGCCCGGCATTTTAATGTCCGTAAGAACGGCTCCGAAGGAGTCTCGGTCCAGTAGGTCGAGCGCTTCCTCGCCGCTTGCCGCACAGGTGACTTCGTAGCCGGCCTGCTTCAGGGTGTACTCCAGGATCGCGCGGAAGCTCTGGTCATCGTCGACGACCAGGACGCGACGCAGCTCGGGCATTCTTGTCCTCCCTTCGCTGGCCGGGTGGGCGTGCGGGGCGTTTTTGCACATGCCTTCCAGGGATTGTATTCTAATTTTACTCGTATGGACCCGAAAAGGGGAAGGGTTCCATGGACGAGGCAGGAAAAAGCGCGCTCTTCGCAAGCCACGAAGGCGCCGTATCTTCCGGAGGGCGGAGGGCGGTATCTCCGCGCCTGAAGCTTGCAGCGGTTGCCGGAGCGATCGTTGTTGTCAGTTTCGCCCATTACCATACCAGCCTTCACTTGCACCGTTTTCATGCGATCTATGACAGACTTTACTATCTGCCCATCTTCGCTGCGGCCCTCTGGTTCGGCCTCAAGGGGGGACTGGGGGCATCCCTGGGATCGAGTGCCCTGTATGCACCCCATATTCTTTTGCAGTGGAGGCTCCTTCCCGGCCAGGCGCCGGAGCGGTACTTGGAAATTCTGCTCTTCAATGTGGTGGGGGTGGTGACCGGCCTGCTGGCCGAGAGAGCGAAAAGGCAAGGGGATCTGTACCGGAGGGCGTCGGAGGAACGCGCTGCGGCTTACAGGGAGCTTCAGAAGACATCCAACAGGCTTCTGCTGCTTGAGCAGAGGCTTCGCAAGGGCGAGAGGTCTTTTGCCCTCGGAGAAATGAGCGCAACGCTGGCTCACGAATTCATGAATCCTCTGGGCTCGATCAAGGGGGCCGCCGAGATCTTGTCGGACGAGATCCCGCCGGGCCATGAGAAGCGCGCCTTCCTGGACATCCTTCTAAAAGAGGCTGAGCGAATGGAGCGCACGGCTCGTGAGACCTTGCGTTTCGGAAGGGAGGTGCGTCCCGTGCTCGCTCGGTGCAATCCCAACGCGCTGGTGGATACGGTTCTGCTGCTTGCCCGTGAGGAAGCGCGCCAGCACGGCGTGGACATTCGAGCCGAGCTTGCCGAAAACGTCCGCGAGGTGCTCCTGGATGAAGACAGGATCCAGCAGGTCCTCCTGAACCTTGTCACAAATGCTGTGCAGGCCATGCCCGGCGGCGGATCCGTGACGATCCGCACCCGGTGGATAGAGAAACCCGAGGGTTCTCAGCATACCCATCGAGGCGAAGGGGTCTGTATCAGCGTGGAGGACACGGGGCCCGGGATTCCGCCGGAGGACATGGGCAGGATTTTCGAAGCCTTCTACACGACCAAGCCGGAGGGAACGGGTCTGGGCCTGGCGATCGTCAAGCGGATTGTCGAGGCTCACGGCGGATTCATTCGCGCCGAGAGCCTGCCCGGAAGAGGGTCCAGATTTTCGGTCTGGCTTCCCGCCGTTCCGCCGGGCGCCGGTTGATGAATATTCTGCAGGCGTGCTGTGGGATAGTCTTCATGGAGTCATCCCCTTCCCGGGCCGCACCGGCGGATCCGCTTGCAACAGGCTGGAAATACATGTTTTTTTCTTCGCGATGTGCTTGGCATCCTTCCTGCAGAAAGGCAAGAGTCAGTCGGGGACAACAACCGCAACACTCTGCAAGGGAGGAAAGGCGATGAAAACAAGATTCCTGGCACGAACACTGGCGGCATTTCTCGTGGCTGCGTGGCTTCTGCCGGCTGCCGCCAACGCGAAGTACGAGGTACCGGATCTCATCCGCGCCAAGAAGGCCCGTGCGGCGACCGTGGAAAAGCAGGCTTCGCCCGAAGCGACGGCGCTTTGTCCGGTAACGGGGATGAAGGCGGACCAGTCTGTCTTCCTCACCCACCGAGGCAAGAAGATCCACTTCTGCTGCGCCCACTGCAAGAAGCCATTTGCTGAAAACCCGGACAAGTACTTGAGGTAGGAGCAGCCTGGAACCCCGGAGGATCAGCAGGGGACAAGCACGAGTCGCCTCTGATCCTTCGGCTCCGCACCGTGTCCCGGAAACAGATGGATTGACTGTCGGGAAACGGGGAGGGAAACGGGAAGGAGTGCATCAATGGGGCGAAGGAACTGCTGGGAGGTTATGAAGTGCGGGCGGGAACCGGGCGGGGAGAATGTTGACGGCCTGGGAATATGCCCTGCTGCCGTGGCGGAAGAATACGAAGGTGTGAACAAGGGAAAGGCAGGAGGGAGACTTTGCTGGGTTGTCTCCGGCACGCTCTGCAAGGGAGAGATGCAGGGAACGTTTGCGAAGAAAGTCAGAGACTGCCTTCATTGCAAGTTCTTCAGGTTGGTTGAAGAAGAGGAAGGCCGTTTTTTTGTCCTGACGCCGAAGCGTGCCACGGCATCGGCCTGATGGGCACGACCCCGGGGTCGACCTTATCGAAGGGACCAAGGCCTCCGGGGCAAGAGGGCTGGCTGTGCGCTGCTGTGAGCCTATCCGCAAAACGAAAAAGTGGCCCCTTCCCGCCCCATGAGAACCCTGCATCGGGGAGCGTCCGGTGTCTGCTGGCGTCGAGGGACAAGGACCCTGGTGCCTGAAGGCGCGCACAGGGAGACAGGTGCTTTGGTGGGCGTCCGCGATTCTCATCGCGGGAGGTCTTGTGGCCTGCGGACAGAGCCGGCAGGAGCCTGAAGAGGCCCCGGACGAGGCCGCAATGGCCCGGTATTTCCAAAGTCGATTCCATCTGGGCCCTGAAAACATCTTCTGGGGCGACCTCCACGCCCACTCGCTCTTTTCCTACGATGCGGCATTCGGGGTCTGCGGGCCTGCCAACGGTCCTGCAGAGGCTCTTCAATACGCCCGGGATCCCCTCGGGGGTGGCCTGGACTTCGTTTCCCTCACGGATCATGCCGAGGCGCCTCCGCACGTCCTTTGTCCGCCCCAGGACTCCGATCTCTGGAAGAGCCTTTTGCGCATCGGCCGCGAGGCAGACAACGAAGACCCGGAGAAGGGGAAACCGTTCCTCGTGTTCCCGGGCTGGGAGTACACGAACACCCGCGGCCTGGCCCCGCTCCTGGGCTCGTTCCAGGGCTATGGGCACAAGTGCGTGCTTTTCAGGGACCCGGACAAGGTTCCGGACACACGGGCTGCCTCTTGGATGACCGGGCCGGGAAGCCGGGTGCTGGCCAGGGAGGCAAAGGATCTGTGGTCGTACCTCGAGGGATTCCGGCCGGCCCGCGCCGGGGACGAAGGGACGGCTCTGACCATACCCCACACGGCCTCGATGAAGGGAGTCTCTTCCCTTCAGGACCATCGGAACGACTGGCAGGTCGTGGATCAAGATTTTGTCCGTCACGTCGAGCTCTGCTCGAAATGGGGATCCGGTGAAGGGCCGGCTCCGCCGTCTGCCTCGTGCGTGCTGGATGACGCGGACCAGCTTCTGGATTACGAGCCGGAGGAGAACGATGAAACCGTGAGCGTGCGCACGCTTCTTTACGACCGCTGGGTCCTGGAAGGGAATCCAGACTTTTGTCTCGGTTTCGTCGGGGGGACGGACAACCACGTGGGAGAGCCGGGCAACGCGACCCAGATGCAGTGCGGGAGCGAGCTCATTCTCGAGCACCGGGGATGCGTCACAGGCGTGGCGGCGCAGGCTTTCACCCGGGCCGCCGTCTGGTCGGCCCTGTGGAACCGCCACACTTTGGCCGCCACATCGGGGCCGGTGCGGCTCGCTCTGCTTGTGGCGGCCGAAACAGGCCGCGGAGAGGTTCTGATGGGCGGCCGGGTTGCGCACGACGGATCTGTCCGGCTCCGTGCCTGGGCGGGTTCGGCGGCCGAGCAGATCGAGTTGATCCTCGATGGATGTCTGTGCGAGACCGCACGCGGCAACATCCTCGACCGCGCCATCGCCCTTGGTCCGGGTCGGCACTACCTCTACGTCCGCGCCTGGAGCGAAGATGCCGGGGGAGTCCGCTCAGAGTCGTGGTCCAGCCCGGTCTACCTCCAGGATGACCAGTAGAGCCGCCCGCCCGCCATGCCTCTTCCGGAGGGATGCGCTCCGTCGCGTCCGTCTTGGTTTGGGAACCCCTGGAGGGACACGCTCCGTCGCGTCCGTCTTCTGGTCTCAGCGTTGCGCCCTCAGATCCCTCCATCCGGAATCCCCGCCCCGCGGGCACGACAGAGTGTGCCCCTCCAAAGAAGGGGACTGCGGGCACGACAGAGCGTGCCCCTCCAAGGAGGAGGAGTCTTCAAGGCTTGCCGCGGGGCCCTGCTGCGCCGGGTACGCCGGTTTCTTTCCCGCCCAATCCGGAAAATGAAGGACCGACCGCTCGCAGGCTGACCCCTCGCAGGGTTATGTTCTTCCGTAGGGGCACAGCCGGTCGAGGCCGAGCAGGGCTGCGACGCCGGATATCGTGTTGCCGTAAACGATGAGGGGCTTGTTTTCCCGGCCGAAGGTCTCCAGGATCCCGTCCAGGGTTCCGTTCACGATCGAGGAGCCTGTGGCGAGGCCGACGTCGCAGGCCGCCACGAGCCGGGTCAGGTCGTGCTCTCCGTCCCAGATGGCGACGCCCGAGCGAACCTGTCCGATGTTCTCCGGGTTGAGATCCACGCAAAAGACTCTGCCGGCGCCGAATCGTGAGGCCAGGGCCCTCAAAATCGCCGGCTGCAGGCCCACCAGGCCTACCCGGATCCGGCCGGACCGCTCCTCGAGGATCCGAGCGAGCTCGGGCCCGCAGCGGTTCGGGTCCTCGTCCCTGCAATGGACGGTCCCGGCCGCTTCTGCCAGGCTGACAAGCACTGCGTTCAGACCGGCCGTGAAGACCGCCCGGGCCGGAACTTTCGAGAGATCGAGGGTCAGCAGTTCATCGAGTGTGCCCTGCCACGGGGCGGGCCGGTCCGTGAAGGCCTGGCCCCGGAATCCCCGGAACTCGGCCTCGATCACGCGCTCCTTGCCCCTGCGGATCGGAAAGGAATCGTCGGCGATCGAGCCGATGGCTTCCTCTGGGGACAGAGGCCGAACCGTGACAGGCAGAGCCATGTCGACGCCGCGTTTGTCGATTCTTTGTCCGAGAAGTTCCCGAGCTTTTTCGAGGAGTCCCATTCCTGCGGTCCTCTGTTCGCATCGTTCTACCCGGGGCCTGCCCCGCACCGTGAATTCCCGTGCCCTCCGTGCACGCGTTCGGTTCAGGGCACCTCGGGATTCTCCAGAAGCTTTCCGTCCAGAAACACCCGCCCGGCCTCGTCCAGGCTGTAACGGCCCAGGGCCATCCACTCCAGGGTCTTGGGCAGAATCACCCAGTCGCCCGCCTCTTTCAGGCGGTTCTGGTGCTCGGCGGCAACGCGTCTGAGGATTTCGCGGTTCTGGGGCAGCGCAATGTCGCCCGCGGTCATGCCCTCGGGCAAAAGCACAGGCAGCCCCCTGGAAACCATGAGAATCTCGCCGCAGTCCACCTCTTGCCGCACGATGTGGGTGCTCGATCGGAGAACCGTCTCCCCGGCCAGGATCGCGTCCCGCACCGCATGGTCCCCTGTGTACTTTCTCCGGCCATCCCGCATGATCCTCAGGTCCGCGGGATGTACGTTCACGATCCTTCCCGGGAAGGCCTCAAGAAGCGGAGCGGTCACAACGCTCATGTACCCGGCCAGAACCACGGCGTCGACGGCATAGGGTGCCAAAGCCTCCAGGACCCGGCGGTCGAAGTCCGGCCGGAGCGAGAGGTCTTTCTTGTCGGGATGTCCCCGTTCTCTGTAAAAAGCGAGGATGTCCAGGGTCACAACCGGGATCCCGCGGGCTCTGCCGATCGCCTGGGCGTTGCTCGCCGGCGTGTCCGTGAAGAGGACGACGACCCGAAAGGGAGATCCGCCCGGCGCCCGCTCGAGATCGGCCTGCCTTTCCAGGACCTTGACGAGGTTCGTCCCGGAGCCGGAAAGGAACCCCGCGACCCTCATGGGGGTGCCGGGCTTGGGCGTGAAGAGAGGGACCAGCATGAGATCGACTCCTCCCTGGTACATACGCCATATCCGGCGGAAAGGCAAAAGTCCGGGTCTGATCTGAACCCGGTCCGACGCAGCGCCCGTCCGCACGGCTCACGGAGGAGCGGCCACCACAGGAGCTGCCGCCGCCTCTTGGTGGCACGTCAAGTTGAGCGCGGGAGCTGCCGTCGCCTTGACGCGGCCAAACCGGCCGTGCCAACATGGACCGTGCTTCTTTTCGGAAAGAGCTGGATGCCGTGCCAAATCCCACGCCCGATCCGCCCGGATTCCTCAGGCGCGTCGCACAATCGATTTTTCCAGTCAGACTCGGTTCTGAGACGGACCGGCAAGGCTATCGGCACTTTTTCGGTTCCCTGCTCTTCCATTTTCGTCCGAGAGCCGTTCCGGAACGCACCCTGCGCCTCAGCCTGACCTGGGGGCTGGGCGGGGCGGCCTTGGTCCTTTCCCTTCTGTCGCTCGCGACAGGCATGCTTCTCAAGTTTGCCTACCAGCCTTTCCCCGACAGGGCGTACGAGTCGGTTCTGAGCATCCAGAACGATTTCGCCTTCGGGCGGCTTGTCCGAAACGTGCACCACTGGAGCGCCCACGTGCTCCTGGTCACGGTCTTTCTGCATTTCTTGCGTGTCTTCTTCACCGGTGCGTTCCGGCGGCCGCGCCAGCTCAACTGGATCATCGGCCTGGCCCTGTTTCTGGCGGTGGTATTGTCGAACTTCACCGGGTACCTCCTGCCCTGGGATCAACTGTCTTTCTGGGCGATCACCGTCTGCACCGGCATGCTGGCATACGTGCCCGGATTCGGGCCCTGGCTGAAGGAACTCATCCAGGGCGGTCCCGAACTCGGGCCGGCGGCTCTTTCCAATTTTTACGCGATCCACACCGCCGTGCTGCCGGCAGCGCTCCTGGCGCTTCTCCCGTTTCATTTCTGGCGGATACGCAAGGCGGGCGGTCTGGTGGTTCCCCGCAGGCCCGACGAGGAGGATCGGGCGGCCTGCGCCGCTTCGGTGGAAACCATCCCCCATCTCATTCTGCGCGAGGCTGTCGTCGCTCTGGTTGTGGTCGCCTCCGTCCTGGTCGCATCGGCCTTTTTCGACGCTCCCCTGGGCGCACGGGCCAACCCGGGGCTAAGCCCCAATCCCACAAAAGCGCCCTGGTATTTCATGGGTTTCCAGGAACTGCTGCTGCACTTCCATCCGTTTTTCTCCCTTTTCGTGATTCCGGCCCTGACGGGCGCGGCGCTGATCGCGCTCCCTTCCTTTGACGATCGACCCGGCCCGGCGGGCGTGTGGTTCGTGTCCTTCAAGGGACGCAGGATGGCCGCCGTTTCGGCCGGGGCCGCGGGGATCGCGACGCCGCTGGCCGTCCTGGCGGACGAGCGCGCCGCGGAGTTCTCCTCATGGCTTGCCGGGCTGCCGCCTGCAATCTCCGCGGGGCTGATCCCTTTCGGGCTTGTCGTGGCATGGATCGCGGGATTCGCCTGGCTCCTGAAAAAGAAGTATCGTCCGGACGTGAGCGAGTCCGTTCAGGCGATCTTCGTCCTTCTGGCCACGGCGTTCCTGGCGCTGACCGTGATCGGTATCTTCTTCCGGGGAGAAGGCATGAAGCTGGTCTGGCCCGGCCACATGCCTGCGCCGGTGCCGTGAGGACGAGCCTTTGAAGAAACGAGATCCTGCTGAAGAAGAGCAGCAGCCGCACGGCCGCGGCGCGGCGGACGGCGAAGCAGGCGGCCGGGGGCAGAGGGTTCCCGGATCTTCGCGCAGAGCCTTTTTCAACTGGATCTGGGCGGGGCTGGGGGCTGCTGCGCTGGCCGAGATGGTCTGGGTCGTGGCCTCCTTTCTCCGGCCGCGGGCTTCGAGCGGCAAGGCCGGAGACCCGGGCGCCGCGGTCATCGAGGCCGGCCCGGTCGAGCGGTTCCCTCCCGGCTCGGTGACGGCCTTTCCCAGGGGCAAGTTCTACCTTGCCCGCCTGGAGGACGGCGGTTTTCTGGCCCTGTCCCGCACGTGCACCCATCTGGGGTGCACGGTTCCCTGGTCGCCCGAAACGAGACAGTTTGCCTGCCCCTGCCACGGCTCCGCCTTTGACATCCGAGGCGAAGTGATCCACGCTCCGGCGGGCCGTCCCCTGGATGTGTATCGCGTGTTCATCGAGAACAAGACCGTGAAGGTCGACACCGGAAGGCGGATCCGCCGCAGCGCGTTCCGGCCCGACGAGGTCGTCTACGCCAAAAGGGCCTGAGCCATGGAACGCTGGAAGTGGACAGGCCTCCTGGCGACCCTGGTCATTGTACTTTCGATACCGCTTTACCTGTTCAAGGAGGCCAGCCGGGTCCCGGCCGGGCTGGCGCGCTCCCGTGAGCCGGCCGCCTTCGTGGGAAGCCGCAAGTGCGCGGGCTGCCACGAGAAGGAATACGACAAGTGGCAGAACTCCCACCATGATCATGCCATGGATCCTGCCGCCGAGAGCACCGTGCTCGGGGATTTCAACGATGCGGTCTTCGAGACGCACGGGGTGCAAAGCAGGTTCAGCCGCCGTGAGGGCCGCTTCTTCGTCCACACCCAGGGTCCGGACGGCAGGATGGATGACTTCGAGGTCACCCACACCCTGGGCTGGTACCCGCTCCAGCAGTACCTGGTGCCCTTTCCGGGCGGCCGGCTCCAGTGTCTGCCCATCGCGTGGGACGTGCGGGAAAAGAAGTGGTATTCCCTCTACCCGGACAGCCCGATCGACCCCGGGGATTGGCTGTACTGGACCAACGGAGCCCAGAACTGGAACGGCATGTGCGCCGAGTGCCACACGACCGGCCTCAGGAAGAACTACGACGTGGAGGCCGACGCGTATCAGACCACCTGGTCGGACACGGACGTGGGCTGCGAGGCATGCCACGGCCCGGCCTCCCGCCATGTGGCCTGGGCCGAGATGCCGGACATGGCCCGGCCGGAGGTCGAGAACTACGAACTCGTGGTGCGGACCTCGTCGCTCGATTCCCGCAGGCTCGTGGAACTCTGCGCGCCCTGCCACGCTCGCCGGGCCGCCCTGGGGGATTTCGCCCACGGTGAGGCGGACCTGCTGGACAACGCGCTTCCGAGCCTGCTCGAGGAGGGCCTGTATCACCCGGACGGGCAGATCCTCGACGAGGTCTACGAGTACGGCTCCTTCACCCAGAGCAAGATGTATCACCGAAACGTGCGGTGCATCGACTGTCACGACGTGCACAGCCTGAAGCGGATCGGGTCGGGAAACGAGACGTGCCTCCAATGCCACCGGGCGGACCTGTACGACACGAGGGAACATCACTTTCACAGGAAGGAGGGCGAGCCCGGGGATCCCATCCGGTCCGCGGACGGCAGGACGGTCTTCGAGGTCGGCTCGGGCGCTGTCTGCACGGAATGCCACATGCCGGGCCGCTTCTACATGGGGATCGACTACCGGCTGGACCACAGCTTCCGGATCCCGCAGCCGGAACTCAGCACGGCCACGGGCGCTCCCAACGCCTGCAACCGCTGCCACGCGGACAAGACGCCCGAGTGGGCCGGCGAGGCCGTAACGCGCTGGTACGGGCCGGGCCGCAGGCGGCACTACGGCACGGTCCTGGCGGCGGCCCGCAAGGGGATCCCGGAAGCGCGAGGGGACCTGATCCGCGTGGCACGGGATCCTCTCTATCCGGTGATTGTCCGCGCCACCGCGCTTTCCCTGCTGACCCTCTACGCAGGAGAAGACAGCCTGCGGGCTCTGGATGCCGCCCTGTCGGACCCGGAGGCTCTGATCCGGCGCACGGCCGTTCAGACGATCCGCTCGCTGGATCCGGAACGAAAAGGCGTGCGGATCGCCCATTTGCTTTCCGATCCGGTTCGAGCTGTCCGTATGGAGGCGGCCGGCAGCCTGGCGGGCAAGCCTTCCGAGAATCTCGGCCCGGACGAGCGGCGGGCCTTCGAGGCAGCACTCGGCGAGTACCGGCTTTTCCTGGAATACTCCGGCGATTTCGCCTCGAGCCGCCACAACCTGGGCAACCTCTGCACCGCGCTGGGCCGGAAAGAGGAGGCTGTCCGGCACTATCTGGCCGCCATCCGGATCGACGACCAGTTCTACCCGGCAAAGGTCAACCTGGCCATGCTGTACAACGAAAGGGGCGAAAACGAGAAGGCCGAGAGGTTGTTTCGCGAAGTTCTGGCCGCCCGGCCTGAACTGCACGAGGTGAGGTACTCGCTGGGCCTGCTTCTGGCCGAGATGAAGCGCTACGAGGAAGCCGCGGTCGAGCTCGAAAACGCCGCCGGGGGCATGCCTGAGCGCGGCCGGATCCATTACAATCTGGGGCTGCTGCTGCAAATCCTCGAGCGCGAGCCGGAGGCCGAGGCCGAGCTTCTGACTGCCCTGGAGCGGGAGCCGGACAATCCGGAATATCTGTACGCTCTGGCGGACCATTATCTGAAACGCCAGGAGTGGACGAAAGCCAGAGACTTTGCCGAGAGGATGGCCCTCAGGCATCCCGAGATGCCTCTCGGCCGCGAGTTGCTCAGGCGCATCGAGACGGTCGTGGGACCGCGGCCCCGGCCAGCACCAGGAAAGTAGCGGCAGCGAGGCGGCACGGACGCGACGGAGCGCGTCTGGGCAGAGCGCCTGGGGTCAGTCCTTCATTTTACGGATTGCGCGGTCCAGAAATCCTTGCCGCAAGACGGACGCGACGGAGCGCATCCCTCCAGAAG
>FWPU01003389.1_pt1 | contig 30990 bp, 31 predicted proteins | sample 2228361 | NCBI WGS metagenome assembly FWPU01 (sample SAMEA103939777, study PRJEB20133) | metagenome | reverse complement strand
TCCAGCCCCGGGCTTTTTCAAACTCATCTAACATCGTCTGCATATCTCTCAAGTGCATCTCATATCAGCCTCTCGATTATCTTTAGTACCTGAGCTCTTGCCTGATCAAGCATCTGTGATGGTACAGATGTCAGAACACCAAGTGGGGTGTCTTCCGGCAGAATCTCACCACCGAGAAACATAGCCTCACTGACTCCATCCATCATCTCCACAGGGGGAAGTGCAGCACATGCATGCCTACTGCCATTCTTTATTCCACTTATGTTAGTGAGGATCTTCCAAATGCGTCTACCATCAGTGCACCGACAAGAAAACAGTCTTGTAGCCCCCGGTACTGGTTCTACTTTACTGACCTCCACTGCAAGGATATCCACTGCATAACCAGGGTCAGAGATACCCTGATGAAGTCTTCTTGGAAGACCATTTGCAGTGCGAACTGCATACTCGAGTTCTGCGTGTACAAGTTGTTCCTTTGTTGTCTTAGGTCTGTACCCACTACTCACAACTGCAGAATGAACAAGTTCACCGATCTCCGATACTGTCTCCACTAGTCTTTTTGTGGAGGGAAGTTCGGCAAGCTGGTCAGGTTCAATATAGGAGTATTTGATCTCATAGAGCAGGTTGTTTGCATCCTGCACAAGTTGTTCAAGACGTCTGTACTCTATGTGCACCCTGAGTCTACGATTGGTGACTAGGTCATCTATACGGCGTAGTGCATCTTCCAATATCAGAACTCGTGCATCTTTAGCTGTGTCCACAACCATTCACCAGTATAATTGCGGTCATGGCTCTGCTAAAAAGCTCATCGAATCAATACTATGAACAGGAAGACACTAGAACCAAGCGAGTAAATTAAGAGAGGCATCAGACAACTAATTAGGACTCGTAGAGATGTTATGTTAATAAGGGATCATTTCTTCATTCATTAGACATCACAGATATCATCATTAGTATATAGGACAAGTAAACTCATATAAAGCAACTATGAATAGAGTTTATAGAAGTCGGAGAGATGAGACTTGATACAGGCGCTGTACATATTGATTGCTGACAGCGGTCTGTGTGTTCTCGATCGTAAGTACGGTCAGGCGGACATGGACCCCAACCTGATCAGCGGATTCTTGACTGCATTGATCCAGTTTGGACGCGAACTCAGTTCTGGAAACCGTGTACACGTGATCAACTTCGGTGACTTTGATATCTGTCTATCCCTTAGAGAGAACGTCATTGTGGCAGGAATAGTCGACAAGACTGATGACACAAACGCAGCAATGGCGGTACTTACGGATGTCAACAGTGCCTTTGTACAGACATATGCAAAGGTGCTTGAGAACTGGAACGGAAACCTTGAACCGTTTGAACAATTCAAGGCGGTTGTCGATGATATCACAAGACACGGCAAAGGCTCAGAGAAGAGAATAGTGGTACCTGTGTTGACGGGCAAGATCTCACCTATGTTAGTCAGACTTGGACAGATGACCCAGAGTACCTATGAAGTAGGTCAACTCTGTAATGGTAAGTTGACCACACGTACGATAGCAGATCAACTTGGCAGACCATTGAGAGAGGTGCAGAAGGCACTTCAAGAACTTGAGGACCTAAAGATGATTCAATGGAGAGAGATAGGTTCCGAGTAGAGTCATGCAATAACGTTGTTTAAAGTTCGTTACGAATCAGTAAGATCTGCTCTATGCGATAGACAACCTGTGCCATACCCTGAAATATCACTTTAATATCCAGATAGAATGCCATAGTAAGAGGCACGGTGGTAGGAAAAATAGATGAGCATCAATATAGCCTCCGCTTGTAGACTACACACTTCTCAACTGATCTAGTAGTAGTGTAGTGTGTATTGTGATTAGTGGAGGCAGGATAAGTCGTTGGCAGACCGTGAATACAGAAATGACAAAAACACGGCTAGCATTCAAACTACTGGAAATGCTCCCACTCATTACCCGTTGCGATAAGGATCAGGCCGATCACGAGCAGTCCTGCAGACACAACACCAGTAACAGAATATGACATCACACCAGCCCAATCGAGTGCGAATCGTGCAGCATGAATCAGGCGACCTGCAAACAGTATTAGAAAGCCACACCCAAGTATAAAGTTTGACTGTCTTAGTACACCTCCAGACTGATAGGCAAGATACCAAAATAGGAGGGGAATGAAGAGCGCATAGAATACTGCTGCGAGTCCAGCATACTGATTGATCATATCATAAGGCAATAATGCAAGTGCTACAGCAAATACAACGGCCGGAATTGAGAAGACTAGTTCGGCCCAGCGTTTACCAAATATTAGGAATCCGGCGGTGGCAGACAGCACCGCAAGTGCAAGCCACTCGAAGAATCCACCAATTCCCAGCCACCATCCGAGGACTTGACTTGACCCGGTGGGATTCAGAAACGGAACGAGTCCGGGGACATCCTCAGGCAGGGCTCTGGGATCAGCAAAATAGTCACCGATAAAATAAAAGACTCTACCAATGGCAAGAAATAGAAAGAACAGTGACATCGCAAGTTGGAAGGGGTTCTTATTCTCACGCCATCTGAAAAATATGATGAAGATGAAAAGATACCAGTAGTAGCCAACAACGAGGAACCATAGTCCCATATGCACTTCACGAATGATCATATCCACGGTCTGCACAGCTTTTCTCTCCACTAATAATATCGCTGTCACTATTTACACAACTCGGTACTAGATAAAACTATTTCCGAGTCATATCAGTCACAAGAAAAAGTGCATATGAGAGGATAAGTTCTATATTTCTTAGTATCCTAGTGCAGGTGGTGAGTATGTGAATCCTGAATTGGGCTGGACCATTAAATACGATGATGGACAGCAGAACGTGTTCATTGACCTGCGACGAAAGGTTGGTAATAGTGTCATCAGAGCATATCTACTTCAGCCACTATTGACATCAGATAGAGTACGCACTGTCAGTGGCCGCCTTAGAGGACCCAGAAACGAGTTCAAGGACTTTTCCAAGTTCCTGATTGTCCGTATAAGACACGATAATAAGACTGTCAATTTTCTAGTTGAAACCGAAGTGTATGAAAATATGAGAATAGTAGCCACAGACGACGTTTCGATATCCGAATTACCACCAAAAGACATTATAGGACTGTTCACAGAGTCGCTGACCAGTCCGGATGTTCATGAGTTATTAGTGTTTAAGAGCGGCAACGGACTCAAGACCCATAATTCGGTTTGACCAATACTCACACAGATTTGAGAGCTGATACTGTTGTTTGAGAGATACGCGAAATGCCCGGTGTGTAAGAAGAAGACCCGCATTTCAGTGCCAGATAATGCATTGTCAAAGAGCAATCAATTCCCAGTGATGCTCAGAGTCAAACATCATGACCACTACTTCTACATCAGTATTGACAGTAGAGCTTTGATCATGGACATACTATCACCCGAACGTGTAGAGTGATCATCCAATATAACTCTCTGATGCCCGGTCATCAGCCTCTCTTTCTATTCTCTGGGCCAGTTCAGCACGTGCCCACTCGAGAAACTCCATCACCTTTGCAACATGTTGTCTTAGTGGTCCAAGATCAAGTTGTATATCAAGCAACTTGGATACAACACTCAATACCGCATGCGCTGCACGATAGTCCAACTTAATCATGCCGAGTGTTTCACCTAGCAGGCAGGCACCCTCCATACCATACATAGTAGCAGCCCATGATGGAATGAAACCGTTGGCACCATTTATCACACCATCAAGGGTCACAGTTGTTCCATCGATCTGAGTTATTGTATCAAGTAGTGGCTGGGAGGTGGCAGAAACATACGTTCTTGGAGCACGCGGGTACCCAGCAAAGAACTCACCATACTCTTGTTCGTAGGCTGCAAGTGCACAGATAGTCTTTACACCAAAAGAACTGAGTTCCTTTGCCACAAAGTCAGCATATACGTATGTGCCCTGTGAACTGGATGGTTGAAAGTCTGCAGTCAGTATAAAGACATCGTGTGGTTCGTCAGGACCGGACTTGTACAGATATAGGGAAGACTTTGGAAAGTAAGATATCCCATTTTTTACAACAACACGTGGTGGAAAATCATCACTGAAAAAGTCCAGTATGTGTCTTGCACCTATTATTGAGGATAGGCTCTCAGCAGCTATTCGACCAACATTTGCAATACCTGGAAGACCAATCACTGCTACAGGTGATTTGAGCAACTCACTACTAGGCCGTTCATACCATTGTGTATACATCTTTGTTAGAATACCATTCACATGAATACATTTGTACATATCGATATGCATCAAGGTAGGCGATAGAAGCGCCTAGTGTTCGCTGTTGTGATACTTGCAACCACATCCGGTGACATCTCCAACAGGGCAGCAAGAGAGTTGCAGCCGATACTCACGTTAGCGGGCTCATTTCGGTTGGGTGTGGGGGACATGTATGGCCCGTCGGTCTCAAGTAAAATCTGTTCCAATGGAACTACACTGGCTGTTCGGACCCTATTTGTAAAGTTTGTAAAATTAGCAGGCAACGTGACATACCAACCATTCTCATGGATGCGTCTTGCAACTTCCAAAGGTCCATCAAAACAATGCATGAGCACTTCGCCATCAAACCGGCGCTCAATGAATCGAACGGCCTCTGCCTCGGCCTTACGCGAGTGCACTACAAGCGGCAAGTCTAACTCATCAGCAAGTTCTATAAACATCTCAAAGAGAGGCTCCTGCCTCTTTCTAGCAGCAGGGTCTTTTATCCAGTGGTAGTCCAGACCTGCCTCTCCAATAGCTACTATTTCAGCATGGTCTGACTCTCTACACCGTGCCAGTATTTGTTGTGCCTCCTCAGCACTGAGTCGGGACACAGAACAACCAACAGAATGAAACACCAGTCCCCGATACTGCTCCACAATCCTGGTTGTCTTTTCAAAAGAGGCCACACCAGTAGAACATGTGACTAATGCGACTACGCCGACATCTCTGGCTCTTGATATGACTGCAGAGAGATCATTATCAAACTGTGGCATGTCAAGATGGGTGTGTGCATCTATTAATTCCATTAATCATATCACCGGTTCAGAGGATACAAGAAATCTATTTTTATCATATGGATGTGGAGTACAAAGAGTGACTATGTCAGATACAGATCGCCTGAGAGAAAAGACTGTACAGATTGTTGCATTGACCCAAAAAATAGATGCATTACAGGCACAACTTACGGGAGCACAGAAGAGAGCAGCACAACTCACTGCAGAAGTACAGTCACTCACTCAAGCCATAGCAGAACGTGATGCGGAGATAAAGCGTCTAAAGGTTGAACTTGAGAGAGCAAATGCCTGTACTGACGCACTTGGTAAGGAGATAAGAGCAGCACGCATGACACAGGTACAGACGCAGTCACCTGCAAAGAAACAGTCGGAGGAGGAGATTGAACGACTCAAACGGGAACTGGAACAGGTGAATAAGAGTGCACAGATAGCACAACAGAACGTAAAGACACTCTCAGAGGCGGCGTTGGCAGTGATCAACAACCAGGAGGGCGCTATAGAAAGACTTCGAGACACACTCCTACGAGTTGGGGATCCAAAATACAGGGTATTTAGTCTTGTGTTACAGAAGCGTCGGTTAAAAACAGAAGAGATTGCAGCAATAATATATATAGATGTACAATCAACTATGGAGATTCTAGAGGATCTACAGAGTGCCGGCGAGGTTGAGATACGAGAGGGGGACATTGTCATACCCGGAAAGAAATATAGAGAGATAGATGTACCTGTTGAGAAATGGAAGTCTGCTGCACCCGCACAGGTATTTGATGATCTTGAGCAACTTGTTGCACGAGCAGAAGAACATGAGACCGTTGCAAAAATCATTGGTGCAGCGGTAGAGGTGTTAGAACAGAAGATACCGAGAGCAGGCGCACTTGTGTTCCAGATGCGTAAGACTGCTAACGGTTGGCGAACAACACAGGGCAATATAGACGAACTCAGATATACGATTCGAGAGTGGAAGGCCAGGGCATTAGCACTGGGCTAGGTGGGATTATTCTCAGACGAGTTCTGTCTCTTGACAGCCTCTCTAACAAATGCACCAAAATCTGACGTCTCACCGTCGCGTTGAACACGTATCTTGGGACTCTCGCCTTTCACCAGACGTTCAATATAGATGACGTCAAGTTGTTCAATGATCTGCCGAAGACCTCGATAGACGATGAGATACAGTATTACATCTTCCACCTTGACTCCAATAGATGGCTCTCGCTGCTTTAGGTCCTGAAGATAAGTGACTGCATCAGGAGCTAAAAAACGCCTGAGAAGTTTGGCTCTCTCAGCATCCACTTTTGCCTTATGTTCACGTTCTGCCTGCAGCTGCTTCTCACGTGCGACGAGTTCAGCCATCTTCTTTCGCCTAATGAGAGCAAGTTCATCATTGTCACTCAATCTACAGACCTCTTCGACTTGTGTTAATAGTCGATTGTTAAGTTTGTCGATTATGGAGAAGTATTTTGATGAATACCCGTCCTAGATCCTGAAGAGAGGACTTTACGATGCCAAATTAACAACAACATGCCAACAAAATGACCTTTTTAGGGAATGAATCTTTGTCAGAGTAAAGGAATCATCTGTTGGAGTTGTGTTCATAAATTGGCAGAGCCTGGAGGCTGTTCATGGCTTCGTGGTGATGGTAAATATGCATGTGCATTTAGAGGACAGAACCTTCCTGCGGAGGAGGTTCGTCTGAAATGTACTAACCCTGACCTTGCAATGATCTGTGTTGATGCATACAGTTCTCTGTCTAAGGCCCATGAACTCATAGAACAAGAGAGTACCGAGGCATTCCTCTGGCTAGTTGAGGCAGGTACACAGTTTGAAAACCTGAGTGAACTAGATAATACAATCATGGCATGTGTGAAGGGTATCAACACTGCGAAGAATATGAATCTGATAGACAATGGCTATGAACTGTTCAAGTATGCACGTCGTGTATATGAAGATGGTATAGCAAGATCAGATCCATCACTCAAAGACCCCTCAATTAAGCACAACCTTGTCAAAGCAGGACTAGAACTGATTGCATCTACAAGAAAGACATACCAATCAGATACGCTCAGAGACATGCAGGCCGAACTAAAGGCTGCTGTTCTCGGAGGCGCCACTCTGAGAAAGGTCGAACGTGAAGCACCGGCAAAAGACCTTGTCATTGTCGACGGAAGACAACTCTATACCAAAAAACTTTGCGAGTATAAGGAGAGTGCGGAGGCATATCTCAGAGCAGGAGTTCTTAGTAACGTAGTGGTCTTCTCATGCATGGCTGCACTTGCAGAACTCATGCTTGGAAGACCAAAGGAGGGCATAGCATACCTCACTACAATGGCATCGGATCCTAGGATCAAAGAAAAGTTCAATGAGGATGAATGCTTCAAATGGACACGACTTGTGTTCAAGGGCTTTGTGAGTAATGACATTGCAGCCATTGATGAAGCAAAGACAAGATTTCTAAGAATACCATGGTCATTCAAGGATGACAGAGAGTTTGCAAGAAGAGTCATGGACTCTGTTGCAAGAAGGGTCAGTCGATCACGCGAAAGCGTGCAATAAAGAACCCGTTTGCACCATAAGTATGAGGAAATAGGCGGCGTACTCTGGATGAACATCTGAATCCGGGATAGCCAGGAGAACCTATTACAGCAGGTTCGAGTAGTTCTATTTCATGTCGACTTGCTATCGAGTCTATCTGTGACTCGCCCTCGTGAGGCAGTATTGAACAGGTAGAGTAGACTATCTCGGTATCTGGTCGTTCCCTATAACTATTGACAATACCCTCCAATATTTTGTGTTGAACGGACATGATGTCAAGGAGTATCTTCTTGTTGAGTCGCCACTTGAAAGAGGGATGACTATGAAAGATACCAGTAGATGTGCATGGAGCGTCAATGAGTATACGATCAGCCTCTTTTACAGGACATGCGGATGCGTCAGCTAACATCCACTCTACTGCATCACAACCAAGACGCTGACAACGAATACGTGCAGACTGGATGCGCCCCATATTTACGTCAGTTGCGACAAGGCGACCATTCTGTTCCATCATTTCCCACAGAAGTTGCGTCTTCATTCCTGGAGCAGCACAAGCATCCCAGACGAGTTGACCACGTTGCACACCAACAGCTTTGGCAGTCACTATACTTGCCTTGTCCTGAACAAGTATATCGCCATGTCTGAACAGAGGAGAGTTCACTAGGATATTTCGGCCAGTAGTAACACGGTATACACCAGGAAGGTCAACTTCTTCGTGAAATTGTATACCAAGTTCATTGATCTGAGAGAGAATGTCGTCATCATCAGAATGCCTTCTGAGTCGGTTGACTCTAAAGAAACAGGGACGTGGACCATTGTTGGCCTTTAACAGAGCCACGACCTCCGCCTCAGGCATCAGCTTTAGCAGAGTGTCCACTATGAAAGTCGGGTGGGAATAGAGAACGCCTATACGTGACACGTGTTCTAATCTTTCTGTGACGACCTCTAGATCCATATCTGCAGCCCTGTAGATTGTTCTCCAGACCTGATGAGTATTGTCGGGATAGAAACGTGTAAGGTGTTCTGCCGACGTCCTGAGCCAACGTCGTTCGTAGAGAGCAAGTCTGGCAGCAGCACGGTCGGTATGACTGAGCCTTAGGAAGCGACCTCGAGATGCAGAATGAGTCAGTAGAAAGTCTATGGTATTAAGATACTTTGTCGCACCAATCACAAGTGCCTGGACACCTGAATGAATCTTTGTAGACCACTGTTCCTCTTCGCTCAACTCCCTTATCAGTTGCTGGATGGATCTCTTCGAGTCCGCATGAAGAGCCATCACACGCACTGCATGCCGTCGAATAATCTGTTCAGACGGCTCGGATGATACGGAACCGATGTCAGACTCGTCTTCTCTATCACTCAAGTCAGACTCACGCCTGGTCCTGTATGGACATATTTCATTCTAGTAAGCATGACTGGGAAGTACTTGGCACCAATTATTCCTGAGTTCTTATAACCACCAAGATGTGGCATGTGTGGATCAAAGTACAGATGGTCCTGATTCACATTCACACCAGCAGCCTCAATCTCCTTTATCCAACGTGCCCTGACAAGTGGATCATCTGTGAATATTGAGGACCTGAGCCCAAAACTAGAGGCATTGGCGATTGCAAGCGCCTCATCTACACTCTTTACTTGCATCACAGGGAGTACAGGAGCAAAGACCTCCTCGGTCATGACATGCATGTCTGTTGTCACATCAGTGAGAACTGTGGGTGTGAAGAAGAGTCCAGCAGGATCGTCCTCTTCAAGATAATCACATCTTCTACCACCCGTGACTATCTTAGCACCTTTGGAGAGAGCATCCTGCATCTGATCAATAAGCAGATACATTGCTGTCAATCCAAGTGGTGGAAGACTACAGTTTGGATCCGATGGACGACCAATATGGAGCTTGTGCACCTCATCGACTATTAGTCGTAACAACTCGTCATGCAGGCTATCCTGCACCAACAGCCGCTTGACCGCCATACAGGCCTGGCCGCTTCCAAGAAATCTGCCTTTCACAACCATTTTTGCAACGAACTCAAGATCTAGGTCACGTCCCCAGACAAGAGATGCATCGCTACCAGCCAGTTCGGGGGCCATCTGAATACGATGGCGTACAGCATCGGCCCACAGTTCAATACCGGTCTCACTATCACCATACCAGACTAATGCACCCACATGTGGGTCAGAAAGAAATCGCTCCATCATGCTCTTACCGCCACCGGTCAACACCTGGAGCATAGCCCGAGGAAGTCCCATATCAAGGAACTTTCTCATGAACATCTGAGCCAACAGAATTGTACTCAATGGGACTTTGCTAGGAGGCTTTAGAATTGTGGAGTTTCCTGCCAGGATGGAGGAGGTTATACTGAGAATTCCGAGTGCCAGTGGTGAATTATAGGGTGTGAACAGACAAGCGACACCGTAGGGTTCTCTAAACCTGTAGTTCTTTCCACCATCTCTACCTGGTGCCTCAACCACATCGAGTTCCTCGCCCCATAGTTGGAAGGTCTGACGCTCAAGATATTCTGTGAACATAGTCCAGGTCCACTCAAAGGTCTTGATGGGAACACCCTCTTTTACAGAGACTTCACGAACCCGCTGAAACTCTCTCTTGACCTCCAGACCTGCCTCATAGAGAGCATCAATACGTTCGTCAAGAGTCACACCCATGTCCTTCATTCGAAAAGGATTGAATAACTTGTGATGATCACGGACGCCAGCTGCAATTGCTTCACGAATGTCTGACTCACGTGACAGACATACACGTGCGTATGTTGCCTCATCTAACTCGTCCTTTGTGTGTTGTGGGATGCCATGGTATCTCCGATAGTCACGCAGGTATCTCATCTCTGGTGAGTTCTTTGGTATCAGCCAGGGAAAATGCGAGAATATGATTCGCTCACTGCGTCTACTCTGAGACAGTTGTAGAGATATTGCAAGCCCAGGGTCGACGACCACTGCATCCATATCGGGAAACAGTACATAACGGCCAGTATCGACTTCTCGACCATCGATAATTATAGGGTAGGTCTCCATAGAGTGAGCCTCTTGATGAGATGTTCACAGATGGATATGCGTATGTGTGTCGCTGGCAGACTATCTATATTCTAAGAGTCTTTCGGATGGTGACTCTCAACACTCTCACAACGAGTAGGCTCGCTAGTGGGTCTGTCACTCAGTTCGGGTGTTTCGGTCTGTCCACTCTCAATTAGCGGACGTTCATACATCTGAACGAGCATGCCCTCCGCCTGATAGTATGGCGCGCCCCAGGGTCGGAAACCAAACTTCTTCATGAGATGTTCTCCAACCTTTGAACCCACTAGTATGTTGCAGTAGTTTCGTACACAGCCATGAGCACGGCCATACTCTGCAAACTGTATGTACATGGCTGACGCAAGACCAGAGTCTCTGCAAGATGGAGCAACAGTCTGATGTTCACCGAACAGACCCTTGTCAGTTATGATGGCCTTGTATACACCCACAATCTTGCCACCGAGCCGTGCACCAAAATAGTGGTATCCAGCACGCATCTCCTCTATTATCTTCTGTGGATCATATGCACGCTTGCGCCGCCATTCCTCAGGATACTCTGTCATTTGAGGCCAGACAAGCCTGAACAGTTCAGAGATCTCTTCCGCGTCCTCTTCTCCAAACTCAACAATTTTGATATTCTCAGCGGGTATCTCAGCCATCTGTTGCTCCTCTATTGGACATACTGTTTTTTGGCATTATGGTGTTATCGCTAGAAGCAGGTCTCAACTGAAATGATGTGCCCAGTCATACGCCTCCTGTATCGGGGTACAGGCTCCACATTTGTGACATCCTGCAGCTGTAATGGAGGGGTCAAGACGATATCTGTAGAGTATTCTTCCAACCTCTTTGAAGAACTCTATTGTCGTCTCCAATTGCCCAATATAGGTGGGAATAAGACCAGCGATATGACTACCGTGTGCAGGTCTTACTGGAGTCACAACTGACAAGACGCCCATCTCTGAGAGTGAGGTCAACATTGAGAGGGTCTTATTGGGGTCCTCACCAAGACCATATAGGATAAAGGTACTAACATTGCCCCTACCAAAGAGTTGGACTGCAGACTGCCAGTTACGAAGATATAGCGATAGAGGACCGTATTCATGCTTGCCAGGACATAGACTGGAACGAATTTGCTCATCAGCACTCTCAATGTGCATACCTACAGCATTGACTCCAACATCATACGCTATTTTGACAAGATTGGTATCGGTTGGCGGTTCACACTGGATGCCAACAGGTATAGATGAATACTCGCGGATGGCCCGTACAATTTCAACTATACGATTGAGTCCCATATCAGGCGAGTCTGGGGTTCCTGTTGTGATGAGAACATCCCGTACTACATTCTCATTCTGCGCAGCACGGAGTACCTCGACTATCTGCTCGGGAGATTTCTCCAGTGTTGTATCACCACTGAGATACGAGGTGGGAATTGTACAGAACTTACATTGAGTACCTGTCGTCCAGTATCGACATGCTTGATAGGCAGTCGTTGCTAACGTGCCATCACCATGTAGAAGGGCGATCTTGTAATATGGTGTGCCATCTGCCGTATGCATATCATAGAAACGGGGTCTCGGAACCGGTCTGAGTTCTATTGTTCCATCATATATCCAGACATTTGGATCATCGGTGGGTTCGAGCGTTGCCGCATGGTAAGACTCTGCAGATGCTCCTCTACGTACAACCACGCCACAGGCACGGCCGTTGGGCAGAATGAAGTATCTACTTCCTACTGGTCCCGCACCACCTCTACGCCCTCCGTCTTCAGTTGGCGGAAGAACTGCGCCCTCTGTCAACAGGCGTATCTTAAGTCGAAGTGACTCTTCTGCGTCCATCTCACAGCACAATATACACACGACCTAATCTGTCTTCACTTTGGGACACTGTGGGAACGTATAGATCTGATGACAAGTTCTGATAGGTCAAGAACGACCAGACCTGTGTCTGTGAGCGAGTTCAACATATTCTTGCAGAAGGGACATGCTGTGATCAGATAGGATGCATTGACCATTCTTGCATGTCGTAGACGTTCTGAGCCTATCGTCTTTGCATATTCAGGAAACAGTGCACGTAGACCAGCACCATTGCCACAACAACTTGCATTATCACGGTTACGTTGCATCTCAACCAGTCGGTCACCAGTCACCCGTTGAATCACTGCACGTGGTTCATCGTATATCTTGCAATGTCTGCCCAGATGACATGGGTCATGATATGTCACAAGACCATCAAGAGAAACTGTTGGAAATCGGTCCAACTGAGTAGCCAAGAACTGACTCAGATGCCGGACTGGCTTATTCAATGTGAGACCAAGCCTAGGATAGTCCTGTGTCAATGTTCTGTGACAGCCAGGACATGTTGTAATAATGGTATCGCCAGCTGTAGTATTCAACGCCTCGACATTGTGACGGGCCATCTCCATACCAACCTCTGTAAGACCAGTGCGGAGAAGAGGTGAACCACAACACCACTCCTCCTCTAGCAATGTCACATCCATACCCAGTTCATCAATCAACACATCAGCAGTACTCTCTGCAATAGCGGTCTCACGATACGAGGCGGTGCAACCAACAAAGTAGATCAGCCTAGATTCTGTACCTGTTGCTTCACGTGTCTTACCCTTGAACCATCTTGCTCTTGCAGACGGTGGTTCCCCAAATGGATTATGATGTTGCCTTGTGGTGTTGGCAATCTCCTCTAGAGGTGCAGGATGCCGTCCCGCCTGGGCAAGCCGTGTTCGAACGGTCTCAACTATTGTAGCAATATCGACTTGTGGCAGGCACCATGTGAGACAATGGCCGCACTCAAGGCATTGATAGAGGACCTCAACCGCTCTCTCATCGAGTTGGCGTACTCCATTCATCTCTTGATATATGAGCAGTGCTCTGCCATGAGGTGTTGGCGAGTCGGAACGCCATGCAAAGAATGTGGGGCATACATGTCTGCACATCTTTGGACAGGCTGCACACAGTCGGAGCTTGTCATAGAGAGTCGTCTCATCGATCACGCTCTCACCCCCAGCCCCAACTTACCCGGATTGAGAATACAGTTGGGATCAAGCACACGCTTGATCTGTCGCAACACCTCAAAACTAGACCCCAGTTCTGGTTCTGTGTAGGTGCTTCTGCTGAGCCCCACACCATGTTGATGACTCATTGTACCCCCCTCTCTCAGACATGCAGCCACACCAGCGTCCCACGTCGCACGATATTTCTTCCATGCTGACTCCGCATCAGCCTCTGTGATAAAGAAGATCATGTAGATACTCCCACCATGGTGGTACATGTGCGAGAAGTGTGACATGACTAGTGATGCATGTTCTTCCATAGCAGTTCTCATCGCATGATATACACGTTCTAACTTGTCATAAGTTGCGACTATGTCAATAGTATCACCTAATGAGTAACCGGCAGTAGAGAGCATGGTGGGATAGTACATGTCATAACGGTGTTCCCACCATCGTTTTGCCGGTCCCTCACCATAGTCACGTCCAGCATGTTCAATACACTTGGCAACTGCACTACGTTCATCGACGTCCACACGTTCACGTAGCCCATCAAATGCAAGAAGCAACATACAGTCGCCCTCTGGTATATCAAAATGACTACTCATGCTCATTGCTGTGTCCACAGGGTCATAGAGCCTGACAACTGATGGTGTAACACCTGCTCTGAATATGTGTCGAATTGCCTCAAGCCCACTGTGGACATCCTTGAAACAGATACTTCTGAAACGACGTTCTTCGGGAATCGGAAAGAGCTTGAGCACAGCCTCTGTAATGACACACAGTGTACCCTCAGAACCAATGAAGAGCTGACGCAGGTCAGGTCCGACAGAGTGACGTGGAACCGCCTTGCACTCAACAATTGAACCATCTGCAAGTACAACTCTCAGTCCCAGAGTGAGGTCCTCGATCTTACCATACAGCGAGGACATCGATCCACCAGAGCGAGTTGCTATGAAACCACCAATACAGGAGGCACGTAATGAAGTTGGCGTGTGTCCGGTTGTATAGCCATGCCGATTGACCGCCTCCTCCAAGTCGATACCAACCACACCAGCCTCGACCCGTACCGTCATCGACTGTTCGTCAATCTCATAGATTCTGTTCATTCTCTTCAGATCGAGTTGTATTCCTCCATAGATTGGTAGAGTACCACCACATGTGCCAGCACCTCCACCAACAGGTATCACTGGCACTCTCAGACTGTTTGCGAGTGCCAATATTCTAGAGACCTCCTCAGTAGAGCCGGGAAACACAATCACATCTGCAAGAGGAAGACGCTCTCCAGCACGAAGTCGTGCCTCGCTGAGAGGCCATGCATCATGTGCATTCAGTACACGGTCGGTCTCTTGTACTGTGACATGTTCATCACCAACTATATCGACCAACTGGTGTATCAGATGTGTGCTATGTTCAGACTTTGGCAAATGAATCACCTCCCAGGGGAAGTCTCTGTGCAATGAACACAGTGAGGTCATCAACTTCTATAGCAACATCGGACCTGAACATGCTGCGCTCAATCTGTGCAGTACACAGAGGACATGGTGCAACAACTCGTTCTGCGCCGGCATTGAATATGGCTACAACGTTTTCACGCGTCACTGCATCCGCAGTTACTGATGAGTGATGTGAAACAAGCCCACCTCCACCACAACACGAGTCAGACTTGCCAGTAAGTACTACGTCTACACCAGGAATGCAGGACAGTATCTTCAAAGAGTGTTCCGCAAGAACTCTGGAGATATGACGTATTAGGTGACAGGGGTCATGAACAGCAACCCGCACCGGAGAACCCGAGGCACGTCTAAACTCATCAGAGAGCCTATCAATGCCAATCCGTTCGAAGAGAAATTCGACCATGTGAAGTACATGAATATCAAGACCCATCTCGTCCATCACGCTCGACAGGTTGGAAGCACAGCCAGCACAGGTTGTCACTATCTCTCTGACGCCAAGCGACTTGATCTTTGTCTTTATCTGTTCAGCAAGTCGTTGTTGTGTCGCTCTATCGCCCATCAACCTGGCGGGTAGTCCACAGCAGTTGAAATCTCTCATCAGAGTATACCGAACACCCAGATGCTCAAGAACAAGTTTTGCAGCCTCACGTACTTCTTGTGCGCGTTCCTCAGCTTGGCAACCTGGGAAGTAGAGAATATCTGCGCCGCTCTCAATACGGTCGGGGATGGAGGGTAGTCCCAACCGTTCCAGTCTCAGCGCTCTACTATCAGCCTTATCAGCAGGATCCGCCCATGGTTCAAAGGCCAACGAGTGTCTTAGAAGGATCTCCCGTAACAGATGTAAACCCTTAGGAACAAGGTCTGGTCTGGTACTAAAGACCCTTGATCTCACTAGATTGACAACCTCGGGTATGTCTACGCGTCGAGGACACACCTCGCGGCAAGTTCCGCAGCCTGTACATAAGTAGACCTTGTCAGCACATGACCAGAACTCAGGAGGCGAGCGACTCAACTCCATAGCAATACTTCGAGGACCAGTGAACATGTCTACACCCACTGCTCGTACAACAGGACAGTAGTTGATACATATACCACAATTGATGCACGCCTCTACAGATGAGACTGTTTTGAGTTCATCCTGCGCGTAGGGTACAATACCCTCCTTGCTTAACGTCGTCTTGACAAATTCATATGCCTCTTCTTCACTCAACTGATCTCGCCTCCTGCAGTATATGCATTCATACCAGCACGAAGACCTGTTGTGAGAGCCACCCCAAGACCATTCTTTTCCACATGATAATTGTATCCTGCCATGATACTCCCAGCAACAAAGAGGTTCTCAAATACTGGTCGGCCATCCTTGCCAATTGGACGCAGAGTCGGATCCACAGGCACTCCGCATTCAAAGATGGGATGTCCAATGGGGGATATCGCATAGGTATTCGTATGATAGTGGGGCCGGATTGTCTGTGCAGAGTACAACTGCCCTGTGACCGTTGTGAGATCAAATATGGTCTCAAATACACCGTGCTCTGTCCCACGGAGACCCCCACCAATAAAACTCCCCGATGCAAGAATCACAGACTTGGTATATACTGTGATATCACGTCTGGGACCTCTGACTCTGACCTCAGAAAGTGTTGAGTCTGTTGGTCTAAAGGAGGGCACCTCGTGACCAACTAGAAGACGTCCACCAGCTGCTGTGTATATATTTTCAAGATGGTTCTGAAGTCGTGTTCCAGGAATAGATGGTGGAAATGCCAACAGTTCAAAAACTCTTACACCAAGTTCCTTCTCAAGCATCGCTCGATTTCTACGAGCCTGCGTGAGACCAAGTATAGGCGGAAGTGCCAGATGTGTGGCACCATACAACTGAACCGATGGTGCAATGAGCCTGATGAACTCGTTGACAGACTCAACATTGTCCATGTGACGGGCAATATCAATAGAGGACACGTTAGACGGGGCACCATGAGGCATTACTTCAACAACACAATGTGCAACTCTGCGAGGACCGGTCTCAGAGGAGAGGCTAGACGAGGTATAGACCCTGGCTGCACCATTTGCATTAAAGTCAGGACAGCCCTTAATCCCAACAAATAACACAATACTGTCAGTCTCTTTGTGTGGATCATTGCCACAGTCCATGGTGTCTTGAACCAGACAGGTCCATTTTCTCGTACCAAGAACTGTTGGTGCCCACCGATTATGGTGGACATCACCCACAAGTTCAAACAAAGCACTCTGGGTCCGTTTTTTCAGCCACTCCACAGCACGTCCTACAAATCCTGTACTAGTCCCCTCAGCCATATCACCGGCCTCATCAGACATCAGAATGCTATATGGATGGAGAGGACTCAACTCACGAAGAAGATCGATTCCATCAATAGGTGACTCTACAGAAGTGGAACCATCCGGCAGATAGCCCAGTATATCTATTGCACCGGAGGACATTGCAGTGGCACTCTGCCCCTTTCGCACCAGCACAGTACGAGCACCGGACTCTGTTGCAACAGTTCCAGCAACAAGTCCTGCCATTCCCCCACCTATGACAAGTACGTCTGTGTCAATCTTGATCATAGTCGGTCCTCCCACGGTTTTGGTTGATAGCTGAGGTCTTCTTGGTCAAGACTTCCAACACATGCATAGATAGCCTGTGTCAACTCCTCTTGTGCAATCTGTTCTCCTCTGAACGACTGCCGTTTTCCCTTCCAACGTTCAGCCAGGAAGTCAAGGATCTCCTGTGTCAGGTCGTCACCGGCCAGATCCAACTCATCGGCAAGTATTGAAGCAGCCTTATATGTACAGAATGTGCCCTGACATGGACCTGTACCAAGTCGGACTCGCCTTCGGAGATCATTGAGAGTATACGGGAACTCTTCTCTGATTGAATATCGGATCTCAGCCTCTATCACAGGTTCACATGTACATACCAGTGTCTTCCATTCAGGACGGTCGCGGGTCATCTCTAACACTTTTGTCACATCAGTGCCCCTTCGAGCACGCATCCGCTCAAGTGCATGCTGTGGCACACCATATTGTGCTGCGAGTGCAATAACATCCACATCTGCCTCATTACCTGGCAGTGGCTCGAGATGTGTCCTACAATCTGTCTCATGACCAAGCAACTTACACAACATATCTGTTGCAGTCTGTGCCATATGCCGACACATGACAAGTTTTCCACCGGTGAAACTGATAAGACCATGTACACCCTGAGAACTATGATCTATGACCTCATAACCTCTAGTCACTTTCCCCTCGGGCTTCTTCCAGTCTGCTACAAGGGGTCGTACACCCTCCATTGTCCTGATGATACGGGCCTCGCGTATTGATGGAACAACCCACTCAATGCTCTTCATGAGATACTCTATCTCATCCTGCTCGGTCACCAATGAATCAGGGTCCTCCCATGTGTCTAAAGCGGTTGTGCCAAGCAGGACTGTGTTCTCATGTGGAAATAGATAGATCATACGGCCATCCACTGCCTTGGCAATCACACCAACATTTACAACTCGTCTATCGAATATCACATGAGCGCCCTTGTTCAGACGAATCTCGAGTCGTGCACCCGCAAGTGCAGCGATCTTGTCAGCCCATGGTCCGCCAGCATTGACAATTATACGAGTCTTGACACACTCAGTACTTCTCTTTGTGCGGTCGTAGAACACCACCTCATTCACAGACCCTTCATGCATAGTGATGTCAACAACCTCACAATATGTTCGAATGACTGCACCATGACGACGCGCATCTATTGCCTGAAGAAGACATAGCCTGAAGGGATCGATAAAGAACTCTTCAAAATACATACTTGCAATGAGATTGGGATTCAATCGGGGTTCAATTCTCAGAGCATCTTCAGGAGACAGAAACATCACAGGTGGCACCTGGCGCTGCGCAGCACGTCTTGAGTATTCCTCTGCAAAATTACCACCGGAGGAGAGGTCCTCCATCTCAAGAATGGGTGTCAGTATGGGATTCCTCATTATAAGGTGCCTAGCAATTCGGTTTAGATGAACAACCTCAACTGAACACATGTCGACTATGTGTGGTTCATCCATGTACTTCAATCCTGAAGAAATCATACCAGCACAGGTTCCCACAGTCGCTGAGGCGATATCGTCACGTTCTAGAAGGAGTGTGCGGAGACCGCGTAGCGCACAGTCTCGTGCAGTTGCAGTACCAGTACTGCCACCGCCAATCACTACAACATCATAATGCTGTGAACTCATCTGTATGGCTCCATGATTTTGAGTGAGGTCAGATATATCGTCCGTCACTGGATTGATCTTAGACGGAAATCCATGTGTGGCAGTCTAGATCATTGTTTAATTCGTCAGGAGATACATTCTCAATGGACGATACTTTTGCCTTTTCATTGTAAGATATTTAGTTTTAGTGAATGGTAGAATAGAAGGCTTTCGAAATGACGCCCGTTCAACTCCAACTAAGTGAACACCATGCTTACCTTCTCATGGATACAGAAACTGCACAAGTGACTACAGACTAATATAGACTAGAATTAGTTAAAAGCCACAAAGAGTTGTTCATCCCACATAAGAGGCAATAGTTATGCCAAAATATAATCTAGGAACACTCACAATCGTTCAGCACGACGTAAAGAAACTGACTGATGCACTCGGTATTCCCGAACAACGCTTTGATGCCATTGTCCAACTGGCACGAGATGCATGGGACTACGGCGACAATGTCAGCCACAGCATAGAGTATATCGCACAACGTGTCACCGGTTCAGAGGCAGTACTCACACTGGTCATATTTGGACGAATATGGGAAGAGAAAGACCGTGCAAAGAAGAATGAATAGCTGATTGGGGCTTGTAACCAGACCCCTGTGTGTGATATTCTTGGATTAGACCATAGATAGTTTGGAACTACATTATTCAAATGAGAAATGGCAGTTTCTCCCAGATATCTGAGATTGAAATCCTAACTGGTGAGTTCCAATAGTGAGGACATCTCCGCAATGATGAGTTTATTAAACACTGCATAGAGTTGCTCATAGACGGTGACGTTCTCCGGAATCGGGGATCTACGTTCCGCTATGTGAAACATGTTTTCTACAGCCTCCTCATATGATCCGTAGACACCGGTGCCCACAGCAGCCAGCATAGCTGCACCTATGGCAGTAGAGTCACGCGACCTTGGTAATACGACCGGTCGATTGATGCAGTCTGAGATTATCTGCCGCCAGAGTGATGAATTAGAGCCCCCGCCATCAATTCTCAATTCACTGAACTGAAGTTCAAGCATGCCCTCCATCATCTGTAGGTACATCTGAATGCCGTATCCGTTTGCCTCCATAATGGCACGACCAACATGTGCTCTTGTATGTCTGAACCCTAAGTTGTAGAATATACCCTTGTTATACGCCATGAATGGAAAGACAACAAGTCCATCGCTGCCAGCTGGAACTGATGATGCGGATGTCTCCATCAGCTCCCACACGTCACGGTTTGTCTGAGCTGCCAGACTGGACTCTGTCTGACAATACTGGTCTCTATACCACTTGTATGCAAGACCAGTACCCGGTATGACTCCCTCCAAGATCCACTTTCCAGGGATTGCAGAGGGATTACTAAACATTACATAGGGATCTGCAATATGACTGTCTGTGTGAGTGATGACAAAAGTACCTGTTCCTGTAGTTGCCTTGACAACACCTGTCTTAATGGTTCCAGTGCCCAGAGCAGAACACTGTTGGTCTCCACTTCCCATTATGACAATGGTTCCGCGTCTGAGTCCACAGGCCTTTGCTGCGTCGGTCGAGACCTCACCAATCACAGAACCAGGTGACTTGATCTCGGCCAACTTGTCAATGGGAATGCCTGTTGCCTCACAGAGTTGTTCAGACCACTGCAGGGTCTGATGATCAATTGGACCATACCTCGCATTTGCTGGCTCTGTAAACATCTGCCCACACAATCTATAGTTTATGAGCGCATCTAGTGTGATGAACTTGTATGCACTAGTAAACAGATCAGGTCGGTTCTCAGCAAACCACATGATCTTGTTGACACTCTTACGAGGACCAATCTCTGATGCCATCTCTTTGCTTCACTTTGCAGACCGATTGTCGACCCATGTCACAGTTGGAGCGAGAGCGTTCCCATTCTTATCTACGGGTGTGATACAATCACGTGTTGTTGTTACTACACAAGCCACAATGGACTCAGGTCCGCCCTTCAATGCGGAGACTGCCCGCTGCATCGTAGTACAAGCAGTCCGCCAGTATGTATCTGCAAGTTGTTCATGTGTTCCTAGTTCTCTAGGTACAGGGGGATACTCTTCATAGAACTTGCTGAGTTCTAGACCTTCCTCATCAACAAGAACTGAGCGGGCACCAGTTGTCCCAATATCAAAGACTGCAAAGACACGTTGACTCATATCTCTCGCCAGGCGATGGACATCACAATGGTGAGATATTAATCTTCGCAGACACCATTTGAGAGAATTAATGAGTCACTTGTAACAACAGTTGCCATCCGATGACAGACTACGAAATACATGTGATGATTGAGGATCATGTACATCTCATAAGGGGTGCAAACAATGCACGCTTTCCAGAGGCCAATTCACTGCTCATAGATGACAAGACACTGACACTAATTGATGCGGGTTCGGATATGGACCACATTGTCAAGACTATGAGAGACTTAGGACATGAACTAAAAGACCTCGATCTTATTGTGTTGAGTCACTTTCATGTCGACCACAAGAACCATGCTGCACAACTTCAGAAGATGTCACAGTGTGAGGTCATCTGCCACCCATTGGCTGAGAAGGGGGTACGTTCGTTTCAAGGACTTGTAGATTACTATGGAATCACAGGACATCGTTTTTACCAGTGCTGGCGAGATAGAATTGGAACATGGCTACCAGAGGTCCTGTCAGATTATGATGTCACAGGCACTTTTGCGGATGGACAACCAATAGACCTAGGGGATACTATAATATATCCAATCCATACGCCAGGTCACACCATTGACCACACATGTTTTGGAATCAATGGGTATCAGAAGATCATGCTGGTTGACATAGACCTGACACGTTTTGGCCCATGGTACGGTAACGCTGTCAGTGACATTGAGCAGTTTAAACAGTCAGTACAAAAGATAATTGATCTCAGGCCACAGATGGGTATAAGCAGCCATCTGATTGATCCAGTGTGTGAAGGACTCGAACAAGAACTGCAACGTTTTCTCTCAGTCTTTGATGAACGAGAGAAACGGATAATTCGAAATATCTCAGAGGGATATGATACTGTAGAACGACTGGCCTCCATACCAACAATATACCCACGCCTACCATTGGACCTGTATTATGTGTTTGAGGAGTTTATGATACAAAAACATGTAGATCAACTCTTAGCCCGAGGAAAGATATCATTCGAAGATGGCAGACTCGTAATACTAGGTGATAATTATATTGTATGAACGGTTCAATCGCATACACTACATACAGCACTACACGGAAGTAGTCCAGAAATACAAATTCAGACATCACTTGACAACATATGAGGTCGAGAAGACCAAAGCATCCCAAGTCCTACCGATTAATTCTTCTTTTTCTCAAACGAGAGACGCCGGCTCGCAACATTGATACTTCTTCGTCGCTCAAGTTGATAGAATTCTTCAACAACACTTCATCCACCATTGCCTGAGCCTCCTCCCATCGGCCTCGTCTTACGAGATCATCCGCTCGCTCGACCATGTGTGATACAGTCAGCGGGTCTTCCTCCGAGACCACAACAAGGGTCCTGGCGGCCTCTGAGGGCTCCATTTTGATGAGACCACCGCCCAGATTTTGCCCCTCAATCTCGATGCTGAGAGCAGTAAGGCTCGAAAGCCAGCTCAGGGCCAACGTCCTCATGAGATCCCTGTCTGATTTGATAAGTCGAACAATATGAAGCGAGTTTGGTGCAACAACATGTGCCTCGTTCACCACTAGTCGGACTCTAGTCCCACCCAGATATGTCAGGAATCCATCACACTCATAAATATGCGGTATCTTCCACCAAGGCCTTCGAACGCGACACTTAAACGCCTTGTCTACACCAAGTCTCTCTCCTTCCGCTAAGTAGTTCGCTATTGATTTTGGAATCCTATCTTCTGTGATTTCATTGAGATCCAGGAGATAGTTTGCACCGCCCGAATCAACCAATGTTTCAAAATCAGACCTACAGAAGCGAATCCCCTTTAGCTGGGATGACTTCCTCACGCATTCTCGGAGGTACTGGGAAGGAATATCATACGCACGAACTTGATCCCTATTTAGGTGGAAGAAATTATTGTCGCCCGTGACATAGCCGATTCCCACTGAACCAAAATCCCCCAGACGTCTCACACGTGGGTTGTTCTTCAGTTTCGTGTATAGTAAGCGAGTTTCGAGAGGAAGAAGATACTCGACTAATCTCGATCTTCCGTTTAGGACTGCATCACTATCGACAACTACTCCGCGTGGCTCAACAAGGTGGTCAAGACACTCGATATCAGGAACGTCTACAAGCTGTATTGACTCAAAAGAATTCCCTTTGTTGTCTGCAAGGAAGAGCACGGTATCCTCAGATAGTTTGGGGAAGAGCTTCTTCTCAAAAGATAAGATTAACACACTCTGGAACGTCTTGACAAAAAACCTCAGAACCGGGAGGGCATAAGTTGTATGCATTATCTCACCGGCATTACCATGGCAAGTCGTCCACCGGGCCGAAGGAAAGATGCGGCATGCACTACAAATGGTGCCCAAGAAGAACTAAGTCCATTGAACTCCACACCTAGCGCACTTGTCTTCTGCTGGGCTCTTCTTCGTATTTCGCCTTTAAATCGATGATATCTTATAAACGGAGGATTGCCCACAATTGCATCGAGTGGAGGAATTCTCACTTGCGATTCATCAAGCCGCGACTGCTGAGGGTCTAGCTCGAAGAAATCTGCATTCACCAGATTATCTATAACTATGCGTGAATGGAGTTTCTTGATGACTATATCGTAGATATTCTTGTCAATTTCAACGCCATAGACTTGACGAGATGAAGAATGTGACTTGGTCAGCTTTGCCAGAACCGCATCAAGAAAGACGCCGTTACCGAATGCTGGATCCATGACAAGGTCGTGTTCTGTTCGGATTGCCCAGTTGACCAAGAACGATGCAACTCTCGGGTCTGTATAATATGCTCCGAGAACCTTTGCCGGACTTGGTTTATTCATACTGAGCCATCCCACGGGCCGTCTTCTTACCCTCATTTCAACAATCGATTATAAGTTTCGTGCCACAAAAATATAATCCCCTAATATTGTTTGCAAAAAGATCTATGGTCCAAAACGTTTATCGTAAAGCTCTGTTATACGTTTCAGTGCGTTTTCATACCTGAGATGGGCATATTCGGGTTTCTGAAAGTAGGGAGGATCTACAAGATATGGCGGACCGATGTTGTCCAAGTGACAGAACTGAACAATGAGAACATCGTAGTTTCGTTCGTTCACATCATTTCTTAGAGCCAACTTGTTCAACATATGAGTCAGAGTCGTAATGGATCATCTGGTGTGTTATGTGACAGAAGTAGTTCTGCTACATCCTCGTTCTCCAAGAAATTATGAGGGTCAGGATGGTTGGTCCCTATTTGTTTGATGAGCGTTTGCAGAGTGTAGCCCCCTACAAGGCTCTTGCAGAGGACAGATAGACTCTTCATTGCTCGATCAATGACCTCAAAGTTGAGAAACTCGAGCGCCGTTCCAATCAGTACATTTGCTACCAAGATTGCCTCTGGATACTTGTCCGCAATCACGTCTTCCACTGCCACAAGTTCCATTGATCTATTACCTCTGTTACGATGAGCTGTCAGTACACTCTTATTCTCGACAAGGATGCGGACTTCATTCATCATAGCCACATCACTATTCGCCATCCTACGAATACGATTTTCTGTGCGGCCAATTCTCGGTTGACATGATACAGTACGTACAAGTTGTCCAATGACAAGGTCTACCTCGATTGCCACCCCACCTCTTGGTTTTGCCACAGGGAGGTTGAGAAAATAGCCCATGGCTCCGTTTTCTGTATGCGTCTTAAATGTAGAACTGTTCGTGTAAAGGTCCCGGAGTAACTCGATACTCATCTGATTTGAGTAAATGTTCTTTCGTTGGAAGGACCATGTCTCTTAATGAATTCCATTAGCCGCTCGTATGCATTCATGCGGAGAGATATGTCCTCCATTTCTGCTTGTAGACTAGGAACCTCGAGTCGAGTCGAGAAACAGGTCAATTGCATCTCTACTCATGCCAGGTGCCAAATAGAGTCATCCTCAATCAATGAAGTACTCACTTGTGTTTGAAGAGGGGTTTTCGTTTGTTGAGAAAAGCATCTACACCCTCATTCTTATCCTCTGTATCGAATGTCTTGCAGAACAGATCAACCTCAAGGCCGAGGCTCTTCTCAAGTGGCAGTGTCCATGCACTGTTGAGTGACTGCTTGGCCAGTCCAATTGCAACACCAGGTCGCAGAACCAGTTTCTTGGCAAGTTCCATTACACCAGTCATCAGTTCAGACACGGACTCAAACACCCTGTCCACGAGTCCGATGCGGAGGGCATCTGCAGCACTGATCTGGTCACCTGTGAATACAAGCTCCTTTGCTGCACCGAGTCCCACTAGTCTTGGAAGACGCACTGTACCACCAAAACCAGGGATTATACCCAGATTGATCTCAGGTTGCCCTAGTCGTGCATTTGATGACGCATAACGAATATCGCAGGCCATGGCAATCTCACAGCCACCACCGAGCACAAATCCATTTATTGCAGCAATGACTGGTTTTTTCATTGACTCGATATACTTGCAGAGTTCTTGACCATTATCCGCCAGTGCACGGACGCTCTTCGAGTCCTTGTCCTTGAACTCTGTGATGTCCGCCCCAGCGGCAAAGGCCTTCTCACCCGCCCCTGTGAGAATCACAACTCTGACGGATGGGTCGTTCTCCGCCTTTCGCATGAACTCTCGAAGAGTCATTACAACAGCCACATTGAGTGCATTGTACTTTTCAGGTCTATTGATCGTTATTGTAGCAACGCCATCGGCGACAGAATATAGCACATCCTCAGCCATTCTTTTTCAGTCCCCAGTCAAAAGAGTCCTCTTTAATACTACTTTATAAAAATTGTCCGAGAAGAAGAATGCTCACATGGTATGACACAAGAACTACATCTGTGAAAAGAGGAACTCAGAAAACAGTACTGTCGTAGCACATCTAGCCTATGGAAGAGTCGATCTACACATGCATGACATGTTTTGCATATTTCTTTATTAGGAGAGATATAAATTTAGTTGGAACACGTGTTCTAACAAGTTGTCACCTATATAGAGATGAGATGAATCATGCATAATTGAATGAGTCGGACAGAGGGGAGTTTTTACTATTACATCATACTTATTTATGGATTGAAATTATAGTAATACGGACATGGACATCTTTACTACCAGCAGAGGCGAATAATATTTGCAACTAGATGACAGAAGACGCGTGTGGCGCGATTCTCTAATATTAATGAGGAATGGGTTAATTCATAATTATGATCCATTAAATACGATGTCAGGTACTCTAAAATCCGAGAATTACGACTCAAACACGGAGGAAACGCATCTTCAGATTCTGAATTATAGACTTAATGAAGGGAAAAGACGGTTACTAGATGCGATAGAGATACTTGATAGAGCAATCAGACAGATAGAACAACTCAGTATTCAAGAGGCCTCACGACTCTACCTCATGACTATAAGAGAAGTCTTTTTGTTGACAAAAATGGCAAGCCTTCTTGAGAGGGCAGTGCTATCAGATATTCATGAGGCGGAACTATCCTCACAGAGGACAGTGACAAACTGATACTGAATGTGGTAAGATAGAAGAGTCGCCAATTACACAACTCCAATGAAAACAGCCTTTGGTAGTGATGACTAAAAACAGGAGGGGAGGCTATAGAGCCTCCTTCACTCAAACAAGCCACTTGTAGGTGATCTTCTTATCGTCCACCTTGTCAAAACCCAACTTCATACTCATGCCAACAGCGGGTTCACTCATTAGATTCGTGATATGTGCTGTGAGCCTAAGACCTGATGGGAACTCGCCAATTGCTACCACATAGGGAGCTCTAGAGGCCATAGTCTCAGGTGCAAAGTCTACGATGACGTATGAGACCAACTTTGCCTCGGACTCGGTGTGTGGTACTAACGTGCAAGTACTGAGGCATTTTTGGCAATGTTCTCGCGGTGGAAGAAACTCCATTCCACATTGGGGATTTGTGCACTTGCTCTTCATCATCTTACCCTCATCCAAGTTCTTCAGGAACTCGCGGAAGAAGGGTGTCACTGCCTTGTCAGTTGTATAACCAAGATATAGTTCCTTTTCACCCGACATGTTGATCTACCATCCTCGCTCATAGATTATCACATTCACGAACTGCCCGGACTGACCCACGTTATGTACCAGTCCATACTTGACATCAGCAATCTGACGAGAGGGGTTCTCAGCCTTACCAAGCATCTGTTTATAGATCTCGTACGTCATTGAGATGCCTGTTGCTCCAAGTGGATGTCCTTTACTCTTCAGACCACCATCACAGTTGACAGGGATTCGTCCGTCATGATAGTTCTCTTTGTTCTCAACAATCTTGCGGCCCTCACCAGGTGCAGCAAAACCAAGGTCCTCGTATGCAATCAGTTCAGCAATGGTGAAACAGTCGTGAACCTCAGCCATGTCAATGTCCTTGGGTTCAATACCTGCCATCTTATAGGCAGCCTTTGCGGCTCTCTTTGCGCCGGGTATTGAAGTGAGAGAGGGACGGTTCTGTATCATCATCTCTGATGCACCAGCTCCAATACCCTTGAACCACATAGGTGTGTCTGTGAACTCCTTTACGCGCTCCTCTGCCGCAATGACGACTGCGGCCGCACCATCGGTTATCAGACTGCAGTCATAGAGATTCAGTGGTCGGCATATTGGTACCGCATTGTTTGCCTCTTCAAAAGACACCGCCTTTGGAAGGTGTGCCTTTGGATTCTGTGAACCGTAATGATGCGATTTCACTGCTATCTGGGCCAGTACATCATGGGGCATATTATACTCTGCCATGTATCTTGTCGCCATCAGTGCATAAAACGCAGGGAAGGATATACCATAGGGATATTCCCAACGCATATCACCTGCACGTGACATGTATTCTGTAGCTGTTGCTGAAGAGACTCTGTTCATCTGTTCAACACCAAGCACAAGCATGACATCATACAGTCCTGAAGCGACCATTCCCCATGCAGCCCTCAAGGAGGCAGTTCCTGTTGCACAGGCGGACTCAACTCGTAGATGGGGCTTTTCATGCATCCCGATATAGTCTGCAATCAGTGCAGAGCCTGCACCTTGTCCTGTGAACTGGGAGGCAGCATATGAGAGAACAGACGCATCGATCCTGTCCTGTGTGATTCCTGCGTCGTAGATTGGTTTGTAGGCGTCCCATGCGAGTTCTCGCACAGTCGCATCAAACCGTTTACCAAATTTACTGTGGCCCGCAGCCACTACTGCGACTCGTCTTGCCAGATCAATCATCCTCCGATGATATGAAACGTTTGCTTAGAACAAGAAACTCCACAATTATAGTCTTAAGGATACCGGCTTGACTGTATTTTAAAATAATAGTATGTAAAATATGAATTTTGAACCAGTCCGTATGAAAAATAAGGCCTGCCTCGTATGGAGGCAGGTATTAGATTGTACTATACAATTTACTCTCCAGTGAACTTACCTCTGCGCTTCTCAAATATTGCAGCAATACCCTCTGCAAGGTCTTTGGTCTTGAAACACTCGGCAGCAGCCTCAACCTCATATTCAAGGTTCTTTTCGTAGCTGGCCTCAAACGCCATGTGAGTCGCTTTCTTGGCCAGACGAACTGCAATAGGAGCGTTTCCACCCAACTTAGCACCATACCAGAGTGCCTGACTGAGGAGCTCTTCCTTCTTGGTGACCTTACTGACAAGACCCAACTGAAGGGCCTCTTGCGCAGACACCTGACCACCAGTCAGGATCATCTCCATTGCTCTGCCAAGACCAATAATCCTTGCAAGGCGAACACAACCGCCCCATGCAGGCAGAAGACCTAGACTGACCTCAGGCGTGCCAATCTTGGCCTCTTCCTCACAGATCCTAATGTCACACGCCAGAGCGATCTCGGTCCCTCCACCTAGACACAGACCGTTGATTGCAGCAATGACAGGTTTACTCAGAGTTGCAATCTTGTCGATTGCCTGCTGTCCCTGGGCAACGAGTTCCTTTACTTTACCGGTGTCACCCAGGAGCCCCTGTGCCATCTTCAGGTCCGCTCCGGTACAATAGACCTTCTCGTGTGCACTTGCTAATACCACGGACCGGATGTCCTTGTCCTTCTCAGCCTCATCAAGTGCAGCAATCAGATCCGTGATAAACTCGTCATTGATAGCATTGAGCGCATCAAGACGACTGAACTTGATCACTGCTGTGTTCTTGACTGGTGACAAGAACGAACCAGCTTTTTCGTATGTCATTGTCTTGAACGTCGGTATCTCGGCCACCTTCTTTGAAATATTGAGGTCTAGAGATGTAAGTACCGACTTATAAACAGATTAGTTGTTATTAAGTGTCAGTCTATAAGACAATTGCAGAGTGAGTGAGTGAGTGAGTGAGTTATGGTTCTGGACATATGAAACGAGCCAGATCCAATACACCCTACTGAGGAGCATGCGGAATCAATCCGCTTTAGCGGCAGTACGGATCTGTTCCTCAACATGATGACGTTTAACGACTCTCTGTCCAAACAGAAACAGAAGCGCCGGGAGCAGAAGTATTAGTCCGGTCACAAGTGGAACTAACTGAGGTGGTATTGAAGACACAGAAACATGTGCTGGGACCTGTCGAGTCACATTTGTTTCAATGATCAAACCGTAGATGCCCGGTGCTGGAAAGTGAATGAACAGAGATATCTCAGAAGTTCCAGTAGCACCGGCCAAGGGGGTTGTATTGACAAGACTGCCGGTTTTAATACACGTCAGGAGATCTTCTTCATTCAGGACGAATACATGAAGTGGCACAACCTCAGCACCAATCACCTGTACGTGGATCTCGCAGTTCGACACCCCCTTAAAAGCCAGACCAGCATAAGATTCGGGCAGAATCCATAGCTGATAACTGACAGGATGATAGCTAAACGTGGAACCAATAATCATAATTAAAGAGAGAACAAGAAGCAGTCTGACAATTCGCAACTCTTTACACCTCCAGTTTCCTGAACAGCATTAGAGCTATTACAAATAACAGGGCCGCAACCGCAAATGAGAACATGATATAGATGGGAAATTCTGCGAGGAGCGTGGAACTTATACTTTCATGTCCACCAATCGCATTTACAGCAGCAGGAAGCGGAAGGAGGACATACAGGGCTCTGATATATTGGGTTCCTATTGAAAACAATAACGTAGCAATGTACCAAAAGGCAATTCCCCCTAGGGCTGTAATGGCCACACGTTTGAAGACTATCGCGAGCAGAGTTCCAATTGCAACCAATAAGACAATTTGTACCACCATCGCACTAATCAAGAGGCACAACTCATCCAGTGTCAGTCCAGTAGGCAGCAAAAAGGCTACGGAGAATATGATACTCAAAATCGAGATGACGCCTGGTGGTATAGTAATCATTAGGACCTTGGATACTAAGAGCCATTCTCTCTTTATTGGATATGAGAAGAGGGACTTGAGCGTGCCATCTTCAATACAGCCAGCCACAGATATGGCGACCAGTATCAATACAATAAATTCCAAGGGATGAAGGAGTCCCATGAAACAACTGAGGGTCGACCAACTGCGAATATCGTTGAAGATACCAGTGTATTGTTGTGCTGGCAGTGTTCCG
>FWPU01001814.1_pt1 | contig 30996 bp, 28 predicted proteins | sample 2228361 | NCBI WGS metagenome assembly FWPU01 (sample SAMEA103939777, study PRJEB20133) | metagenome | reverse complement strand
CCGCGGCAACGGCAATGGAGAAGATGGCGAGGAAGGCGGTGACGACTTCCTCGGTACCGCCCACCGCGTTCTTGACCAACGGCGGAAGCAAGGACAGCACCACGGCGCCGAGGAGCCAGAACCAACTCGTAACCAGCGCGCCCCACCACAAGCGCGGGTCTTCGCGCAGGTAGTTGATGAGGCCCAAGGTGGAGCGAACAAGGTTGCGCGAGATGACCAGCTCGGGCGCGGCTTCGCCGGTGCGCGGAATGAACAGGCTGGAGATCCAGGATGCGAACGCCACCAACATCATCAGGCCGGCCAGCGAGGCGGGATCTCCGCCGCCCCTGGCCGCAAGCCCGCCGACGATCGTGCCGAGCAGGATGGCCATGAACGTTCCGCCTTCGACGAAGGCGTTGCCCGCCGGCAATTCAGAGCGCGCGAGATGGTCGGGCAGAATGCCGTATTTGATCGGACCGAACAACGCCCCGATCACGCCGAAAAGAAACAGCGCGATGAACAACACCGCGATCGAATGAAAGGCGAAACCTAAGACGGCAAGAATGGCGACGCCGATTTCGATCAGCTTGAGCCGCTGCGCGATCAGCGCCTTGTCAAAGCGGTCCGCAACCTCCCCGCCGAGCGCGGATAGAAAAAAGTACGGCGCAATAAAAATCGCCGCGGCCAGCGTGATGAGCGACTCGCCGGTCGAGCCCCCGATACGAAACAAGATCAGAAATACCAGCGCGTTCTTGAGATAATTGTCGCCGAAAGCAGAAAAGAACTGGCACCAGAACAGCGGCGCAAAACGGCGGGACAAGAGCAGCGGTTTGGTTCTGTCCATCGGCCTAAGCGGTCGGCACCCAACTCAATGTGGAGGTCGCGCAACGCCGCGACAAGCCCTTAAGGCAAAGCCATGCGCGAATCCTATACCGCATTTTTTGCAGCCATTCGCGTCAGTTTTCCTGGAACGCGGCCTCCCGCTTGCTGCGGATGGCGGGCAAGGCAACCATCAAAAGCAAAGCAGCCGCGGCAATCAGCAGGCCGAGGCTGATCGGACGTTCGAAGAAGATCATCGGGTCGCCGCCGGAGATGCGCATGGCGCGGCGCAGGTTATCCTCCATCAACGGGCCAAGGATGAACCCAAGCAGCATCGGCGCCGGCTCGCATTCGAGCCGGATGAAGACGTAGCCAAGAAGGCCGAACACGGCGGTGAGGATAACGTCGACCGTGTTGTTGCTGATCGTATAGGTGCCGATGGCGCAGAACAGCAGAATCGCGATGTAGAGCAGCCGATATGGCACCTTGAGCAACTGCACCCACATGCCGATCAGCGGAAGATTGATGATGATCAGCATGAGGTTGCCGAGCCACATGCTCGCCACCATGCCCCAGAACAGATTCGGTCGCTCGGTCATCACCTGGGGTCCGGGCTGAATGCCGTGGATGGTAAGGGCGCCGATCATCAGCGCCATCACCGCATTGCCGGGAAGCCCGAGGGTCAGCATGGGAATGAACGAAGTCTGAGCCCCGGCGTTGTTGGCCGACTCCGGCCCAGCCACGCCTTCGATCGCGCCCTTGCCGAAGCGGGACGGATCGCGGGAAACCTTCTTTTCCAGGGCGTAGGCCGCGAAGGCGCTGAGGGTTGCGCCGCCGCCGGGTAACACACCAAGGATCGACCCGAGCGCCGTGCCGCGCACGGCCGCCGGCCAAGCCAGCCGGAACTCCTCGCGCGTCGGCCACAGGCCTTTGATCCGCGCCTGCACGACCGAGTGACGCTCCGCACCGCGCACCAGATTGGCAATGATTTCTCCGACACCGAACACGCCGATGGCGACCGGAACGAACCCGATGCCGTCGGACAGTGTGACGAGGCCGAACGTAAACCGCTGGCCGCCGGTATGACCGTCGGTACCAATGAGTCCGAGCAGCAGCCCAAATATCACCATGGCGATGGCCTTGATCACCGAGCCGTGCGCCAATACGACCGCCGAGATGAGGCCAAGCGTCATCAGCGAGAAATATTCCGGCGCCCCGAAGGACTGACCGATCCGGGCGAGCGGCGGCGAGAACAGCGCGATCAGCACCGTGGCAAAGCAGCCGGCGAAGAATGAGCCCAACGCAGCGGTCGCCAGGGCGGCACCGGCGCGGCCGCTCTTCGCCATCTGATGACCGTCGATGCAGGTCACCACGGAGGACGTTTCGCCGGGCAGATTGACCAGAATCGCGGTGGTCGAGCCGCCGTATTGGGCGCCGTAAAAAATGCCGGCCAGCATGATCAGGCCGGATACCGGCTCAAGATAGAAGGTGAGCGGCAGCAGCATGGCGACGGTCGCGACCGGACCGATGCCGGGCAAAACGCCGATCAGAGTGCCGACCATGCAGCCGATCAACGCAAAGCCGAGGTTGACGGGCGTCAGGGCAACCCCGAAGCCGAGCGCCAGGTTGGAGAAGAAATCGCCCACGTCACCACTCCGGCCAGATGCGGATGGTGAGGCCAAGACCCCAGATAAAAACCGCGACGGTAAACAAGATCAGCACAATCGCGGTGACCGCCACCTCGAGCGTGCGCAGGCCGCGGCCGGCAAGGGCGCCGACGGCGACAAGCAACATCGTGGCGATCACGACGCCGCCGTTCTCGATGGTGAAGGCGAAGATCAGAATCGACAAGGGTGCAAAGACGAGGGGACGCCAGCGCGAGGATTCGGCGCTCACCGATAACGCGCCGTTCGCCAGCATGCCTTGCACGGCGATGACGACGCCGAGGCCAACGAGAATCCAGCACAAGAGGCGCGGCACGTAACCGGTGCCCATATCGATGGCGGTGCCAATGTGATAGCCCCGGGACACCCAGAGGCCGAATACGCCGACGCCCATAAACATCAGGCCCGCGAGCACCTCTCTGCGTGCAAGAATGCGAAACGTGGCTGGTTGCACCGCTCACCTCCCCGATCCGGCCGTTCCCGCTACTGTGCCGGGATCACCGGCAACAGCAAATAGGATTCATATTCGCCGCCCGCGTAAACGGTGTTGGTGCCGGTATTGTAATCGGCGTGATAATGCATGTAGGAGGCGCTGCCGACGCCATCGCGCGGCTGAATATCCAGGCGAATGCGATGCCCTTTGCGAAACACCATGGAGGTCGGCCAGATCTCCACATCAACTTTGACGATTTCGCCAGGCTGCAAATATTGGCGCCGGGTGTGGCGGTGATAGGGGCGATAGGGCAGCGAAAGGGCAGGGTCGAGCTCGCGGTGCGAGACGCGCAGCCAACCCTTGGCTACGGGCACGGGCAGACCCTGCTGTCCGGTTTCGAGAACCTCGTTGCCGCCGGGATCGAAATTCCGCAGCGTCAAAAACAGATCCATGTCCTCGGTCGAGCTTGAGACCCAGAAGCTCGCGGCAAGCGGTCCGGTGACCTCCGTGTCCGCATCGAGCGGCGGCGTCCACAGCGAGATGCCCATGTCGGGCTTGATCCCGCCGCCCATCACCTGCGAGGAGGCGGCGGACGTTGAGCCCATCGAGCCGAGCGCGGTCGCCGCATAGGTGCGGGACGCGCTCGCGGCAGGCTTCTCGCGGACGAGCCCCCCGGAGTTCTCGGGCATGCCGGCCGGCGGCGGCGAAAGATCGAAATAGAGTTTCGTCCACCTGGTGCGGGCGAGCGGCCATTCGTGCTCGTAGCGCCATTCGACCTCGTCGCGACCCTTGCGGATGGCGAGCTTGATCGGCGGCTCGTCCATCACGCCGTTGTCGATGCCCTTGAGCCAGTAGTCGAAGAAACGCAACTGATCGCGGCGGCCTTCCTCGGTGTAGAACGGATGCACGTGGGTGCCGGCATGGATGCGCAGCTTCTTGTGCCGGGAGGCGGCGCGCATGTAGGCCTCGGTGTTGCCGCGCAGGTGCAGGCCCATGCCCGACCAGTTGCCGACGGAGAACATCGGCACAGTGATCCTGTCCCATTGCGCCTGCGCGCCGCGGAACGCGCCGCTATCGAGGCTGTTGCCGAGCCAGAAATGCAGCGTGTTCACCATCCAGGCATTGGGATTGTTCCGGGAGGCGCGGCCGAGCGTGTGGTGCAGGAGGTGGGCGGTGAACCAGTTGGTCATGAACAGGCTGCAAATGCCGCCGTGATAGAGCGCGTCGCGATAGAGGTCGGCGAAGCCTTCCCAAGGAATGATCGCAGCCAGCGACGGCGGCTGGAGATTGGCGACAAACCATTGGTTGATGGCGAAATAGGAAATGCCCAACAGACCGATCTTGCCGTTGCACCAGGGCTGCGCGGCCGTCCATTCGATGGCGTCGTAAAAATCAACCGCCTCGGCGAGCGACCAGGGCTCGCATTGACCCGGCGATTTGCCGCTGCCGCGACTGTCAACGCGGACCGCCGCATAGCCTTTCGGCACCCACCATTCCGGGTTTACGGTCTCCCAATTCATGTAGGGATTCGGTTTCTCCTCGAGGGTCGGCGGCGGGATCCACAGCTTGTCCTTCTGGTAGGGCCCAAGGTTGAGGATGGCCGGAAATCTCCCCGGGCCGTCGGGCCGAAATACATCGGCCTTGAGGCGCGCGCCGTCGCGCATGGGAACGTCCACGTCCTTCTCGATCAGGATCCCGTAGCCGGTGACGGCCGGAACTCGCTCCATCTGCATGGATGACAACCCCGGAGAAATGTTCGGCACCGCATGCGCAGAGGGGCGCGGACGCGCCCCTCGCAAACCTGCCAGGCGCGGCGGCCCGAGCAACCCGGTGGCCGCCGCGGCAAGCGGCGGGCCGCTATTCGACCTGGATCTTCACCTCCTGGGTGATCTTGCGCCAAGACGCCAGCTCGGCCTTCAGCCAAGACTGCGCCTCTTCCAGCGATGCGTTGGGCCTGACGCTCACGAGCTGCTTGGCAAATGCCGCCTTGAGCTGCGGCGCCTCGGACGCCTGGGTGATGGCCTTGAACAGGGTGGCGAGCACGTCCTTCGGCGTGGCGGCGGGGGCGATCATGCTCTGCCAATGCAGCGTACCGACACCGGGATAGCCGGCCTCCGCCAGGGTCGGGACATTGGGATATTCGGCCAGGCGCTTCTCCGCGAGCACCGCGATCGGCCGCAATTTGCCGGCGCGGATCATCGACGCCGTGCTCGCGGCGTTGATGAAGGCGATCTGCGCGTCGCCGACCACTAGGTCGTTGATCATGCCGGCAGCCCCGGTCTTGTTCGGGATATGGTTCATGGTGACGCCGGCGCGCTTGGCAAAGATCTCCATGTCGAAATGCGGGAAACTGCCGACGCCGGCGCTGGTGTAGCGCAGCTTGCCGGGATTCTTCTTGGCGTGGTCGATCAGGTCCTTGACGGTCTTGATGTCGAAATTCGCGGTGGTCGTGATCAGGAACGACGGGTAGATGGCAAGCCGGGAGACGGAGACCACATCCCGCTCGTAATTGATGGAGAATTTCTTCTGGAACAGAATCGGCGTGATGGCATTGGTCGAGACGTTGCCGACCATCAGCGTGTAGCCGTCCGGCTTGGAGCGCGCCATCTCCTCGATGGCGAGAATACCGCCGGCGCCCGGCTTGCTCTCAACAACGAACTGCTGGCCGAGGATGTTCTTGAGCTGCTCGCCGAACAGGCGCGAGGTGATATCGGTTGCGCCGCCGGGCGCGTAAGGCACGATGATCTTGACCGGCTTGCTCGGATATTTGTCCTGTGCTCCGGCCGTGATTCCGCCGACGACCACGCTGGCCGCGGCGAGCAACGTCAAAGTCAGTCTTTTCATCGATGGCTCCCTCTGATGATCCGTGAATTCATGCCGCCTTGATGCCCTGCAATCCGTGCGAGGCGTCCTTGACCGTGAAAAACACGACATCGCCCTCCGGCGTCGCCCGGCCGGAATGCACCACGTTGGCGGGGATGTAGAGCGCCGTGCCCGGCCGGGCCTCGAACGGCTGGCCGCCGATCTCGCCCTTGAACGTACCTTGCAGGATGTAGATCCACTGCTCGTTCGGGTGCGAATGCGGCTCGGCACCGGTGCCCGCCGGCATGCGCATGAGACCGACGATCATGCGATCGCCCTCCACGCAGGCACCGTTGGCGGTGGAATAGTCCGGTCCGCCGAGGATGTGGTTGACCTTGGTGAGATCGAAGACATGCTCGCCCGGACCGGCACGCTTGGCACCGGGGGTGCGGGGGGCTGGTTGACCGGCCATGCAAGTTCCTCCCTGGCCTGTGCGGCGGTTCATCGCCGTCCCATCGCCAATCTTGGCACGGTGGGCAAGGGATTGTCATCTGCGGCCGACCGCCGTGCGAGTGGCCGACGGTTCGACTCGCCAACAGCAGGGTGTTACCGTGGCAGAGACCGCCTGGAACGGCGTTCCGCATGCGGGAACTGCCGTCATCCGCGGCCCGGGCGCGCATTCGATCAAGCGACCGCGAAAGGCGCGAATGAGCGTCGCGGCACGAGCGGAGGGGCGAGAGCGGAAGACCCCAAGCCGCCAAGAGGAAACCGCGCATGGCGAAGGATGCCGTCGTATCGGAAGAGCTGGCGAAGAAATTCGCAGCGGAAAGGGAAACGCCCTACACCCGCTGGGTGAAGGCGGAAGGCCTCGACATCATCAGCTCGCTCTACGTGCCCAACCTGCACACGGTCGAGCTGAAGCCCTGGCCGCGCCGGGGCGGGTTCGGCGTGTTCATGAATCACGAGGCCTCGCGCACCTCGAACGATTGCTACGTGTGCGAAATCCCGCCCGGCAAGAAGCTCGCACCGCAGCGGCAGCTCTACGAGGAGACCATCATGATCCTCGACGGACGCGGTTCGACCGCGGTGTGGAACGACACCGGCGCGCGCGTCACCTTCGAATGGAAGGCGGGCGCATTGTTCGCGATTCCGCTCAACTGCTGGCACCAGCACTTCAACGGCTCGGGCCGAGAGCCGGCGCGTTTCGTTGCCGTCACCAATGCGCCGGCGGTGATCAATCTGTACGAGGACGTCGATTTCGTATTCAACACCAAGTACGACTTCAGGGACCGCTTCAACGGCGAGCCTGACTACTTCTCGGCGAAAAACGAGACCAAGGGCTTCCTGCTGGTCACCAATTTTGTGCCCGACGCGGTCAACCTGCCGCTGATCAGTGCCAAGGAGCGAGGCGCCGGCGGCGGACACATCCGTTTCAATTTCGCCAAGAGCTCGCTCAACAGCCACATCTCGCAATTCCCGGTCGGCACCTACAAGAAGGCGCACGCACACGGCCCGGGTGCGCATGTGATCATCCTTTCGGGCGAGGGCTACTCGCTGATGTGGCCGGAAGGCGACGAGCCGCGGCGCTACGACTGGCAGGTCGGCACAATGATCGTGCCGCCGAACATGTGGTTCCACCAACACTTCAATACCGGCAGGACGCCGGCGCGGTATCTTGCGTTTAAGCACGAGGGAGTCGCGATCCGCAATGCGCAGGGCGTGCCCAAGGCCTGGATCAGTCGGCGCGCCGGGGGTGATCAGATCGACTATCGCGACGAAAGCCCGGCGATCCGCGAGCTGTTTGCGCGCGAACTCGCCAAGCACGGCATGACGCCGCAGATGGACAAGGCTTATGCGGCGGAGCTTTCCGATGCGCCGGCCAAGTCCGCCGCCGAAGAGGAGCGGGAACATGCGTGAGCGCGGACGGTGACTTTCACCCTCTCCCAGCTCGCCGCGCTCGCGGGGAGAGAAGAGACCACGCAGGAGGCAAGCCGTGCATGACGTTCCGGGACAGGTGCATTGGCATGAGCCGACGGCCGGGCAGCGCGCAGGCTTCGGCAAGTTCGGGCGGCCGAAGACGCCTTACGACATCTTCATGGAATCGGAAGGCATTCCGGTGTTCCGCGACATTGGCGTCAGCAAGGTGCAAAACCTGCCGCTTGCGCCATGGAAGCGCACCGGCGGACGCGGCACGTACATCCAGCTCTATGGCACCGAAGGCAAATGGGGCTGCTACGTGATCGAAGTGCCGGGGGCGGGCGCAATCAATCCGGAAAAACACCTGTACGAGGAAATTTTCCTTGTCGTGGAAGGTCGCGGCACTACGGAAGTGTGGCTTGACGGCGATGCAAAACGCCACGTGTTCGAGTGGCAGAAGGGTTCGCTGTTCTCGATCCCGGTGAATGCCTGGCACCGTCTCGTGAACGCAAGCGCGGCGCCGGCGCTTCTGCTCGCCGGCACCACCGCCCCAAACCTGATGAACCTGCTCAACAACGTCGGCGCGATCTTCGACTGTCCGTATCAATTCCGCGACCGCTTCTCCGGCGCCGACGATTTCTACAAATACAAGGACGACATCGAGCCGGATCCGGTGCGCGGATTGGCCATGCGGCGCACCAACTTCATTCCCGACATCATCAACTGCGACCTGCCGCTGGACAATCGCCGCTCGCCGGGCTTCCGCCGCGTCGAGCCGTTCATGACCGGCAACGTGTTCTATCTCTGGATCGGGCAGCACGAGAACGGCCGCTACTCCAAGGCGCACGCGCACACGAGCGCAGCGGTGCTGATCTGCATCAAGGGCAAGGGTTACACCTATTCGTGGCCGGAGCGCGACGGGATCACGCCGTGGCAGGACGGCAAGACCGCGAACATCAAGCGCGTGGACTACGAGCCGGTCGGCATGGTGTCGGCGGCGCCGGGCGGGGCGCGCTGGTATCATCAGCACTTCGGCTGCTCGAAGGAACCGCTGCGGCTCACCGCCTGGTTCGGCCCGCACAATCCCGGCCGCGAACCCGGCCCGCCGGGCGAGCAGCACATCGACTACACCGCCATGGACATCCCGGAGGGCGGGACGGCAATTCCGTACTGGATGGAAGATCCGTATATCCGCAAGGAATACGAAGAAACGCTGCGGCGGGAAGGCGTCGAGAACCGGATGAAGCCGGAGTACTACGACCGAAACTACAAGGGCGAACTGCCGAAGGAGTAAAGCTGCGAATTCGGCTCACTCGAGAATCCTCTTCAGCCGCTCCTTCTGCTCCCTCGGTATCGCAATGATCTCGGCGACGAGCTTCTGCATGTCCTCGCCGCTGACAGGTTCGATTTCGACGTTCAGCTGCCTGGCTTCGGCAAGAAAAGCCGGATCGCGCACCATGGCATCGAAAGCCTTGCGCAAGGCGGCGACGCGTTCGGGCGGCACACCGGGCGAGGTGAAAATGGGGCGGCCGATCTGAGTGGACGACGACAGAATGCGCAGCAACGCGCGGTCGTCCTGGTTTGCGCCGAGATCCATCAGCAGCGGCACATCGGGCAGGTCGGGCGCTTTCTTGAAGCCGATCTGGACCAGAATGTTGATCTTCTTTTCGGCGATCCAGTGGGGCCGGGTCGCCTTCCAGGAGGCCCAGCTGTTGGAGCCGCGCCCCTCCACTTCGCCGCGTTCCATGGCAAGGTTGATGTCGTTGCCGCCGGGATAGCCGAGGATGATCTTGAACTTGGTGCCGAGCAGCGCGTTCATCGCCTTCGGATACTGCGAGGAGGTGGAGCCGCCGGTCGCGCCCATGGTCACCTCGCGGCGCTTGGCGTCTTCGATCGTCTTGACCCCCGAGGTGTGCCAGGTGACAGTGGTGTTGTTCTCCACATTCGGATTGCCGATGTAGATGAATTTTGCGGTGTCGAACTGAAGGCGCGTGTCGCCCGCGGCCTGCTGAAGCGCCAGCGACTGGTCGGCGGTGGCCAGCACCGTGCCGTCGCGCGGCGCAAGGCTATAGACCCAGGTGGCGGCGGTGCGGCTGCCGGCGCCCGGCATGTTGCGCGGCACGATCAGCGGCCGGCCGGGAATATGATGGCCGAGGTGTCGCGCCACTAGGCGTGCGTACAGATCGTAAGTCCCGCCGGGCGAATAACCGATAATGAGGTCAATCTTCCGACCGCGGTAGAAGTCCTCGACGGACTGCTGCGCCGCGGCCGGAGCCGGCAAGCCGGCCAACAGTGCCGAAAGCAGCAAGGCGACGCGCCGCATGAGTTTACCCTTGACCGCACTCTTCCGTGATGGGTTATGAGGGCTCCAATTGCTCCGCCTGTCAATGCGGGCGGGAAGGACGCGAATGCCCATCGAATACGACGAGCAAGGCGGCCGGATTTTCTTCTCCAGTACGCGGCGGACACTGGCCGAGGACGACGAAATCTGCCTGCTCACGGTCGGCGTCGACATCGGCTCGTCGACTTCTCACCTGGTGTTTTCACGCATCCTGATGGAACGCCTCGACGCCCGCTACGTGGTGAGCGAGCGCGAAACGTTCTACGAGTCGGACATCCTGCTCACGCCCTACGCCGCAGAAGAGACGATCGATGCGCGGGCGCTCGGCGCCTTCATCGCGCAGCAGTACAAATACGCGCAGGTGGAGCCGGAGGAAATCGACACCGGCGCGTTGATCCTGACAGGCGTTGCAGTGCAGCGACGTAACGCGCGCGCCATCGGCGAATTGTTCGCACAGCAGGCGGGCAAGATGGTCGCCGTCAGCGCGGGCGACAGCCTGGAATGCATCATGGCGGCCTACGGCTCGGGCGCCGTGGCTCGTTCGATCCGCGAGCAGACAACGGTCATGAATGTCGACGTCGGCGGCGGCACCTCGAAGATTGCGGTCTGCACCGACGGCAAGGTCGTCGCGCTCACCGCGCTCGACGTGGGCGCGCGACTGATCGTGTGCGACGCGCAAGGCCGCATTGCACGGGTGGAAGCGGCGGGCCGGCGGTTCGCGAACGAGCTCGGCATCGGTATTGCGCCGGGGGCCGACCTGAAAACGGAAGACGCGCGCGCTTTGGCGGCGTGCATGGCGGATCGGCTGTTCGAGGCGATGCAGGGCGGCGCGCCCGAGGCGGGCGGCGCGCCACTGCTGCGACTTGATCCGCTCTCGCTCGCCCGACCGATCGGCCAGATCACGTTCTCCGGCGGCGTCGCGGAATTCATCTATGGCCGCGAAGCCGGCGCGTTCGACGACCTCGGGGCGTTGCTGGCGGCGGAAATTCGCGCGCGGGCGGAAGGCTTGGGGCTGCGCGTCGAGGCGCCGGTCGAGCGAATTCGCGCCACCGTCGTCGGCGCATCGCAATACACCATCCAACTGAGCGGCAGCACCATCTTCGTGGCGCCGCTCGATGCGCTGCCCCTGCGCAACCTGCCGGTGATCGCGCCGACATTCAACTTCGACGACGAGGTCCTCGATCCCGCAGCGGTGGCGCGGGCGGTGGAAACCATGCTCCGGCGGCTTGATCTCAACGGGGGCGAAAGCCCGGTCGCGCTGTTCGTGCCCTGGCGCGGCTCGGCGACGTTCCAGCGGCTTGACGCCTTCTGCCGCGGCGTGATCGCCGGAATGCAGCCGGTGCTGGCGCGCGGACATCCGCTGGTGCTCGCCGGCGACGGCGACGTCGGCGGCCTGGTCGGCATTCACCTTCGCGAGGAAATCAAGCTGCAGAATCCAATCGTCTCGATCGACGGGCTCGAGCTCAAGGAATTCGATTACATCGACATCGGCGCGATGCTGGAAAGTTCCGGCGCCGTACCGGTGGTGATCAAGTCGCTGCTTTTCCCGGGCAGCAAATCAGCCACGCCCGTCGCGCGGTCAATTTGACGCCTGGCCCGATTTTCGCGCTGCGAAAAGCCGCAAGCGCCGGAGCGGCGCGGCTGACATTTGGGGCGGCCGCGTGCTCTACTTGCTCAGACGTGGGGGCCATACGGGGGTCGTCATGGGCGCCCGACGCAATGTTGAGCGTCTGCGTCGTCTCAGACGTGGGGGCCATACGGGGGTCGTCATGGGCCGTTTTTTGCTAGCGACGCGGGCGTTTTTCGCGCTCGTCCTGCCTTATTTCAGGTCGGAGGAGCGCTGGCGCGCCTGCGCGCTGCTGGCCGGCGTGATCGCCGCAGAAATTGCGCTGGTCTATCTCGCGGTGGTGACCAATCAGTGGCACGGGCGGTTCTTCAATGCGCTGGAAGCGCGCAATTGGAACGCGGTGCGCTTCGAACTGGTCATATTCGGGCTGATCGTCACCGGCAACGTCCTGACCGGCATGGGCATGTTCTGGGTCGGCCAACACTTTCAGATCCGGTGGCGGCGATGGATGACGGAACAATTCGTCGCCAAGTGGATGGCGGAGGGCCGCCACTATCGCGTGCGCTTCGTCGATCCAAACGTCGACAACATTCATTTGCGCATCGCCAACGACATCGGCCTGTTCATCCAGCGCACCTATGAGATCGGCAGCGGGCTGGTCGGCGTCGTCGTCATGTTCACGTCGTTTGCGATTATCCTGATCGGACTCTCGGCCACGACGCCGATGCCGCTGTTCGGCGTCGACTTGGCGTTTCCGGGATACCTTCTGGTGATCGCGCTGGTCTATGCAAGCCTCGGGACGCTTTTTGCGCATCTCGTCGGCCGGCGGCTGATTCATCTGAATTTCCAACAGCAGCGGCGCGAGGCGGATCTGCGCTACGCCACCGCGCGGGTCACCGACCATTCCGAGCAAGTGGCGCTGTTGAAGGCGGAAGCGGTGGAGCGCAATGAAATCGGGCGGCGGTTCGGCGCGCTGGTGGGAAATTGGGTGATTTTGGCGGCCGTGCAGTCACGCCTGACCGGATTCATCTACGGCTACGGCCAAATCTCGACGATTTTCCCCACGCTCGTGGTGACGCCGGCGTATCTGCTCGGCGCCATCCCGCTGGGCATCCTGATGCAAACAGCCTCGGCGTTCCAAAGAGTGGAGAACTCGGTCGCGTTCATCATCAATTATTACGGAAAGATTGCGGAGTGGAAGGCGGCGATGGATCGAGTCTGGCAAATGGACGCCGCACTCAGGCGCGTGGACCGCGCAGACCTCGCCAATGCCGCGCTTGCGGTCGAAGAGGAAGCGGGGCGGGATGTGACGGTGCGCGACGTCGTCCTGCGCCGCGACGACGGCAGGACGATCGTTGCGGTGCCCGATGTGACGCTTGCGCCCGGCGACCGGCTCCTGGTCAACGGAGCCTCGGGCTCCGGTAAGTCGACGCTGTTCCGGGCGCTGTCCGGCAATTGGCCCTACGGCGAAGGGCAAATTCGAATCCCAAAAGGCGCCCGCGTTCTCACCTTGCCGGCGCGGCCATACTTCCCGCTCGGCACGTTGCGGCAGGCGATGGCCGTGCCGACACCGGCCGAGGACATCGCGGACAAGGATATCCGCGCTGCGATGGAGGCGGTGGGGCTCGCGCACTTGATCCCGCGGCTCGACGAAGAAGCCGAATGGGACACCGCACTCTCCGCCGGCGAACAGCACCGCATCGGCTTCGCGCGCGCACTCATCCACCGTCCGGCGGTCCTGCTGCTGGACGATGCCGATGCCATGGTCGAAGGCGGCCGCGCCCGGGAGCTCTATCGATTGCTGATCGAGCGGCTGCCGGACACCATCATCATTTCGGCAAGCCGGACCGACGCGCTCGCGGACCTGCATCGCCGCACGATCGAGCTCGGCCCCGGACAGAGCGCAGCGCGCGGGCCGCAGGTCCTGGCCGCCGCGCCGGCCTAAACTCAGGCGGCAAGCAGCAGAACCGCGCCGCCGACCGCGATCGCGGCGCCGGCGGTCCGCGCGGCGCGGCGCAACGGCGCGCGCGCGGCCAACAGGCCTGCGCCGAAACCCATTCCGACCACGGCCAGGGTCGTCGCGGCGATACCGAAGCAGTAGGCAAGGATCGAGCCTTCTGGGGACCCTGCAAGCCCATGGCTGTAGCCGTGGAGCAGCGCAAACAACGCAACCAGCGGCGCGGAAACAAGCACGGCAGGCCGCCGCGCGGCTGCGATGAGAGCGCCCAAGATGAGCACGGAAGCGGCGATCGCCGGCTCGATCATGCTGAGCGCGGGACCGCCGCTTGCGAGCAGCGCGCCGAGGATCATCACTGCGGGAAATACGACCGGAAGCAGCCAGCGCGCGGGGTGCTCGAGCTGTGAGGCCCACAGCCCGACCGCAAGCGCAGCAAGCAGATGGTCGAGACCGGTCAGGGGATGCGCAAGGCCGCCGGCAAACTGCGCAGCATGCTGACCGACGTGGGCGAGCGCCGCCGAACCCATTGCGCCCAACACGCCGCCGCAAAGCGCCGCGGCAAACGAGATTCGAATCATGAAAGCGCGCATCATGTTCCCCATGGCAGAACGTCGGCGAGCCGGTGACTTGCAACGACGCCGTTTATTACCTGCGGCGGGCGGCTTATCAATCCACTTCGATGTACACCTTGCCGTCTTGCACGGTGGTCCGATAAGTCTTGATCGGGATCATGCAGGGCGGGGAGACGACCTCGCCGGTCTTGATGTTGAACTGGCCGTTGTGAAAGTTGCACTCCACCACGTCGCCGTCGATGAAGCCTTCCGACAGCGAACCGGGACCGTGGGTGCAGTTGTCGTCGGTCACGTAAAACTCGCCGTCGAGATTGAAAACCGCGACGGTAAGGCCCGCAGCTTGCACCTTGAGCGCGGAGCCCGCGGCAACATCATCAACCTTGCAGAGCTCGACGCGAGTAGGCACGGGCTTCTCTTGCTGAATGACGGCGCGGGCGGCTACCATGAACCGGAACGTCGTTCCGCATGGGAGAACCATCCGGTCCTTCATAGACCACGGGCTTTGCCCCGGGTCAACGCCGGCCGACCAAGGCTTGAGCACGAACTCGGGACGACGTTACATATCGAGGGACGATCCCGGAGCGACGGCTATGCTCAGAAAAGAACAAAACGATCTTCTCACCCAGACCGGTCCTGGCACACCGTTGGGACGGTTGTTCCGGCGCTACTGGCTGCCCGCGCTGCTGGCCGAGGAGCTGCCCGAGAACGAATGCCCGCCGGTGCGTGTGAAACTCCTGTCGGAGCGGCTCTTGGCCTGGCGCGACACGCAGGGACGACTCTCGCTCATGGACGAGTTCTGCGCCCACCGCGGCGTGTCGCTGTGGTTCGGGCGCAACGAGGAGAACGGGCTGCGGTGCCCCTACCACGGCTGGAAGTACGACTACACCGGGCAGTGCATCGAGGTGCCCTCGGAGCCGGAGGAAAGCGGCTTTTGCAAGAAGATCAAGCTGAAATCCTACCCGCTGGTCGAACGAGGCGGCATCTTGTGGACCTATATGGGCCCGCCGGAGCTCAAGCCGCCGCTGCCGGAGTGGGAATTCGCCCTGGTGCCGGAGGACCGGCGCTTCGTGTCCAAGCGGCTGCAGGAGTGCAACTGGCTGCAGGCGCTGGAAGGCGGGATCGACTCCAGCCACGTGTCGTTTCTGCATTCCGGCGAGCTCAACAAGGATCCGCTGTTCAAGGGCTCGAAGGGCAACCAATACAATCTCAGCGACAAGAAGCCCGTGTTCGAAGTGGTGGAAAGCCCGGGCGGGCTCTACATCGGCGCGCGGCGCAACGCCGAAAACGGCAACTACTACTGGCGCATCACCCAATGGGTGATGCCGTGCTTCACCATGATTCCGCCGCGCGCGGACCATCCGGTGCACGGCCACTTCTGGGTTCCGATCGATGACGAGAATTGCTGGGCCTGGAGCTTCGACTACAAGGTCACCCGGCCGCTCACCCGGGAAGAGGTGCAGGCGATGCGCGACGGCCAGGGCATCCACGTCAAGTACGTTCCCGGCACCTACCGTCCGCTGGCCAACAAGGACAACGATTATCTGATGGACCGCGCGGCGCAAAAACGCGGCGACACCTACAGCGGAGTCGAAGGCATCGCCATGCAGGACGCTTCCCTGCAGGAAAGCATGGGCCCGATCGTCGATCGCACCAAAGAGAATCTGGTGTCCACCGACAACGGGATCATCATGATGCGGCACCGCTTGCTGCGGGCGCTCAAGGCAATGGAGAAGGGCGAGACCCCGCCCGGTCTTGCGCTTGCGCATCAGCGCGTGCGGTCGGCGGCGGTCGTGTTGCCGCCGGACCAGCCGTACAAGGACGCCGCCAAGGACGCGCTCGTGGTCCAGCCGGGCAAGGCGCACGTGTCGGTGTAATTTGTGCCGTGGCGGCGGATGATGACGCCGTAATCCCGGATGCCGCATCCGCGGCTCCGCCAATGCAAGGAAGGGTGTCGAATGGAGACGGAAAGCGCCCGAATGAGCAGCGCGAAGGAGGCGCGCTTCCGCATCGATGCGCCGAACTCGCTGCCGCGCGCAACCAAGGTGATCGCCCTCGACGCGCCTAGCGAGCAGATCGTCAAGCGATTGGCCGGGGAAGGCTGGAACGGCGCGACATTCTTTACCGCCAAGGCGTTCGGCGCCGTACCGCACCAGGGCGAGAGCCTCACCGGCTGGCTCAGCGACCTTGCCGGCCGCACCAAGAATCTCGTGGATGAGGTCAATTCCGCCGATCTCGTGGTCATGGTGGCGACGGCGGGCGAGAACGTTCCGGCCGCGTCGTTGATCGGGGAGGCCTGCAGCCTCAAACGCGTGATGACCACCGCACTGATAACCGGGTCGGCCGGGAAGCCAGACGACGTGCTGGCGAAAACCTTGTCGCAACTGCGGCCGTGGGCGTTGATGCTGGTGATCGCCAACAGCGACGATTACATCGAAGACATGCTGCGGGCGCTGCGCGCATAGCGCCTGCCGTGCCGGCCGGACGCGCTGCAGCGCCGCGCTTTTACACGCTCGGCTGCAGCGCAGATCCGACCGCCGGCAATCAATTCGTCGGCGTCAGGTTGATGGCCTTGGCCAATTTGACGGTCGAGGCGATGTCGTCGTGGCAGAATTTGGTGAACTCCTCCACCGACATCGGTTTGGCCTGCACCCCCTGCTTGGCGAGATTTTCGACGATGGACGGCGTGGCAAGCGCCTTCTGAATCTCGCCGTGCAGCTTGTCGATGATGGCTTTCGGGGTCTTGGCCGGGGCGACAACGCCGCCCCAGAACAGATAAGTCGCATCGGGGTAGCCGGCCTCGATGATGGTGGGAACGTTGGGCAGTTGCGGAGCCCGCTGCGGCGTGCTGACGGCGAGCGCCACGAGCTTGCCGGCCTGGATGTTGGGAAGAGCCGGCGCGATCGGCAGGTAATAATAGTCGATGTTGCCGGCCAGCAGCTGCGCGAAGGCCTCCTGCGGGCCACGGAACGGAATGTGCTGGACGTTGATCTTTGCGGCGAGGCGGAATTTTTCTGCCGCCATGTGCGATGCCGCGCCGATGCCGGCGGAAGCGAAATTCAATGCGCCGGGCTTCGCCTTGGCGGCGTTCACGAGATCGGCGACGCTCTTGAAGCCTTTCGCGGGCGTCGTCACCAGGACGCTCGGCTGAATGCCGAACAGGGCGATCGGCGCAAAGTCCCTCACCGGATCGTAAGGCAGCGACTTGTGCAGGACGAGCTGCGAGCTCAACGTCGATGAATTCAACAGCAGGGTGTGACCGTCAGGGTCGGCCTTGGCAACGGCGTTGACGCCGATCGTGCCGCCTGCGCCGGGACGATTCTCCAACACCCACGATGCATTCATCTGCCGAAACGCCTGATCCAGCACGATGCGGGCCACGATGTCGTTGGCATTGCCTGCGGAAAACATGCTGATCACGGTCACGGTTCGCGCGGGCCATTGCTGAGCGGTCGCGGGCGAAAACGCCGCAGCGACAATCAAGGCGGCGAGGGCACCTAACTTGCAGGCGAGCGATAACATCGGTTTCTCCCTTGGGATTTGAATCGTGAAGTCTTCTTTTCGCGGGCTATTACGGGCGGGGACACGGACCACCCGAAAATGGCGCAAAAGGATGGCGACATTTCTGCGGCTTGGCAATGGGCGGTGGCCTTGCCGCCGGGACACGTTGCAACCATCGCGAGGGATGCGAAGCTAGCCGGGTCGGGCGCGAAAACCGAGCTGCGCCGAAATCGCCGCGGCGGTGCCGATGACATGCGGAACGAACCCGGCAAGCGCCTTCTTAGACAGCCTGGATACCGGTCCGCCGAGGCCGATGGCGGCAATCACTTCGCCGGAATCGTTGCGGACAGGCGCGGCAACGCAGCGCATGCCGACTTCGCTCTCCTCGTCTTCTATGGCACAGCCGCGTTGGCGGATCAGTTCGAGCGTCCGGCGCAGAACCGCCGGATCGGTAATGGTCTGCGGCGTGCGCGGCGGCAATCCGGCGCGGATCACGCGTTCGACGACCTCGGACGGCTGAAACGCCAGCATGGCCTGACCTTCCGCCGTGCAATAGGCCGGTTTGCGCACGCCGATGTCGGAGCGCATGCGGATCGCCTGGGTGCTCTCGAGATTGTAGATGTACATGATTTCGGTGCCGTCGAGCACCGCGAGATGAACTGTCTCGTTGGCCTTCTCGCGCAGCTCGCGCAACAGAGGGCGCGCCTCGATGGATACATCCATGCGCTGACGCACGAGCGCCCCGAGACGAAACAACCCGATGCCAAGGCGGTATCTTCCGGTATCGGCGTTTTGCTCGAGCATGCCCTCGGAGAGCAGCGTCGCAGCCAGGCGATGCGCCGTGCTCTTGGCGACCCCGAGGCGTCTTGCGAGGTCGCTGATGCCGATCTCGACCTCGGACTCGGAAAAAGCCTTCAGCAGACGCAGCGCAGCAGACACCGAAGACAGCCGGCCGGAGGCGCGCGGGCCGCGCGGTGGATTGTGGAGCGGCGACACGTTATGGTCCGGTGGGTGCCGTTCCGCTACGCGGACCGGCGTTCCGCGAACTCTAGGCGGCCGCGCCGCGCAAAGTCAATGAACGGCCGCGGCGCGGGATGACGTGTGGGCAGCATGAAGAACATCGTGGTGATCGGCGGAGGGCCCGCCGGCGTGTGGGCGGCGATCGAAGCGAAACGGCGCGACGGCGCGGCGCAGGTGACCCTGCTCACCGCGGAAGCCTGCGAACCCTACGAGAAACCGCCGCTCTCCAAGGCGGTGCTGCTCGGCAAGGCGAAGCCGGAGGATGCGCCGATTGCCGGCAAAGGCGGGCTCGCGGCCCACGGCGTGGTTTGCAAGACCAACACCACCTGTCGCGCGATCGATCGCGCGGGACGCCGAGTCATCACCGAAGACGGCAGCCTGCCCTATGATGCGCTGGTGATCGCAACCGGCTCGCGCCTGCGCGAGGTGCCGCTCCTGCCGCAAGGGGCGCCGCGCACTCATTATCTGCGCACCGATGTCGATGCGCGTGCGTTGAAGGCGGATCTCGACAAATGCCGAAGCCTGGTCGTGATCGGTGTCGCACTGATCGGGCTCGAAGTGGCGGCATCGGCAACGGAGCTTGGCATCAAAACCACGGTGATCGAGGTGTCGCCGCGGATCATGGGGCGCGTGTGCGACGAGGCGACCGGCGCCCATGTTCTCGCCGTGCATGAGCGCCGCGGCGCCGACATTCGGCTCAACACATCGGTCGTCGGCGCGGCACAGAACAACGGGCGGATCGCCCTCACCACCGAGGCCGGCGAAACCCTGCTCGCCGATTTCGTCGTGGTGGGCGCCGGCGTGGCGCCCAACGATGCGCTCGCGGCCGCGGCCGGGCTCAAGGTGCAGGACGGCATTGTGGTGGACGAGCAATGCCGCACCACAGACCCGACAATCTTTGCGGCCGGCGACGTGACACGCTTTCCCGGGCCGCGAGGCCTGATGCGGCTGGAAAACTGGCGGCACGGGCAAGACCAGGGCGCGGTCGCCGGCCGCAATGCCGCGGGCGGCAGCGAAGCCTACCGGCCGGTGCCATCGTTCTGGACCGAGCAATACGATCTCTACATCCAGGGCGTAGGCTGGCCCTCACCCGAGGCGCGGCGCGTGCAGCGGCCGATGCCAGGCAATGGCTGGCTCATGCTGGAAACCGAAGGACCGTATCTGTCCTTCGCAATAGGGATCAATGCGCAGAAGGAGCTGGCCGCGGTGCGGCGGCTGATCGAGCGCAAGATCGCAGTCGACCCTGCGGCGCTCGCCGATCCCAATGTGCCGTTCGCAGCCATGTTGAAGGCCAAGGCATGAAGGTCACGATCGAGACGCTGCAGCAAATGAAGCGCGAGGGGCGAAAAAGCGTCGGACTCGTGGTGTGGGACACACAACTCGCGCTGATCGCGGAACGCGCGGGCGTCGACTTCGTTTCGGTCGGCGACTCGGTCGGCGTCAATCTCTACGGCCGTTCCGACCCGCTGGATGTCACCCTCGATGAAATGCTGGTGGTGTGCAAAGCGGTGCGGCGCGGAGTGAAACGGGCGCTCTTGAGTTGTGATTTTCCATACGGGCCGTTGCAGCAAGGCATCGACAGCGCCCTTGATGCGGCGCACCGGCTGGTCAACGAAGGCGGTGCGGACATGGTGAAGCTCGATGCGGCGGCGGACCATCCCGATGCGGTGCGGGCGATCGTGAAGGCGGGTATTCCGGTGTTCGCGCAGTTCGGGATTACGCCGCAGACCGCCGCGCAGCACGGCATTCCCTATGCGTCGCAGGCCGCGCCGGGCGCGCAGGTGCCGCCCAAGCTGACGGCGAAAATGGTGGAGCAGGCGAAGCTCCTCGAAGACTGCGGCGCCGCACTGCTCGATTTCACCAATTCGGGGCCGGTGGCCGGAGCGGCGGTGGTGAGCGCGGTGAAAGTTCCGGTGATCGGCGGCTTTGGCGGCGGACCGTGGCTCGACGGGCGGGTACGGCTTGCGCATACGGCAATCGGTTACGGCGCCAAGTGGCTCGACGCCGCAACGGAAACCTACGCCAATGTGGCGAAAGCGAGCTTCGAGGCGTTCACGGCATTGATTGCCGACGTGCGCGCCGGGCGACAGATCAAAGGCTAGATCGCATCAAGACCCCTGGAAAAAGATGCTCATCGCGGTGACAATCGGAGCGCTTGGTCGGGCCTTCGCGCCGGCCCGCCATTTCTGACGATATCGATCACGGCAGGAGGGCGCCATGAAGCGCATCTTAGCAATCAGCGTGGGGCTGGCGACGATCATGCTTTCGGGAGACAACTTCGCGAAAGCGCAACAAGCCGGCCAGGAAAGTCAGGGCGCACAGAGTTCGCAGCCAGGTGCGTCAGCCAACCAGCCGGGCTCGAGCCTGAAGGTCGAGTTTCCTCAAGGGCTTCCCCCGGCAAGCGCGGGCGCGTCAGCAAATCAGCCAAGCCCGCGCCTCAAAACGGGGGGCAAGCCAGCGCCCCACCATCAGGTTCATAAGATTGACGCAATGACGTTGAAGCAAACGCACACCAAGAACAGCAAAAAGAAGAAGCAGATTAGGGACGTTCAGCGGTACTTCGACTGATTACTTTGACCGCGGATGCGCGTTTGCAGCGCCCCTGGAAGGGCTGCACGATGTCAGCCTTGTTTGCGGACGTCGGCATCCTCCGCCTCGCAGCGGGAGAAACAGGAAGTTTGCCGCGGATTACGATTTCTCGATCGAAGCAGGGGCGGTAAGCGCCGATTCAACGGTTTCGGCCGTCGCGGGCTTGCCGCCCTCGGCAAGTTCCGCGAGCTGGAGCCACGCCTGCGCCAGACCCGCCGAGACCATCCTGGTTATAGGGTCATCAGTCTGCTCGGCCATCTGGGCGCAGGCAGCGGCCTCCTTGTGATAGTCCTGGCGGGTCATCGATTCACTCGCTGATTGGCTCGCGCCCGATCTGGTCGGCGCACCCGATCAACGCAATCTTGGGCGCAAAGTTTCATCTGCGGCAATCCGCAGACGCGGGCGTTACCATCGCGGGCGAAGCGCGCATGAAAAACGAATCCCGATCGCGGATTTTTGGGAATATTGTCACGTGTCCAACCGCCAGATACAGTGGCGGGACGCAACGAAGGGGGCGACGGCGCGGGTCGCCCGGCAGTGCCGCCGGCGGGCGAGAAGGGGGGAACATGCGCGATCGACTTTTCATGTTCGGGCTTGCGGCGCTGTCGCAGCTCGCTCTGGCACCATCACCGGCGCGCGCCGAAGTGTCGGCGAGTCAGATTTTGAAAATGTACGACGCAGGGAATGCGTCCGAGCGCGGAATCATCGAGGCGAACCTCGGAGGCCTGGAAAACGGATTCGGGTGGGCCAATACCTACCTGCAAAGCCAGCGCAAACAGACGCCGCTCTACTGCGTCCCCGACAAACTGGCCCTGAAATCCGAGCAAATCATCGACATTCTGCGGCGCGGGGTGAGAGAGGACGCGAAACTGGGCAACGCACCCTTCGGGCTTGCCATGCTGATTGCCTTGCAGCGAGTGTTCCCCTGCCGCCGATAGCGGCGGGCCGGGGCCGGATCGACCCGGCTACTGCCAGGCGCGGTTGTCGACGGTGTTCTCGTAGGTGGCGCCGGGCACCGTCATGTTCCACCTGACCGTCCAGCGATAGGTGTCTTCGAAGCGCTCACGGGTGTAGGGCTGAGGCGGCGCGTGCAGCAGCCGCCAGGTCTGAAACTCGTGCGGCTGCAAAAGCCCGCCGGTCTCGCGGATGAAATAATGAACGTAGGGTTTCGGATCCTTCTCGATCTTTTTGACCGCGCGCTCCTGGGCACGGAACATCTTCTTCAGCGTGGCGGCGTCAAGGTCGTCGCTTGCCGCCTCGCTGCGGGTTGAGTGCGATTCGACCAGGATCCGCATGCCCCATTTCTGTGCGACGCTGATCCAAGGCTCCATCACGCTGGCCGCGGCAACGCGGCCGTCGCGGACGGCTTCGAGCCGCTTGAGCATGGAGCCAACATGCACGGTCTTGACGTGCTCGGGCAAAAGAAAACCCTCCATCATCTTGAGCGTGGTGAAATGCGAGCCGTTGTTCGGCGTGACCGCGATCGGCTTGTTCTTGAGCATTTCCGGCTCGTAGATGTCGCTGTCGCGCGACACGACGATAGCAAACTTCGACATGGAGGCGCCGAGCGCCACAATCTTGCGGCTGCGCAGACCCTGGGCATTGGCCTCCACCGCCCGCTTCATGATGCCCCATTCGCACATGCGATACTGGTCGATGCCGCCCTCGTTGTAGACCGAATCGAGCGGGCGATCGAAAACCGAATCAAACTTCACCACGTGCGAGGTGGTGACCTGCGCCATGCCCGGCGTGGTCACAAACTCGATGTCGAGGCCTTCGTCCTTGAAATAGCCTTCGTCGCGGGCGACCAGCACAGGCAGATCATGCACCGCGTTCATGACGGCAACCTGCGTCTTTTTCGGCGTCTGAATGTTCATGGGCGTGTCCTCCCGGTTGCGCTGTTGGCGCGATGATCGACCCCAGACATTTGGGTGTCAATGGAGCGCGGCGCATCGGCGCGGCGGCGCAAAGATCATCAGGCGACCAGCGAACGCGTGGCAGGCGCGAAAAGCTCGTCGGGCGATACCGGCTTCGTGATGATGCCTTGCGCCACCGCGTGGCCGATCAGCTCCTCCAGCGCCTTGCGGTTGGGCGCAATTCCGTAAGGCAACGGATCGCCGGTGATCTCCATCACGCGCTGATGCACTTTGTCGACGGCGGTGAGCTTTTCGATCGCGCCCGATCTGAGGCGCTCGAGATAGAGCCGCTTGGCGGCGGCGAAGGCATCGAACACGTCGGCGGCGAGCGACGAATTGCCTTCAAGCAATTCGTCCCTGATCACCACCAAGTGATTGATCGGATAGTGGCCACGCTCACGGAGCGCCTTCAGCCCCGCCTCCAAAGGATCGGGGATGAGCGGTTTGATGTCGGGATGATCGATCTCGACGCCGATCGCCGCGACAAGCTCGCCGGAGGCGAGCATATCGGCCAGGTTCCGGCCCGGCTCCATGGGCACGACGTTAGCCGGCGGCCGGTATTCAGCGACGTGCTCGTCGCCGGACAGCACCCAGGTGATCTTATTCAAGTCCACGCCGTGCTCGGCGGCCAGCACGCCGCGCGCCCAGACGCCAGTGGTCACCGTGTAGCCGCGGTTGACGCCGACGCGGCGGCCTTCCAGGTCCTTCGGCGAGGCGATGCCGGTCTTGGTGTTCACCAGAATGGCGCCATGGTGGAATGCCCGGACGAGGAACACGGGTATGGCGGTCATGCGTTTGCCGTGCGCGCGGGCGCAGATGTAGGTGGTGATCGCCATTTCGCAGATGTCGAACTCGAGCGAGCGCACCATGCGACGGAATGCGGCAATCAGCGGCTCCACCTCGTGGAAATCGAATTGAAAGGCTTTCGGCCTGATGGTGCCGTTCTTGAGCGCCTGATTGTTGCCCTGGGTCCGGATGACGGTCTTGTACTTCACATCGGGCATGGCGCCACCGCGTGCGATTTTTCTGGACAACCGAGCGTAACGCAATTCGCCGCAGCATCCAAACGATGGCGCAGCGGCTGTGGTTGGGCTATATCGCGTCCAGGGTCTGAGATGCGCGGTTTGCAAGGGCCGCCGGACAGGGACGTGCCATGGCGGAGAAGAAAAAGGATACGGTCAGTCGTATTCTGGTCATGAAGATCCGATTGCCGGCAGCGGAAGCCATCAGCTCGGTGTCGATGATGATGAAGACGGCTTCGCCGTTCTACGAGGCCTATGGCGACGCCAAGATGCGGCTGCTGCGCAACGTCGATGCGCCGAACGAGATCATCCAGATCGTCGAGTACCAGGCGGAGAAGGCGGTGGAACTCAACCGGCAGCGACTGGCGAGCGACCCGATGATGCGCAATTTCGTGCAGGCGTGGCGCACGCTGTTTCCCGGCGGCTCGGAAATCGACGTGTACGAGGACGTGACGGACAAGGTGTAACCCCGCGTAACCACGCGCGAGCGCGCCGGCGCTTGTCAGGCGGCAAAAACAAGACATCGCCCGATCGCCCCAGGCTCCTGTGTGGGCCGATATGGCTTGCCGGATCCCGCGCTTGCGCCGGTGGCGCCGGTGCGAGGCCGACCAAATCAACGGTGCTGCGTCACCGTGTCGACCAGTGCGGGGCGACCCTTCTTCACTTCGGCGAGCGCGCGCAGCAGCGCCGGGCGAATCTCCGCCGGCTTCTCGATCGGTCCCTCCCCGTAGCAGCCCATGGCGCGCGCGAGCATGGCAAAGTCCGGCGCCGGACCGGACAAATCCATGCCAATGTGCGCCTTCTTTTCGTCGGTGCCGCGCAGGCGCGCCATGCGCAACTGGTGCTCCCAATCGTTGTAATAAGCGCGGTTGTTGTGCATGACGATGAGCATCGGGATCTCGTATTTGGCCAGCGTCCACAGCGCGCCGGCGTCAAACATCAGATCGCCGTCCGGCTGAATGTCCACCACTAGCCGGCCGGTGCCCTTGTGCGCGAGCGCAATGCCGATCGACATGCCGATCTGGGTCGCGGTGCCGAGTTCGACGCCGGGATGACGATAGGGCTTGTCAAAGTCCCACAGCTTGCGGACTTGCCGTTTCAGATCGTTGGCGGTGAGCACCCAGTCCTCGTTCTTGATCACCTCCCAGATCTCCAGCGCAAGGCGGCCGAAGGAGATGGGCGAGGCATCCCAGTTCCGGCGCGCTTCCTCCTGCCACTGTGCCCAAATTTCGTCGTGGCGCTTGGCGATCGCGGCCTTGCGTTCGGCGATGCGGCGCCTCAGTCGGGCGTCTCCTTCGATGCGCTGCCGGCATAACCGCGTCAGCTCAGGGATCCCGAGCGCGGTGTCGCCCAGCGCGCGGATCGAGCACGGCTGCATGCGGCAGTAATCGAACGACCATTTGCTGATGCCGATCTCGGCAAAACCGATCTCCACGCGCTCGCAAGTCGCGGGCAGAAGATCGGTGACGATGCGGCGGGCGTTGTCGAGGTCGGAAAACTGCTTCTCCCAGTCGCGCACGTCGAGTCCGACGACCAGGTCGGTGTGCTTCAGCGACGCCTTGTCGAGCGAGAGACAGAGTGGGTGCTTGTTGGGAAAGTTCAACGCGCTGTTGACGTCCCACACCGCGGCGCCGGCGGTCTCGGCCAGCTCGACGAGGCTCTCAAAGCCGCCCTTACGGCGCCCGGCATACTCCACGAGCAGCATGGGGTGCTCGGCCTCGAGCAATCGGTCGGCGATTTCGGCGAGCGCGCGTGGGTCGGGCATGCTCGGCGCGGGCGTCGGCGCCATGTTCATCGGCGGTAACTTGACGTCAGTCTCGAGCGGGGATTCCTGCAGCTGCGCGTCGAAGCACAAATACACCGGCCCTTGCGGCTCTGTGGTCATGATCGAATAGGCGCGCGCAAAGGACTCGGGTACGCCTTCGATCGCGGTCGGCTGGTAGTCCCATTTCACGTAGTCGCGGATCGCATTGCCCTGCACCAGCGCCGAATGCGTCCAGTCGATGTGCGGGCGGCGGCGCGCTTCATGCATCGGACCGGTGGCGCCGATGATGAACACTGGCGCCCGGTCGATATAGGCGTAGTAGATGGCAAGGCAGGCATGCAAAAGGCCAACCAGGTCGTGCAGAATCACCGCCATCGGCCGGCCGGTGGCCTTGGCATAGCCGTGCGCGATCTGCACCGCGATCTCCTCATGCTGGCACAACATGATCGGCGGATCGTTGCCGCCGTAATTGACCAGCGAGTCGTGCAGCCCGCGAAAGCTCGCACCCGGATTAAGCGCGATATAGGGAAAGCCGTAGCGCTTGATCAAATCGACAATGACGTCCGACTGCCAGCGAGGGGCGTTCTTGTTGGCCGCGTCCATTCGCCCTCCCGATGACCAGCCCGACTACTTCCTGGCAAGAAGGGCGGCCGCCTTCTGCGTAATATGCGCCGGAGTGGCGTACAGATCCTTCACCAGTTTCTCGACCCTCTCCCCCGACACCGGGGTGATCTCCATCTGCGCCTTTTCGGCAGCCGACAGGAATTCCTGGTCGTGCATGGTGTCGAGGAAGGCCTTGCGCAGAACCTCGGCGCGTTCGCGGGGAATTCCGGGCGGTGCCAGGAACGGGCGCCCCATCACCTGGCGGGCGAAGATAAGCTCGAGAATCCGCCGCTGCTCGTCGTTCTTCGCGAGGTCGACGACCAGCGGGACGCCGGGCAGATCGCGGTGCTTCTCAAGCGCAAGCTGTACCAGCACGTGGATACGCTTCTCGTCGTACCAGCGTTGATGCGTCGCCTTCACGCTCGACCACGACCAACCGCAGCGCCCCTGCACCTCGCCACGCTCCATGGCAAGCCCCACCTCGTTGCCGCCGGGGTAGCCGGTGACGATCTTGAAGCGGGTCCCGAGGACGCCGTTCATGATCTTCGGAAATTGGTCGGTATCAGCGGATGCGCCGGTGCCGCCGACCACGAGCTCTCTGGTGAGCAGCTCCTCGAATCTCGTGAGACCGGCGGTGTGCCAGGCAACGCAGACACTGACCTCGTTGTTGGCGCTGCCGAGCCAGGTGTACTTGGTGCCGTCAAATTGCGCCTTCTGATTTCCAAGGATCGGATCGAAGGCGGTGCCGCGCCCGATGGTGCCGAAGGCGCTGCCGTCCTTCGGCGCCACGTTGTACAGCCAATTGGCCAGCACAAGGCTGCCGGCCCCGGCCATGTTTTTGGGCACGATGGTGGGGTTGCCCGGAATATGCTTGCCCATGAAGCGCGCGAGCAGACGCGCGTAAAGGTCATAAGCGCCGCCGGGACTGTAGCCGACGTAGAGTTCGACGTTCCTGCCCTTGTAAAATTCGGCCGGGCTCTGCGACCATCCCGCCGCGGGCAGCAGCATCAGAACTGCGGCCGCCGTACTGCGTGCAATCCAGCCTCGCATGGCCTGTGTCTCCCGCTGTGGTCCTGCTAGCATAAACGCACGCACGACGGCTGTTCCAGCCGGTAAGGCGGCCGACTTGATTTGGCTTTGAGGATGCGGCCAGTCTGGGGGCACGGGTTTCCGCCACGTTCGGCATTGCGGAACGTCGAAGGAGCGATCGATGACCGGCTTGATCGAAGGTATTCCGGGACAGGGCCATAACCGGCCGCCGGACGAAGGCGACGAAAAGGAGCACCAGCACTGGGACCGCTGGGCGAAGAAGCGCACGTTCGTGCGCGCGCTGGAAGGCACCTACAGCCACCTCTACAAACAGCTTCTGGAGCAGCCGCGCGTCTTTTCCTCGAAGGATTTTCCCTGGAAGGGCGGCCCCGGGCATTTTGGCAAGAGCGTCATCAGCCCGCAGGCGGTGGCGATCACCCAATCCATCGAGTCCCACATCGAAGCGTATGCGCCCGGAGCCTACGGCCAGAAGCACGGACATCTCAACAGTGCCGTGTTCTACGTGCTCAAGGGCAGAGGCCACGATGTGCACGACGGCCGCCACATTCCGTGGAAGGCCGGAGACGTGATGATTGTCGAGAACGGGTGTGTGCATCAGCATTTCAACGACGACCCGAACGAGGAGGCGGTGCTGCTGGTGTTCAAGGCGAAGCCCTTATTCCTGTTCATGCACCTGCTGTTCCAGAAGATCGTGGAGTGGCCGCCGAAGGTGGCGCCCAAGGGACAGGAGAACTACAGACCGCCGAGCGACATCTGATGAATGTTGTGGCCGGGACGGGCGGTGGTCCCCATCCCGGCAAACCAATGTACGGATGCGCGGGAAAAGTCCGGGCACAACGACAATGAAGGGTAAATGAAATGCCGACCTTTGCCGATCGTGAGCGCGCCCTCTCCGGCACAAAAACATGCAACTTCCGGGCGGAAGACGCCGCCGAGGCAGCCCGATTTCGCAAGGAGTACGAGGGCAAACTCAATCTGGTGGCCGCCGAGGACATGCCCTGGGAGCGATGCGCCGACGGGCTGATCAAGCATCTGGTGCACCACAAGCTCAATACGCGCGAATGCTGCGTTGAGGCTTACATGCAGTTTCTCAAGCCAGGCGAGCGCTCCGGAAAACATCGCCACATGTGGGAGGAGATCATCTTCGTGGTCGAGGGCGCGGGCTACGACCTGCACTGGGACATGAAGTTCGACTGCCTCGATGCCTTCAAGTGGGAATGGGAGACGGAGCCGAAGGCCTACAGTTGGAAGCGCGGGGACTACATTTACGTGCCGCCTTACACGATCCACCAGCACATTGCGGGAGACGCCGGCGAGGCACGGCTGATCGTGATCTCCAACCGAATCGTCAAGGAAATGGGGTTCAACTGGTTCGACCAGCTCGAACCGGCGCCGGGGTACGAAAGATTCGCCGAGCAGCGCGGCTGCCAAAGCTAGCACCCAGTTTCCCCGCGCCGGCGCGCTGCCCGTCCGAGGCGGGCGGGGGAGACGAATCGTTAACGGCAGCTAAAGAAATTTAACGACTATGTGATAGCGAAGCTTGGCATTCGTCAGCGGCGCGGTCAATGGACAGGCTGAAAATTCGCATTGGCACGAAGCTCGGCGCAACGGCGCTGATCGGCCTCGTGCTGGTCGCCGGCATGGTCGGCAACCAGGCGCGCGTCAATCAGATCACGCGCAGCATGATCGAAACCGCCGCGAAAAGCCGCGACCTGCAACAGTCCGCGTTCGAAGCCAAGATCATTCTCAGCGAATTGAACTACATCGATCGCGACATTCGGCTCGCGGGCAGCGCTGCGGAAGTCACGCAAATCCTGCGAGAGCTGCAGAGCCGGGCGAGAGACGCCAACTTCGCCTATGACGGGGCGCTTGCAATCGCGACGCACGAAACCGACCAACAGCTGCTGACCACCGCGAAAGAGTCATTCAACAGCTATGTAAAAACCGCGACGGAAATCGGCGCCATACAGTTGCAGATCATCGAGCTGCGCAGTCAAAGGACGGCGGAGAACGCTGCCCCGTTCAAAGCAGTGGATACGCTGCTCAACAGCCGGGAGATCTCGGTCGCCAACAACCGTCACGCCCTGGAAAGCAATATTCAACAGGCCAATGCGGAATTCATGCGGGCGGGCACCATCGCCGGACGCTTCGACGACAGCGAACTCCGGCAAATCGTGACCGGCCTCGATGTTGCGGCGGTCCTGCTGGAGGAAGTCCGACACATGGCGCGGGATCCGGTGCTGGCGGCGGCGATCGACGACTTGCGAAAGTTTCCGTTGCGAGCGAGAGATATCGCCGAAAAGCTGGCTCACTCCGTGCAAACGCAGGACAGGTTGGTGCGCGAGCAGGCGGTGCTTCGGCGCGCGATGGCGAATGACTCGCTCGACCTCATGAACATCAGAGCGGATCAAAACGCTGACGAACTGACCGCCGCGGTCGTGCAGGAGGAGCGGCGCGGGGCATGGGTGAATTTCATCGTCGGCGCGCTGGTGATCCTGGTCATGTTTGCGGTGGCAATCTTCTCGTCGGTGACGATCGGTCGACCCATCCGGCGGATCGCCGAAGTGCTGATGGCGCTCGCGCGCGGCGAAAGCGCCGGGCAGATTCCGTATCAGGACCGGCGCGATGAGGTGGGGGACGCCGCGCGCGCTGCGAGCATCTTCCGCAGCAATATCCAGCGCGTGCGCGAGCTGGAGACGGAACAAAAGCGCGCCCTCGAACAGGCCTCGTCGTTGCGGAAGGAGCAGACGCGGCGGCTCGCCGACGAATTCGAGCAGGCCGTGGGGGCGGTGGTGAATGCGGTCTCGCGAGCCACCAGCGAATTGCAGGATACCGCGAAGTCCCTGGCCGAGACCGCCGAACAGACGCATCAACTGGCGAACTCGGCGTCGGTGGCGGCAACCGAGGCATCGGCGAACGTCCGCTCGGTGGCCGCCGCGTCGGACCAGCTTGCGGTGTCGATCGCGGAGATCGGCCAGCAGGCGCGACATTCGCGGGAAATCGCCGGGCAGGCGGTGCGCGGCGCGGCGCTGACCGACGCACGCATCACGCAAATGTCGCAGGTGGTGGAGCGCATCGGCAACGTGGTGAAACTCATCACCGACATCGCCGAGCAAACCAACCTTCTCGCCCTCAATGCCACGATCGAGGCGGCGCGCGCGGGCGACGCGGGACGCGGCTTTGCGGTGGTGGCCACCGAAGTCAAACATCTGGCGACTCAGACCGCAAGGGCGACCGAGGAGATCGCAGCGCAGATCGCCGATATCCAGACGGTCACCAAAGACGCCGTGTCGGCCATCAAGGAGATCGGCGCGATCATCCACCGCGTATCCGAGATCGCAACTTCAATCACCGCAGCGGTCGAGGAACAGCATGCCGCCACGCAGGCGATCGCACACAACGTGCAAGAGGCGGCGCAGGGCACCGACCGCGTCAGCAACCGCATCCGAACGCTGGAAGCCGACGCCAGCACCTCCGGCGCA
>FWPU01004750.1_pt1 | contig 31011 bp, 28 predicted proteins | sample 2228361 | NCBI WGS metagenome assembly FWPU01 (sample SAMEA103939777, study PRJEB20133) | metagenome | reverse complement strand
GAACGACCCCGACCAAACCGATCCTGCGAGGACTCGATGATCACTGTGCTTGCCGACTTGCTCCGAAACACCAACTCTTCAACGGCCTGCTAGGCGGGCGTCAGCGCGGCGCGCCCGCGGGCACGCCCGCCTCGCGGATCGCCCGCGTCGCCAGCCGGGCGACGAACACCGTCGCGACGAGCGCCGCCACGGCGCCGGCGAGCTGGACGAGCGTGCGCGTCGTGTCGAGGTCGCCCTGCGCCGCGCCCGCCGCGGTCGCGGCCGCGGACCCGAGGTAGACGTAGGCGAAGGTGCCGGGGATCATCCCGACCGCCGAGGCGAGCACGTACGACGCGGCCCGCACCCCGGTCAGGCCGAAGGCGTAGTTGATGTAGGTGAACGGGAAGACCGGCGCGAGGCGCACGAGGAAGACGATCTTCGCGCCCTCCCGAGCGATCGCGCGATCGAGCGCCGCGAAGCGCGCGTTGCGCTCGGTCATCCTCTCGACGCGCGTCCGGAGCAGCGTGCGCGCGAGCAGGAAAGCGAGCGTCGCGCCGATGGTCGCGCCGACCAGCACCACGCCGACGCCGACCCAGAGGCCGTAGATCGCCCCCGCCCCGAGCGTCAGGATCGAGGCCGGCACGAAGAGGACGACGCACGCCGCGTACACCGCGGCGTAGAGGAGCCAGCCCGAGGGGCCGAGGCCCTGCACCCAGCCCTGGAAGCGGGCGAGCCAGTCGCCGACCGGCAGGAGCGCGAACGCGAGGGCCAGGATCGCGACCACCGCGAGGACCACGAGGAGCGCGCGGAGCGCCGGTCGCCTGTCGGGCGCCGGCCTCGCGTCGGGATCGCTGTCAGTCGCCCGCCTGGTCGACATCGCCTCGCCGCATGGTGCCCAAATCACCCCCCGGACGAAAGGGTACGGTCAGCCGCCCTGCGCTGCGGCGGCGGGCACGGCCCCGGTCGTCCCGCGGCCCGGGCCGGTGTACAAGCGGTCCTCGATGAACGCGAACCGCTGGACGACCTACCCCGACGCGCAGCCGCCCCGCGCGACGCTCGACCTCGCCGCGCAGGTCGAGGCGGACGGCGGACGCGTGCTCGCGCTCTACCAGGAGCCGGTCGGCGCGCACTGGCAGATCTTCTGCGTGCTGCCGCTCGCCAAGGTCGAGGCGACGCTTTACCAGCGCGACCTGAGCCCGACCCACGTGAAGCGCCTGCAGGAGGTGATCCGCAAGCTCGACCGCTTCGTCGACCCGGTGCTCGTCACGAGCCCGCGCCCCGGCGTCTACTGGACGCCGAACGGCAACCACCGGCGCTCCGTGCTCGTCAAGCTCAAATGCGAGACGATTCCCGCAATCCTCGTGCCCGACGCCGAGGTCTCGTTCCAGATCCTCGCGCTCAACACCGAGAAGGCGCACAATTTGAAGGAGAAGTCGCTCGAGGTGATCCGCATGTACCGCGTGCTCGCCGAGGAGATGCCGGACAGCGGCGAGAAGGACTTCGCCTTCCAGTTCGAGTCGCCGCACCTGATCACGCTCGGCCTCCTCTACGAGGAGAACAAGCGCTTCGCGGGCGGCGCCTTCGCGCCCATCCTGAGAAGGGTCGACGAGTTCCTGCCCGGCAGCTTCGCGAAGTCGCTGCCGCAGCGCGAGGAGCGGGCGGAACTCGTCCGGGTGGCCGACGTGGCGCTCAACGCCGCGGTCGCCAAGCTCAAGAAGCGGGGCATCAACCACCCGTACGTGAAGAACTTCCTGCTCGCGCGGACCACCCCCTTGACGCGCGCCCGCAAGACCCTGCCGTCGTTTCGGCAGACCTTCGTGAAGCTCGCGGAGAACATCGAGGCCTTCGACCTGAGCCGCGTCCGCTACGAGGACGTGCAGCGGGCAGCCGTCGCCGTGCCGGCGCCGGCAGAATAGATTCTGTGGTGTTTAGGTCGGTTGCGGGCCCGGAGGCCGTTCAGTAGGCACGCCGTCGACCCATGGAGCGCCTCCTCATCACGGGAATCACGGGCGGCCAGGGGCGACTGGTCGCGAAGCGCGTCGCCGGCGAGTACGCGATCAGCGGCGTCGACAACCAGCGCTGGGAAGGCCACGCGCGCAACGTGACATTCCACCAGGCGGACCTCCGCAGCAAGAAGGTCGAGGACGTCTTCCGTCGCGAGCGGCCGCAGGCGGTGGTCCACCTTGGGCTCGTCCGGCACCGCTTCGACCCGGAGCTCCGGCACGACGTCAACGTGGTCGGCACGAAGCGGATCCTCGAGTGCTGCGCGCGCTACGGCGTCAAGAAGCTGGTCATCCTGTCGAGCTCGTACGTCTACGGCGCGCTGCCCGAGAACCCGTTCTACATGGACGAGGACACGGCGCTGAACGTGAGCCGGCACTACCCGGAGATCCGTGACCTCGCCGAGGTCGACACGCTCGCCACGGCGTTCCTCTGGCGCTACCCGGACATCGCGACCTGCATCCTGCGCCCGGTGAGCACGCTCGGCTACTACGTGCACAGCTCGATCGGCGCCTACTTCAAGATGCGCTACGTGCCGACCGTCTTCGGCTTCAACCCGATGATGCAGTTCATCCACGAGGAGGACGTCGCGGAGGCGATCGCGCTCGCCCTCGAGAAGGGCGCGCGCGGCGTCTTCAACCTGGTCGGCCCGGGCGCGGTGCCGCTCAAGGTGGCGATCCGCGAGACCGGCGGGACACCCGTGCCGCTGCTCGAGCCCGTCGCCCGCCAGCTCGTCGCCCGGCTGTTCCGCTACGGGCTTTACCCCTTCCCGGCCGACGCGATCGACTTCGCCAAGTACCCGTGTACGATCGACGGACGGCGCTTCCGTGCAGCGACCGGCTTCACGCCGCTGTACACTCTGGAGGAGACGCTGCGCAGCGTACGACGCTGAGGCGGGAATCGAGTGGCGAAGCCCCGAAGCGAGACGAAGAAGAAGGAGCCGCGCGAGGGCGCGCCGGCCCCGCGCCGTGCGCGTTCACGGCGTCGCGCCGAGCCGGTGCGCGCCGCCGAGCGGGTCGCGACCATCGGGGCCGCGCCGCGCGTCGCGCGCTTCGATGAGCAGATCGAAGCCGAGCCGGAGCCCACGAGCCTGCTCGACAGCCTCCGCGACGCGCTCTCGAGCCTCGCCTCGGGCACCTTCGAGGGGTTCGCCCCGCGGCTGCTCCGCGAGCTCGACGAGGAGGCGCGCGCCAAAATCGCGCGCGCCCCGATGGAGCTCAACTCCTACGGCTACGACCCGTGGGGCTTCGACCGCGAGGTCGCGCGACGTGCGCTCGTCGTCGCGGCGCTCTTCTACCGCTACTACTTCCGCGTCCAGACCTACGGCATCGAGAACCTGCCGGCCGGGCGGGTGCTGGTGATCGCCAACCACGCGGGGCAGATCGCGATCGACGGCGCGATGATCGGCGTCGCGGCGGCGCTCGAAGCGGAGCCGCCGCGCATCCTCCGCGCGATGGGCGAGTACTGGCTGCCGACGCTGCCGCTGTTCAACGTGCTCATGGTGCGCTGCGGCAGCGTCGTCGGGACGCCGAAGAACTGCATCGACCTCCTCGAGCACGGCGAGGCCGTGCTCGCCTTCCCGGAAGGCGTGCGCGGCATGAACAAGAGCTTCAGCGAGCGCTACAAGCTCAAGGAGTTCGGCTACGGCTTCATGCGGCTCGCGCTGCAGACCAACACGCCGATCCTGCCGGTCGCGGTCGTCGGCTCGGAGGAGCAGGCGCCGTCGCTCGGCAACTTCAAGCCGCTCGCCAACCTGCTCGGCATGCCGGCCTTCCCGCTCGTCCTCACGCCGTTCCCGCTGCCGGTGCGCTACCACATCTACTTCGGCGAGCTGATGGAGTTCCGCGGCAACCCGAACGACGAGGACCAGGTGATCGGCGCGAAGGTCGAGCAGGTGAAGGCGCGCATCCGGTCGATGATCGAGCAGGGTCTGCGCAAGCGAAGGAGCATCTTCTTCTGATGGCGCGAAAAACGAAGCGGGTGTTCATCCTGGGCGGCGGCGCGGCGCTCGGCGCGCACCATGTCGGCGCGCTCAAGTACCTCGAGGAGCAGGGCATCAAGCCCGACGTGATCGTCGCGAGCTCGATCGGGGTGATCAACGCCTGCTGCTACGCGACGAGCGGCGTCCCCGGCCTCGAGGAGGCGTGGAGCAGCTTCCGCTCGCTGCCGCTCATCTTCTCGCCCAGCCTGCGCGACAACCCGATCTTCGGTCTGTCGTTGTTCTCCTCCGATCGCCTGCAGCGCGCGCTCGAGGAGCACATCGACTTCCCGAAGATCTTCGACTCGCAGCTCGACCTCGAGTTCATCCTGCTGAACCTGTCGCGCGGCGTCGGCGAGATGCACGGCAAGCGCGACGTCGCCGACTGGCGCGAGCTCCGGACGATCATGCGCGCCGGCTACGCGATCCCGTTCCTCTTTCCCCCGGTGCGCTTCCGCGGCGAGTGGTACGCCGACGGCGGCTTCGCCTGGAACGTGCCGCTCGACTACGCGCTGAGCCTCGGGCCGAGCGAGGTCTACATCCTGGCGCCGATCGCGAGCGAGCTGCCGTACAAGGCGAGGTTCCGCTCCTTCTGGGACTACACGACGCGCGTCGCCGACGTCCTGTGGCGGACGATCGGCAACATGGGCTACATCTACGCGCCGATCGTCGACGGCAAGGTGAACGGCGTGCCGGTCACGGTGATCGAGCCGGGCGAGCAGTGGAGCGGCTTCGGGCCGCTCGCCGTGTTCCAGGCGTACCCGGCGAAGAACCGCAACCTGATGGAGGCGGGCTACCGCGATGCGAAGCGCGCGCTCGCCGCACGCCGCCGCGCCGAGGAGCGGATTCGCGCGCGGGCGCCGCGCGCCCGCGCCGCGGCCGGTGCACCCGCGTCGGGCGAGGCTGCCCCGCAGCCGCAAGTCGCCGAGCCGCCGGCCTCCGTACCGGGTTCCGCGAAGATCGTCTCCATTGGCCGGCGAGAGCGGTAGCCGAGGACGGCTCGCGCCGCGGCTGGTGCTCGCGGCGATCGTCGCGGTCGCGCTGTGGTCGCATCTCTGGGGGGTGCGCGGCGACCTGCCGTGGGCGTACGCGAGCGACGAGGGGCAGTTCGCCGTGCTTGCGATCCGCATGGCGCACGAGGGCGACCCGAACCCGCGCTGGTTCGGCCACCCGGGATCGACCTTTCTCTACCCGCTCGCGGCGCTGTTCCGGATCGGCAACGCGCTCGCGACCGGACGCCCCGTGACCGAGCACGATCCCGAGCTCGCGGCGCGCGTCGGCGGCGACCCGGCACGCTACTTCACCGCAGGGCGCGTGCTCGCGGCGCTCTACGCGGTCGCCGCGCTGCCCCTCCTCTACCTGATCGGACGGCGGGCGTACGACGAAACGACCGCGCTCGTCGGCACCTGGCTCGCGCTGCTCTCGCCGATGACGCTCGAGCTCGCGCAGATGCTGCGCACCGACTCGGCCGGCCTCTTCTTCGGGCTCCTCGCCCTCTGGCTCACGCTCCGGATCCTCGAGCGGCCGACGCTCGGGGCGCACGTCTCGGCAGGTCTCGCGATCGGTGCCGCGATCGGAACGCGCTACCTCCTCGCGACGCTGGTCGGGGTGCTCGTCGCCGCGGACCTGGTCGTCGCGGCACGCAGCCGGCCCGACCCGGACGCCCGGCGCCGCGGGCTCGTCCACGCCCTGGTCGGGCTCGCGTGCGTGGCGCTCGGCTTCGTCGCGACCACTCCTTACTTTTTGCTCGACTTCGCGACCGTGTGGAAGAACCTCGCGCACGAGGCGCGCGTCGAGCACCTCGGGGCGGACGGCCTGGGCTTCGCCGGGAACTTCGCCTGGTACTGGTCGACGGCGCTGCCGATGAGCGTCGCGGCGCCGGTGCTGGTCCTCGCGGCGCTCGGAGTCGCGCACGCCGCGTGGCGGCGCAACGTCCAGGCGCTGCTCGTCACGGGCTTCGTCGTCGTCTTCGTCCTCGCGATCAGCACCGCGGCGCTGCACTGGGGACGCTGGCTCGTGCCGATCGTGCCGCTCGTCGCCCTGCTCGCGGCGGCCGCCCTGGTGGCGATCGTCCGCTGGGTCGCGGGCAGGCTCGACGTGCGGCCGGCGGTGACGGTCGCGCTGATCCTGCTCGCGACGGCGCTGGTTTCGGCGAAGCCCGCGTGGGCCTACTTCCGCTTCGCGCTCGCGCAGGCGAAGCCGAGCACCCGCATCGTCGCCCGCGAATGGATCATCGAGAACCTGCCGCCCGGGAGCACGATCGTCGCGGAGTTCTACACGGCGCCGCTCCACGAGACCGAGCTGCACGCGGACTACCACTTCTCGCTCGCCGCCGACGGGACGCTCGAGGACTACGTGCGGGCCGGCTACGACTACGCCATGGTGAGCGACGCGATCTACGGCCGCTACCGCAGGGAGCCGAAGCGCTACGCGCGCGAGGTCGCCTTCTACGACGCGCTCTCCCGCAAGGGGCGCCTGGTCAAGCGCTTCCTTCCCGCCCAGGCGGGCCGCGGCCCGACGATCTCGCTCTACGCGCTCCCGGACGCCGCCGAACGCTGACCGCTCATGTCTCGGAGGCACGCCGCGGCCGCCGGATGCCTGGCGCTCGCCGTAGCGCTGGTCCTTTGAGTCGCACTGCGCTGGACCTCGCCAGCGCAGGTCGAGGTCCTCCGGCCGCGGCCGGACGCGCCGAGTACGAGCACGTCGCACGCCGGCTCGTCGCCGGCGACGGGTACGTCCTCGCGGTTCGCGGCGCCGCCGGACGATCCCCGTCACCCGGCGATCGAGATCCGGCGCAAGCTCAAGCGGAGCTTCGTGTTCGCACCGCGCGGCTCGGTCGCGCGCTCGGAGCTCGTCCGGGTCCTGCCGCGAGGGGGGAGGCGCCGGGTGATGCTTCCCCGGGGATGGTCCCGCGCGACTGCACGGAGGGACGTGCTCGCAGCGTCGGACGCGATGAAGCGACCACCCGGCGCCCCGGGCGCCCGCCACGCACGCGCGGTGCCAGGCGGCGTGCACGGTCAAACGCGCGAAATGCCGAGCGGTCTCGAGGGCGAGGCGCGCTCACGCGCCAACCCGTGGCGACACGCCGTCGACCGAAGTTGGCAGCGCCCCTGCGTCGTCCGTCAGGCGGCCGAGGCGACCTCGGAGCCCGCTTGCGGGTCGCGCTCCGCGACCACCGCGATGAGGGCGTGCACCACCACCGGGTCGAACTGCGTGCCGGCGCAGCGGGCGAGCTCGGCGATCGCCGCGTCGCGCCCGAGCGCCGCGCGGTAGGGCCGGTCGCTGCGCATCGCGTGGTAGGCGTCCGCCACGGCGATGATCCGCGCGGCGAGCGGGATCGCCTCGCCGGCGAGGCCGTCGGGGTAGCCGCCGCCGTCGAAGAACTCCTGCGAGGCGCGCACCACGGGAGCGAGGTGGCGGATCGCCGGCTGGCTCGCCGCGAGCGCCGCGCCGAGGTGCGCGTGCTGGTTCATCACCATGCGCTCGTGCTCGTCGAGCGGCCCCGGCTTGCGCAGGATCTCGATCGGCGTGTGCAGCTTGCCGACGTCGTGCAGCAGCCCCGCCTGCCCGACGAGGCGCACCTCCTCCGCGTCGCAGCCGAGACGGCGCGCGATGCGTGAGGCGAGCGCGGCGACCGCGCGCGAGTGCCGCGCGGTGTACGGGTCGCGCATCTCGAGCGCCGCGAGCAGGCTGCGCAGCACGACCGTCGTCTCGCGGCGCTGCGCGGCGCTCGACGAACGCGGGCGCTCGCCGCCGAAGATCTCGATCCTGTTGCGCCCGCCGCGCTTGCCGCGGAGCATCGCCGCGTCCGCGCTGGCGAGCAGCTCCGCCGGACGCATCCCGTCCTCGGGGTAGGTCGCGGCGCCGATCGTCACGGTGAGCGACGCATCGTCGGGCAGCGCCGCATCGGTGAGCGCGAGCAGGCTCTCCTGCAAGCGCGCCGCGACCACCGCCGAGCCTGCGCGGTCGGTCTCCGGAAGCACCACCACGAACTCGTCGCCGCCGAAGCGCGCCACGACGTCGACGCTGCGGAGCTGCGAGCGCAGCGCGTCGGCGACGCGGCACAGCAGGCGGTCGCCGACCTCGTGCCCGAAGGTGTCGTTGAACCACTTGAAGCGGTCGATGTCGATGAACAGCACGCTCGCGCTCGTGCCGAGCGCCCGCGCCCGGCGCAGCTCGTCGTCGAGCCGCGACTCGAGGAAGCGGCGGTTGTAGACGCCGGTGAGCGGGTCGGTGAGCGCCTCGCTGCGCGCCCGCTCGAGGCGGATCGCCGACTCGAGCGCGAGCGCCACCTCGGCGCAGAAGAAGCCCGAGAGGCTCGCCGACGGCCGGCTCTCGGCGGGGAAGCAGAGCGAGAGCACGCCGATCCGCTCCGTGCCGACGGTGAGCGGGAAGTGCATCTCGAGCTCGCCGGCCTCGCACTCCCTCGGGTCGCTCTCGACCGTCAACCACTCGCGCCAGGCCCGCGCCGCGGCCGCCGGGACGCGGCCGGCGTCGCGCCGGACGTGCGCGTTGGCCAGGCTCGCGAGCCGGACGAGGCCGTCGCCGTCGGGGACCCAGAGCTCGGCGTAGGTCGCCCGCAGCGCCTTCTGCGCGAGCGCGACGATCGACTGCCCGAGCTCGGTTGGCCCCAGGCCCTCGCTCATCACCTGGTGCAGGCGGAAGAGCGCCGAGACGAGGCGCCGGTGGCTCGAGAGCGAGCGACGCATGCTGCGTCGCTCGGCGAGCAGGCTGCGGAGCACGTGCGAGACCGGCATGCTCTCGAGCTCGCTCGGCGTGAGCTCGCCGCCGAGCCCGGAGGTCGGCGCGAACTCCGTCTCGAGCGCCGCCTCGAGCGGATCGGCCTCGTCGTCGTCGGGCAGGTCGTCGATGTCCGGACGCTCGAGCGCGAACCGCACCTGGTTCAGCACGTCGCGCGCCTGTACCGGCTTGACGACGAAGCCGGCCGCGCCCATCGCGAGGCACTGGATGCGCGTCGCCGCGTCGGTGCGTCCGGTGACGAAGATCACCGGGATGTCGGCGAGCATCGGGTCGAGCCGCATTCGGCGCAGGATCTCGGGCCCGTTCTGCCCCGGCATCATGATGTCGAGGAGCACGAGCGCGACGTCGGGCGACAGCACCTGCCACGCGCTCTCTCCGTCGCGCGCGACGAGGCACCGATAGCCGGCGCGCTCGAGCACGCTGCGCAGCAGGAAGGTGATCACCGGGTCGTCGTCGATGATCAGCAGCGTCGCGCCCGGAGCGGCCGCGGGGCGCGAATCGGAGGACGCGGGCGCAGCGTCCACCGCACCCGCCACTTCACTCGAAAGCTCTTGCGACGATCCCACGTCCTCTTGTCGGCCGTCGGCCGCCGCTTCGATAGGCGCAGCTCGAGCGGCGAGCGCGTCGCGCAGGCGCCGTGTCGGTCGCTCAGGCGGACGACGTCAGTCGACCGGCGAGCCCGGCGCCGGTGCGCCGTTTTCGAGCTCGCGACAGGTGCGGCCGGCGCAGTGCGCGAGCGCGTCGAGCCGAGCGAGCTCGCCGCGCACGGCCGGCGCCTCGCACGACGTGCCCGACATTTCGTACGGATCGCGCTCGAGGTCGAAGTACGTGCACGGTCCATCGACCGGCAGGACCACCTTGTCGCGCGGCAAGCGGAGGCCCCGGCCGAGCGGCACGTCGTAGCCCGACCAGTGCTCGAGGAGAACGCGCCGGCGGCGCGGCGCGCTCGCGTCCCCCGCGAGCAGCGGCACGAGCGAGCGGCCGTCGAGGTTGTCGGGTGCGGACGCACCGGCCAGCTCGGCGAGCGTCGGGGCGATGTCCTGCGCCGCGACCAGCGCGTCCGAGGCGCCGACCGGCACCTCCGGCCCGCGGACGAAGAGCGGCACCCGCGTCGCCTCCTCGAAGAGCCCGCCCTTGCCTCCGGCAAAGCCGTGCTCGCCCATGAAGAAGCCGTTGTCGCTGGTGAAGAACACGTAGGTGTCGGCGAGGAGGCCGCGCGCGTCGAGCGCCTGCAGGAGGCACTCGATCCCCTCCTCGACCGCGAGCATCATCTCGAGCCGCGTGCGCGTGAGCCGTGCGAGCTCCTCCGGGTCGGCCTCGAACGACGGCGGCCAGTCGAAGCGCAGCTCGCGCAGCGCGCCGCGGTGGCGGGCGGCGGGCTCGTACGGCGAGTGCGGCGCCATCGGCGCCCAGACGGCGAGGAACGGCGTGCGGGCGGTCGCGACGAAGTCGCACGCCGCTTGTGCGAAGTAGTCGGTGTCGTACGTGCCGCGCACCGTGTGCTGCACGCCCCGCTCGTCGACGACCTGGAAGTCGGTGCGCGAGAAGTCGGTCCACGTCTGCGAGAGCCAGCGGTCCCAGCCGGGCGGCACCCAGTACCGCTTCGGATCGTAGCCGTTCAGGTACTTGCCGAAGTAGCCGGTCGTGTAGCCGGCGTCGGCGAGCCACACGGCGAAGGTGCGTTCCTCGTTGCCGCTCTGCCGGAACGCCTTCGCGCCCGAGCGCCAGCCGTTCGACAGCACGCGGTGGTTGTGCGCGTAGCGTCCGGTGAGGATGCTCGCCCGCGACGGAGCGCACACGGCAGTCGGGATCGTGAGCTCGAACGACATGCCGGCCTGCGCGAGCTGGCGCTGGAGCCCCGGCAGGTGCGGGAGCAGGCGCGTACTCAGGTCGTCGGTCAGGATGAGAATCAGGTTCGGCCGTCGCAGCGCGCCGTGCGCGGCCGTCGGGGAAACGGCCGCGGCGGCAGACGCGACCAGGCTCGCGACGACGAGCGTGAGCGTCGCACGGAGCGCGGACGCCGCGCGAGCACGGACGCACGAGCGCATCACACGTGCAGAAGGCGGTTGAACGCGTCGAGCACCGACTCGTGCATCGCTTCGGACAGCGTCGGGTGGGGGAACACCGTGGCGATGAGCTCCTGCTCGGTGGTCTCGAGGTTGCGCGCGATCGCGTAGCCCTGGATCAGCTCGGTGACCTCGGGCCCGATCAGGTGCGCGCCGAGCAGCGCGCCGGTCCGGGCGTCGAAGACCGTCTTCACCATGCCCTCGGTCTCGCCGAGGGCGATCGCCTTGCCGTTGCCGAGCCAGGGGAAGCGGCCGACGCGCACCTCGCGCCCGCCCTCGCGCGCCTGGGCCTCCGTCAAGCCAAGGCTTGCGATCTGCGGGCGGGAGTACGTGCAGGCCGGGATCGAGGTCGGGTCGAGCGGATGCGGGTCGAGCCCGGCGATCCGCTCGACGCAGATCACGCCCTCGTGCATCGCCTTGTGCGCGAGCCACGGCGGCCCGGCGAGGTCGCCGATCGCGTACACGCCGGGCTCGGCGGTCTGGAGATACTCGTTCACCGCGACCCGGCCGCGCTCGACGACCGCTGCGGTGTTCTCGAGCCCCAGCTCTTCGACGTTGCCGACCACGCCGATGGCGACGATCGCGCGCTCCGCCTCGATGGAGCGGCTCTTGCCGTCGGCGAGCTCGACGGTGGTCGTGACGCGACCGTCGCGGCGCTCGAGGGGGCCGACCTTCGCCTCGGTGAGGATCTCGATCTTCCGGCGCGAGAAGGCGCGCCGCGCGAGCGCCGAGATCTCCTCGTCCTCGGCGGGCAGGATGCGCGGCAGCATCTCGACGAGCGTCACGCGCGCGCCGAAATCGGCGTAGAAGCTCGCGAGCTCGACGCCGATCGCGCCCGCGCCCACGACCAGCAGCGACGAGGGCATGCTCTTCGGGACGATCGCCTCCTTGTAGGTCCAGACCAGCTCGCCGTCCGGCTCGAGACCGGGGACGACGCGCGGCCGCGCGCCGGTCGCGAGCACGACGTGGCGAACCGCGACCTCGCTCTCCTGGCCGTCCCTCGTCCGCACGCGAAGGCGTCCCGGGGCGTCGAGCCGCGCCGTGCCCTCGATCACCCGGATCTTGTGCTTCTTCATCAGCCCGGCGACGCCCTTCGACAGGCGCTCCGCCACCCGGCGCGAGCGCGCGACGACCTTCTCGACGTCGTACGAGACCGAGCCGATCGTGAAGCCGAAGTCCTCCGCCTGCGCGTTCAGCAGGTGCGCGATCTCGGCCGCGCGGAGCAGCGCCTTGGTCGGGATGCAGCCCCAGTTGAGGCAGATGCCGCCGAGCTTGTCGCGCTCGACGATCGCGGTCGCGAAGCCGAGCTGCGCGGCGCGGATGGCGGCTACGTAGCCGCCGGGGCCGGCGCCGACGACGACGATGTCGAACGAGGACTCGGGCATTTGCCGTCGATCCTCGACGATCCCTCGCCGCGCCGCAAGATACCCGGCGGCGCGCCGCGCGCGCGTCGCCGGCGCGCGCCGTCCTCGAGAGCCCCGACCATCACGCTCGTCTCGAGCATCTCCTCACCAACGACGACCAGCGCGAGCAGCACGAGCCAGCCGATCCCGAAGAGCCACGCCGCGGCGAAGACCGCGGTGCACAGGCCGAGGATCATGCTCCGCGCGCCGCGCGCGACGAGCAGCGCGCGCTCGGGATCGCCGCGGAAGCGGCGCGAGTCGCCCGCCGTGCGGACCCCGTGCGCAACGAGAGCCACGGCGGCAACGCCGAGCACCGAAACCGGATACGGCCGCAAGGGCCAGGTGAGGAACGCTTCCCACGCTGCCACGACGCTTCTCCCTTCGCCGAGGGGAGGAGCAAGGGCGCGGCCAGAGGGACGGGCGAGCGCCGGCGTGGCAGCGCATCGCCTTCGGGTCTCGGGCCGTTGCGTCGCCGCAACGCCCGTTGCAAGTCTGCAGCAAGGACGAGCTCCGACCGCGCCCTTCGCCGCCGGCGGCGGAGCTGCGTGTGCGGCACACCGCTCGCTCGACCACCTCGCGACGCCGCGCCGCAAGCGGCCGGCGAGCAGGAGGACCGATGCAGCTCTACGACAACATCCTGAGCCCGTACGCGTTCAAGGTGCGGGTCGCGCTCTACGAGAAGGGCGTCACGTTCGAGAAGCACGAGATCCGTACGCACGCGCAGCGTGAGGAGCTCTTGCGCCTCAACCCGCGCGGCGAGGTGCCGACGCTGCGCGACGGCGACACGGTGGTCTACGACTCGGCGGTGATCCTCGACTACCTCGACGACCGCCTGCCCGCGCCCTCGACGCTCCCGGACGACCCGGCCGCGCGGGCGCGCTGCCGGCGCATCGCGCTCGCCGCCGACACCGCGCTCGACGCCTGCGTCTTCGTGATCGCGCTCGGCAAGGTGTTCCGCCCCGAGCTCGCGCAGAGCCATCCGCAAGCGCTGCGCGAGGCGGAGGCGCTGCTCGAGCGCCACCACGCGAGCCTCGAGGAGGAGCTCGGCGACGGCGAGTACTTCGTCGGCCGCTTCTCGCGCGCCGACGTCGCGGTCGTCCCGCACGTCGCGATGGCCGCCTTCATGGGCTGCGGCGTCGACGCGGAGAAGCACCCGCGGCTTGCCGCGTGGCTCGCACGGACGACCGAGCGTCCCAGCGTGCAGCGCGCCGCGCAGGAGGCCGCCGCCGAGTTCGAGGCGTCGCAGAAGTCGACCGATCCGTTCTTCTCCTGGAACCGCCTGCACTGGCGGAACGACCGGATCGAGGCGGCGGTGCGGGTCGGGCTCGGCCGCTGGCTGCTCGACGAGCTCGCAGCCGACCGGGCTTTCCTCCCGCCCGTCCCCTGAGCGAGCCCGGCGAGCCGCGGTGCGCTGCTAGGAGCCGGCGAGGCCGTCGTACCAGCGGGCGATCGCCTCGCCGATCTCGTCGGGCGAGTCCTCCTGCACGAAGTGCAGGCCCTTCACCCGGACCTCCTGCTGGTTCGGCCAGGAGCGGCAAAACTCGCGCTGCGCGCCGACCAGGATCACGCCGGGATCCGCGTCGATGAAGAGCTTCGGCACCGGCGAGCTCGCGAGCCAGCGGCCGTACGCCTCGACGATCTCGACGACGTCCGCCGGCTCACCCTCGATCGGCAGCTCGCGCGGCCAGGTGAGCGTCGGACGGCGCCCCTCGCCGGGCTCGCGGAACGGCCGGCGGTAGACCTCCATCTCCGGGCCGAGCTTGCGCAGCACCGAAGCGGGGAGCACGCGCTCGACGAACAGGTTCTTCTCGAGGATCATCTCCTCGCCCGCCGGCGAGCGGAAGGCCTGGAAGATCTCGCGGCCTGCCTCCGGCCACTCGCTCCAGGAGAGCGGTCGAACGATCGCCTCCATGTAGGCGATGCCGCGAACCGCGTCGGGGTGGCGCCGCGCCCAGTCGAAGGCGAGCGCCGAGCCCCAGTCGTGCACGACGAAGGTCACCCGGCGGTTCACGCCGAGCACCTCCAAAAGCTCGTCGAGGTACGCGCGGTGCTCGACGAAGCGGTAGCGGTCGGGACCGCTCGGCTCGAGCTTGTCCGAGTCGCCCATGCCGATCAGGTCCGGCGCGATGCAGCGGCCGCGCCCCTCGAGGTGCGGGATCACGTTGCGCCAGAGGTAGGACGAGGTCGGGTTGCCGTGCAGGAAGACGATCGGGTCGCCGGTGCCCACCTCGACCCTCGCCATCCGCCGCCCGCGCACCTCGACCCACTGCTTCGCGTAGCGCTCCTCTGCCGGGATCATGCGGCCTCCCTTCGGAACGAGCCCGGGAGCATGCTTCGCCGGGCGCCCAGTGGAGTCAACGGCCGGTTCCCGTCCCGCCACCGGCCGTGCTAGACGAGCGCCGCAGCTCTCGCGACGAGGAGGACCCATGGTCCGCGACGACGACGTCAAGCAAAACGTGCCTTTCAGCGAGCGGAGCGGCCGGCGCCGCGCGGCCCGCGCCGCCGCGTGGAGCGTCCCGTGACCGTCGCGGTGGTCTGCGTCGCGCTCCTCGGGCTCCTCGTCTTCGGGCTCGGCTTCGGCGTGTCGATGGTGCGCATGCAGACCCAGACGGCGTACGGCAGCCCGAACGACCCGACCGACCCGCTCTACAAGGTGACGCGCGCGCACGGCAACACGACCGAGTACGCGCCGATGCTGGCGGTGCTGATGCTGATCAACGGCGCGAACGATCCGCCGGCCTGGGTGCTGTGGACCATGGGCCTCGCGGTGCTGAGCCGCTACATGCTCGTGATCGGGATCCTCGTCGCGCCGACCATGGCGCGCCCGCACCCGCTGCGCTTCGCCGGCGCGGCGGGGACCTACGCGACCGGCCTCGCGCTGAGCCTGGCCGCGCTGCTCACCCTCCTGTAGCGCACGCGCTCCTCGGCTTGCGCCTGCGGCCGCGCGGTTGCGGCCCGGCGCCCGACATGGCAGGCCGACCGACCATGCAGCGTCCCGTCTTCCTCTTCAGCATGGACACCGAGCAGTTCTACGGCCCGCCGATGACCACGGGCGCGCTCAAGGCCTGCTTCCTCGCCTACGGCCGCACGGCGAGCTCGACCGACGTGCGCCTGGTCCACTTCCGCGACCGCGCCGACGTCGCGCACTGGCTCGCGGTCGAGTGGCCCGAGCGCGTCGAGCCGGAGGTCCGTGCCGCGCTCACGGCGGGCATCGAGCCGGTCTTCGGGTTCAGCTGCTACACCTGGAACGTCGCGGAGTTCCTCACCATCGCGCGGCACGTGAAGCGCTCGGTCCCCGGCGCGCTGGTCATCGCCGGAGGCCCGCACGTCCAGCGCGCCGAGGACTTCCTGTTCGAGGACGGGATCGACCTGATCGTGCTCGGCGAGGGGGAGCGCACCTTCACCGAGCTGCTCGACGCGCCCGACCACGACGCCCGGTCGTCGGTCGCGGGCTGCGCGCTCCTCGACCGCAACGGCCGCGTCCTCTGCACGCCGGCGCGGCCGCGCACGACGGTGCTCGACGAGCTGCCCTCGGCGCTCGACGTGATCGAGCTGCGCGACGCGAACGGCAAGCCGCTCTACGAGCACGTCGCCTACGAGACCAGCCGCGGCTGCCCATACCGCTGCGCGTTCTGCGAGTGGGGGACGGGCGCGATCGGCACGAAGATGTACCAGCTCTCGCTCAAGCGTATCCGCAGCGACCTCGAGCGCCTCGTCGCGGGCGGCGTGCAGGACATCTGGCTCTGCGACTCGAACTTCGGCGCGCTGCGCGAGGACCTCGAGAAGGCGAAGCTGATCGTCGAGCTGCGCCGGCGCACCGGGCTGCCGCAGACGTTCGCCACCTCCTGGTCGAAGAACCACAACGCGCGCGTGCGGGAGATCGTGCGGCTCATGCACCGGAACGGCCTCCTGCCGCACTACAACTTCGCCCTGCAGACGCTCACGCCGCGCGCCCTCGAGCTCAGCCACCGGACCAACATGCGCGCCAACGACTACGAGCCGGTGGTGAAGGAGCTGGCGGCCGAGGGCGTGCCGATCTGCGCCGAGCTCATCTGGGGCCTGCCCGGCGACACGCTCGCCGAGTTCGAGAAGAACCTCGACCACCTCCTGACCATCTTCCCGAACGTCAACATCTTCGGCTACACGCTGCTCCCCGGCACCGAGTTCTACGAGCGCCGCGAGGAGTACCGGCTCGAGACGCTGCCCGTCGCGGGCTACGGCAAGGCGAAGGGCGAGTACGTCGTCGGCTGCCACACCTTCTCGCGCGACGAGGGCTGCGAGGGCTACTTCCTCATCACCGCGTACATCATGCTCGCGCGCGGCCAGATCATGCCGATCACCGCGCGCTTCACGGCGTTCGCGGGCGGCGTCTCGACCACTGGCCTCCTGCGCGCGGTGCTGCGCGAGCTGCTCACCGAGCTCGGCTGCGGCCCGACGACCGACGGCGCGATCGACCGGATGGCGGCGTACGAGAACCGCGCCGAGCTGTACATCGAGCTCCTCTCCCGGCGCGAGCGCGCCTACGAGATCATCCGCGACGCGACGGCGCGCTGGCTCGTCGCGGCCGGACGCGAGGACCTGGTCCCGGGCGCGCTCAAGCTCTTGACCCTCGACGAGGCGCTCTGCCCGCGCGTCGGCCCGACGCGGACGATCCGGCGGCGCTTCCCCTTCCCCGCCCACCTGGTCGTCGAGCGCCTGGAGGGCATGGATCCGGTCGACGAGACGCTGCTCGCGCGCGACGAGCCCGTCGAGCTCGAAATCCACCACCCGGCGCGGGTCGGCGAGGTGCTTCGCGACCCGGACGGCGGACTCTGGATGCGCGGCCGCATCGTCGCGACCCGCCCGCTCGAGAACACCCCGACCTCGCCGCGCTGGCCCGACGACCCGGCGAGCGACGCGTCGGTTTGACACGCCGCCGCCCCGCGGTGCACAAGCCTCGCGGCGCACCCCACCGAGGCGCGGCGGCGCGCCGACACACCGATGGAGTCGCTCTATCGCGCAATCGTCCGGTGGCCCGTCGCGGCGCTCGCCCTGGTCGTCGTCGTCACCGCGTTCCTCGGCTGGCACGCACGCTCGATCCGGCTCGACGCCTCGGTCGAGACGCTCCTCGCCGAGGGTGACGCCGAGCAGGTCTACTACCGGGAGATCCGCGAGCTCTTCGGCAGCGACGAGATCGGCGTGGTCGGGATTTTTGCCGACGACGTCTACGCACCCGATGTCCTGCGCAAAATCCAGCGCTTGACCGAGGAGATCGCGAAGGTCGACGGCGTCGCGGAGGTCGTGAGCCTGACCAACGCGGTCGACCCGGTCGCCGACGTCCTCGACCCGCCGCCGCTCGTCCCCGAGATCCCCTCGACGCCCGAGGAGTCGGCGGCGCTCCGCGCCAAGGTCGCCGAGTATCCGATCTACGTGAAGAACCTGGTGGCGGACGACGGGCGCGCGGCCGCGATCAACGTGTTCTTCGAGGACATGCCGGAGGAGGAGTTCGCGCGGCGCGGCATCGACGAGAGGGTCCAGGCGATCGTCGAGGCGGCGAACGGCCCCGAGCAGGTCGTGTACACCGGGCTGCCGCGCTTCAAGTCGCACTCCGCGGAGGCGATGCGCGCCGACCTGCACGTCTTCGTCCCGCTCAGCATCGCAATCGTCGTGGTCGTGCTGCTGGCCTGCTTTCGCTCGGTGCGCGGCGTCGTGCTGCCGCTGGTCGCGATCCTCGTCACGCTCGTCTGGACGCTCGGCATCATGGTGCTGAGCGACACGCCGCTCAGCCTCGGGACGATCGCGCTGCCACCGCTCCTCCTCGTCCTCGCGACCGCCTACTGCCTGCACGTCGTCGCCGAGTACTACGAGGAGGCGAAGCCTGGCACGACGGCGCGCGACCTCGTGCTGCACGTGCTCCGCTCGGTCGGCACACCGATCCTCATCACCGCGCTCACCACCGCGATCGGCTTCTTCTCCCTCGTCACCAACCCGATCGTCAGCATCCGGCACCTGGGCATCTTCTCCGCGATCGGCGTCGGGATCGCCTTCGTCCTGTCGCTGATCGTCGTACCCGCGGCGCTCGTCCTCCTGCCGCCGCCCTCCGCGGCGCGCGGCGACTTCTCGCCGCGGCTCAGCTCCTCGCTCGGCGCGCTCGCGCTGGGCAGCATCCGCGGACGCCGCGCCGTGATCGGCGCGACGATCGTGCTCTGCTTGCTCGGCCTCTCGCAGATCCCGCGCATCCAGGTCGACAGCAACCTGCAGTCCTTCTTCCGCGCCGAGGACCCGGTGCGGGTCGCGACCGACCTGATCAACGAGCGGCTGGTCGGCAGCATGGCGTTCTACGTCGCGATCGACGCCGACCAGCCCGGCACGATGAAGAAGCTCGACACGCTCGAGCGCATCCGGACGCTCCAGCAGCGGATCGACGCGCTCCCGGGCGTCGACAAGACGATCTCTTTCGTCGACTACCTGGAGCTGCTCGACCGCGGCAGCCAGGCGGGCGGCGGCGCCGAGGGCGACATCATCATCGGCCCGGACGGCGAGATCATCGAGGGGGGTGCAGAAGGGGGCGGCACGGGCACGACCTTCTGGGAGAACCCGGCCCAGCTCGAGCCCGTGCTGCAGCTCGTCGCGTCGAGCCCGAAATTCTTCGCGCGCGTGATCAACCCCGACTTCTCGCGCACGCACATCCTGGTGCGCACGACGCTCGCTCGCTCGAGCGAGATCCAGGGGCTCACCTCGGAGATCGAGCGCCTCGCCCGCCAGCTCTTCCCGCCCGAGCTTCGCGCCCGGCCGACCGGCAACCTGATCCTCATCACCCGCACCACGGACGACCTCGTGGAGGGACAGATCTCGAGCCTCGCCATGGCGACGATCGTGATCTTCGGCGTCATGGCGGTGATGTTCCTGTCGCTCCGGATCGGGTTCATCGCGATGATCCCGAACTACGTCCCGGTGATCGTGTTCTTCGGCCTGATGGGGCTCACCGGGGCGCCGCTCAATCTCGGGACGAGCATCATCGCGTCGGTCGTGCTGGGCATCGTGGTCGACGACACGATCCACCTGATGAGCCGGCTCTCGGCCGAGATCCGCCGCACGACCGACCAGGAGGAGGCGATGGTGCGCACCTTCTCCACGGTTGGCAAGCCGGCGCTGTTCACCGCGGTGCTGCTCTTCCTCGGCTTCGCGAGCCTCGCGATCTCGACCTTCGTGCCGCTGCAGCAGTTCGGCATCCTCTCGGCGACGACGATCGTCACCGCGATCGTCACCGAGCTCGCGCTGTTCCCGGCGCTGCTCGCGACGACCCGCATCATCACCCTCTGGGACCTGCTCGGCGTCAAGCTCGGCAAGGACCCGCACCGGACGATCCCCCTGTTCGCCGACCTCCGGCCGTCGCAGGCGCGGCTCGTCGCGCTGCTCGCGGGGCTCGAGTCGCATCCCGCGGGCGACTACGTCGTGCGCCAGGGCGAGATCGGCAACCAGATGTTCGTCATCATCGACGGCAAGGCGCAGGTGATCGTCGAGGCGGACGGGCAGCGGCGGAACGTGCGCGAGCTCGGCCGCGGCGACGTGTTCGGCGAGATGGGACTCATCCGCAGCCACGAGCGGACGGCGCACGTGGTGGCGACCGAGCCGCTCGAGGTGATGACGGTCGACGAGCGCGCGCTCACCCGCGTCCGGCGGCGCTACCCGCGCATCGCGGCGCAGATCTTCCTGAACCTCGCGAAGATCCTGAGCAACCGCCTGCAGGACGAGACGGCGCGGACGCGCACCTGAGCGCGCCGCCCGCTCACGCCCCGGCGGCGCGCAGCAGCCGGTCGAGGTAGACGAGGCTTCGGCGCAGGGCGCTCGGATAGCCCTCCGCCTCGATGCGCGGGCCGACGATCTCGATCTCGTACGGACCACGGTAGCCCGCGCCCTCGAGGTCGCGCACGATGCGCTCGAGCGGGATGTCGCCGTCGCCCGGAACGGCGCGGTCGGGCGTCGACGTCGTGCCGACGACGAAGTCGTTCACCTGCACGGTGCGCAGCAGGTCCGCGCCGCTGGCGATCGTCTCGCGCAGCGCGCGCTCGCCCCACACGTTGTTGATTTCCATGCACACCTGGATGCCGACGCGGCGCGCGACGTCGATCGTGTCGCGCAGGGTATGAAGGAAGCCAAGGTCGAAGCGCAGCCCGTTCGTGTTCTCGACCGCGACCGTCGCGCCGTCCCGCCGCGCCTCCGCGACCACCGGCGCGATCGCCTCGGCGAAGGCATCGGCGGCCTCCTCCCAGGTGAGCCGCCCCGCCGGCCCGCTGGTCACGAGCACCGTCGCCGTGCCGAGCGCGCGTGCCCGCTCGAGGGCACGGCGCAGCGCCGCGCGGCCGACCTCCCAGCGCTCGGCGTGCGCGAGATCGAGCACCGGGCCGACCATCAGGTTGTCGATCGTGCACCCCGCGTCCCGCACGAGACGCGCGGCCTCCGCCTCGGCGCCGTCCGCGATCTTGCGCGCGAGCAGCGAGACGCGCCGCACCCCGAGCTCGCGGTAGAGCGCCACCTCCTGCTCGAGCGAGTAGTGGAGCGCGGACGCCCCGCTCACGACGATCCGCGGATGCCAGCCGCCCGGCGGCACCTCGTCTGCCATGCGCAGCGCATCATGAACGACGCAGCGGCGAGATCAACCGTGCGCTCCGGTGCGAACGCGACGCGAGCGTCGCGCCGCCGCCGCCGGTGCGCCCGGCGCACCCGGTCGGATTGCTTGCTTGGTGCCGAGCGGCCACGATCGTCCCCGCCGCGGCCCGTCCGGCGCGTCGCTTGCACGCCTCCGCGCGGGCCCCGCGCCCGTGGCCGCTCGAGGAGGGTCGATCGATGTCGCTGCTGCCCATCGTCGCGGTGCTTGCACTGGCTGGTGTTGCTCAGGCCTCCGATCGTCCGGTCTCGGCCGGCCGTCTGCTGCTGCGCGACGCGACGCACCGGCGCGGTGCGGCGGTGCGCATCGAGGCCAAGCGCGAGCCGACGCTCGTTCCCGGCAGCCTGACGGGCGACCCGCGACAGGTCGGCGCCCTGCTCGAGATCGTCGGCGGCGGCCCGGGCGACGGCTCGACCGGCTACGTGCCGCTTCCGCCCGAGGGCTGGACGGCGCTCGGCCCGTTCGGCGCGCCGACCGGCTTCGAGTACCTCGACCCTGCGGAGACCCTCGGCATCCGCCGCGTCCGCCTCGAGACCGCCCCGGGCGGCGGCTCGCTGCGCGTCTCGGGCAACTCCGCCGAGCTCCCGTATCGCATCACCCAGGCGCAGACGGCGATCGACTTCCGCCTGACGATCGGCGCGGACGTCTTCTGCGCGCGCGCCACGAGCTTCGCCGCGAACGGCCCGTCCCGCGTGGTCGCGCGCAAGACCGCCCGGCCCGCCGTCTGCCCGCCCCGCGTCGCGCGCTGCGGCAACGGGATCCGCGACGTGGGCGAGGACTGCGACGACGGCAACGCGGACGCGAGCGACGGCTGCGCGCCGGACTGCCGTCTGGTCGACGCGGCGGCCGCGTGCGCGGGATCGCCCGTCGCCTCCGGCGACGCGCTCGCGGTCGAGCTCGTCACCGACCAGCTCGACTCGCCGGTCTTCGTCGGCTCGCCGCCGCTCGACCCGCGCCGGCTGTTCGTCGTCGAACAGGAGGGGCGGATCCGGGTCATCGAGGACGGCGTGCTCCTGAGCGAGCCGTTCCTCGCGATCGACGACCTCGTCTCGTGCTGCGGCGAGCGCGGGCTCTTCAGCATCGCGTTCGACCCGGACTACGCCGTCAATCGCAGGTTCTTCGTCTCCTACACCGACAACCAAGGCCGGGTCGTGCTTGCCCGCTTCAAGACCAGCGAGGACCCGAACCGCGCGAGGCGCGAGAGCCGGCGCATCGTGCTGCGCATCCCGCAGCCCTTTCCGAACCACAACGGCGGCCAGCTCGCGTTCGGCCCGGACGGCTACCTCTACATGGGGACCGGCGACGGCGGCAGCGGCGGCGATCCGCAAGAGAACGCGCAGAACCCGACCAGCCTGCTCGGCAAGCTCTTGCGGATCGACGTCAGCGTCCGCAACCGGCCGTTCCGCAGGGTGCCGCCGGACAACCCGAACCCCGGCGCGGGCCCGAAGCTCGGGCTGATCTGGGCGTCCGGGCTGCGCAACCCGTGGCGCTTCAGCTTCGACCGCTCGACCGGCGACCTCTACGTCGCCGACGTGGGCCAGAACGCGCGCGAGGAGGTGAACGCGACGTCGCTCGCGGCGAGCCGCGGCGCGAACTACGGCTGGGACATCTTCGAGGGCTCGGCGTGCTTCGAGCCCGAGCCGCCCGCGACCTCGTGCCCGCCGGGCGACGGCTTCGTCTTCCCCGTGCTCGAGTACCCGCACCCCGAGGGCTGCTCGGTCTCCGGCGGCTACGTCTACCGCGGCTGCACCTTGCCCGACCTCTCCGGCACGTACTTCTACTCGGACTTCTGCACGCCGTTCGTGCGCACGTTCCGCGGCTTCGCGGGCGGCGTCGCGCAGGAGCAGCGCGACCGCACCGCCGAGCTCGCACCCGGCGGCGGGCGCTCGCTCGACGAGATCGTCTCCTTCGGCGAGGACGCGCGCGGCGAGCTCTACATCGTCGACCGCGACGGCGAGCTCTATCGCATCGTGCCGGGTGGCTGAGGGCCCGGCCGCTCGCGCGTCCGCGCGCCGGCTGCGGGGCGGGGCAGCGGCGCGAGGCGCGGCGGGCGCTTGCCGCGGTAGACCGCACCGGCGACCGGCGTATAGGGAAGCTCGACGCCGTCGCGCGCCGCGCGCAGCAGGAGACCGCCGCGGCTCATGTCGCCGCGGCCGACGAAGTCGGGCGGGAACAAGAGGCGCTCGCCGAAGCAGTCGAGCAGCAGGTCGCGGTACTTGCCGGTCGCGATGCTGCCGAGCAGCACGGCGACGCCGTCGTCGGCGAGCCGCGCGGCGAGCGCGGACGCATCCCGGCGGAGCGGCTCGGCGTAGCGCGGGTCGGCGGGGTCGATGTCGACGCTGCCGAACGCCTCGAGCCCTTCGGGCGTGAGGCGCAGCTCCGGCTCGACGAGCCCCGCGTTGGTCGTGATGATCCGCACCACGTCGCCGAGATCGGGGCGCGCAAAGCGCGCGGCGTAGGTGATCTTGCCGCGGAAGTAGAGCCCGCTCGTGAACGAGAAGACCTCCGCGACCGGCAGTCCCTCGCGGTGAAACTGGCGCGCCAGCGGGAAGCGCGCGCGTGGATCGAGCAAATACCCGGCCCGGACGCCGTTCACCTGGGCGGGCGAGAGCAAGAAGACGCGCCGCAGGCGCGGCGGCGCGCCGTCACGCGACGCGCTTCTGCTCGGTCGACGGCTCATCGGATCCTCACCGCGTGGCCGGTGGTTGGCTAGAGGACCGCGGCTGCCCGCGCAACGGTCCGCCGGCACGCGGCTTGCGGCTGCGCTGCCGGGACGCGGCTTCGGCCGCAGCGGCGAAGACGAGCGGAGGGCCAAGCGAAAAACTTCGCTGCGACGGACTTGAGCGAGCTTCGGATACCGGATACGCCAGGGAGCCACGGAACCATCCTCCGCCGACGGATTCACGACTCGAGAGGGGGAGTCATGAGGTCGATTTTGGGAGGGAGCTCGTTCGCGGCCGCGCTCGTCGCACTGCTCGTCATCGCACCGACGAACGCACGCGGCGACGGCGCGGAGACCGGCGGCTACCTGGGCGCCGCGTTTCCCGTCGGCCACTACAGCGACACCGTGGACATCGGCGGCGTCCTGGGTGCCTGGGGCGGCTATCGCTGGAACGTGAGCGAGAACGGCGCGATCTCGCTGATCGGCGTACCGCAGTTCACCCTCATGCCGCCCGAGGACTGTCCCACGAGCGGGTTGCTCGTGCGCTGCAGCGACAAGGACGACGTGGCGAGCACGTTCTCGATCACCGCAGGACCGAAGTTCGCGGTGTTCGACGAGAACACGGAGCTGTCGGTCGCGCTGCTCGGCGGCTACTTCCGCGACATCGCCGGCCCGATCGAGGAGGACGGCGGCGGCCTCGCGGTGCATGCCGCGCTCGGATGGAACATCGGCGCGGGCATGAACCTCGCGATCTTCGCGCGCTTCGAGGAGATGTTCCTCCGCCCGGCCGCGGACTCCGATCGTGACGACCGGCAGCTCGTGAGCGCGGGCCTGCAGCTCGGCTGGACGTTCGCGCCGGAGCCGGTCGAGCCTCCTCCTCCGCCGCCGCCACCGCCGCCGCCAGCGCCGGCCGCCAAGCGGCGCATCATCCTGCGCGGCGTGAACTTCGACTTCGACAAGTCGAACATCCGTCCGGACGCGCGCCCGGTGCTCGACGAGGCGGTCCGCACGCTCAAGGAGGAGCCGAACATCCGGGTCCGGATCGAGGGCCACACGGACAGCATCGGCAGCGAGGCGTACAACCAGCGGCTGTCGCAGCGCCGCGCCGACGCGGTGAAGGCCTACCTCGTCGCCGAGGGCATCGCGGCGAGCCGGCTCGAGACGGTGGGCTTCGGCGAGAGCCAGCCGGTGGCGAGCAACGACACCGCCGACGGACGGGCGCAGAACCGCCGCGCGGAGCTCGAGGTCATCTCGCTCGAGGTCATGGGCGACTGATCGTCGCGGCCGGGGACGATGCCCGGGCGCTGCACGCCGGGCTCGGCGCGATCTGGTCGCGCGCGCCGGGCACCGGCACGCCGCCCGCGCTCGTACCCGCACCCGCACCCGAGCGCGTGGAGCGCCACCTGTGCGCGATCGGCCGCGCGGCTCTCGGCACCCGCTGAGAGGCCGCGCGCGCCGATCGCCATCCCGTCCGGTCTGTGGCATCAATCGGACCGGGTGGAGCAGCAGCGCGCCAGGAGGTTCATGCACTTCTCGATGATCCGCGACTTCTCGTTCGCGGATCTCATCACCCTCTCGAACGGCTTCGCCGGCACCGGATCGATCCTCGCGACGCTGCAGTACATGGACACGCGCGACCAGCGCATCCTCTGGCTCGCGTTCGCGCTGCCGCCGGTCGCCATGATCCTCGACTACCTCGACGGCCGCGTCGCGCGCTGGCGCCACCGCTCCTCGCCGCTCGGCCGCGAGCTCGACTCGCTCGCGGACCTCATCTCGTTCGGCGTCGCGCCCGCGGTGCTCGGCTTCGCGGTCGGCCTGCGGGGCGCGTGGGATGCGATCGTGCTGGTGTACTTCGTGAGCTGCGGGCTCTCGCGGCTCGCGCGCTACAACGTGACGGCCGAGGCGCTCTCCGACGAGAGCGGCAAGGTCAAGTACTACGAGGGGACGCCGATCCCGACGAGCGTCGTCCTGGTCGCGCTGCTCGCCTTCCTCACCTGGATGGGCTGGATCGACGAGAATCTGCCGTTCGGCGCCTACCGCCTGCTTGGCGGCACGCTCCATCCCCTGGTGCTGCTCTACGCGCTGAGCGGCAGCGCGATGATCTCGAAGACGCTGCGCATCCCGAAGCCCTGAACGCGCAGCTTTGCGGCGCCTCTCTCAGGCGAGCCCGTAGAAGCGCTTCGCGTTCTCGCCGGCGATCTTGACGCGCGCCTCGTCGTCGAGGTCGGTGCGCGTCCGCAGGTGCTTCGTGCTCTCCGGCCAGTCGCCGTCCCAGTGCGGGTAGTCGCTCGCGAACATGATGAAGTCCGCGCCCAGCACGTCGACCACCGCGGGCAGGATCGGCTCCTCGGGCTCGCAGCTCACCCAGATGTTCCCCGCCCGGATGTACTCGTACGGATCGCGCTTCCAGCCGTTCGGGATCCAGTCGCCGCGCTTCTCGAAGTGCTCGTGCAGCCGATCGACGAAGTACGGCACCCAGCCGACGCCGGCCTCGAGGAACGCGACGCGCAGCTTCGGGTGACGGTCGAAGACCCCGCCGCTCACCAGCGCCGTCATCGCGGTCATCTGGTCGAAGGGGAAGCTGATGCAGTGCACCTGGATGTAGTTGGTGAAGCGATCGACGCCGATCTTGGGCAGGTGGATGCCGGGCGCGCCGTGCACGCCGAGCGGCATGTCGAGGTCGGTCGCGGCGGCGTAGAAGCGGTCGAGGTCCGGGTGGTCGAGGTTCCGCGCCTTGAGCGCGGGCGGGATCATCGTCGCGACGAGGCCGAGCTCCTTCGCCTCGCGCATCACGTCGATCGCGACCTCGCCGTGCTCGATCGGGGTCACCGCGACGCCGCGCAGCCGGCCGTTCGTCGGACGGACGTAGTCGGCGATCCACTGGTTGTACAGGCGGGCGAAGCCGACCGCGAAGTCGCGGTTCTCGATGCTCGGCGCGCAGAGCCCGAAGCTCGGGTAGAGCACCATCACGTCGATGTGGTCGCGCTCCGCGTCGCGCACCACGCTCTGCGCGGTCGAGTAGTCGATCCCCTCCGCCCGGCTGAGGCCGTGCTCGGCCGGACAGCCGGCGCCGGGTCCCGTGTCGTCGGGGTAGCGGCGGCCCTCGATCAGCAGGCTCGGCCGGCCGTCGCTGCGGAGCTCGATGAACTGCGGCCAGCGCTCCATCGCCTGGAGGGCGAGCGACGCGCCCTCGGCGGCGTGTCCGTCGGCATCGACGATCTGCATGCCGACGCTGCTACCACGGGCGCAAACGGCGGCGAAAGCCGTCCGCTCGCTCCTCGACCCGACGCGGGCCTACTGCGGGACGTTAGGACAGCGGCTTCAGGAACTCGATCTGCGGTGCGCCGGCGAGGAGCGGGCCGAGCTTCCCGAAGGCCTCGAGGAAGTACGGCGTCTTGCCGTGATGGTCGAGCGCCGCCTGGTCGGCGTAGCGCTCGACGACGACGTACGTGGTCGGCGTCACCGTGGACTGGCAGAGCTCGTAGCGCTGGCAGCCGGGCTCGTTCGCCCGCACCTTCTCGGCGAGCTCGCCGAACACCTTGCGGAACTCCTCGTCCTTGCCCTCTTCGATCGACAGCGTCGCCAGCACGGTGATCATCGGACCTCCCTTCGCAAGCAGCTCGCCCGGAGCTAGCGGATGGACGGCCCGCCGGGCAAGGGCGGTCACACGATTCCTCGACTTGCCCCCGCGCGAGCGCTGTACGAGAACCCGCGAATGCCGACCGGCGCCGACCGCCTCGCCGCCTTCCTCCACCCGGTGACCGCGCTCGCGGCGCTCGCGCTTCTCGCCTGGGCCGCGTCGCTCGGCCTGCGCAGCCGGGAGCGCGGCGGCGCGGCGCTCCGCGCGCGGCACGCGCGGCTTGCGCCCTCGGCGCTCGGCGCGATGCTGTTCAGCTTCGCCTTCGGTGCCGCGTCGACCTGGCTCTGGCGACGCGACCTCGAGCTCGCGAGCGGCTTTCACTTCTGGCTCGGCGTCGGGATCTCGCTGCTCCTCGTCGCTACCGCCCTCCTCTCGCGCCGCGTGCCGCACGACGCGACGGCGCGCCGGCTCCACCCGGCGCTCGGCATGCTCGCGCTCCTCCTCGCGGCGCTGCAGGTCTTCTTCGGCCTAGGCCTCGTTCCCCTCTGAGAGCAGGCGGCGGATCGCCTCGTTGGCGAGCGCGTCGCAGCGCTCGTTCTGCGGGTGCCCCTGGTGGCCGGGGATCCAGTGCCAGGTGACGACGTGCCGCGAGGCAGCCTCGTCGAGGGCGCGCCACAGCTCCTCGTTCTTCACCGGCTTCTTGTCCGCCGTGCGCCAGCCGCGTCGCTTCCAGCCGGGAAGCCACGAGGTCATGCCGTCGATCACGTAGCGCGAGTCGCTCCACACCTCGACCTCGCACGGCTCGCGCAGCGCGCGCAGCCCCTCGATCACCGCGCGCAGCTCCATGCGGTTGTTGGTCGTCGACCGCTCGGCGCCGACCAGCTCGCGCGTCTTGCCCTCGTACTCGAGGATCGCCGCCCAGCCGCCGGGGCCGGGGTTGCCGTGGCACGAGCCGTCCGCGTACAGGGCGACGCGCTTCACGTCGCGAGGCGGGATGCGTGCACGCGGCTCAGAGGCGCAGCGCGTCGCGCAGCTCGGCGGGTGCGAAGCGGACGCTCACGTAGAAGGGTCCGAACTGGCCGTAGAGCGCGCTGCCCTCGTCGTAGCGCATCTCGTAGACGATGTCGCGGATCGACTTGAGGTCGCGCGTGAACAGCGTGACGCCCCACTCCCAGTCGTCGAGGCCGGTCGAGCTCGTGATGAGCTGCAGCACGCGGCCCGCGAAGCGCCGTCCCGCCTCCGCATGCGAGCCCATGAGGCGCTTGCGCTCGTTGAACGGCAGCGCATACCAGTTGCGCCCCTCGCCGCGAGCCTTGCTCATCGGGTAGAAGCACAGCACCGGGTAGTCGGCGCCGGGGAGCTGCGGGTGGAGCCGCGCCTCGGCGTAGGCCGCCATCCGGGAGGAGAACGCCGCGAGCTGCTTCTGGAACTCGGGCGAGTCGGGCGCGAGCCCGTCCTCGTCGATCAGCTTCTTCGCCTGGTCGCCGGTGGTCGAGATGTACTCGCTCTTCTCGGAGATCGACAGGAAGGAGTAGACGGTCTCGAGCCGCGCCCCGAGCGCCGTGGCGGCGAGCTCCTGGGTCAAGCGCTGGATGCGCTTCAGGTCGGGGTGGACCGCCATGATCGCCAGGTCCGCCTTGCCGATCACCCCGCTCGGCACGAGCTGGAGGCCCTCCTCGGCCTGCATCGCCGCGAGGAGCGCCGCGAACTCTTCGCTCGCCCGGGCGCGCTCCGCCTCGGGCAGCGCCAGCCAGCCGGCGCGGTCGATCCGGTGAAAAAGGTGCAGAACGGGCCAGCCCGCGTCCTGGTCCTGCCGCCCGGCCGCTGACGGCGACGGGCGCCCTCGAGTCTCGTTTGCCGACATCGTCACTCTCCACAGCCGATGTAAGCGGCGGGGTGGCCGCGGCGCAAGGGCGCTCGCCCGCGCTCCCCGAGGGCATCGGCGCGGACGCCCCTACCTTGCCCCGAGCACCGATTCATGGTCCAAAATGAATGCGTCCGGAGTCTTTCCGGGGCGCGCGAAGGGGCCTCGCCGCCGCATCGCGCGGCGCGCTTCGTCGGCCCTGGAGCGCAGTGTTAGGTATGCCGCGGACGAGCCGTCCACCGGGCCCGCCACGTGGGCACGTTGATGAGCTCGTGTTCGTTTAGCAAGCATCAGAAATAGTTCGCCGAACGCGGTTGCCGGCTCGCCTGAGCCGGGCGGCAGCGGGGGACCGCGTGGGAGGAGATGATGGCTACGAGGGGCACAGGCGCAAAGAAGACGACCGCTTCGAAGACCAAGAAGAAGAAGACTGCTGCGGCGGGGCCGAAGGGCGCGCCGACGCTCGCGGACCTGCGGCGGATCGCACGCTCGATCGTGACCGCGACCTCCGTCGGCGACGAGAAGCGCATGCTGTCGCTGTACGCCGACAGCGTCGAGTCCGAGGAAGCCGGCCAGATGCCCACCTATGGCATCGAGGCCATCAAGCAGAAGAACGAGCAGTGGAAGAAGATGGTCTCGGACGCGCGCTGGCACGCCCGCAACCTGTGGGCGGACGGCCAGACGGTGATCATCGAGTGGGAGGCGCAGCTCACGCTGCGTCCTGGCGGACGCAAGGTGCTGTTTCGCGAGGTCGCGATCCACGAGATCCGCAACGGCAAGATCGTCCGCGAACGCTACTACTACGACCCGAGCCAGCTCGGTTGAGCCCGGGACGCTCGCCGTCCGCACGCCGCACGCGGCTCCGGCCGGCGAGCGTCGCACGAAGGCCCGCCCCGTGGCGGCGGCGCGCTGCCTCCTGACGAGCTTCGCTCGCGGGGTTTCGCCCGCCGGGCAGCAGCGCCGCGACGCGGCGCTGCTCGAAGCGGCGGGCTACGGCGAGACGCACCTCCACGTCGCGACGCTCGCGGGCGAGGTGCTGGGGCTCGGCGCCTTCCACCGTCCGCTCGCCGGAACGGAGACCCTCCGCGTCTGGCGGCGTCGAACCGGTGGGCGCGCCGTCGCCGCGGGTGACCGTTTCGCAGTGGTCACGCTCGGGCTGCCGCACCGCTCCTCGCTGGTCGCCGACGACCGCCTCGCGCTCGCGCCCGAGCAGGTGATGAACCGCTGCGTGCGCGGCATCCTCGCCTGGCTCAGACGCTGCGGCGTCGACGCGGTCTACCCGGGGCTCGACATGGTGACCTTCGGCCGCCGCGCGCTCGCCCACCTGAGCTTCACCGAGCACGAGGACGGCCCGACACTCTTCCAGGGGGTCCTCGCCCTCACCGACACGTTCGCAACCACGGCGCGGCTCCTCGACCGCCTCGACCCCGAGGGCCGCGTGCCGCTCCATCTCCTGCCCGAGTCGGCCTGCACCTGCCTCGCACGCGCGACGCAAGCGACGGCCGGGGATACCGGGCCGGACGTCGAGGGCATGGCCGCCGCGCTCGGGGCCGCCTACGCCGCGACGTTCGACGCCGAGGTCGCGGAGCTCGACCCCGCGGTGAGCGAGCAGATGGTCGCCGAGCCGACGGCGCCGGCGCAGGGCGACGCCGAAGAGCCGGAGCCCGACGTCGCCCCGACGGCGGTCGAGCACGGCCTCCTCGGACCGGTCGGTGCGGCCGCCCGGGTCGTGGACGGGCGGATCGCGGCCTTCTCGCTCACGGGCGACTTCATCGCACCCGCCTGGGCGATCCGCATGCTGTGCGAGCGCCTGGGCGGCGTGCCGGCGACCGCGGAGGCGGTCACGGCGGTCGCGGATTCCGTGCTCGACGGGCGGCGCGGCTACCTGCTCGGGCTCGCACCCGAGAAGCTGCGCGCGCTGCTCGCGCGGGCGGTCGCCCCATGAGCGCCGGGCCGGCGCTCGACGCGGAGCGCTTGCACGCCGCGCTCACCGGCGAGAGCGCAGCGCGGGAGGAGGCGCTCGCCGAGCTCGCGCGCCATGCGCCGCAAGCGAGCGCGCGCGTCGTCGACGTT
>FWPU01004749.1_pt1 | contig 31031 bp, 23 predicted proteins | sample 2228361 | NCBI WGS metagenome assembly FWPU01 (sample SAMEA103939777, study PRJEB20133) | metagenome | reverse complement strand
CTGCCTGACTTCTGGCAGGGGTGCTTCAGCGATTTGCCCGAGGGGAATCTGGTGCTCAACTTTGAGGAGCACCTGCTGAGGGGTTACGTGTTCGATTGTGATGGCGTGCCTGTGCCAGGTGCTACCGTCGAGTTTCTGGACTTCCAGACCCTGCCGGATGATCCCCATCCCAACCCTACCGTGACGGATGCGCGCGGCGCCTACACCATCACCGTCTCGTACCCGTCGCCGCTGCCTGATGTGCCATCACCCTATCAGTTGCCTGACTCGCCCTACAAGATCGTAGCGACGTACCCAACTGGCGCATCTGTTGGGCAGACGCTTCCGGAGTTGGCTGGTCTGATCACCCAGCTGAACTTCACCGGCGCCTTCTGCCGGCCCCGGCATTTGACGTTCATGCCGGTAGCCATGAGGCTGAGGCCTCCGCCAACGCCCACACCAACCCCAACTCCCACGCCGGTTCCGGTCAACTGTGACCCACCGCCGGAGCCCAACAATGCCCCGTACCAGGCATGTGGCCCGCTGTCGCCCGGCACTTATCACGGCTCGGTCAGCAGCGGCGACCCGGACGTGTGGTTCTTCGTGGACCTCACGCAGTCAACCCTACTCACCCTCGACTTAACCGAGGTGCCCGCAGAGGCCGATTTCGACCTGTACCTGTACAGGGAGGGAGACTACGTGGGCAAGGGTGTGGCCTGGTCGGAGAATGGGCCGGGGCAGGCGGAGCACATCGAATACACGGTGCCCGAGTCCGGCCGCTACTACATCCGGGCCTACCAGTGGGTGGGGCTTGACGTGCGGCAGGCCTTTGCTCTGACGGTTGGCTGGACCGGGCGGCGATGAGCTTGACCGCTACCCGTATCCTGCAGCCTGGGATAGCGTTTTAAACTTAGAGGACATCCGCCCCACCACGGCGTGCAACCTGGAGGTCTGGATGAAGAGGACATCGTTGGCATGGGTGGCGATGTCGCTCCTGGCTTTGATTGTGGGCACCTGGATTGGAAGCCAAACGTCTCTGCCAGGGGCTACCGCAGCCCCCAACCTGCCCACGGACATTTGCCCCGCTTCACGCTTCGTAAGCGGCTTTGTCAGGGACTATCAGGGCAACTTGGTCACCAGCGGCGGTACGGTTGAGATCCTCGGTTGGCCTATCACGGGCACTATCGCCACCACCGGCGCCTACACCATTGACATCGAAGGGTTGCCCATCACCGACTACATGGTCCTCGCCACCTGGTCCACCGGCAGGGCGATGAGGCTCGTCCCGGCCAGCTTCTGGGCAGACTGCGCCACCAAGAGCCTTGACCTCAACCTCCAGGAGTGCCTCCTGGTTGGCCAGGTCCGCGATTGCGTGGGTAATCCGGTGCAAGGCGCCAGGGTTGAATACCTGGGCTTGCAAACTTTTGCAGGCGATCCGCACCCGAATCCGGCTTACACCGATGCCAGCGGCACTTACACCATCACCATATCCTCAACATCTCCCCCTCTGCCCCCACCCCCTTTCCCGCACACCCTTGTGGCTTCTTACCTAGATGGTTTGTCGGTTAGGCAGACGTTCTCGCCAGAGTGTCCAAGAAAACAGGTCAACTTTGCCGGCGAATACTGCCTGCCCAACTATCCCTGCCCCTCGGGTCGCGTCCTGACCGGCGGCGTCTATGACTACCTTGGCCAGCCTGTAGACGGCGCCACGGTGGAAATCATCGGCTGGCCCCAGACGGACACCACGGACAGCAGTGGAAGGTACACGATAGACATCTCCGGCCTGCCCGTCAGCACCTACACCGTGGTTGCCACCCTGCCCACCGGCGAGGTGATCAGAAAGACCCAGGGCATCGACTTCTGGTACGGGTGCAGCCAATACAACCTTCAGCTCGACTTTCGCCAAAGCCTGCTGGTGGGCTATGCCTACGACTGCGACGGCAATCCCGTGGAAGGTGCTAAGATCGAGATTCGGGACTGGCAAACGCCACCCGGCGACCCCTACCCTAACCCGGCCTGGACGGACGCCACGGGCGCCTACACCATCACCATATCTGCGCTGCCGCCCGATGTGTACACAGTTGTCGCCAGAGCTCCAAACGGGCTGACGGTGGCGCAGCAGACGTTTCTGGACGGCATGCAAGGGGGCCTCACACAGCTCAACTTTTCCGGCGCCGTCTGCCTGCCCACGGATTTGTGCCCCTCGCAGCGCATCCTTACCGGCGTGGTCCGCAACTATTTGGGCCAGCCTGTCGAAGGCGCAACCGTGCACATCCGTGGCTGGCAGACGCCACCGGGCGCTCCGTATCCCAACCCAGCCACCACCGATGCCACCGGCACCTACACCATCACCATCACCGGCCTACCCATCAGCACCTACTCGGTTGTCGCCTCCTGGCCCCATGGGTTGGCCATGGAAACCAAGTTGCCCGATTTCTGGCAGGGGTGCCTGAGCGCCTTGCCAGCCGGCAACCTGGTGCTCAACCTTGAAGAGCGTCTCTTGACAGGCTACGTCTTCGACTGCGACGGCGTCCCCATCGAAGGCGCGACCGTGGAGTTTCGCGACTTCGTCACCCTGCCCGAGGACCCCCACCCCAACCCGGCTACCACTGACGCCAACGGCATCTACACCATCACCGTCTCCTATCCGCTCCCCCTGCCGCCTGATGTGCCCACGCCGTACCAACTGCCCAACGCGCCCTACCACATCGTAGCCAGGCACAAGAGCGGGGCATCCGTAGAGCAGTTGCTGGCTGGGCTCCAGGGTCTGGTCACCCAACTGAACTTCACCGGCGAGTTCTGCCTGCCCACCGCTCCGCCCCCGACGCCAACGCCTCCTGTCCAGCAGTGTGGCCCGTTCACCCTCAGCGGCGAGGTGTGGGACTGCCGGGGCAACCCAGTACACGGCGCCTTGGTCGAGATTGAAGGCACCGATCGCAGTGCTACCACGGACGCATCCGGTCGTTACGTGATAGACCTTTTGGGCCTGCCGCTACAGACGTACAGCGTGCGCGTCAGCGCCGCCGGATACACCGATCGCGTGGTGACGCCTTCGTTTGAGGATTTCTGGGCGTGGTGTAAGTCAACCAATCTGGTGCTGAACTTCACCGGGGAATCCTGCCTTGCCGGCCCGCCACCGGCCGTCTATCTCCCGGTGGTCAATATGGTGGCCGAGCAAGCCGGCTTCAGGGCCCGTGTGGAGGGCCTCCAGAGCGGCCAAGGCCCACAGGGAGCCGTCAGGCAGGGCGAGTACGAGACCTGGATTCAGGTTCAGAACCTGGGGAATGCGCCCACGGTGGCGACTCTACAGCTTTGGCAAAGCTACTCAGGACTGTGCCCGCCGGGAGCCCCGGGGGTGTTCCAGAGGCTGGACTCGGGGGAGATACCGCCTGGTTCAAGCTGGACCTGGCCGGCCAGCTTGGTGCATGAGGATGCACGCTCAGGTGTGGTCACGGCTTCGCAGCCCATCGCCGTCCAGGTCCTGCGGCGTGGGCCGGGCATCCCGGATGATACCCTGGAAGTGGCCGCGGCCTATGCCGGATTGCCCGACACGCTGCTTGGAAAGCGGGACGAGGCCTTCGGCGGATACGCTTACTACGCTCCCAGCGTGTACGGGTTCCATCGTGGGTTGACGTCCTGGCTGTACATCCAGAACGCAGGCTCAAAGTGCACCTCTGTGGACATCTACTTCCGCTCGGAGGAGAGTTGCAACCGCACCATACTCGGCAGGATCCCAATACTGGCACCAGGGGAGACATACCCCTTTGACGTAGCATCAGTTGTGGGTGGCCGCTGGCAGGGGTCAGCCTGGATCGGCGCCGGCCAGCCGCTGGCCATCGCTGTGGATCACGTGGGCGACAACGTGCTGATGAGCTATATCGCCATGCCGGCAGACACGCTCTACACCGGCCCCGACGCCAACATCCCCTTCTCTTTCGGCTCCCAGGTGAACTACGGTCCGCTGGTCTACCGTGAGTATCAGGGCTGGGACACCACCATCCACGTCCAGAACCTGAGCTCTACCAATGCAGCCAAGGCCAAGGTGTACTTCCTGGACGCCAGCGGAGGGGTGATCAAAACGCTTGTGGACTGGATCTGCCCACGTGGCAGTCAGGACTTCTTCCTGCCGGTGCTCAACGGCCTGCCCGGCAACTACGTGGGGGCGGTGCGGGTCGAGTCTCTGGACTGGTGGAGCCCGGGCGATCCGCCTGTGCCCTTCCCGGCCATCGTCGCGGTGGCGGAGCTCTCCAAGTACGAGAGCCCGGCGCGCGCCATGCGGCTGGAGGCCATCGCCTACAACCTGTTCACCGAAGACAGGGCCTTTGAATGGCAAACGGGCGAGTATGGGGTGAAGCTGGTGGGCATCCCCTCCCTGTCCAAGAAGGCCGAGCGGTTGACTTCTGAGATAGCCATTCAGAACGTGACACCGCTACCAGGATTCACCGATCTGGCTCTGTTCGTGTACGACCCGAACCGGCTGCTGGACTTCCAGTGTGAGAAGCTGCACGAGAAGCAGGTGGAGTACATTGACCTCTACGCCTGGCCACTGGTGATGGAGAATTTCCAGGGCTCAATGGTCATCTCGGCGACCTATTGGACGCATCAGGTGCCGAACCAGTCTGGGCACACCACGGCCGGCATTGCGGCGGTGTCCGTTTTGCGCTCGGGGACCAGGCTGGGGCAGGACTTCCCGGGTGACGAGAGCGCCGGGGTCGAGGCTTTCCCCATACCCCTGGGCTTCAAGTTCGCCGGCCCGCCTGGCTCACCCCCCACCTGCCCTGGACAATAGATAGATATAGATAGAACCCCGGTTTCTCCAAGAAACCGGGGTTCTACGTCGGGGTTCTACGTCGCTCACACCGCAAACCGGATGTGGATGATGTCGCCGTCTTGAACGGCGTAGTCTTTGCCCTCCACCCGGATGAGGCCCTTTTCGCGAGCGGCATGGAAGTCGCCCGCGCGCATCAGGTCCTGGTACGAGATGACCTCCGCCCGGATGAACCCCCGCTCCATGTCGCTGTGGATCTTGCCGGCTGCCCTGCGCACGGGCGTGCCGGCCGGCACTGTCCACGCCCGTGCCACCTTGCCCCCCACAGTGGTGAAGAAGGTCACCAGCCCCAACAGCTCGTACGCCGCCCACACCAGTTGCTCCAGCCCTGATCCCCGCAGCCCCAGCTCCTCCCGGTAGACCTGGGCTTCGTCTGCCGGCCACTCCAGCAGCTCCGCCTCAAGCTGGGCGCACATCACCACCGTTTTGGCGCCATCCTGCGCCGCGACTTCGCGCACGGCGTCGGCCAGAGGGCCGCCGTCCGGCAGGTCCTCCTCCCCCACGTTGGCCAGGTAGACCAGGGGCTTGTCGGTCAGCAGGGCCACCTCGGAGAGCGCCGCCAGCTCGTCAGGCGTCAACACTTGCCGGGCCGGTTTGCCGGCCTCTAGCCCGGCTCGCAGCCGCTCCAGCAACTCCCACTCACCCTGGTACTCCCTGGGCTGCGATCGGAGTAAGGGCCGCACCTTCTCCATGCGTCGCTCTACCACTGCCAGGTCAGCGAGGACCAGCTCCAGGTTGATTACCTCGACGTCTCCCCGGGGGTCCAGCTCGGCCGTGACATGGGGCACATCAGGGTTGCGGAAGCAGCGCACCACCATGACGATGGCGTCCACCGTGCGGATGTGGCCCAGGAACTGGTTGCCCAGGCCCTCTCCCTTGTGAGCGCCTTTGACCAGCCCCGCCACGTCCACGAACTCGATGGTGGCTGGCACCACCTTCTCCGGCTTCACGATGGCGGCGATGTCGGCGAGGCGTTGGTCGGGAACAGGCACCACCCCCAGGTTGGGGTCAATGGTGGTGAAGGGATAGCTGGCCACGGGCGCCCCGGCGTGGGTGAGGGCGTTGAACAGCGTTGACTTGCCCACATTGGGCAGCCCGACGAGGCCTACCTTGAGGGACATCAGCCGCCCCCTTCTCGCTGAGAGTCCTCGAACACGGGCGCCAGCAGGTTATCCACCGGCACGTGGTCGTCCACCAGGAGGGTGTTGCCGCCTCCCGCCATGATAGCCTCCACCCGCTCAGCCGGCAGGAGCCACTCCCGGATCTGCCGAACCCCATCCCCACCGTCCAGGGAGGTCAACACCTCCAGGTCAATCGGCTGCGAGGAGGCGATGATCACGAAGGTGCTGCGCGGAGAGTCCTCCCAACCCAGGTTGGCCGGCACCAGGCACATGTGGGGGAACGTGAGGCGCAGGGTCCGCAGGTAGGCCCTGAGGAAGAGACGTCGCCGGCCGTCCACCAGGTTGACCAGGTAGATACCGTCCTCTGTCAGGTGGGCGCGCACCAGCTCGTTGAACTCGCGTGTGGTCAGGTGGTAGGGGACGGAGTAGTCGTTAAAGGCGTCGCCGATGATCATGTCGTAGCGCCGGGCCGGGTCGAGCTGGATGAGGAACAGCCGGGCATCCTGGTTGTAGGTGCGGATCCGGGTCTGCGGCGAGAGCCCAAGGTGCTCGTAGGCCACGGCGGTCACCTCGGGGTCAATTTCCACCACCTCCAGCTCGGTCTGCGGGTAGACCGCCTCCAGAAAGCGGGGGAAGGTGTAGCCGCCCCCGCCGATGAACATGGCGCTGAAGTCGGGCCGCCGGCGGGCCATGTACTCGGCCACCTCGGCGTAGACCTTCTCGTAGCCGTAGACCAGCTTGGTGGGATCGTCCAGCGAGGTGTAGCTGTGGACCAGGCGATCCAGGATCAGGAGGCGCACCCGGCTGCCGTCGTCCAGGGTCTTCTCTCGCACCTTGATGCAGAAGTAGTTGGTCTCGCGCGTGCAGGTGTTGCCCAGGTCAACCCGGGCCGGCACGACGAGGATGCCGGCGATGGCCACGCCGGCCACGAGGGCCTGCGAGCGCCGGCCATTTACCCAGCGTCCCAGCACCAGGCCCATGACGATGAGGATGACGCCCACCGCCAGGACGATGGTGCGGGTGCCGAACCAGGCGATGAGGAAGAAGCCCGTGGCGAAGGTGCCCAGGATGCTCCCCAGGGCAGAGTAGGCGTAGATCTGGCCCACTATGTTGCCGGTGCGGGTCAGGTCCTGCAGGGTGAGTTTGACCACCACCGGCGAGATGGCCCCCAGGGCCGCGCTGGGGACGAAGAAGATGGCGGCGACGAAGAGCACCACGCGCAGGATGAGGGGCAGGGAGGCCGGCACGGTGAACTCCCCCATGAAGTTGGTGGCAGGCAGGACGCTTAAGCTGGCAAGCCCGGCCGCCAGGAAGATGGCACCCAGGAAGCGCCGGCTGGCATAGCGGTCGGCCAGCCGGCCGCCCAGGTAGTTGCCCAGGCTTATGCCGGCCAGCACCACGCCGATGACGCTGGTCCAGGTGTAAAGGGACACGCCCAGGTATGGGGCGATTATGCGTCCGGCCACCAGCTCGATGATCATGATGCAGGCATTGCTGAGGAAAACGATGATGTTGGGTCGCCACAGACGATCGGGGTTAGGTCTCTGTGGGTTGATGGGCTCTTGAGGCGAAGTCATAGGGTGACCTCCAACTCGGCTCGACTGGACGAATCATAGCACAATCTACCTGTCGGGTCAATCGGTGAGGTCGAAACTCGCGCCGAACGGGGGTTCTGGATCAAGCCAAATTCTCAAGAAAGGCGGTGAGTGCTATAATTCACGCCGGAGCAAACTTGGGACGATCGTTCGACGCTCGCGAGGAACGCAATGATGAGCATGGAGACGCTACGCGCAGGGGCCGAGAAGCTGGGGCTGGAGTTGACGGGGGAGCAACTGGAGGCCTTCCAGCGCTACTACGAACTGTTGGTCGAGTGGAATCGCCGGGTCAATCTGACGAGGATCATCGAGCCGGCAGAGGTGCAGATCAAGCACTTCCTGGACTCGCTGACATGCCTCTTGGCGCTGAAGAGGGCGCGGGGTGAGGCGCGCCAGGCAGACGCCCACCGAACGCTGCGGGTGCTGGACGTGGGCAGTGGGGCGGGATTTCCGGGGCTGCCGCTCAAAATCGCCCGGCCCTCGTGGCAGGTCACGCTGCTGGAACCGGTGGGGAAACGTACGGCCTTCCTGGAGGCGGTGGTGAGTGAGCTGGGGCTAGAGGGGGTGACGGTGATCAGAGGCCGGGCGGAAGAGTTGGGACGGGACCCCGCCCACCGGGAGGCGTACGACGTGGTGGTGGTCCGGGCTGTGGCCGAACTGCGGGTACTCTGCGAGTACGCCTTGCCGTTATGTCGTCTTGGCGGCGTGTTCGTCGCCCAGAAAGGGGCAACGGTGGAACCGGAACTAGACCAGGCCCAGAGGGCCATGGAGGTGCTGGGAGGCCGGCTGGACGCTGTGGTCCCGATTTGGTTGCCGACGCTAGACCAGCCGCGTCATCTCGTGCGCATTCTCAAGGTGGAGGCGACGCCCGAGAAATATCCCCGGCGCCCGGGAATCCCCAAGAAAAGTCCACTTTAAGTTGACATAAGATAACACCGGAGGGGTGAATATGGCGGCGTGTCGCTTGGACCTCGGCTGATGGGGTCATGGCGACGGGGTTGCGAGGTACGGGGCTGACGATGGGTTGGCAGGCACGATGCTGCCCCGCTCCACCTTGAGGAGCCGGGCGCGGTTCAGGAACTGCTGCGGGTAAGCGTGGAGGCTGGTGGCGGTGATGATGGTCTGGTCCTGATCCTCCACGTGGGCTAAGAGGTATGAGCGACGCGCCGGGTCCAGCTCTGACATCACATCGTCAAGGAGCAAGATGGGCCTCTCTCCGGTTCCCTCAGCCAACACCTGGGCTTCGGCAAGCTTGAGGGACACGGTGGCCGTCCTCTGCTGTCCACGGGAGCCGTAAATCCCCAGATCAACGCCGTGTTCGATGAACAGCAGATCGTCGCGATGAGGTCCGAGGACGGTCATCCCTCGGGCGATTTCCTCTGCCCGGCGCTGTGTTAGCCTGGCGCGGAACTTCTCTGCCAGGGTATGGAGGTCCGGCATCATGGTTGTGATGTGCGGAGGTTCAAGCCGTAACTCTCGCCGGGATGGGCGCCGGTCGTCCTCGTCCAGGCTGCACCAGTAGCTGAGGACCAGGTGTTCTCGCCTTCCTGTAAGGTCGCTGTGCACCACTGCTGTACGCGCGCTCAGGGTGGCGAGGAGCCGGTAGCGGCGCTGTGTCAGCTCGCTCCCCAGTTTGACGAGCTTGTCGTCCCAGAAGGCTAGTTCTTCGCGCCGGCTGCGCCCCTCCTGGATGGCGCGGAGCAGGTGATTGCGCTGGGTCAGGACGGCCTGATACTCGCGCAGGTGGCGACAGTAGACCCGATCCATTTGGCACAAGGTGGCGTCCAGGAAGCGACGGCGGCCGCCGGGCGATCCGGCCACGAGGTCAATATCTTGGGGAGAGAACAGCACCACCGGCACCTGCCCGATCAGTTCCAGGGCGCGCCTGGGAGCGCGATCCACTCGAATGCGCTTCTGCAGACGCGAAGTCGCACCACCTTGGGTGGGAGCTATGGTGAGGACGATCTCGATCTGGTGACGCTCGTCCGCGGTGTGCACCGAGCCCACAACGCGGGCGTACGGCAAGGGCTCGTCATGAACCTCCCAGTGGATCAACTCCCGGTCCGAGGTGGTGCGTGGAGAGCGGCTGGTGGCCAGGAAGTAGATCGCCTCCAGCAGGTTGGTCTTGCCCTGGGCGTTGCCCCCATGGACGAGGGTCGGCCCCCTGGTCAGGTCCAGCTCAAGCTCCAGGTAGTTGCGGAAGTTGGCCAGGGTCAGGTGTTCCAGCCACGCCATCGGATCCTCGGGGTGTGGGCTGCCGGCTCATCGCGGCGCTACGCGCCTGTCAGAAGATGACAGCCAGCGCGGCCCGGGCTGGTGTGCGGCTTGGGTTGGCTGGCTGCCGCCCGCAAGAGGGCCCTCAGCGGCCCTACGCTCACCGGGCGATGTGCATGGGCATGATGACGTGGATGTAGTCATCGCGTCCGGCCGGCTTGAACACGCCCGGGCTGGAGGCCGTAGTGGTTTCTAGCACGGTCTGGGGAGCGCTGATGACGCTGAGGATGTCCATCAAGTATTTGGCGTTAAAGGCAATCTCCAGCGGCTCACCTTCCACCGTGGCGTCTATCTGGGTGACGTTGTCGCCCACCTCGGCAGATGTGGCGCGGACGGTGAGGGAGCCGGGGCTCAGGTCAGTGCCGGGCTCAAGCTGCAGCCGCACGATGTTGGCCGCATCCCGGGCAAAGAAGGAGGCGATCCGGGCAGCGCTCAGGAAAGCTTTGGTGTCTATCACTGTGCGGGTAGCGTAGCTGCGCGGGATGATCTGCTTGTAGTCGGGGAAGGTGCCTTCGATGAGCTGGGACACCAGGTCAACCTCGGGCAGGTGGAACAGAACCTGATTGCGGCCCTCGGTGATGGTCAGCTGGACAGGCTCTTCGGCCTCGGCGGAGATCCGCCCCAGCTCGACCAGGGCTCGCGCCGGGATGATGACCTCGATGGGGACAGGCACGGTCCGGTCCAGCTCCGCTGTGCGCACCGCCAGCCGGAACCCGTCGGCCGCAGCCATGGTGATCTGGTTGTCTTCCAGCTTGACCAGCACACCCGTGAGCACCGGTCGGGTCTCATCCGTCGCGGCGCTGAAGGTGACCTGAGTGATCATCTGCCGCAGGAGCTGGGGATCAATGCTCACCTCACCATCAGGCTCGGCGGTGGGGATAAGGGGGAACTCGGTGGCATCAATCCCTTTGATGTTGGCCTCGTAGCGGAAGCACTTCAGATTCAGGGTCTGGGTCCGGGGGACCAGCTCCATCTCGATCTTCTCAGGCGGCAGGGAGTTGACAAAGTCCATGAGGAGCCGAGCCGGCACCGTGGTGGCCCCCTCCTCTTCGACCTTGGCGCCGATCCAGCAGTTAATGCCAATCTCCAGATTGGTGGCTGCCAGCTTGAGGCGTGAGCGGTCCGTCTGGATGAGGATGTTGCTCAGGACCGGCAGGGTGCTACGGGTGGCAACGGCTCGCCCAACGATGGCCAAGCCTTTGGCTAGGTTCTCCTGCAAGCACGTGACACGCATGGGATTGACCTCCGAGAGGTTGCGCAAGAGCCTGTCAATTCACCATAAGTATACCACACGCTATATCAGGGTGCAAGGACGAGAACCCAGAAATCGGACCCGGGTTGTGGCTCGCCCCATCCTGGGGGCAAGCAGGCTATTCTCCCTCCACTCGAAAGTCGTAGATGCCGTCTTGCAGGGGCCAGAAGGCGCCACACTGATGGCAGCTAAGCCCCTCCGCCATGCTGGTCAGGTCGGTGGCGTGGCAAGCAGGACAACGCCAGATGGACGCGACCGGGCGGCTTACCCCGTCGCACAGCTCGCGCCTGGCGCCCACGAAGACGCTGGGACTGACGGCCAAAGGCCCCAAGAGTGACTGCAACGGGGATTCCAGGGCGGTCAGTACCCGAGGTCCTAACACTCGCTTGAGAGCTCCCAGGCGAAACAGGGAGACGGCACGCCGGGCTTGAATGGTGAAGCCGGCCTCGCGCAGATGACGAAGGACGTAGGCCGGATGGAAGTCGAAGTTTAGGGGGACGAACTCATAGGGCGTCTGGTCGAAAGGGTTGGCCTTCTGCCGGCGGAGCATATAGCGCAGGATGGCCTTCAGGTGGCGCTTGTTGGCGTGCTCCAGGACGTATGTCCCACCGGGCCTCAGTACCCGAGCCAACTCGCCAAAGGCGGCCCCCAGGTCATCCAGGTGATGGAGGAGGCGCACGGTGACCACTGCATCCAGGGCGTGGTCAGCCAGGGGCAGGTGGTAGGCACTGGCGGCTACGAATATAAACCGAGGATCATCCCCGAGTCTCTCGCGGGCATCGAGCAATTGGGACCTGGCGTAGTCCACCAGGATGACCTGCTGGTAGCCACGGTACAGGTCGACCAGCCGGCCGTATCCCGCTCCTACATCGGCCAGACGCTCACCACGAGGTGGCAGCAGAGCCCGCAGAGCCAGGCGCTCGACAGCGTCCTCGTACTCGCGCCCGCGGCCCTCCCAGAACCGGGTGCGATAGTCACTCCCCTCGTAGTCACAAATCCGGCGCGCGGAAGAGCGGGATGTAGCCACGTGAAACACCTCTGTGAGAGGATCCTCGCATACAGCAGGGGATGAAGCATACTCCGTACCCCGCATTGCGTGCTGGCTGATGTAGCCACGTGAAACGTCAGGTGAGGCGTGGGGTGGTCAGCAGGTCGTAGAGGCCCTGCAGTTCCTCCTCCGAGTAGAAGTAGATCACCAGGCGACCGCCACGCCGGCCGCGGAAAAGCTGCACTTTCGTCCCCAGCGCCCGGCGGAACTCCTCCTCCAGCGCCCGCGTCTCCGGGTCCCTGGTCTCCCCCCGCTCGGGTCGTTCGCCGGCCGCCACCCGGCGCGCTAGCTCCTCCGTCTGACGCACGTTCAGACCTCGTTGCACCACCATCCGTGCCACCTGGAGCTGCGCGCCCTTGTCTTTCAGCACCAGCAACGCCCGGGCGTGACCCTCGCTGAGCTGCCCGGCCGCCAGCATCTGCTTCACCGGCTCCGCCAGGCTCAACAAGCGCAGCGTGTTGGCCACTGTTACCCGGTGCTTGCCCACCCGGGCAGCTACCTCCTCCTGCGTCAGCCCAAACTCCTCTACCAGGTACTGGTACCCCCGCGCCTCCTCCAGCGGATTCAGATCCGTCCGCTGTAGGTTCTCCACCAGCGCCAGCTCCAGCATCTTCTGCGGCGTCGCCTCCTTGACGATGACCGGCACCGTGCGCAGTCCGGCCATCCTAGCGGCGGCCCAGCGGCGTTCGCCGGCGATGAGGATGTACGTCGGCCCCTCGCCCACAGCCCCACCCGTCGCCGGCTCATCCCGGCGCAGCTCTTTCAGGGCCTCTGCATCCGCCGCGGTCACAATCAACGGCTGAATCACCCCATGCTCTCGGATGGAATCCGCCAACTCCTCCAGAGCCTGCTCATCAAGACGGTATCTGGGCTGCAGCGGGTTGGGGATGATGCGGTCTACCTCAACCTCCAGCACTCCTTCCGCCTCGGTTGGAATTGCGGCCGGGATCAACGCATCTAGCCCCCGCCCCAGTCCACGCTTCCGGCTAGGCATGGCTCGACACCTCCGATGACTCGGGGATCACCTCCCTGTCACGGCGCAGCACCTCGTCTGCCAGCGCCTGATACGCCAGAGCACCCGGCGAAGACGGCGCGTACTGCAGGATGGTCTGGCCATGGCTGGGAGCCTCGCTCAGGCGCACGCTGCGCGGGATCACCGTCTCCAACACGTGGTTGGGGAAGTGGCTTCGGACCTCTGTCACCACCTGCTGAGCCAGGTTGGTGCGCCCATCGTACATGGTCATGATCAACCCGGCGATGCCCAGGCGCGGGTTCAGCCGCTGCCGCACCAGCTTGATGGTCTTTAGCAGCAAACCCACACCCTCCAGCGGCAGATACTCGCACTGGATGGGGATCAAAACCCTATGCGCTGCCGCCAGAGCGTTCACCGTCAGCAAGCCCAGGCTAGGTGGGCAGTCAATGAGCACGTAATCGTAGCGGTCGAGCACCGGAGACAGGGCCTCACGCAGGCGAAACTCCCGGGCCAGTTGGGGCACCAGTTCGACCTCGGCCCCGGCCAAAGCAGGGGATGAGGGCACCAGGTCAAGGTGCAGCCGGTCAGTGAGCAGGATCAGTTGGCTGATGGGGACTTCTCTCAGCAGGGCATGGTAGATCGAAGGTTCAATGGCCTGCTTGTCGAATCCTAGCGAGCTGGTGGCGTTGGCCTGGGGATCAATGTCAACCACCAGGGTCCGCTTGCCGCGCAGGGCGAGGTAGGCGCCCAGGTTGACCGCGGTGGTCGTCTTACCCACCCCGCCCTTCTGATTCGCCACAGCGTAGACCTTGGCCATGGGCTGCCTTTCGCCAATGGATTACCAGGCTGGGGGCACACCCACCAGCCCCTTTGAGTGCATCGGGGGATTAATTTCTCAGCCGGCCCAAGCGCAGACGCTCCTCAACCTGCTCCAGCGTGGGGATGCCCAGGACGCCCGGCTTTTCCACGCAGAACGACGCCACGCAGTTGGCAAAATGGGTAGCGAACTCTGGGTCCTCTGTCTCGTGCAACTTCAGCAGGAACGCCGCCGCGAACACGTCGCCGGCCCCCGTGGGGTCCACCTCAGCGGCCGGCATAAAGGCCGGAAAGCGCCGCCGCCGGCCCTGGTAGTACAGGTCAGCACCTTTGGCGCTGCGGGTGACCACCATGATTTGCGCCAGCCCCGCATACACGTCGATGAGCTGCGGCGCGTGGACCACATCCTCCTCGCTGAAGATCAGCACGTCCGCACGCGCCAGCACCTCGGCCGCGCTCTCCCAGTCGGTAGGCGAGACCCGTCCAGTCTCATCCCACTGCCGCATCCATCCCTGAGGGGTGACGCCGATGAGCGAGTTCTCAAAAAGTCGTACAAGGTCCGGCGTCAGCTCTTGGGTCAAAGGCCCCAGATGTACCACCGGCGTCTCCCGCCACGCAGCCGGCACCGCCGACGCCGGGATGGGTTCCGCCACCGCCCGTAGGTACTGCACGCGATGACCGTCCGGGTAGAGGTTCTGGAAGGTCGTCGTAACCGCCGAAGGCAACCGCAGCGTCATGACGCCGCGCAGGAACTCATGGGCGTCCAGGTCTGCCCCGGCCGCGGTGACGATGGCTGCTCTGTACCCTAGGTTTCTCGCCGTCAGCGCCGAATAGGTCACTGTGCCGCCGATGGTGTAGCCATCAGGCTGCACGTCCTTGGTGATGTGACCGATAACCAAGAAGTCCGGCGTCTGAGTTTTGGTTGCTACCCTCCATTGCGCTACCGCCTCACCCATCTCGCTACCTCTTCAGCCGGATGGTCACCTTGCGCGAGTCTCCCTCACCCACGCTGTAGGTGGTCACCGCAGGATGATCGCGCAGCGCCAGGTGCACGATGCGGCGCTCGTAAGCCGGCATAGGTTCAAGAGCCACCGTTCGCCCATCGCGCATGACCCTCTCCGCCATGCGCTGGGCCAGCTGGCGCAGTGCCTTCTCTCGCCGCACCTTGTACCCTTCCACGTCCACCACCAAATTCGCCCGGCCTCGCAGGCGACGGTTGACCATCAGCCGCGTGATGAACTGCAGCGCGTTCAGCGTCTCGCCGCGACGCCCGATGAGCAATCCCAGGTCGTTGCCCGTGATGTTGAGGACCAAGACGGGCGAGCTACCCGACTCCTCTGAGGGTCGGACGTACGGTTCAACCCGCCCTCGGATGCGCATCGCCTGGAGCAGCCCTTCCAGCACCTCCACGGCGATCTCCTGTACCGCCTCCGGCACACCTTCAGCGGGTCCCTCCTCCGGGGCAGCCTCCTCAGTTACCGTTTCCCCCGCCACGGTCGGCGTCTCTGCGACAGGCGCCTCCTCACGGACGATTTCCGTCACCCGCACCAGCGCGTCTTCGGCGCCAAGCCCCAGGATGCCCCGCTTGGCCTCGCGCAAGACCTGGACCTCTACTTGCTCCCTCCTCAAGCCCAGGTCTGCCAAGGCCTGAGCTACGGCCTCCTCCACCGTTCGGCCGCTAACCTCAACGCTTCTTCCGCCCATCTCGCTTTCCCTTCTTGGAAGTCCTTCTCGGCGTGGAAGGCTTTCCCCCCTTCGCAGGCGTGGCTTGGAATGCAGGCCGGGCCTCCTCGCCTTTCACCTTGCCAGATGCTGCCCGACCAAAAGACGGTAGCAAGGGGAGGCCCTCGGTCCCTGTGATGAAGAACTGCTGCACAATGCTCACCAGGTTCTGCACCACCCAGTAGAGGACCAAGCCAGCAGGGAAGTTAATGAACAGAAAGGCGAAGAACAGCGGCATGAGCTGCATCATCTGGTTCATAGACTTCTGCTGCGGGTCAGTGGTAGTGGTAGGGGGAGTTGCCATGCGCTGATATACCCACTGGCTGATGACCATGACGATGATCAGGATGTAAGGGAAGCCTTCGGGCTTCGATAGGTCCTTGAGCCACAAGAATGGCTGCTGAAACTCCGGTGTCTGTGACAGATTCAGCAGCGCCTGATACAGTCCCCACAGGATGGGAATCTGAATCAGAAGGGGCAGGCAACCGCCCAAGGGGTTGACCCCCGCCTCCCTGTAAAGCTTCATTTGCTCCTGCGAGAGTTTCTCCCGATCGTCCTTGTACTTCTTCTGCAGCTCCTGGAGCTTCGGTTGCAGCTTCTGCATCGCGCGGCTAGAGCGAATCTGCTGCACCATCAAGGGGAATGTCACCACCTTCACGATCACCGCGAAGACGATGATCGCGATGCCATAACTGCCGAAGACGGCGTACAGGAACTTCAGGAGCTCTGTAGATGGCCCAACGATCAAGGCGTTGAAGAGCTCTCCAATTCCCAAATTCCACAACCTCCTTTAGCGTTTTCTGATCTCTGATCCTTGGGTGTCCCTACGGCACTGGGTCGTATCCACCCGGGTTGAAAGGATGGCAGCGGCTGAGACGCCGAAGCGTCAGCCAGCCTCCCTTGAGAGCACCGTACTTCTGGATGGCCTCGTAGCCGTACTGGGAGCAAGAAGGGTAGAACCTGCACGAGGGGGGTAAAGCTCGCGAGAGCGTCGCCTGATATAACCTAATCAACCACAGCAGAATCCGCTTCACGTTCCACCTCTTCACCAGCGCCGTGCGGCACTTGGGCATTTCTCAGCAAATCGGCTCGCGTGAGCAGGTTATCCACCGCCCAGCGAACCTCGTCCAGCCCGGCCTTGCTCATGGCGCTACGAGCCAGGAACACCAGGTCCCAGCCCGGCCGGATATCCGCCTGCCTCAGCCGGGCAGCCTCCCGCATCAGCCGCTTGGCTCGGTTGCGCTTCGCCGCCTTCCCCAGCCGTCGCCCAGCCGCGAACCCGAACCGGCTGTACCCCAGCTCGTTGGGTGACGCCCACAGCACCAGCCACCTGTTCCTCCATGCTCGTCCTTCACGCCGAACCCGCTCAAAGTCCTCCTCTTTCCTCAACCGGTACCTCTTGCGCATGAGACACAGCCAGCCGCCGGGCCTGGCCCGGCAACCCTATGAGCCGCTACTTGTTGGGGACGCTCACCGTCAGTTGCTTGCGACCCTTGAGGCGGCGAACCTTGAGCACGCGGCGCCCGCCCGTGGTGCGCATGCGCGCCCGAAAACCGTGCACTCGCAAGCGACGACGTTTCTTGGGTTGATATGTCCGCTTCGGCATGGTCCATCTCCCTGCAAAGAAGTTAATGAATTATACCCCTAGACATCACCTGGTGTCAAAACCATCCCTCGCCAGGCCCTATCCTGCCAGCTTGTCCATCCCCGGCCAGGTCTCCATGGGCTCAGTAGAGCACACCACATGCATCCCGGCTTCCGCGAAGCGCCGGAAAGCTGCGTCCGCCTCCTCCATGTAGTCTATCACCCCCGGCACCACCACCGGCGACGTGCAGTCCTCCAGCAAGTACACCTTGCCGGTCAGGGTCCTGTCCCTGGCCATCACGTCCTCCAGCAGGTCAGCGATGGTCCAGGCCACGCAGTGGCTCTTGGCCTGCCCGGCGATGAGCACCGCGTCAAACTCCACCAGCTTGCGGAAGAACTTGTCGCTCTTGGGCGCCAGAGGCTCGCCGTCCGGCCCCACCGCAACCTCAGGACCCAGGACCGAGTAGTGCTCTGTTAACGGGTGATTGCCTTTGATGTGAAAGTCCGGCTGGCTGTAGCGCGCCACCGAGTGGAAGAAGATGGCCTCCTCAACAGCCGGCACCAGGGCATAGCCGATCCCCCCCAGCATGGCGTGATACGGCCAAATGGTCAACTCGTATTTACCGCTTTCCCGCAGCCGCCGGGTGTACCCCAGTAGATGCCGCTGGCCATACTCCGGCGTGATGCCCAGGCTGTCAGCGATGGCCCGGTTGAACTTCCAGCGGCCCTGAGTTACGTCATCTTCGGTGATGAGGGTGTAGGGTGTCGGATGCTCGCCGGCGTCGTTCACCAGGAAGATGCTGTGGAAGATCTGGATCGTCTGGTGAGTGTCCAGCGTCGGCACAATCTGGGTGATGCGATGGAGGTTGCGGTAGATGAATTGACAAAGCCGCCGATTGTCGTCCACAGCTCCTGTGCCCGAGCGCCCACCCACGTACAGCTCAAAACCCGGCAGGCAGAAAGTGTTCTGGACATCCACGAGCACCAGACACACCCTGAAGTCGTCCTCGGCCGCGGGCTTCACGCCATACTGCCGGGCCCACTGGCCCGCGGCCGCCGCGATCTCCTGGTAATCCACCCGCCACAGTTCCCCCACCCTGTGCGGATCAAAGTGGGGAGGAATGGGTAACTCGTCGTATCTTATGGCTTGCCCTCCGCTTGCTCTATTCATGCTCAACCTCCACGCATTTGATCCCTTGCGACCCCTGCTGGACCCTTGTTACCCCCAGGCGACCCTACAGCTTGTACTCCGCCAGGTTCACACGCTTCAGCCTCGGATTGTGCGTCCGGCCCGGGATGCGCCCGCGCTTGGCTACCGGCTTGCCCCCGATCTCCTTGATGTCCGCCGTGAAGTCAATGGGTGGGGCTCCGCTGATGGCACTACCCACCCCAAAGCCATCCACCGGCGCGCCCGTCTCGCGGAACAGCCGGATGCGGTCCGCCGTCACCCCACCGCTGACGAAGATCTTCACGTGGGTGTAGCCCGCCTGGTCCAGCCGCGCCCGCACCTCCTTCACCAGGTCGGGCGTGACCCGTCCGCGCTCAGCCGGCGTATCCAGGCGCACGCCCCACAGCCGGTCACCCAAAGCTGCCGCCACCCGCAGCGCCTCCTCCGCCTCGTCGTGGAAAGTGTCCACCAGCGAGATGCGCGCTATCTCCGGCGGCATGTGCCGGTCGAAGGCCAACGTGGCCTCCACAGTGTCGCCGAAGATGAGGATCATGGCGTGGGGCATGGTGCCGGCCGGCTCCTTCCCGGCCAGGGCCGCCCCGGCTGGGGTCGCACAGGTCACGCAGCCGCCTACGATGGCTGCGTACTCCATCTGGGCCGACACGTTGGGGTGGACGTGCCGGGCGCCGAAGCTGATGACAGGGATCTCACCGGCGGCCTCGACCACCTCCCGGGCCGCCGTGGCCCAGCCACTCTCGCTGGCCAGCAACCCCAGCAGCGTGGTCTCGTACTGACCGAAGGTCGAGTAGGGGGCGGTGATGCGCAGGACCACCTCCTTCTCGCTCATGGTCTCGCCCTCGTCCAGGGCCCAAACCTCGGCGTCGTCCGGCAGGACGTGGGCCAGCAGGGTCAACGCCTCCCGCATCCCGCACAGCACCCCGGCTCGCCCGGCGAACACCTCCATGGTGACCACCGGGTCCAGCCCTTCCTTCTGCAAGATGGTCTGGGTGCGCAGGAAGTACACGTCGGCGTGGTCTTCCGCCAGCGCAGTCTCTATCGAAGGCCGTAATGTCCCCATGATGTGCTCCCCCTCACTCCGTCACCCGCCGGATGTCGGCCCCCAGCGCCTGGAGTTTCTCCTCGATGCGCTCGTAGCCGCGGTCAATCTGGCCGATGTTGCGAATCACGCTCTGCCCCTCGGCGCACAGGGCGGCGATGAGCAAAGCCATGCCGGCCCGGATGTCGGGGCTCTCGAGCCGCTCCCCATGCAGCCTGGAAGGCCCCACGACCACCGCCCGGTGGGGATCACACAAGATGATACGGGCACCCATAGCGATGAGCTTGTCCACAAAATACAGCCGGCTCTCGAACATCTTCTCATGGAACAGCACCGTGCCGGCTGCCTGGGTCGCCACCACCAGGGCAATGCTCATCAAGTCGGCCGGGAAAGCCGGCCAGGGCGCATCGTCAATCTTGGGGATGGCGTTGTGGGCATCAGCCACGATCTGCAGGTGCTGCCCCCCCGGCACGATCAGGTCGTTCCCATCGAACTCCGTCCACACCCCAAGCCGCTGGAAGGTCATGCGAATCATGCGCAGGTCTTCCGGCACCACATCGCGGATGCGGATCACCCCTCGAGTGACTGCCCCCAGGCCGATGAAGCTGCCGATCTCGATGTAGTCCGGGCCAATAGTGTACTCGCCGCCGCCTAACCGCTCCGTCCCTTCGATGGTCAGAGTATTGCTCCCGATGCCCTCGATGCGCGCGCCCAGCTTGTTGAGGAACCGCGCCAGGTCCTGCACGTGGGGCTCAGAAGCAGCATTGCGGATGACCGTGGTGCCTTCGGCCAGCACAGCGGCCATGATGGCGTTCTCGGTACCCGTAACGCTGGCCTCGTCCAGGAGGATGTCCTGGCCCCGCAGCCTTTCGGCGCGCATGTTATAGCCGTCGTTGACCGTGATGTGGGCGCCCAGGCTCCCCAGCGCCAGCAGATGGGTGTCCACCCGGCGGCGGCCGATGACATCGCCCCCAGGTGGCGGCAGGGTCACCTGGCCGCAGCGAGCCAACAGCGGTCCCGCCAGCAGGATGGACGCGCGGATGAGCCGGCATAGCTCCCGGTTCAGCTCCGTCTTGTGCACCTCCAACGCCCGCAGCTCCAGCGTGTGGCGGCCTATCCGCCGCACCTGCACACCAAGATCGCTCAGGAGGGCCAGCATGGTCCGCACGTCGCCGATGTCCGGCACGTTGTGCAGGACGACCGGCTCATCTGTCAGTAGTGTGGCTGCTAGGATGGGCAGGGCCGCATTCTTGTTCCCGCTGGGGGTCACCGTGCCCCGCAAGGGGCGCCCGCCCTCGATTACGAACATGTCCCCCACTCGTCTCTCCTCCTCAGCCCTGCGTCGCTCGCACCATCACCTCATCCCCCACTCGTCTCTCCTCCTCAGCCCTGCGTCGCTCGCACCATCACCTCATCCCCCACCCGGATCCCCAGCCGGCCGCCTGCGCTCCCCTCGCGCACGGCGATCTCCAACAGCCCGTTGCTCCCCCACAGGGCCACCAACCGACCCGGCTGCACCGCCGAGTAGGTGGGCGACAGACCCCGGATGCGCTGCCCGGCCACCTCGACCACCAGGCCCTCCCCGGCCGGCAGGTCCTGCGGCTTCAGGTTGGTGATGACGTTGCCGAAGTGATCCACGTGGACCACCCGGCCCACCACCTCGCCCGCCCGACGCTCAGGCTGAGCCAGGGGGAGGAGTACCGGGTCATCAATGGGCTCGCCCAGGTCTTCGATGGGAACGCCCACGGACAAGTGCGCCGCCACCGGCGAGAAGATGTCCCGTCCGTGGAAGGTAGCGCTCACCTGAGGCCGCCAGTAGCGGGGGTTGGTGAGGTGCACGACGCGCGCGGAGCGTTCCGCGGTCAACACGTAGCTGAAGACCCCATTGTCCGGCCCCACGAAGAAAGCCCGCTCCGTCTGCATGGCGATGGGCCGCCGGGCGCTCCCCACCCCCGGGTCCACGACCACCACGTGGACGGTGCCGGGCGGAAAGTAGGGGTAGGCGGTCCAGAGCACGTAGGCCGCCTCTTCGACGGCCTGGGGTGCGATCTCGTGACTCAGGTCCACCAGGGTGGCCTGGGGGTTGATGCCCAGGATCACGCCCTTCATGGCCCCCACGTAGGCGTCCTTCTGGCCGAAGTCCGTCATCAAAGTGATCACCGCCATGCGCATCACCAAGTGTATTTTACCCCCGACCCGGCGGGCGGTCAAGGACTCGCGGCGCGGATCACTGGGAAGAGCACCCGGTGACCCACCGTGACGCTAGCGCGGCGCTCGATGACCGAGCCGAAGCCGTCCTCCAAGCGCGCCACGTTGACCAGAGGGCCCCGCACCCAGCCCGAGACCCAAGCCTGGTAGACGATCACCACCATCCCCCGGCGCGCCACAGCCCCCGTCCACCTCACACCCTGATCCTCCTCCTGCACCCTCCCTCCGGTTGCATAGGCTGAGCCGCGCACCAGGCTCAGCCCCGCAGGCAGCCGGTCCGTCACCGTGACCGACTCGGCGTCCCAGGTGCCGCCGTTGCGCATGGCAATGAAGTAGGTGATCACCTGGCCCGGCTGCACGCTGGCTCGGTCCGCCCATTTGGCGGATGGTGAAAGATCCGGCGCGTTGACCCGCACTACCGCAGCCCGCTCCAGAGTGATGCCCGTCCCGTCGGCGACGGTGACGGTGTTGGTGACCAGCGCCCCGGCCGGCAGGTGGGCGGGCAGTTCGGCCTGGTAGCTCAGGGTGTAGACCGCCTGCGGCGACAACGACCCCTGCCAACGCACCGTTCGGTCCTCCGGGTCATACGTCCCAGCGGTCAGGCTCTCCTCCACCAGGCTCAGGCTGACCGGCAGGATGTTGGTCACCACCACGCCCGGCAGGCTCCAACGCCCCGGATTGCGCAGCGTCAGGGTGTAGCTCACGCGGTCGCCGGCGCTCACGATGGCCCGGCCCGGCGCCAGGCTCGAATCGGCCAGGGGGCTGAGCCAGTCCAAGGCACGCTTCATGACCATGGCGGCGTCCGGTTCCGATAGCGCCTCGAAGGGGAAAGCCAGGAACAGGGTCCGAAACTTGCCCGAAGGTGGCTCATAGGTCACAGCCGCCACCTGACCCTCCTCACCGATGAAGGCCAGCCTGGTACGCGCCCAGCCCACCAGCCCGTCGCTGTGATTGGGGTAAGTGTAGCTCAGCAGGTACGGCCCCAGCCCGTGGGTCACCGGGTTGCCGGCCACACCCGTCACCACCGTGCTGGTCAGGTCCTCCGCGTAGTCAACCACCCCCAGGTAGCGCAGGCTGAAGTCCGTCATTCCCCGGGTGTAGAAGTAGTCCTGAGAGGAGAGGAAGAGTCGGCCGCCGCCACTGAGGTACTCGCCCAGGCGCTCTTCGTCCTCCGGCGTCAGGGTCTCGAACCAGTCGTAGCCTGTGAACCAGACGACCAGGGGGTACATCTGCAAGCGCTCGACCGTCGGGCTGCCCAGGCCGGCCCCCGTGCTCCAGCCCACGGTCCACGTGTCCGCCAGCTTCCCCAGCGCCTGCTGATAGTGCTCTTCCACGTTATGCCAGCGATCGTCGTCCACCAGCAACACGGGTGCCGGGGTCTTGGACTGCAGGGTCAGGCGCTGCTCAATGGGCGTCCCCTTTTCCCGGGCCAACTGAGAACTGGCGTACACTGTCACATCGTTGGTCACGTTCCAGCCCAGCCCATCCGGGATGTCCAACCGGAGGTCGAGCTGGCGAGCGGCACACGACCCCAGGGTCAGGAGCCCGGTGATGGGCGCCGTCAGAGACGGGTCCCAGAGGCTCGCGGGCCAGGCACTGTCCTCCACCTGCACCTGATAGCGGTCCGTGACCTGGCCGGTGTTGCGCAGGGTCAGGTTATAGGTGATCACCGACCCCGGGGCCATCACCTGCTGGGTGCGTAGGGCCGTCAGCGTGAAGCCCAGGGGCTCTGGCGGGGCCATAAGGCTTTCGATGGCCCGGCGCATCACTTCCGCGCGCTGCCCACGGCTGCTGATCCCCTCGAAGCCGAAGGCGAAGTACAGGGCCCGATAGGGCAAGCAGCGCCCCACCTGTAGCCCGGCCACCCCTGCACCCCGGTAGCGCCAGACCGGGCCGGCGTGGTCAGGGCGCAGGGGCGCGATCAGGTCCGGCGCCACCTGATTGTCTGCGCTGTCCCCGCCTCCCAATTGCAGTGACAGGCCGGCAAAGGGTCCATCTTCCAGGCCCTCAACTTGCAGCACACCAGAGTCATCGCCCATATAGACGGCCTGGAGGTGCTCCCGGAAGTACGGGGCGATGTAGGTGGCGGTGCCGCCTCCGTCCCAGAAGCCCACATCTTGACCAGTCAGGAACAGGCGGCCACCGCTGTCCAGGTAACCCGTGATGGTGCCTGACGCGCCGATGAAGCCAGGGGCGTCCTGGGGCGCCGACCAGATGGTGATGTCGTAAGAGCCCAAGTTATCAGCCGTGGGCAGGTCGGCTCGCAGGTCCTTGACCCGCCAGGTGTCGTACAGGTAGCCCAGGTCATCCAGGGCCGTCTGGAAGTAGCTGATCTGGCTGCCGTAGTACCAGGCGCCGCTGTCCACCAGCAAGATGGTGGGCGCAGATGGCAGAGCGAAGTTCACCATCTGGCTCTGGCCTTCGGTCACAGTGACCGTGGCGGTGATGACCCGGTGAGCGGGGCTGGCAGCGCTGATCACATAGGTTCCCGGCGGCAGAGAGAGGCTGTAGGCTCCCGTCGTGGGATCCGACGTGTCCCTCACCGGGGTATCACGCGCGCGCAGGGTGGCTTCAAGTGGACCGCCGGTCTCTGCGTCTGTCACCCGTCCAAACATCACCCCCAAGGGCCCCAGACTCAGGGCGAAATCCAGCTCAATGGTTTGCCGCAACTCCACCCGTATCGCTGTCTTGGTCACAGGCAGGTAGCCGAAAGCCTGGGCCGTCACCTCGTACATCCCCGGCGGCAGCGCCACCCTGTACGCGCCCTGCTCATCTGCGGTCACCTGGACGAAGGGCGGCTCGTCGCGCCTGGACACGGTGATGATGGCCGCTGGCACAGGCCCTCCATCTGCCGCGCGGATCACATGTCCCTCCAGGAACCCGGCGTGCGCCACGCTGGCCACCGCGCGATAGGCGTCTATCCGGCCCCATCCGGCCGAGGTGTTAGGCACCGCACCGCCCAAGGGCACAGCGGTGCTCGTGATCACGCGGATGGTGTCCGTGATCGTCAGGTTGGGCTCCGCGTCCAGGAGCAGGGCGGCCAGCCCGGCCACGTGAGGTGCGGCCATGGACGTACCACTCATGACGCCGTACGCGCCTCCCGGCAGGGCCGAGCGGATCTCGGCCCCTGGCGCCACCACCTCCGGCTTTACCTGGACCCAGGGCGACGGGCCGCGACTGCTAAAGCTAGTCACCTCGTCGTCGGAGTCGGTGGCGCCGACGGCGACGGCTTCGGGGTAGCCGGCCGGCACGCCCACAGTGCCCGGACTGGGACCGTGGTTGCCGGCCGAGAAGACCGGCAGGATCCCAGCCGCGCGCAGCGCCTGGACGTCAGGGCGGAAGGCTTCGTTGCCCACCACGTTGTCACCCCACGAAGCATTGACGATGTCCGGCGCCAGCGAAGGGGCACCGTCGGGTGCCAGCAGCCACTGGAAGCCAGTGTGCACCCAGCTCTCATAGGCGTACCCCTTGTTGTGGAACACCTTGACGGCGATCCACTGGGCGCCCGGGGCCACACCGATGCCGTCCTGGCCCACCGCGATGGCCATGGTGTGGGTGCCGTGCCCGTGACCGTCGCCGGGGTACAGGTAGCCCTCGTTGGTGGCGCAGAACCAGTTGCCCCGGTGATTGGGCAGCCCCTTGGGGTTGTAGCCACGATAGCGAGTCTGCAACGCCGGATGCTGCCAGTCCACCCCGGTGTCCATGCTGGCGATGACCACCCCCTTCCCATCTATCTCCAGGGCCTGCCACACCAGGTCAGCGCGAATCCGGCGTACGTTCCACGAGACCCCGAAGTTCTCCGCCGGGGGGTCAGACGTGGGGCTATCGGGGTTCTCGGGGAGCCAGTAAACGTGATCCGCCCGGATGATGGCCACCTCGGGCCGTCGGGCCAGGTCAAACAGGACACTGACCTCTGCTGTGACCGCAATGGCGTTGTTGACCCAGAAGGGGGTAAAGGACCGCACCCGGCCACGCGCCTGCTGTTCGGCCAGATAGGGACGCAACGCGCGTTGGCTGGACTCAGCCACGGATTGGAGTGCGGCGACCACTGCCCGGCGGCGGGCGGTCAGGTCGCGCAGCCGGGTCGCGTCTGCAAGGGAGGGTCGGGCTGCCAGGTAGACAATGAAGCGGTGCGGTTGGCGAGGTGCCTCCAAGGCGGCCTTGAGGAGCGCTGGCTCGATGGGCAGGCCGGTGACGGGGGCTTCCGGAGCTGGGGTGGGAGGAGCTGTGGCGTCCGCCGGGCGCAGCGCCAGGTTGACCAGCGTGGCAGCCAGGAGCAAAACTACCCCTAGCACCGGGGCCATGCACGCCAGGGTCAGGGACTGTCTGCTAGCCCTCATGGCGATACCACGGTCATGCACCTAGGGATAGTTCACGGCTGGCAAAGAGGAGGCAGAAGGCACGCTCGTCCGCGGTGAGGCGGTGACGCACCCCCCGAGGCACCATCAGCAACTCCCCCCTGCTCAGCTCAGCTTGCCCATCCCCCGTGTCAACCACCGTCACGCCCTGATGTCCCACTACCAGCACATCGTGGGCGGGGTGTTGCTGCCACGGACCTGTGCCGTGGGTCAGGCACAGGTGCACGTCGAAGTCGTTGACCTGGGCCACCGGCTGGGGAGCGAACGGCTCTACCAGCGCATCGGCCAATTCCGCCAGGTCCACCTTGATCAACGCCCCCTCGGCTCCTGTGGCGAAGACCTTGCGGCGACCGTTGCGGCCGCTCGCCTCGGTGGTCCGTTCGAAAAGCATGACGAGGGCATGATGATTGGAGTGAGAACGATGAGGCACCTGGCGAGGGGCTACGGCCATCTGCCCGGCGTCCAGGTCCACGCTGCCCACCCAGGTTTCCAGGGCGATACGACCTCGCTGTACGAAGAACAGCTCGTCGTGGTCCTCGTGCTTGTGCCAGGCCACGGCCCCGTGGCACACGAAGACCATAGCCACGAAGTCGTCCACGCGAGCGAGGGGAAGCAGGTGAAACGGCTTGGTCAGCTTGGCGGCCTCGGCGAACAGGTTAACCGGCTGGATCGCCATAGCTCCTCCCGCCCAAAATTATAGCACAGACCACAAAGTTTTGACCACAGCCTTGATGCTTGCGCAGGGCTTTTCGATGTTCTGACCTTCAGATCTGGTTTGCAGCACTACAGCTTGGAAAGCTGTAGCTTGAGGGCCTTGATCAAGCTACACCGTTCACGGTCTAGTGCTCAAGAATACGGGCGTTTCCCTTCCAGGTCGACGTGGCTCGTCACAGGCAGCATGACCGGACGGTCTCTCCGGTAGGAAATCGAAAAGCCCTGGTGCTTGCGTCTCTCCCCTGCCTGTGCTATAGTCTCATCGCTCCGGACTGCTCACGTCAGGTCCGCCCGTGATCCGCTTATCCTAATGAGGCAACAGGGGTCAAAGAACGTTATGTAGACTGTGCTGCCGCTGCAACATCCGCAGCTGTCAGAACAGCTTCCACAGGGATGTGGCGTACGCAGGGGTGCTCCGGCAGCTCCTCCGGCCCGTAGTCCAGCCGGTTGCAGAACATGCACGGCAGTCTGGGCTCCAGCGTGACCACCCGGTGCCGCTCCGGGTTCCCCCACGGGCCAAAACGCGCCGGGTCCACGGGTCCGAACAGGTGCACCGTGGGCACCCCCTGGGCGACGGCCAGGTGCATAGGGCCGCCATCCACCCCGACCACCACCCGGCAGCGGCCCAGCAGCGCAGCCAGCTCCCCCAGTGTGGTCTCGCCGGCCGCTACGAGCGCCTGGACGCGCATCTGTGCAGCAATCTGCTGGGCGAGAGGACGCTCGCCGGCGCTCCCGGTGATGACGACCCACGCATCGTGACGCTGGGCCAACTCGTCGCCCACCCGGGCGAAGGCTTCCGGCCGCCAGCGCTTCACCGGCGCCCCCGACCCCGGCACCAATCCCACCAGGGGATCCGCTGCCCCTACCCCACGTGCCGCCAACCAGGCCGTCATCCGGGCCTGCTCGCCGGCGGTGGGATGAAACTCAAGCCTAAACGCCTTAGGTGACAAATCGCGCCTGTCGGAGGAACTGCGAGGAACTCCCAGGAACTCTGGGGAAAACCCCTTGAGTTCGACAGAGTTCCCCCCAGTTCCTATCAGGCTTTCGCTGGGACGTTCCTCTGGGCCTCTCAGCAAGCCATGGTAAATCAGGTCCAGGTTCTGCAGCACTTCGTGGCGGTCGGGCACATAAGGGACATAGCGGGTGAGGAAAGGTCGGGTCTCCGGAAGGTCGTAGCCGATCCGGCGGGGGATCCCACCCAGGTAGGCTAGCAACGCCCCCCACCAGTGATCGAAGCGCAGGATCAGCGCCAGGTCAAAGTGGTGCCCCCTGAGACGGCTGGCCTCCCGCAGCAGCAACCGATACGGCCCCCAGGGCGACCGCTTGGGCCGGCGATCGAACCAGGGAAAGGAGAGGGTCAGCACCTGGTCCACGTGGGGGTTGCGAGCCACGATCTCGGCCGCCCACGGCCCCACCAGGCAGGTGATGCGGGCATCTGGCAGCGCCTGGCGCAGCGTCGCCAGAGTCGGCGTGCTAAAGAGCAGGTCACCCAAATGGTCCGGTCGAATCACCAGGATCGAGGGAGCAGGCGGAAGGGGCAAGTGGGTACTGGGTACCAGAGGATTGGTCAGCCCCGCAAGCACCCGCAAGAGGTACATGCGCAACTCGGCTCGGCGGTCGGCGCCTGTCGCGACGCAGTCGGGGGTCGGCGGTCGGGGGTCACTCATACGCCGCCTCCAGCCGGGGGACGATGGCCTGCCAGTCGTACCGCCGCACCACGAGCTCGCGAGCCGCCCGGCCCATGGCCCGGCGCCGGGCCACATCGTCCAACAGCGCCACCACATGCCGGGCAAACTCGGCGGGGTCGTCGGCCACGAGGGCGTGCTCGCCGGGTGTGAACTCGATCCCCTCCACCCCTACACGGGTGGTGACGATGGCCTTGCCCATGGCCATGGCTTCCAGCATCTTCAGCCGGGTGCCGCCCCCCATGCGCAGGGGCACCACGTATACCGCTGCCCCGGCGATGTACGGTCGCGTATCAGCCACGTACCCGGTCACCGTCACGCCGGGGTCGGCGGCCAGCGCCTGCACGGCCGGGCTTGGATCTCGACCCACGATGGCGAAACAGGCATCGGGCCGGCGCTCCCGCACCCGGGGCAGTATCTCGCTGTAGAACCAGGTGACGGCATCCACGTTGGGACGAAAGTCCATCTTCCCCGTGAAAACCAGGTGGGGGGCATTCGGCAGCGGGGCGATGGCATCCGGACGGTAGTAGCCTGTGTCCACCCCGTTGGGCACCACAATCACAGGCAGGTCCGGCATCAGCCGGCGCAGCGCCAACGCATCCGCCTCCGACACGGCCACCACCCGGTCGGCCGCCCGGCACACCGCCGTCTCGTAGCGGCAAAGCTTCCCCCACTGGATCAGCGAGTACAGGGCACCTACCCAGCGCCCGGGGCGCCGCACGTCCGTCTGGAAAGCTCGCTGCTGGAGCACGTACTCGGCGTTGTGGTCGTCGAATACCCAGCGTGCTGACCGGCTGAGCGCCCGGAGTTCAGCAGCTTCCGGGGGCCACAGGCCGTAGCGTGCCATCTCGATGCCCTCCACCTGGATCACGTCATAGGGGCTGTCAAGCAACCAGGCTTCCAGACGAGCGCGGAAGGCCGGCGACGCCAGGCGCAGGGCCATGTCCGGCAGCCGGGTGGTGAACAGCGAGACGGCTCGCCCCAGCGCGGTGCGGCGCGGAGCAGGCACGCCTTCAACGCGACGACAGAGTTCGCGCAGCGGTTGGGCAGCAGCGAGTTCGTCAGGCGAGTGGACAAAGGACAGGAGATGGACCTCGTGGCACGTCGCCAGGTGGCGGATGAGGTTGAAGTTGCGGATGGTGGTGCCTTGGTGGGGCGGGTACGGCAGTTGAGGGGTCAGGAACAGGATGCGTTTGCCCATGAGCACACGTTCAGCTTCCCTGCCCGGCCACCCGGCGGTACACGGCCAGGGTCTCTTCAGCCATACGCTTTACCGAGAAGCCCTGCGCCCGCCTCAGCCCCTTTTCGCGCAGCTCCCTGCGCAACTCAGGGGAGTCCAGCACTTCCTCCATGGCCGTGGCCCACGCCTTGGGATCGCCCGGCGCCACCAGCAGTCCGGCATCTGCCACCACCTCTGGCAGCGACGCGACTTTGGAGGCCATGACCGGGGTGCCGCAGGCCATGGCTTCCAGCGCCGGCAGCCCAAACCCCTCGTACATCGAGGGGAAGACCAGGCAAAGCGCGGCGTTGTACAGCCGGACCAGGTCCTCTCTGGGAATCCTGCCCAGGAAGTGCACCTCGTCGCTTAGCTTCAGCGCCTCGGTGGTGCGGAAAACCTCCTCGCACAGCCACCCACGCCGGCCCACCACGACCAGCGGGACGACCGAACCCCGCCGCTCTCGCACCAGGTGCAGGGCATGAAGCAGCATGGGCAGATTCTTGCGCGGCTCCAGCGTGCCCACGAAGAGCAGGAAGGTCTCCGGCAAGCCGTACTTTTCCCGCACAGCACTCACCAGGGCCTGATCGGCCATCGGCCTGAAGTCCGGCCCGGCAGCCTCGTACACCACGGTCACCCGCTCCGGGGGCACGTCCAGGAGCCGCATGAGGTCCTGCTTGGTGCTCTCAGAGACGGCGATGATGTGGTCGGTGCTGTGGACGGCCTGCCGGATTTGACCGTAGTAGCGGGCGCTCTCGCTGGTCAACAGGTACGGGTAGAGGAGAAACGCCAGGTCGTGCACGGTGATCACAGACTTACAGTTGCGCCGGAAGGGCGGGATGAAGTCAGGGCTGTGGAGAAGGTCCAGCCGGGCCAGGGCTATCTCGAACGGAAGCATCCACTGCTCAAACCGGTTGTGGCACGGGGTCCAGAGGCGGGCCAGACGAAATCGGCCATCCGGAGCCCAGGTCGGGCGGTCTTTGCGACTCAGCAAGAGGGTGATTTCCTCATCGGTCTGCATTTGAGACAGGCCCTCTACTAGCCTGCGCACGTACTGACCGATCCCGGCCTGGGAGTAGTAGACAATTCGGGCGTCAATGCCAACGCGCATGTAGGTTCTCTGGGCGAGGTGATCGTGAGCCGAGGACGAAAGACGAACGTCGCTGCGGCAAGCTCAGGGTCACATCAAGGTCAGCGGGCTAAGTGCCTATCCGCAAAATCCACTATCCGACGGCGTCCTCGGGCGACGGCAATGCCGTCACGCACCCCGGGGCGCGGACACCCTTTCTGAGCGGTTTCCGGATAGGCACTAACCTCTCGGAAAAGTGTTCGTAGTGCACACTAGTGCTCTGTCAACCATGATAATTTCATTTCGTGGCTTTTTACCTTCAAAGGTGTTTTCATGATTTGGAGGTGAAAGCCATGAATCGCAA
>FWPU01004748.1_pt1 | contig 31034 bp, 31 predicted proteins | sample 2228361 | NCBI WGS metagenome assembly FWPU01 (sample SAMEA103939777, study PRJEB20133) | metagenome | reverse complement strand
TCAAAAATCGCTGCTCATCGATAATAAATCGTTCATGATTCCCATTGCCGATCAAAGTCTCTCCTTGCCAAACCTCAACCGAGAAGAGCACTTTCGAACCATCTAGGTTCAACACTTCGCCGCGTACCAGCACCGTGCTACCCACACGGCACGGAGCCAAATGGCGAATATCCACCGCCGTCCCGACACTTGAATACCCGACAGGCAATCGCTCCGCCAAACAGCGATGGCAAATGCGCTCCATAAAGGCAATCATCCACGGGGTAGCTAGAACCCTTGAGGCACCGCTACCGACATGTTTTGCGGAATGTTCCTCGTCAACTGTGTAAATATCCTCGCGGGTCAATCCCAGCGGGATTATCGTGCTAAAGTCCATTTTGAATCCCTTCTGACATAAAGATAAAAATTACTCAGCCCGCATTATACTGAGAAGAGAGCAAATCCAAAAGGCAATTTGGAGGGTTTTAGGATAAAATATGCTTGAAAGCCCGCTTGGTTCACGGCTGAACGAAGGTTTTACAAGCACCTTTTAATCAACATAGTCGACCAAACACTTAAGTTAGGAGGTTACTATGACTACCGTCACTTGGCTTGGACATGCTAGCATGGCAATCGAAACTGCCAACTATCGCATCCTCGTTGACCCGTTTATCAGCGACAACCCCTCAGCTCCCGTCAAGGAAAAGGATTTGACCGCTGACTTTATCCTCGTTAGTCACGGTCATGGGGACCATGTAGGCGATACCCTATCGATCGCCAAACGAACCAATGCCCTGGTGATCAGCAATTTCGAAATCTCGAACTGGTTGAGCGAAAAAGGTGTCCGCACCCATCCCCAACATATAGGCGGCGGTTTTCAACATCCTTTTGGATATCTCAAGCTCACCCAAGCCTTACATGGCTCCGCCTTACCTGATGGCTCATATGGGGGCAACCCTTCCGGTTTTCTGCTGACTACGCTAGAGGGCAAAAAGATCTATCTCGCTTGCGATACCGGTCTATTCGGAGATATGCGCTTGATCGGCGAAGAGGGAATTGAGTTAGCGGTTCTTCCCATTGGGGATAACTTCACCATGGGACCGGCAGATGCCCTGCGAGCAGTCAAGCTCATTCAACCCCAGCATGTCATTCCGATTCACTATAACACGTGGGATTTGATCGCCCAAGATGTCAACGCCTGGAAAGCTCAGGTCGAGGCGGAAACATCCGCCAAAGTCCATGTGCTCTCTCCTGGACAATCTCTCCAGTTGGACTAACTCGACCTAGCTACTCTGATATAATTGTGGGCAATTGGAGGTTTCAATGTTCGATAGTCTCTTTGGTCGTCGTCAAGAAGAAGAAAAAGTGGCACGCGAGGGTCGTCTGCCTCCTGGTCAGTCTCTGACACAAAAATTTCCTGTTCTGCACTACGGGCCGGTACCTACCTTCAAGCCAGCCACTTGGGATTTCCGGATTTGGGGAGAAGTCGAGCAGCCGGTCGTCTGGACATGGGAAGAGTTCAACCAATTGCCCCGCACCGAAATCGTCATGGATATCCATTGTGTCACCCGCTGGAGCAAATTCGACACGCGCTGGGAAGGCGTCTCTGTGCGTACCTTGATCGATCAGGGTTTTATCAAACTCAAGCCCTCTGCCCGTTTTGTCGTTCAACACGCTGAATATGGTTTTACAGCCAATTTACCCCTGGAGGTCATTTTACAAGATAACTTTTTGCTGGCAACCCACTATGACGGGCAACCTTTAACACCCGACCATGGCTACCCTCTACGCGGTGTAGTTGGACACATTGTCGGCAGAGAGGATCTCAAGGTGCCCTACTTTTGGAAAGGGGCAAAGTGGCTGCGTGGCTTAGAGTTTACCTATTATGATCAGCCTGGCTTTTGGGAACAAGCCGGTTACCATAACGAAGCAGATGTCTGGAAGGAACAGCGCTTCGGTTAGAGGATTGTTTTTTCTACCTGCGCCAGCGGGTGAAAATCGCCATTGGTAAAAGCCGCCCTGCAGACTGTTCTTGCAAGGTCAGCTCACCACAGCTCAACTCCCCACCTTTCAACGCCAAGAAGTTCTGGACGGCATAGTATAGGGTGAGGGCAGAAGCCTGAATGGCATAAGCGGTTAGGACAAAAAAAGATGGCTGCGGGCTAAGCACCTGGCGACATAGTTCCAACAGGTTTGGAAGCAAGTCAAAAAACTCCCACACTTCCCCTTTCGGACCGCGACCAAACTTTGGGGGATCGAGGATGATTCCATCATAACGCACACCGCGCCGAATTTCGCGTTTGAGAAACTTCATCACATCATCCACTATCCAACGAATGGGCTTTGCTTCGAGCGCACTCAGGCTTTGATTTTGTCGAGCGAGTTGCACGGTCTTCTTGGAAGCATCCACATGCGTCACCTTTGCCCCAGCAGCAGCGGCAGCAAGGGTGGATAAGCCGGTATAGGCAAATAAATTCAATACCTGCAAGGGTTTCCCTGCAGCTTGGATCGTCTCATAAATCCAGTCCCACTGGGGCGATTGCTCGACAAACACACCCACATGGCGCGAAGCACCCGTGAAGATCTGAAACTTCAAATAGCGATAGGTCATCGTCCAAACGGAGGGCAAATCGGCATTTCGAGAACGCCAATGTCCACCGCTCTCCCCACTGCTGGCTTCAAAGACTGCTACCGCAGTTTGCCACTCCCCTTCAGACAATGCCGGACGCCACATGGCTTGTGAAGCAGGTCGAATCAATCGATAGCGGCCGTATTGCTCCAAGCGTAAACCATTGCCGCTATCCAACAGCGCATAATCCTTCCAATCCTTTGCCGTCAGCAGTTGAAAATTGACCGCCGGCGATAGTAGAACACTCATCTAATCAAACTTTCTTTTGGACAAGAGAAGGAGAATTAGGCTAATGCTTCCGAGTAAACCAAAGCCACCGCTGAGCATCCAACCGGATGCAATTCCCCATACCGAGGCCGATTGAATTGCCCCTGTGAAAGCTGCTAACCAATCTCCCACAGCCATCGTCGCCAACAGCTTTTTTAGATTCTGCTCCCCAGCGTCCCCTATGATGAGGAATTTTTGGACGGTCACAAGGGTCAATCCCCAAGCGAGTAACCCCATGCCAAACAGGCGCGCAAAGGAAACCATTGCCCAATATCCTTGGGAGTCCTGCACCACACGATCAAAACCCATCCAAGCCATAACCAACGGGCTATAAAGCAAAAAAGCCAATCCAATAAGTATAATGAAAACGGAATGGAAAGCAGTCCAATTGCGAATATTCAAGTGATTTCCCCTTCCAAATTATAGTTTCTTGGCTAAGCTAATCAGGTACAACAGAATAACCGCCCCAACCACGGCAGTGACCAGCGAACCGAGTAAGCCACTTGCCGAAATGCGCAAGAAATCAAAGATGTAGCCGCCAATCACCGCCCCGAGAACACCAACAACGACATTACCGACCAACCCAATGCTGGATTTGCGCATCAAGCGCGTCGCAATCCAACCAGCAACAAAGCCAATCAGCACAAACCAAAGTAAATTATCGAGGTTCATAAAGCACATCTCCTATCTGAAAAAATCATTAAATAAGGTGCTTGACACTCACACCATTCAAGCACGCACACCCGTCCCGCATGGGTAGCACTCAGTCGGTATAACAATTGAATTATAAACGGAAGGTGAAGGTAACAATGTTATAATTTTTTTCTGCGCATTTGGATTGGGTGGGTATTGATCATCCTGTCGTTAATAATGCTGATCTGGGGTTTTTTCCCTCTTGAGCAAAAACGGCGTGAAATCCGCCTTCAACCCCAAGACATGCAACTCCCAACCCTTCATGAGAGGGCTCCGTATGCGCCTTTCAGGGTATAAGGTTTTGCTTCAGCCGCTGTTTCCTGCTGCCGGTAGGGTCATTTTTCTTTTCTTAATCGGAGCGTTGTCGGTTGCCTGCGCCTCGGCTGAAATGTCCCATCCAGTTTCCCCGTTGCCTCTGGAAACAAAAATTCCCTCCCCAACCACCATAACGCCGCCCTCAAGCGTGCCTCAAATTCCCGAAAATCGCCTTCTCTCTCTGGAATGGCCGGCTACCATTCGAGCGGGAGATAGCGATCTGATCTTGCTAACTCTCGAGGTCGACCAAGAAGGGAAGCTCACTCCCACCGCTTCCATCCAAGGGCATCAAGTAGAGGGAGAAAAAATCGCCATCCCCAATCTCTACGACACCCACCACGTAATCGCCGAAGGGCGATTGGATATCAGTGGTTTGGAAATCCTGCCAAACCCCCAAATCAATGAACCCCTACACCCTGGCCAGACCTTAAAATTTGCTTGGAGTGTGAGGCCTGTGCAAGTGGGGCAATATCGCGGCATGGTTTGGCTGCATCTCGGATTTATCCCCAAACAAGGAGGCGACACATCCCGCTTGCCCGTTTCCGCTCAAAAGATCGAAATTCGAGCTGTAAATCTTTTGGGATTAAGTGGCAATGCTGCCCGTTGGATGGGCGCGTTGGGCACCATCCTTGGCTCCTGGCTCAGTCTAGATCAATTGATTTCTTGGCTGACAAAGCTTTGGCAGAAACGCCGCAAGAAACAATCATCTCAAACGCAAGATCAAACCAATCTCTAGCTTCGAGGAAGGATATGTTACACATCAAACGAATGGTATTAGGACCGGTTCAAACCAATGCATATTTGATTCACGATAGCGAAAGCAAAGCGACCGTCGTCATTGACCCCGCTTGGGACGGCAAGCAAATCGTCAAGGTCGCCCAAGAAAACCACTGGCAGATCGAACAAATCTGGTTGACCCATGCGCATTTTGACCACCTCGGTGGTGTGGCTGGTATCATCAACTCTCTCTCCCCTTCACCTGCAGTGGCACTCCATCCTCAGGACTTGCCGCTGTGGAAAGTTCAAGGAGGAGCCCAATTATTTGGGTTTCAGCTAGAGCAGGTCCCAGAACCCACGCTATGGCTGCAACATGGGCAAATCCTTAAGGTAGGAAATTACGATGTAGAAGTACGTCATGCTCCAGGCCATACCCAAGGTCATGTCGTTTTCTATATCCCGTTGGCTGAGGTGTGTTTTTGCGGAGATGTCATCTTCGAGTCGGGCATCGGCAGAACCGATCTTCCCGGCGGAGATTTTGAAACCCTGATGACCAGTATCCGCGAACAGATTCTAACCTTGCCCGATCAAACCCGCTTGCTCTCAGGGCACGGTGACGAAACCACCGTTGCTCAAGAACGTCAGCATAACCCGTGGTTGCAGTGGTAATCAAAAGGCTCGCTTTGGAGTTCAACCTCAAAAGCAAGCCTTCGATAAAATATGGTTTCAAATCAATTTATTTCGCGTAATCGATCGAGCGCGTCTCGCGAATGACGGTCACCTTGATCTGCCCAGGATATTGCATCGTTTCCTCGATCTTTTTGGCGATATCGCGTGCCAACCGAATCGACTCTAAATCGTCGATTTCTTCTGGCCTGACAAAGATGCGGATTTCGCGGCCTGCTTGCAAAGCGTAGCTCTGGCTGACCCCTTTATGAGAGTTGGCAATCTCTTCCAAAGCCCGCACGCGCTTTAGATATTGCTCGAGGGATTCGCGTCGGGCGCCGGGTCTGGCGCCAGAGATGGCATCGGCTGCTTCGACAATCGCCGCTTCTACACTCTCCTGCTCGACTTCATGGTGATGAGAAGCGATGATGTTAACCACCGCTTGGGGAACACCGTGTCGTTTCGCAAACTCTGCTCCTAGTAATGCATGGGTACCTTCCATGTTGTGATCCATTGCTTTCCCCAGATCATGGAGTAAACCACCCATCTTGGCAACTTCCACGTCAGCCCCTAATTCTGCAGCGAGAACAGCCGCCAAGCGGGAAGTTTCCACCGCATGGGCTAGCTGATTCTGACCATAAGAGGTGCGATACTTCAATCGCCCAAGCATCTTGATCACCTCAGGGTGCAACCCAGCTACGCCGGCATCATACACCGCCTGTTCGCCGGCTTCAAGAATATCGCGGTCAACCTCTTTTTGCTCATTCTTAAGAATCTTCTCGATATGTGCTGGATGAATACGCCCATCCAACACTAGCTTCTCTAAAGCTCGTCGAGCGACCTCGCGGCGGATAGGGTCAAAGCAGGAAATCGTAACCGCTTCGGGCGTATCATCGACAATGACATCCACCCCAGCGAGCTGTTCAAAGGCATGGATGTTCCGTCCATTGCGCCCGATAATGCGCCCTTTCATTTCATCCGAGGGCAGTGGTACCACCGACGTACACACTTCCGCAACATGTTCCGAGGCTACGCGTTGGATGGCAGCCGTAATCAATTTGCGGGCGCGGTTTTCACCTTCTTCACGCGCTTCGGCTTCGATTTGGCGGATGATGCGCGCCATATCCGCACGAGCTTCTTTTTCGGCCTCTGCCAACAAGACATTGCGGGCTTCTTCCATGCTCATGTTGGCAATGCGCTGCAACTCTTCCAACTCATCAGCATACATCTTCTCTATTTCATTTGCCCGCTTATCGATAGCACTTTGACGTTTATTCAAAGCCTGTTCGCGCTTTTCCAAGCGGTCGGCACGGATATCTAATTCCTCACGTCGTTTTTGCAACCGATCTTCTTCGCGGCTCAATTCATTGCGCCGACGGGTGATCTCCGCTTCGGCTTGTTGACGAATTTCAAGAGCCTTATTTTTTGCCTCTAATTCGATATCGCTTGCCCGCTGGGCAGCTTGGCGGACTAATCGTTCGGCTTCTTCTTTTCCTTGTTGAATCCTGCGTTGATTAATCCATTCGCGCAGAAGGTAGCCACCGATCAGCCCGATGACAAATAAAACTATCCATAGTAGCCACGACCATTCCATACTTATTCATCCTCTTGTTCTGCCTGAGTATTTTGTTGAACTTCTTGCCAGCAACGTTGAATGGTCGGTAAAATGACATCGTAAGAAAACCCTCGCCGAATCAGATAATCATAGAGCTTACGCCGAAAGGTTTGCCTGTCCACATCCCTGTAGCGGTAAAGCACCTTCTGTGCAGCTTGATACGCCATCTCCACTTCATCGAGTTCTTGCACCGCCTCATCGACAATAGCCGATTGAACACCATGTTGCCGCAGCTCGTGAACCAGAGCTTTTTTGCCTCGGGGTCGAAAAGCAGAGCGGTTTTCAACCCATTGCGCGGCAAACTGCCGATCGTCCAACCAGCCATTTGTCTTCAAGCGTTCAAAAACGATGTCGCGCACCTGCTCATCTTTCTCATGGCTAAGCAGATATCGGAGCATCTCCTGCTCCGAACGAGGCCGAAGCGAAAGATAACGTATCGCGCGCTGATAAAGGGTTTCGATCTGGTCCTCTTGGAGCAGTTTTGCCAGCCGCTCTTCGGTGAGCGTTTGACCGACCTGTAACCAAGCTGCCACAAGGCGGGACAAACCAAAGGCAAACTCACCGTCCAAAAAGACATTGATCCGTTGAGGATTTTTCTTTTGCGCTTTCAGCGCTGTAACCGTTCGTACCGACTTTTCCATCGTAATCAAAACAGCCGTCATCCTTCCGTGCGGACAACGGCTGTACGATCAAGACCCCAGTCAGATTAGATCATTCTTTAGTGTTCAGAGAACCAAACACCCATATATAAGAAATGATAATGATAAATGACAACCATCCGTGCTTGTGTACACATCGATTTATCCAATCAATCACCGAACTAGCTTAGAGTCATCTGAGTAAAAACCAATCTATAGAAAACCTACCGGTACATCAAGCACAGTACATACACTGAGATCATCCCGACAGCCATTGCCGCAAAGGAAAGTGTTCTCTACATTGCCTCAAGTTGCGGCAAGAAGATTAAGGAAATTATACATGATTAATGCAAAATTTTAAGCAATAATCTGAATATTCTCTCATTTTTGAGTGTTTTTATGGCAGTACTACACCCGACTATACCTGCTAAGCCCTAATTTTCTTACTCTTACCTCTTGAGTCTAGGTCAATTTATATGTTTGTCGCACCACTTTAAGATCACCGTTTCTTTGATCTATAAATTAAGGAACGGGGACACAAACCGTTTGGCTCTTCCCATTTGCCTGAGAGAGAAAGAACAGATATAATTACCCCCATGGTCGAAACATCACTCTCTCGGCGTGATTTCTTACAGCTTAGTCTTCTCGGCCTTGGCGGCTTAGCTCTCTCTCCATTCTCTTATAACTACCAAGAGACAGGGTTCGGAAAACTGGGACGCATTGCTACCCGTGAACTAGACCTTTACAGTCAACCACGTGATGACAGCCAAATCGTTGGGAAACGCTATCGCGACCAATTGGTCAACATTTATGAAGAGGTGATCTCTCCAAAAGGACCGGCCCACAATCCCCTGTGGTATCGGGTTTGGGGCGGCTATTTACATTCCGCCCATGTTCAAAAAGTGCGCGTTCAACTCAATCAACCGCTATCTCAGGTACCCGAATATGGTCAACTCTGTGAAGTCACCGTCCCTTATACAGCCGCCTACGAGTACAAGAACGGCTGGAAAAAATGGGATTCTTACCCCCTTTATTATGAAACTTTGCACTGGATAACCGATGTTGTCGAGGGTCCCGACCGCCAACCGTGGTATCAAATCAGCTCTGAGCTAACAACCTATCTCGTATACTATGTTCCGGCAATCCACCTGCGACCGATCCCTGATGAAGAATATTCGCCCCTCTCTCCAGAGGTTCCAGCACACAAAAAATTCGTTGAAGTTGAAATCCGCACTCAAACCCTACGGGCTTACGAAGATGGAGAGATGGTCTTCACCTGTCGCGTTTCAACTGGCATTCCTCACCTGAATCCCACCCGCCAGGGCATACCTACGGAGACACCAAAAGGCGAATTTCGCATTTATTCGAAGATGCCCAATAAACACATGGGGAGTGTGACCGGCAACCCTGACGCAGAGGAACGGGGCGGCTTCTCCTTACCCGGCGTACCGTGGACATGTTTTTTCGTTGACACCGGCGTAGCATTTCATGGCACTTACTGGCACAACAATTTCGGCGTGTGGATGAGCCATGGCTGCGTGAACATGCGCAACGAAGATGCAAAATGGTTGTTCCGTTGGACAACGCCGCTTTATGAATTACCGATCAAATCGCGCCGCGATTGGGAGCGTCGCGGTTTTGGCACGCGAGTGATTGTCAAATAATCGAAAGATTTACCTATGGTGTAGGCGAACTCATCGGCTTATCATGATCGTGCCCCTGGTCGTTTGACCCGCTACCATGATCATGATGTCCTTCAGACTCCATCTGCATGCCACCTCCCTTAACCGTTACTTGGAGTGGGATATCGGGACCATTTTTGAAATTGAGTACCACCTGAAACGTATCGCCTTCCTTCAAATCCTGATTCAACCCAATCAACATAATATGATACCCTCCGGGCTGCAGGATGATCTCTCCTCGCGCCGGGAGGGGAATCGCTTCTTGTTTTAACATCACCATCACCCCCTGATCGTTTACCTCAGATTTATGCAACTCTACCGTTCGGGCGATCCCTGACGAGGCACCAATCAGTTCATCCGCTTGATCGGAGTGATTGTGCAAAACCATATAGACTGCACCATTTCCGTCCTTAATGGCAGCGCGCGCCCAAACCTCGTGGGCTTCAATGCCCGCTTTCTTGGCTTGGCAAGCGGAGAGCAACAGTCCAAGGACAAACAATATGCTCAACATCTTCATTGTTCGTTTCATTGTAGACTCCTTTGTTGTAGAAATCAGCAAAATTCGTGATTGCGTTGGCTTTGGGTTAAATAGGCAATGGTCGCATGAACATCCACAACCCGCCCCCCAAAACCTTTCTGAAAGTTCAAAGCCTCTTTTTCAGAAGCAAATGCCAGCACACTCGGCGAACAGCAAATCGTCAACTCGTGACCGATTAAGTAATAGGCGTCAGATGCGGTCATCACATGCCCATGCAAAAAGTCCGTTACCAGCATTTGCCATACATCCTCTCGATGGCTATAAGCAATCAACCCACAATGCGGACAACACAGGTATAGCTTATTTCCATCGTTGGTAATTAGCGTGAAGGCATTGCGTTCCTTGACCTTACGGTTGCACATCAGGCAAATAGATGGATCGTTTCCCTTGAGTTTGGAAGTGGCTAAGACTTTCCCGTGTTGTTTGAGAATTAACCCCGCCTGCTCCAGCGCATCCAAATCCCGATGCACGGTCATTTTTGAAACTGCTAACTGTTCAGCCAGCGATGAGATGGTGATGAACTCGGCTTTTTTTAGCTTTTCTAAAATGAAATTTTGTCGATGTGTAAACATAACTCTGTTAATTATTGTTAAATATAAGATATATATAACATAATATAACATTTACGGTTATATTTGTCAAGAATAATCGATATTCTGGACACAAAAAACCCAATCTCTACCCCTTCAAGGTTTTCAAGATGTGTAGCTAATCCAATAAATCAGATTAAAACCGAAAAGGTTACTCAGGAAACAATGTCAAATCGTTGATCTAAGACGAAAATTAGAATACCAAGCTCTAACCCCTATCCCCCCAAAAAATTTCGACTTACGCCAAGCAACGATCAGATGCGATCGGCTAATTCCAGCAACTGACGAATGGCTTTTTGTTGTTTTGGTTTGATCCCAAACATCTTCAGTTCATCTAATTTGCCTTCGAAAATTCTTCGCCCTAACCCAGAATAACGCCACATTTTTAAGTCCTCTTCTAAGGGGGATCCGATGATATCTTCTCGAACAATTTTTCCATCTGCCATCGCTAAGACTCGCCGCGTCTGGCGCGCAATGGCAAGATCATGGGTGACAACAATAAAGGTAGTTCCCTTTAGGCGATTGATCTCGGCAATCAGACGCATCAAATCCAAACTCGCCTGTGAGTCCAGGTTGCCGGTTGGCTCATCCGCGAGGATAATCAATGGATCGTTAGCTAAGGCGCGCGCTATGGCTACTCGCTGTCGTTGTCCACCTGATAGTTGTGCCGGTAAATGATTGATCCTCTCAGCCAATCCGACCATTTCGAGTAGTTGCAAAGCTCGCTGTTTGCGTTCACCTGCCGAATAATATTCCATCATAGGCACTTCAACATTCTCTCTGGCAGATAGGGTAGGGATCAAGTTGTGCAATTGAAAGACAAAACCAACCGTTTTGGCTCGAAAGCGGTCTTTATCCCGAATAGTGGATAAGTCCTCGCCATTGATCAAGACTTTCCCGCTTGTTGGCACATCCAGTGCCCCAAGCATATTAAGCAAGGTACTTTTACCGCTACCACTCGGGCCCATGACTGCCACCAATTCTCCGGCAGCAATGCGGATATTCACCTTATTGAGGGCATAAATTTGCTCGCCGTCGCCGTATACTTTCGTCAGGTCTATGGTTTCGACAATGAATTGATTTTCGGGCTTCATGCTAGTTTGCTCCACTTATTTCTCCACTTGGATATCCACGAAGGCCGTCATTCCCCATCTTAAGGCTGCGGGCGTCTCTGCCATTTCGATCACTACCGTATAATTGACCCCCGAACCTTCAGAAGCTTTCGGAGAAATCAAAACCACCGTTCCCTCGACAACCACATCGGGCAAAGCGTCAAAAGTGATGATCACTTTATCTCCCACCTTTACGCGGGCAACATCGATCTCATTCAAATCGGTTGTTTCGATCCGTAAGTGTTCCAAATCGGCGAGGATCATAATCGGTTGTCCAGGAGCAACCCATTCTCCCTCATGAACATATACATCGCTAATCGTGCCCGCATAGAGAGCTTTGATTTCTAGGTCTGCCAATTTCTTTTCTGCGGCTGCCAAGGCAGCTTGGGCTGTTGCCAGTCTGGCTTCAGCTAAAGCCACCAAATCCGGGTCTGGTCCTTTCGAGAGGGTTTCATAGTCGCGCTCCGCCTGAGCAATTTTCGCCAAGGCTTCCTGTAAAGCAAATTCATACGTCAGCCGCTTGACGGCTGCGTTGTAGTCTGCTTGAGCCTCATCTAATTTCTTCTTCAAGTCGCGACGGGTTTGATTCTGTTCGGATTCATTTCGATATGGTTGAAATGCTGCCGTTGCAGCATCCAGTCGCTCTTTCATGATTTTCACTGCTTCAACCGCAGTGAGATTTTTTTGGTTAACTGGCACGGTGAAGTTATCCAATTGATATTGAGCTTCCTTGACCGCATTATTGGCAAGATAGTATGCTTGCAAACTGGCTGCCAAAGCCAGATCGTGATTCTTGTAAAGGTCATTCAGAGCTTGTTCAGCAGCGATGACCTCGGTACGAGCCTGAGCGATCTGAGCTTCAATTTCTTCCTTGCCCTTCAAGCGCAACAATACCTCGCCCTCTTCAACCGTGTCCCCTCTCTCCACCAAAATCTCTGCAATCACACCGGGAAAGGTGACGCTAAGCGTAGACCGTTTTAACGGTAGAACTACGCCGGTAGCACTGACCATCGGTGTTGTATCGATCGGAATTTCCTCCATGGCGTTAGGGGTTGACTTTTGCTGGCTACATCCTGCCAAAACACTTGCAACAAGTAAGATCAACATGAAAAACACAACAAATCGTTTATTGATCGCCATTTTTATCTCCTTCAGAAAATATTGCCTTTATTCGTACCTCAATGCTTCGACCGGTTGCAAACGAGTTGCCCGATAGGAAGGGTAAAGACCCCCAATCATTCCTAACGTGACTGCTACGCCGATGGCGCGGGCAAAAATATCCCACTCCCAAACCGTCGTCAACATACCCCCGATCATCGGAGCTTTGCTCAGGCTAAAAGCTAAAATAAATGCAAAAAAGATCCCCCCTACACCCCCCATTAGACCCAAGACAATAGCTTCTTTTAGAATCATCATCAAAACTCGTCTACGGCGCCAACCCAAAGCTCTCAGAACTCCGATCTCGCGCGTCCTTTCAAATACCGCCATGAGCATGGTATTGAGTACCCCAATACCCCCTACAAAGATAGCCAAAAACGAAATCGCATTGAGCATGACATCCGTAGATTGTCGATCGGGCATCTGGCTAGAGAATTCACTACTCAATGTCGCATGGACATCGGCGAATTGCCGATTGATCTTTTCCACCACTTCTTGTGCAACCTTGGGATCATGCAACTTAACCGCTGCCATGGTCACCTTACGTGGTCTTCCAGTCAAGTTTTGGGCGTCCCGTAAAGTAATCACCCCGCCCAACTCCTCCCAACTAATTGTGGATTCATACACCCCCACGATGCGAAACCTTGCGCCACTCAATTCAATGGTATCGCCGATCTTTTTTCCCAGCGTATCCATCATCATCCGACCAACCACAATCTGATGATTGGTTGCTAATGGTTGACCTTCAACAACTTTTATGCGACGAATGGCGAACTCATTGGGAGCATATCCCTGTAGTACAAAGAAACCTCCCGCCTCGGGCATGGAAACAGCGGTAAAGATCAATCCGCTGACCGCTTGCACCTCGGGCATAGCAGCAATCCTACCTAAAACCTGTTCATCGACGGCACTGAAACTAGTATCCGAAACATTGGCTTGTCGAATCATAATCTCAGCGTTAGCCCCCAAGATCATCGAGTCCATTTCTTTAAATGCCCCGCGGATGACGGCCTCCATCGCCATAATCCCCCCGACGGTCAAACCAATCGCTAACAACGTTAACACTGTACGAGTCGAACGCTGCCAAAGACTTTGGATGGTCATTCCTCCGATAGGTAAACGACGAAATTTTCCTCCCGACCCCCCGCCTTCGTAGCGCAAGGCTTCAATTGGCTGCAGTTGAGCTGCCCGCCATGCAGGGTATAACCCTCCTGCGATTCCCAACACAATCACCACTGCGAAGGCAGTAAGAAACTGATCCGCACGCAACGTAGAAAGGTTAACCCCAAAAAAGGTCGTCGAAGTGGAGAGCAGATAAATCAACAAAACACCACTGAGCGATCCCAGGATTCCTCCACCGAAACAGACCACCAAAGCTTCCCCAAATATCATCCATAAAATCTTTCCTCTTCGCCACCCTATGGCTCGCAACACACCGATTTCGCGGGTGCGCTCAAAGACCGACATCAACTGGGAGTTCATCATCCCAACTCCCCCAATGACGACAGCAAGGCTGCTGATGACCCAGACATACCCTTGAAAAAAATCAGCCATCGAGGATTGCTCGGCTAATTCTTTCACTCCACCGATAGAAAGATTGGGAAAACGTCGTTGCACGCGTTGAACCAATCGCTCACGCAACTCTGGATCTTTGAGTTTGATATAAAACAGACTGACTTGACGAGGCTTCCCCAGTAATTCTTGGGCATCTTTCAATAACATCACTGCTCCAGCATCTTCCATTGCATCCCCGGTTTCATAGATCCCGACGACACGAAAGACGACGCCTCCGACACGCACCGATTCGCCCACGCTTTTTTTGAGAACCTCCGCGGCTGCAGAACCAAGAATCAGGGGCTTACCACGCAGCGAGCGGGTTTCGATAAAAGTCAAGGGATCTCCGCTCTTGATCTGGTAGCGGCTCAACACAAAACTATCCTCAGGGTAACCAAAAACAAAAAAGAAAGGCTGCCCTTCCGCTTCGGAATAACCCTGGATCATGCCGCTTATCCGCTCGATTTCAGGCATGGTTATGAGTTCTGCTGCCAGCGATTCGTCAATCGAACTCATGCTGAGGTCAAAAGAATTGGGTTGGCTGACGACTAAATCTGCTTTACTTCCACTCAATAAAGCAGTGTAGCCCATTTGAAAGCCATCTGCCAAGGCACCTAGGCTGACAATGGCAGCCACGCCAATGGCGATCCCTGCCATGGTCAAAAGCGTTCTAACTTTACGGCGCATCAGATTCTTGATAATCATGTTAGCCTTTTAAACAAATCATCTCCATAGCCCATCTCATTTACGCTAATCAACGCTAATCGTTGTACCCAGAAATGGGAAAAATTTTTGATACACTCTCGACCGTCTAAATCTTTGCGATGTCTCAGGCGATTTATTTTACTACCCTTTTCAGTTACATTGATTCCAGCTAATGCAAAACGGAAAGGTTCTCTATCGTTAATATGATTAATGAACGATAAACTACATTTACGATAAGCAATGTTATAATTTTCTAATGAAATTAGGGTTTCGATTTTATTTAGCTCAATCTTCCCATGCACGAACATATCGCTGCAATTGATATCGGCTCAAACGCCATGCGAATGATAGTAGCGCGGCTGGATCCTAGCGGACAGCTTGAAACAGTCGAAAACAGCCGTGTGCCGGTTCGCCTTGGCAAAGATGCTTTTACGCTTGGCTATTTGAGCGAAGAAACCATGCAAATGGCTGTGAGCGCTTTTCTCAGGTTTCGCAACATTGCTCAGGTTTTTGATGTCAAACTAGTTCGTGCTGTCGGCACAAGTGCACTGCGGGAAGCCTCCAACACTCACATCTTAATCGATCGAGTAGCCTCCCAAAGCGGCTTTCAAATTGAGGTGATCACTGAAATCGAAGAAGCTCGCCTCATTCATCTAGCTGTTCAAAAGACAATAGACTTAACCAATAAGCGTGCCTTACTCATTGACATCGGCGGCGGCAGCGTTGAAGTCACCATATCTAATGAAAACGTGCTATCCGTAGAAAGTTATGCCTTAGGAACAGTACGCCTACTGAGCAAACTAGATGGCAGCAACGGAAAAAATATCAACTTTAATCAGTTGGTCAGCGAATACGCTGAAAAAGTGCGACGTAGAATTGAAACCCAAATTGGAACCGAATCGATCGATCTTTGCATCGCCACGGGTGGTAACCCAGAAGAAATGGGGCGCCTACACAAGCGACTGTTTAAGGGTGAGAGAGAGGATTGTATAACGGTTAGCGAAATTGAAAAACTCATTCAGATGCTAAACCGTCTTTCCATCGAAGAGCGGGTTGAAAAGCTCAACCTGCGTCCCGACAGAGCCGATGTTCTTCTCCCCGCTGCGGTCGTCTTGCGCATGATTGCAAAAGTTGCTCAAGTGAAAGAGCTGCTCACTCCCCCCGTTGGCCTAAAAGATGGTCTGCTCATCGAGATGGGAGCCACACTCAAAGGCCCTCCAAAACCGAGAAGAGACCAGATATGGACTTCCGCCATTAAGTTAGGGCAAAAATACAAATTTGACGAAGATCACGGCCGCTTTGTTGCCAAATTTGCTGCTCGCTTATTCTTGCAATCGCTCTCTCTGCACAATCTAACCGAAAAAGAGATGTTGATTTTGGAAGCTGCCGCGCTTCTGCACGATATTGGGCACTTCATCAATACCATCGATCACGATAAGCATGGCTATTACATCCTAATCCATACCCCATTAATTGGTCTCTCAACAAAAGAGCAAGAAATTCTAGCCAATGTCGTGCGCTACCACCGCAAAGAATCGCTTGTCAATACCGATGACTCATTTAAGTCATTATCCCAAAGTGAACGGGCTGTTGTCTCAAAATTGTGCGCCATCATGGAGTTAGCAGATGCCTTAGACATTAGCCACACAGCTCGCCTTGAAGACCTGATACTCGAACAACATGATTCGTTATGGAAATTGATCCTCGTCAGCCGTGAACCCCTCCTGCTAGAGAAATGGTGGATCGAAAAAAAGAAATCTCTCTTTCAGGATGTGTTCGGTGTTCAATTAGATGTGGAGGTTTGGAATGCAAACGAATAACGCGATTTTAGAGCTGGTTTCTCAGTCAGTGCAGAGCCGTTGGGACAAATACATACAAGAATTAGAGCATTGTAAGGTGGAGTTTTCCGAAGAAGCTGTCCACGATCTGCGCGTCGCCACTCGGCGCCTATTGGCTTTAGTTGATTTTCTCAGCCTTTTATACCCCCACCTTCAAAATCAAAAGTTGATGACAATCCTTAAGGACCAACTGGATAGTTATGATGACTTACGCGACACCCAAGTGATGCTGCTGGAAATCAACCAGAGGGTAACTGAGTTCCCCCCTCTAGCCAACTTTCAAAAGTATCTCACGAAGCGCGAAAAGAGCCTTTTAGAAGCTGCCAAAAAAAATGTTAAAGCTTACAAACTAAACAATGTCGAAAAACGCATCAATGCTATCCAGAAAATGGTGCAAAAATCCCCCGAGGAGACAGCATCGACAGATCGTATCATACTGATCTTGGATGATGTGTATGCCAGCGTTTTAAAACGCTTCAAACGGATTGATCCCAACCTTCCTCCAACCATCCATCGAGTGCGGGTGCGTTTCAAGAAGTTTCGTTACATGGTTGAGTTTGTTTATCCCCTTCTGCCTAACTTTCCAGAAGACAACTTACAAAGCATGCACGATTATCAAACCAAAATGGGCAATATCCAAGATGTCGAAGTCTTACTTTCTGCTTTGAACACCTTTGCCGGCAAAAAGAATGGACGCAACCTCAGCCAAGCCATCGAGTATTATCAAGTCCAACACGCGAAAACGATTGAAACCTACCTTGAAAATAAAGACGAGCTCTACCAATATTGGAGGCTATCTAAGACAAAGCCGTTCCCATGGCAGGAAGAAACCATCACTCAACCTTCCCCATCCCAGAGAAGCAGACGAAAAGCAAAAGTTCCCGCTTCCCAACCATCAGGTGCGGAGGTAAGCGAGGAAACGATTACAGTCGCAGCGGAAACCTGATCTTTCACTAAACCAATCAGTGGGATAACGACCATGAAACTCTACCTTCTCCGTCATGCCATTGCTGAAATCCGTGATCCCGTAAGATTTCCCGATGATAGTTTGCGCCCCCTAACCAAAGCTGGCATTGAAAAATTTCATCGTATCTGCGCCGGCATCAAACGCCTAGGGTTAACGTTTGAGCTGGTTGTCTCAAGTCCTTACACTCGCGCAAGACAAACAGCAGAGATCTTCTGCGATGAGATGAAACTAAGGAAAAATCAACTTATCTTTAGCGAAAACCTTACTCCTTTCGGAGACCCTCAAAAACTATTTGAAGAAGTTTCATCTCAATATCCTGCTCTCGATAGTGTGGTTTGTGTAGGCCATGAACCCTACCTCAGTGAATTAATCGGTGCATTGCTTTGTGGTACTGCCGCAGCCAGTATCACCATGAAAAAGGGTGGGTTGTGTTGTCTCACACTTTCCCAGCTCGATTTTGCCGCGTATGCAACCCTTGAATGGTTGCTCACTCCTGCCCAGATGGTTGCCATGTCTTAGACTATATTGGTAGTCAGATGCCCGAAGAAATTGTTCTAAACCCCTCTCTGTATATCAATCGCGAACTAAGTTTGCTAGAATTCCAACGACGGGTCTTAGAAGAAGCCGCTAATCCATCCTACCCCATTTTGGAACGCCTGAAGTATCTCTCTATCTTTGGCTCGAACATGGATGAATTTTTCATGGTTCGCGTTTCAGGTATCCGTGAACAGGTTGAGTTTCAAGTAACGGAGGTTATGCCCGATGGCTTAACCCCGCGTGAAGAATTGATCGCTATCCGCAAGCGCTCTCTGGAGTTATATCGCACTGCACAACGTTTGTATCGCAAGGAAATCCTTCCTCTGCTCAATGAGAGCGGCATTCATATCTTAGACTACACCAAACTCACCGAAGCCCAACAACGGCGGGCAAATGAGTACTTCCAAGATGTCGTTTTTCCCATTCTGACGCCGCTTGCCTTTGACCCAGGACATCCGTTTCCACATATCTCGAACCTGAGCACGAATTTGGCTGTTGTTATCCATGACAAAAAAGGGCGCGAAAAATTTGCCCGCGTGAAAGTACCCAATCTATTACCTGCGCTGTTGCCGGTTGGCCGCCACACGGTAAAAAGCTCGTCGCCCCGCATTTCAACCAAACACTATTACTACATTTGGCTAGACCAACTCATCGCCAATCAACTGGGACAGCTCTTTCCCGGCTTAGAGGTGATCGCAGTACATCCCTTTCGCATTATTCGGGATGCAGATATCGAAATCCAAGAGCTCGAAGCTGATGATCTATTGGAAACAATGAAAGAAAACCTGCGCTCACGGAAATTTGGATCCGTGGTTATGATGGCAATCGAAGAGGAAATGCCGAAAACCATCCGCGAGCTACTGGTCGAGAATTTAGAATGCAAGACCAGTGATGTCTATCCCATTGGTCAACCTTTAGCCATCTCTTCCCTGCGCCAAATTTACGATGAAATTGAAGCACCTGATTTGAAATTTCCTCCATACAAACCGTATTTACCAAAACGGCTGATCCTCACTCATCAGAATGCAACCATCTTCGATCGCATCCGGGAAGGAAATATCCTCTTACATCATCCCTACGACTCTTTCGTGCCGGTAATAGAATTTTTACAAGCCGCAGCGCGTGACCCACAAGTCTTGGCAATCAAACAGACGCTCTATCGAGTCGGAAAAAACTCACCTGTTGTTGAAGCTCTAATTGAAGCCGCCCAAAATGGCAAACAGGTAGCTGTATTGGTAGAACTAAAAGCCCGCTTCGATGAAGAAAGCAACATCGAATGGGCGCAACGTTTGGAACAAGTTGGTGCTCATGTCGTCTACGGTTTACTAGGCTTAAAAACCCATTGTAAAGTTTCCATGGTCGTCCGTCAAGAGCGAGAGGGCCTTCGGCGATATTTGCATCTCGCAACCGGCAACTATAATGCCATTACCGCTCAAATCTACGAAGATATTGGTTTACTGACTTGCGACGAAGATATGGGGATGGATGCCACCGATCTATTCAATTACTTGACCGGTTATTCTACCAAGCATGATTACCGCAAATTTCTGGTTGCCCCGCTAAACCTGCGCCAAAAGCTAGAACAGCTCATCAATAGGGAAATTCAACATGCTCAAAACGGCAAAAAGGCACATTTGATTTTCAAAGTCAATTCCATTGCCGATCCGCAAATGGTTAAGTTGCTCTACCAAGCTTCACAGGCGGGGGTCAAAATCGATTTGATCGCTCGAGGCATCTGCAGCATCGTACCTGGCATTGCAGATTTGAGCCATAACATCCGTGTTATCAGTGTGTTAGGACGCTTCCTTGAGCACAGCAGAATTTTCTATTTTAAGAACAATGGCAAAGAAGAGATTTACATAGGCAGCGCAGACTTATTAACCCGCAACCTTGATCATCGGGTGGAAGTGATCTTTCCAATTGAGACAGCTTCTCATCAACAGTATTTGTTCAAAGTTCTTGAAACTTACTTAAGAGATAACAATTGCGCCCGTGAGATGCAACCCGACGGCACATACCAGTTTGTAAAGAACGGTAAAGAATGCCTCAATATCCAAGAGTGGCTGATGGCGCCTGAAAACCGCCTCCACTGAGGCTAAACAACAGCATCAACTACCATTACTAGAAATAAAAACGCAAGATACATGCTCGAATAACGGTACAGCTTCCAAGCCACTTTATTGCCTTCAGTCCGCCATACTTTATAAGCTGCCGAAATCAACCATAATCCCAGCAAAAGCACACCAGCAAAGGTGAACCACCCTCCTAGACCAAACAAGGGAAGCAGTAAGGTTAAGCCAACCAACTCTAATGTGTAGATGAATATCTGACGGCGTGTTTCCCTCTCCCCACGCACCACCGGCAACATCGGAACTCCGGCACGGGCATAATCATGACGGCGCACGAGTGCTAAAGCCCAGAAATGAGGTGGCGTCCACATGAAAATTACTGCAAATAAGAAAAGCGCAGATACCTGTAAGTTGCCGGTGGCGGCTGCCCAACCGACTAACGGCGGGATCGCTCCTGCCCCACCCCCGATAACGATATTCTGGGGTGTTGATTTCTTCAACCACAAACTGTAGATAACTACATAATACACAAAACCGATTAAGCTCAAGATCGCTGCCAGCAAATTAACTTTGGCTACGAATACGTAAAATGAAAGCAAAGAGATAGCCACCCCAAAAGCTAGCCCCTGCGCGGGGGTAAGCCGCCCAGATGGGATGGGGCGTTTTTGAGTTCTTTGCATCTTACGGTCGTCTTCGCGATCCAAATATTGATTTATCGCGCCTGCTCCGCCGGCTGCCAGGAACCCTCCCAGCAGTGTCCAGAAAGTTAGCGAAAGAGAGGGCAAACTCTTCCCACCAATCACCATGCCGGCATAGGTCGTCACCAGCAGTAATGCTACCACGATCGGCTTGGTCAGCATCAAGAAATCTTTTAGGATACCCCATTGCCATCGGTAGCTCTGTACCCGCGATTCCTCTTCGGTAATCGAAAGCTGCGAGGCTCCCACAGCAATGGCTAACACAACCGCTGCAACCCAAATCGCCAAGAAAGTAAGCTGATGAAGGATGACCAAATACAAGGGAAAACCTTGCACCAATTGTGCCCCCAATAACGCTTGGGCAATGTAAAGTACCACTACCGTTGTTACGGGAAGAACGATTTGCACTTTATCCCCGTAAAGCGTCCACGCCCGTGACAAAAACCAAACCCAACCCAAGCCAATGATCAAGACAAGGAAACGATGCAACATGTTGATAAACTCTAAAGTGGTTTGGGGGAAAGGCTGAGCGGGGTTACACAGCGGCCAGCTAGAACACAATGCCCCGCTATCTAACTGAGCGATTAATTTTCCACTGATCAGAACGAAAACCAACCCCCCGAACCAAAATAGGGTGGAACGTGCAAACGGTGTTCGATAATTGAGGTCAATCAAGGAAGCGATCCCAAAGATTCGCCGCTTGACCACCCTACCCAAGAAAACTATACCCAAACCAAGCAAAAGCAAAGCAATCAGTTGCCAATTCATCATTTCACCCTTCTTCTAATAAAAAAAGGATAACCAATAGCTAAGATAGCAGCAAATGTAAACCATTGCAACGCATAACCCAGATGCGGGCCCTCACTCAAATCCAGCTCCAGCGGTGCGGGAATAGGCAAGTTTGACAATTCCCCTTCTCCCTGCGTTTGTTGAATATAGACATTTTCGACAACCGAATACGGGATTTGCTTTGAGATCGCGCCAACATTGGCTAAATTCCAAGCCTTTAGCGGGGGTTCACCATCAGATGGAATCGGGTCATTGCGTTTTCCAAAATCCGGCTTGTCTTGTGCGCGTCGTAACACACCCTGCACGGTTACTTCGCCCGGTTGATCAACGCGGGACCAATCTCCACTCAAATAATCCTCACCGGGGATCCAACCTCGATTGATCAGGATAGCCCGATCGCTACCTTTCAGCTTGAGAGGTGTAAGCAAATAGACGCCCCATCGATTTTGATAAGCCTGATTGCGCAGAGCAACCTGATTCTCAAAATCGTACTCCCCTTGCACGATCACCGAGCGATATTCCATATCATATAAGTTTTGGTTGAGATTATCTCCATTCAAGATCAACGCCGGTTGCTCAAGTTGGGCTTGTACGCGTGCATTGAAAGCGCGGCGTTGGTGCAAGCGATCGAGTTGCCAGATACCCAACCGAATCATGACGCCGACGGCGAGGATCACCAAAAGGGTGGTAGCTACGAAACGAAAACTCATCCAATGATGTTTCAAGGGCTTTTCCGAAGGTTTAGATCTGGTTGATGAGAGCAAGGAGCTCATCCTTCTCTCCTTGGTTCGGCAACAGCTACCGCTTCAGCCGTTTTCAAAGGCACTGCTACCAAGCTATACACAAACAAGAGCATTGCCAACGTCGGTGCAGCCATTGCCAACGCCAATAAGCGGCTCGTCCATGTGGTTGGCTTTAGGATATCCACTCCAAAATAGTTTCCCACCACAAAACTGCATTGATAAGCCAGTTTCTCGGCAGTATCGAAGCGCAAACTTGCCGATCGCCCCGCAGGAATCCATAACGGCCCTAACTGATGATCGACCGAGTCCTCATTTCGAACGAGGAGAACATCCCCCACCACAAAGGTCATGCCCTCAGGAATCGCAACCTCTTGCTCACCCTGAGCGATCCGCTCAGCGGTTCCACTGGGAATGACCAATTCGATGGTTTGCGGCGGTCGATCCCGTTCATCTTTCTGAAGCAGATACATTGCCTCATTGAAGATTGCTACGAATCCCAACGCAATCAGGAAGACAATGCCAAACCGTTTTAGATAGGGGCGTAAGGATTGCGTCATTTCAATCCTCCCTTCAGCAAATGGCGAACATCCTCTAACAGATTTTTTGCTCCGATGTCATACGGATAGGTGAGAATTAAGCTCTGGTTGGCATCCAATACATAGATTCTCGCCGTGTGGTCAACTAGATAATTCTCCGATCCTTCTTGTAAGCGAATTTCACGATAGGCACCAAACTGTTTCCACACGGTCGCCAACTCTTCCTCCTCACCTGTCAACCCAATGATGTTGGGATCAAAGTTTCGCAAGTGTTTTGCTAACACCTGGGGCGAGTCGCGTTGCGGATCAACCGTAATGAAAATAAAGCGCACTTTATCCGCTTGTTTACCCAAACTTTCCCTTATCTGCTTGAATTCTGCCAGCGTGATGGGGCATACATCTGGACAATAGGTATAACCAAAGAACAACAGAACCAAGTTACCCTTCGTTTCAGAGAGACGAAAGGCGTTGCCGTTATGGTCGGTAAGCTGAAAATCGGCCATCGGTAAGGGAGGGTCAATTAGAGTACCCCGATAATTGTAGGGGCGCAAGACAAACCCCACCCCCAACAAGACTAGGAGCATTCCGATCAAGCCACCGATTAGCCAATTCGTGCTTTTGGTCATTTTCAGCTCACCTTTTTTCTCTCTAAATTCACGGTAGTGGTGTACCAATCAGATATAAGGCTGGATAGAAGAAAATCCACACCACATCTACGAAGTGCCAGTAAACCGCTGCAGCTTCCACTGCCCAATGTTTTTCAGCAGAATAAAGCCCACGCAAGCCGTTGCGCAAGACTACCGCTAGGAAAATTACCCCTGTCAAAACATGAAAGGCATGGAAACCAGTTAGGGTATAGAAAATGGATGCTGCCGCTCCATCGGCTGTGCCAAATGGAGCAATCCGCCACTCAACGCCGACAACCCCCACTAAGAAAGCTACACCTAAGACCAAAGTTATCGCTGTATTGCGGATAAACGCCTTGCGGTCGCCATGAGCCATGGCAATTTCAGCACGGTTCATGAAGAAGGAACTGGCCAACAAGAGTACAGTTACAACAAACCCAACCAGTTGATCTAAATTAGGTCGCGTTTGGGTGCCCAACAGATAGAAACGGCTAACCAATAATCCACCAAAGACAAAGGAATCAGACAAGATAAAGAGCCATAAGCCCAGACGATTGATGGCTAACTTTTCTCGATAAGAGTGGGTAATGCCTGCCTGCGTAGTCATTCTGTCTCCTCTTCGTTAGCGAATAATCTTCCGATGTGCATGTAATCTCGCACCACAAAGAATGCCTTGAGAAGGGCAATTCCCATCAAAGGCACCCACCACGTTGCCGCAATAGCACCCAAGAAATATTCACCGATGGTGAGAAAGCCCAACAAAATAAATACACTAAGCCCGATACCATAAGCCTGCTTTTTTCGTTGTTCAAGGTCTTTTTCCATTTTTTATCTCCTCTTCTTTAATCTGCTGAAGCTGGTGCAACATCTGGCGGCAACGCCGTTTCTTCTTCTGCACTCCGTCCGCCCGCAGAAGCAGTCTGCACATAAACCGCCCCCTCCAGCCCGTAATCATAGGGTTCTCCGATCACTTCGATTGGCTCGGTGTAGTTATGCGCTGGAATGGGAGAGGGCAGCAAAGTCCACTCTGGAGAACGCGATCGCCAGGGGTTTGCCACAGCTACCTTCCCTTTGGCTGCGCTATAGGCGAGATTGATAAAGGCGATAATCACCGACAAACCGATAATATAACCACCTAACGAGATCAATAAGTGACTGAAATCGATTTGCAGCGCTGGATCGTAATCGGCAATGCGCCGCCGCATCCCCAACAGCCCCACCTGCATCTGCCCCAAGGATTGGACATAAAAGGCAGGCAACATCAAATAAAAATGAATTTTTCCCAGTGTCTCGTTATACATGCGGCCAGTGATCTTAGGAAACCAGTAGTAAATCGCCGCAAAGAAAGGAAACAAGAATCCACCAAACATCGTGGCATGGAAGTGTCCCACAATCCAATAAGTATCTTGCAGATGTAAGTCGGTCGCAACCACGCCATTGGGCGGTCCGCTCAGCCCACCGAGCAAGAAGATCGATATCGCTCCTAATACAAAGAGCATTGGTGTTTCAAAGGAAAGCTTTCCTTCCCAAATCGTTGCCACCCAACTAAAGAACTTTACGCCGGTTGGCACAGCAACCAACAAAGTGCTATACATGAAGGGCACCCGCAGGTAGGGTTCCATACCAGAGGTGAACATGTGATGTGCCCATACCAGAAAACCAACCAAGGCGATACCGAATGAAGAAAGCGCCACCCATCGATAGCCGAAAAGCGGTTTACGGGCAAACACGGGTAAGAGTTCGCTGATTACGCCTAAACCGGTCAGCACAAACACATAGACCGCCGGATGAGAATAGAACCAGAACAGGTGCTGGAACAAAATCGGATTTCCACCTTTGGTAGGCTCAAAAAAGGCCATTCCAAATAGGCGCTCGAACATCACCATTTGGAAGGAAAGGCCGATCAATTGCGTTGCTGTAAGAGCGATTAGAGCTGTCGCCGCGGCCGTCCAAACAAAGATGGGCATACGAAAATAGCTCATGCCTTTTGCCCGCAATTTCATCACCGTAGCGACAATATTTAGTGCCCCGAAAATGGAAGAAAACCCGATGAAATATACTCCCAGCAAAAACCACTGGGTACCCAGCGGCGCTCGAGAACTTAGAGGCGGGTAACCCGTCCAACCCGTTTCTAAACCTCCCATAAACAATGTACCGACCAATAAAATCACTGCCGGCACATTGATCCAGAAGGCAAAGGCATTCAAGCGTGGGAAAGCCATATCATTAGCACCGATCATCAGCGGCACCAAGTAATTTGACATTGCACCCACGCCAAGCAACATCCCGCCAATCATAACAATGCCGTGTAAAGTCATGATCGTGTTGTAATCCTGAGGCTGCAAGAATTGGATGCCCGGAGCGATCAGCTCGGTGCGGAAGATCAAGGCAAAAAGGCCTGCCAGCGAGATGACTATTAAAGCTGTTACGCCGTACTGGATCCCAATGATTTTGTGGTCATAGGATACGCTGAGGTATTTCGACCAGCCACGCAATCTGGCATCTGCTTCAGGAAAATCGGGCGTCTCTTCACCGAATGCCCATTTAATCCAATCGCGCATGACGCCAACCATCAACATGAATCCGATGGTGCCGAAAACACCACCCACCACCCAAGCCGCTTCGGGATTCCAAATCGGCAAACCTAACAATGCTCGCACACCGCTTACTAAGCCTAAGCCTAACAACACCCCCATGAACATGCCAATCAGGCCGCGCACTAAACCAATTTGTAAAATGCTAACTCGTTCCTTCATCGTTACACTCCCTTAGCGCAAAGTCTTCATAAAGGCGATGATGTCCTGAATTCGTTCATCCGATAACTCCTGACCAAGAGCAGCCGGCATGACGTTTGGGTATCCTTCTACAATTGCTGCTCCTGGGTTGCGGATCGATTCGATGATATACGCCTCGTCGGCAATCACCGTTCTGCCATCGGCTAATCGCACCTCAGAACCAAATAACCCAAGCCAAGTCGGACCCACCAACTTCGATCCATCCAACGAGTGGCAGGATAGACATCCGTATTGATTTGCCCATTTAAGCCCCCGTTCAACCGGATCAGTCGGTTCGCCAGTTTGTTCGGCAACCCAAACATCAAAATCCGCTTGTGAAACGACTACGACGGGTGATTCCATATAAGCATGGCGGATTCCGCATAACTCCGCACAGCGAACGGTATAAGTGCCGATCTCGGTCGGTGTCACCCGTAAAGTGCGCACGAACTCCTCCCCACCCGGCAAGGTATCTTGTTTTACCCGAAATTCCGGCACCCAAAACGAGTGAATGACATCCATTGAGGACAGATATAAAATCGCTTGCTTGTTTACAGGCAGAACCAATTCATTAGACACGATCCCAAAGCGGGGATATTCAAACCGCCAAGTCCATTGCATGCCAATGACATTCACTTCCAACGCTTTCGGGTCAGGTCGTTCGACTTCTGCCAGCGATCTGGCTCCTAAAAAAGACAAACCCAACACAATCACCAAAGGAATCGCTGTCCATGTGATTTCCAGTTTGGTATCGCCTTCGATATGGCGGGCATCACTTTCATCTCCTCTGCGACGTCGGAAAACCACAATGCTATAGAGCATGAAAACAACAATCAGAGAAAACAAAAATGCAATCGCGAAAAACATCAGCCGAAAGAGCTGATCGATCGGCTCTGCCTGCGCGCTTGCCGCAACCGGCAATAAACGTACCTGACCTGCGCCTAAGATCAGCAATCCTGTTAGGACAATCACCAAGAAACCTGCCACAACGAAATGCTTCATACGGTCACTCCTTGTTTGTTTTTTTCGCGTCATTCTCCCAGAAGGAGCTGTAAGCGAGGACTCATCCGATATTTGCCAGCCCTCAAACCAAGCCTCGAATTGCGAAAGGGGCAACTCCCGTCGGTCATAAAGCATGGCACTTTCAGGATTCGACAATGAGACCAAGATGACTCTTTTCTGACCCCCACCGCTCACAAATCGCGTCAGAAAATCTTCTCGATTGAGGCGTTCGTCGTCATAATCGACAATCACCAAATCCACATCGTGTTTTTCTAGCGCTTCGATAGCGCTTTCGATATCGGTGACCTCGCCGACAATATCGACTTTTACGCCAATCTTCTTCTTAAACAAACTCATCAAACCGTGCCGAAAAAGAGCATGGTTTGAAGCAATGAGCACACGCATCGAAGACCGACTGAAGTTGCGAAACATACCTCGAATCCTGAATTTTTCTCAAGGTAAATGTATCAGACAAGAGACGGTTTGTCATACACCCCCAACCGATAAACGAGGGATTATGCTGTAACACAGAGGGGTGATTTTGTCATCACCCCTCACCAATGGATTTAGTACTCAGCCGCGCTGATTAGACCCATTTGCACTGCTTTTCGGGTTGCTTCCACTCGATTGGAAGCTTCAAGCTTTTCGAGAATATGGCGGACGTGGGTTTTTACGGTGTTTTCGGAAATATACAATTCATTCGATATCTGAGCCGTGGTCAGACCACGCGCCAAACAGGAGAGCACCTCAATTTCCCGTGCGCTCAACCCGGTCTCCTGCTGGGGTGTCTTGCCACTTGCCACCGCCGTCATGACCTGACGAGTCACTTCTGGAGAGAGCACACCCATGCCATGATGCACTTGGACGATCGCCTTTTTCAGCTCCTCCGGAGAGGCGTTCTTGAGAATATAGCCATCCGCTCCGGCTGAAATGGCATTCAGCAGGTCTTCATCGGACTTCGAAATGGTGAGCATGATAATCCGACAAGGTTCATGCCCTTTGAGCGCTCGCACGGTTTCGACGCCACCCATCACTGGCATATTGACATCCATCAAGACAATATCGGGTTTTTTCTGACGAACCACATCCAAAGCTTCGCGGCCATTTGCTGCTTCACCGACAACTTGAAATTCACCCATATCCCCCAGTAAACTGATTAAACCCGATCGAAACAGAGCATGGTCATCAACAACGACAATTCGAATCATGTTTGCCAACTCCTCTCTATCTGCGATAGAGGTAAACGCACTTGAACGGTGGTGCCTTCATTGGGTTGACTAATGATTTGAAGTTCAGCTCCAATCAACTCAGCGCGCTCCTTCATGCCCATCAAACCATATTGGGAATGTGGACTGACCTCCTCGGGCAGAAAACCGATCCCGTCATCGCGCACTTCAAGGATTAGCCAATCCCCTTTGATCAGGGTATGGATTTGAACAAGATGAGCATGAGCATGTTTACGAACGTTGCTGAGTGACTCTTGGACAATGCGCACCAATTGAGCGTTAATCTCTACTGGTAGCCGAAGGGATTCGGGATTCACGTCCCATTGGAATGGAATCCCGCTGGATTCACTAAATTCATCCAATGTCTCGTGTAATAACTCCGCTAAGGGGGCATCATATACTGATACCCGCAGTTGATCAATCGCATGACGCGCTTCAAGATACGCGTCGCTAACTGCTTCATAAAGAAGCTGTGTTGTCTGCTTGGCGCGGTCTATTTCCCCCTGATCTAAATAGGCCTTTAGTTGTGAGACTTTGAGTTTCAAAAAGCCTAATGTTTGCGCGAGACCGTCGTGAATTTCACGGGCAAGGCGTATGCGCTCTTGTAAAATCGCTTTGATTTCAACTTCGGCTAGCAGATTGGCATTTTGGAGTAGAAAAGAGATTTGGGTGACAATGGCATTGAGCATTTCCTCTTGCTTGCCAGTTAATTCTCTTTCGGCTGGCAGAATAATTTGCAAAACACCAATCAGTTCTTTTTTCTCAATGGGAATGGGAATTGTTAGTACAGAAGACCTGATTTGACCTTCTTTCGCTTGCACAGGACTATCGCTTCGCATTCTTGCCATCTTGCCTAGATTACGGCGGGAGAAGATGGTCAATAAGCTCTCCTTTAGCTCTTCGTCGATCTCCCCAAACACAAACGCTTTGACAGCTTTCTTCAAGCGCTGATCCCAAACCGAAACCATTGCTGTTTGAACATCGAGGCCTCGCCCAAGCCCCTTGAGCAGCTCCTCGATGAAAAAGCCCACATCAAGTTGTTGCTTGACCGATTCCAATTGGACATGAGCAAATATTTCACGCGAACGCAACCGCGCGCCTTCCAACGAGAGGGCAATCTGGTCGCGGATTAATCGCAGGAGAAGCTCTTGCTCGCGATCAAATCTTGTAGCTCGATCGAAAAAGAGATGGAAGATCCCTAACTCTTGGTTGGCACGACGGATCGGGATACAATAAATCCGCAGTTCATCCGTAGTGGAATATAACAAGGGACAGTGATCTACGAGCTTATCAGTTTGCTGACAATTTGGGCACTTTTTCCGTACAGTCGGGGAGCTCAAGTATTCCAACCACTCTTTCGAGACCCCGCTTGGCATTTCACCATGTACCCTCGTCTTGAGGGTAGCTCCTAGTTCATCAATTGGTGTAAAAGAAGCCGCTTTGGCGTTAATCGCCTCCAGCATCAGCTCCAATGCTCAGTTCAAAATCTAATTTTCATTTGTGGCTGTGGCAAATTGATGACTAATATGGAATATTTTTTCAAACTTGGCAAGGCTTTGCTCTTCAAGGAACTGGGCTTTACGCTTCCATTCTTCCACTTGGCGGCGTTGGTCTTTTGTTGATCTCCAGAGAGCGAAAATTCCTCCCCCGCCAACCAAACCGAAAATGACGGCTAGGAACTTTAACCAGAGCGGCAGAGTTTGCGTGGTTAAGATGCCCACTACCAAAACCACGGCGATTGCGCTACTCATCCCCAATAACACCTTAGGCTTCATCGTCCAACCAATCTGTGCTCTCTACAGTCAAGCTAGTCTCAACTCACTCAAACTACAACAGGTTTAGGTTTGTATCTCTCCCAGTACCTTCAAAATCTCCTGATTGTGTCCTTCGGGCTTTACATTCTCAAAGACACGTAGAATCGTGCCATCCTTGCCAATCAGGAATGTGGTGCGAAAGACACCATCGTATTCCTTACCCATGAACTTTTTTCGTCCCCACACGCCGTAGAGCTCACAAACAGCGTGGTCGCTATCCGATAAGAGGGTAAAAGGTAATTGATGTTTGGTTTTGAATTTTTGATGTTTTGCGACCGGGTCGGGACTAATTCCCACTACTGACACACCCGCCTCTTCATAATTTTTGTATTGATCTCTAAAGCCACAAGCCTCAGTGGTACAACCAGGCGTATCATCCTTCGGATAAAAGTATAAAACGACAATCTTGCCGCGATAATCCGATAGTCGACGCACATCCCCGTTTTCGTCAGGCAGGGCAAAATCCGGTGCGAGATTTCCAGCAGCAATCGGCATGATAACCTCCAAGAACAAACCAACTCGTTAGTAGATTTAATTCACATTGTGCTATCTTGCAC
>FWPU01003815.1_pt1 | contig 31036 bp, 23 predicted proteins | sample 2228361 | NCBI WGS metagenome assembly FWPU01 (sample SAMEA103939777, study PRJEB20133) | metagenome | reverse complement strand
TGGGATATCCACACATGGGAGGGAATCGGCAGAACGGCGGCAAGATTGGTTCCGGGTGACGGCATGGCTGAATTGGTATGTAAGAGGGCTACCTCAGGGGCGGGGCTCGCATCCCCGGCTGTGCATTTGGGATTATACGGAACCCGGCGGGAACCGGGGATGCGACTTCGGCCACCACCGACGCCGACCGGAGACTCACCCGAATGGTTACCGCCGATCACCATCCATGATGGCACTCTTCCCCGCGATTCTTGAGCTACATTTCATTAACCAACCATACCTTTTTTCCGGCTTTGCGGGGGCCTGCTCAGCGCGCTTCCGTTCTGCCGTTTCCGTTCGCTCCAAGAAACGTACTACGGCCATGCAATACTCGCGACAGTTGCGACAACGGCTCTTCGTCGATCCGGAGGTCCAGGCGGCACTACTCCTCCGGGTGGTCACGTACTGGGGGCTTTGTTTGGCGGCCGTCGCTTTGATGCTGTTGTGCAGGCAGGTCGTCGCCGGCCCGCCGCGACCGGTCTTCGCCCATTTGGAGGATTTGTGGTTCCGGTTCGGGCCTCCGTTCTTTGCATCTCTCGTGGTCTTACCCTTGATCTTGATGGACATCATCCGGTTGAGCAATCGGTTCTCCGGCCCCCTTATTCGGTTGCGCCGCTCGATGCGGGCGCTGGCGCGCGGCGAAACCGTCACCCCACTACGTTTCCGGCAGGGTGACTTCTGGAAAGACTTCGCGGACGAATTCAACGCCGTCGCCGAGCGGGTCGAGGAATTGGAGCGCATCTTGCGATCAGTCGAATCCCGCCGCGAAAACGCAGGCCGCGATCTCGCTCCGCCGGTCGAGAGAAGTCCGTCCGCATCGAGTCGCGCCGCTTCCGGTCCGGCTCGGCCCATCGTGCTGCCGGACGGCGGTGCAGGGTTTGTGCCTCCCAGCTTCGTTGACCAGGGGTAGCCCCCTCGTGCGTCGGCTGAGGTAAACGCCTCCTGCATGTTGAGAATGCAGTGCAGGGCGTCCCGAGGTGTCTGAAGGGAGGCGGCGAGAGCTTCCAAAGATTGCCGGCGATTTCCTGCGGCGCTATACTCAAGGCAGTCGGATACACGGCGCTATGGCCCGGCGCTTACGCGCTTCCGCAGTTCGCGGAGGACGATCAGCGCGGAGCACGAAGTCGCTTTCGCCACCGGTGCTCCCCGTTGTGACGGCGGCAAGTTGTGTCTCCGGCCTCGGAACACGGCGCCGCAACCGAGACTGGGAAGTTCGTGGTTGACCAGCTTTACTTCAATTTGGGAGATGGCATCATGTTGAGTCGTCGAAGCTTTGTCGGTACCTCCGCTGCGATGATGGGGACCTTGGCGGCGCCGCGTTGGCTGGTGGGCATCGGCTCGGCGCAAGAGGCCAAACTGGCGGACGGCGCCCCGCATGCAGAAAAACTGGGATGGCGACTGGGCTGCCAAGCGTACAGCTTCAATCGCTTCAGCTTCTTCGAAGCCGTCAAGAAGAATGCCCAGGTCGGACTGCGCTATATCGAAGCGTATCCCGGCCAACGTTTGGCTCCGGAGGGCGATGCCAAGTTCGATGAATCGCTCTCCGCGGAGGGACGACGCGAGGTCAAGGCTCGCTTGGCCGACGCGGGGATCAAGTTGGTGAATTACGGTGTGCGCGGACTGGGAAGCAACGCCGGCGACAACCGACGCGTCTTTGATTTCGCCAAGGAGATGGGCATCGAAACGATCGTGTCGGAGCCGCCTCTCGACGCCTTCGACGCTATCGAGCCGTTGTGCAGCGAGTACGAAATCAACGTCGCCCTTCATAACCATCCGAAGCCCTCGATCTATTGGAATCCGGATACCGTGCTTCAAGCCTGCCAAGGCCGCGGCAAACGCATCGGGGCATGCGCGGATACCGGCCACTGGATGCGATCGGAGATCGTACCTTTAGAGGCAATTAAGAAGCTCGAAGGGCGGATCATCTCCTTCCATTTCAAGGACCTGAATCGGTTCGGAAGCGGGGCGCACGACGTCCCGTGGGGGACGGGCAAGGCGGATGTGCCGGCCCTCTTGCGGGAGATTCACCGGCAGGGACTCAAGGCCGTATTCTCCATCGAATACGAATACAATTGGGAGAACTCGCTGCCCGAAATCGCCGAATGCGTCAAGTTCTTCGATCAAGTCGCGAAGGAGATTTTGGAGAGCTGAAGCCGTCTCCGTCCGCGGAACAGCGACAGATTCGAGGGCACCCCGGCCGGTCCCGGCCTGAATGTCGAATGATTCCGATTCCGCCGCGCTGCGTTCGTGCGGCGCGGCGGATTGTGCATTATCTGAATGGCGGATGGCCACCGGCTATGGGTTCAGAATCAGTTCCACTTCGGCGATCGAAGCGAAAGGCCGGTTACGGATTTCCCGGAGCGCGACGACCCGGATGAATCGGGCTTCTCGCGGCTCGGCGAAGGTGATCTCCCCCTCCACGGCGCGATTGTCCCATGATTGTCGGGCGACCGTCTCCCAGACCTTGCCGTCGTCACTCACTTGGATCTCGCATTCCGCCAATTGTCCGTTGGGATTTCCGTCTTGCCGGGGCACGAGACGCAGGCCTTTGAGCGCGACGGGCCGCTGCAATTCCAGCCTCCAATGATTTGGTTACGACGCGGGGCTGCAATTCCAGGCCGTGTGCCTCATGGTCTCGGTGGTGCCGTCGATGGCGCAAGCCGGTTCAAAACCCGGTTCGCTGCTGTCGGCCGACGCTTGCGCTCCGAGTTGTTCCAAAACGCCGGGAGTTCGCCACAAACTTTCCCAGGCTGACCGTTCCAAGACGACCTCCGGCGCGAATTCCGGCGAAGCGGCGTAACGTAGAAGACCGGACAACAGTTGCCGAGCGACGGGCCGTCGTTCCAGGTCCTTCGTCAGGTTGATACTGCACGCCAGCAAGCGCCCCTCTCCCACGCGCGCTTCCCAAACCAACCCCAATTTGCGGGCATCGCACCAATCGTCGATCGGCTGCACGATCGGGCGCAATTCGCGGGGCAGGCCGTCCAGTACCATCGGTTTGCAATGATCCAGCAGCTCTTGCCACTGCCAATCGGCATGGAAGGCCGTCGGGAAATCCTGCAAAGCCGGGTGCTCCGGGCGGCAGACGATTCCTACCATGTGAACCGATTGTGAAGGGAAGGTGATGCGATTCCAGAAGATGGGCTGGAAAGTGCCCAGGGTTTGTCCGGCGACGCGCCCCGGCGGCACCATCAAGATAACCCGCTTGCCGCTTTCCGCGGCTTGCCAAGCGGTTTCGGGATCGTCGCTGAGCACGACGTCGCGCGGAGTCTCGATCGGCGGATTCTTCGGATAGATCCAAATCTTCCAGTCGTTTTCGATCGGCGTGCCTTCCAGCGTCGCGGTCAACGTCAATTCGGCGGGAGCGGGCAGCTCGGCCGTCGGCAGGCTTAGATCGCCGAGAGTGCTTACCCCGCCCGTCGCCACATCCGAAGCGGTCAACACGCCTTCCACGAGCACGCGATCCCCCTCATGCAGTCGCCATTTCAGCACGACTTTGTCGAGCGTGCGCGGCCCGTAATGCGCGATGTCGAGCCGGCAATCGAAGGCTTCGTCGGTCGTGAATACCCGTTTCTTCATTCTCGCCAGCAGCACCGTGGAATTGCAGAAGCGGCGGTATTCTTCGGGCGTGCAGTACTCTTTGGATTCCCAGAACGCGTCGAGGACGCCCACGGGAGCGGTGCCCTGGCCGGGAAAGTCGTGCAGATCCAATAGTTGGAATCCTGCCATCCCCGGCGTTCTCAGTGCCGTTTCGATTTCCTGCTTGTACAGTGCGACCTGAAATCGACCGGATGCCGCGAGAAACTCTTCAGCTTGCTCCCACAGTCCTTTCCGCTTGAGGATCTCACGAAAGACCTCCACATTGGAACCGCGGAAGAAACCTGTGTATTTCTCCGGCTCGGACACGACGTTCGGATAAGCGCACCACTGGCCGATCTCGTGGCTGATGACGGGGACTCCTTGTTTTTGGATGTGTTCCCGGTAGTCGTCCCAGGTCTGGGGCGTCTTGTTCAACTGGAGCGGTCCCCACGCCTGCAAACGCGGCGCGTGTTGCACGTGGTACTGATTGGCCGGGATGGAGGGCCAACCGGAACCGGCGGTGTAGGCGTGCCGCGGGTCGCTGCGACGCTGGGTCTCGACCCAACGCGTCAAAAAGGCATCACGGGCCCGGCCGCCCGGCTCGTTGGATGCCGCCATCAAGAGAAGCGACGGATGATTTCCGTAATGCTTGCGGATGCGTGCGGCCTCACTGTAGACGAATGCGTCCACGGGGGTTCCATCCCCGAATGCGGCCCAGCAAGAGGCTTCCACTTGATAATACATTCCCATCTCGTCGGCGGCCTGAAAAGCCGCTTCGGGCGGGCACCACGAATGGAATCGCAGGTGATTGAGCCCGTAGGATTTGGCCGTCGCCAAAATCCGGCGCCAGGACTCCACGTCCATTGGAGGGTGCCCCTCGCGGGGAAAAATGCAGCATTCCAGGGTGCCGCGGAGGAAGATCGGGCGTCCATTGACGGTGAATTGCGTGCCTTGGACGGCGAGGTCTCGAAAGCCGAACGTGGTGGTCGCCGTGTCCGTGATTTCCGCCCCCGAGTCACCGTTTGCGGCCAGTGTGGCGGATAGCTCGTACACCGCCGGATCGAATTCATCCCAAGGTCGGGCCGTTTCGCCCAGGCGATAGCTGAGCGTGATTTGACCGCCGTCTTCATCCCACTGAACGGGATATTCTTGGGCGTGGTGGGTGGCGCCGCCTTTCAGCTCCGCCTGTAACGTGATCGTGCCGCGGCCGCGGGAACCCGTGCGATTTCCCAGCGTGATTTCTACCTCCGCCGACTTTGTGCTCCAACTCGGGAAGACCTGGAGTTCTTCGATCCAGACGGGGGCGCGACTCTGGAGTTCCAACCGTCCCACCATGCCGTTCCAATTGCCTTGCGTCTCATCCGAGATACTGTGCGCGCTGGTTCCCACGGGGATCAGATAACGGTTATCCACGCGAATGGTGAGTCGGTGCCGACCGGGTGGGAGGTGGTCCGAGAGATCGTGGATATGCGGCGCGGCCAAGGAGTCGGCAGAGCCGATCGATCGATCGTCGACCCAAACGTCGGTCCGCCAGTGAGCGCGCTCGAGAAATAGCGTGATGCGGCGGCCGGCCCAACTTTCCGGTATTTCAACTTCGCGCTGGTACCACGCCGGACCCACCTAGTGCCTCGGCGGTGTGAGAAAGAACGGACAAAGAAAATTGTCGTCCGAAAAGAATTCCTCGAAACGCGGATCGTTTTGCAGTTTGAGACCGATGCCTGCCAACCACTTGCTGCCTCGGCCGGGCGGAGGCCCATAGCCTTGTCCTTGCAGCATACCAGGGAGTTCGATGCGATCAGGGAGCGATTGGGAATACCAGGCCCCTTGGATGCCCTCGTCCAACGGATCGAGGCGGAATCGCCACGTGCCCTGCAAAGGCAGCACTTCCTCGGCGTCAACGAGAGCCTCGCTAAGGAGGGTGAGCGCGGCGCATGCGATCAACGTCCAACCGAAACACCATCCGCGATGTGACATGGCAAGATCCCCCAGAATGTCCGTCGAGAATTCACCCTTCAACCGCCCTTCGACATGGAATGTGCCAGAACGGCACTACGCGCGCGGCCGCGGCGCGGTTTCGCTCTTCAAGAGTTGACGCTCGATCTCCTCCAAGGTGCTTCCTTTGGTTTCGGGGAGGAATCGCAGGATACCGATGAAACCCGCCAGGCAGATCGCCCCGTAGAGCCAAAAGACTCCGTCCGGCCCCAAGGCTCCCAAGAGCAGGGGGAAAGTCAGCGTCAATGCCGTGCAGCCCAGCCACAGCGCGAAAACCGCGATCGAGACGCCCACGCCGCGAATGCGATTCGGGAAGATCTCGGAGATGATCACCCAGGTTACCGGTGCCAAGGACATCGCATAGCAGGCAATGGCGGAGACGACCAGCACCAGCATATGAATGCCGGTGCTGTGGAAGTGATAGCCTAGGCCGAGGACCAAATAGATTCCCGCCAGGCCGCTCGCTCCCAACAGCATCAAGCTCCGGCGTCCCCAACGATCGACCGTGTAGATGGCGACAAACGTAAAAACGAGATTAGTCACGCCGGTAATGACGATGTTTAGCATAACGGCACTGACGCCGTAGCCCGCCGCTTGGAAAACCTCTTGCGCATAGTTGAAAATCACGTTGATTCCGCACCACTGTTGAAAGACCGCGAGAAACACCCCGAGCGCGACGATGCGGAGAATCCCCGGTTGGAGCAGCTCGCTCACACGAACGCGATTTCCGACTTGCGATGCCAGCGAGTCCTGAATGTCGCGTAGGGCTTGGTCGGCGTAGGGCCTTCCTCCGACGCGGGCCAGAATCCGCGCGGCGGCCTTTTCGCGCCCGGCCTTAACCAGCCAACGCGGGCTTTCCGGGACGAAGAACATGAGGAGGAAAAACATGGCGGCGGGGATGGTCTCCGCTCCGAACATCCACCGCCAGCCGAACTGTCCGTTCCAGGTGCCGCGGATGAAATCGGCTAATTGACCTTCCGCAATGTCGGAAGGGACGGGCTGAGCGATCGCCCAATTCGCGATCTGCGCGGCCAGGATGCCGATCACAATGGTGAGCTGATTGATGGAAACGAAAATGCCGCGAACCTCCGCGGGCGATACCTCGGCGATGTACATGGGAGAAAGATTGGAGGCCAAGCCGATGCCGATGCCTCCCAAGATTCGCGCCGCGTTGAACGAAACGTAGCTCTCGGCCAGGGCCGTCCACACGGCGGAGGCGGTAAAGAGTAGTCCCGCCGCGATGAGAAGGCGGCGGCGTCCCCAGCGGTCGGTGAGCATTCCGGAGAGCACGGCCCCGACGAGACACCCCGCCAGGGCGCTGCTTTGAGCGAACCCCTGCCAAAAGCTCTTTGGCGCGATATGAAAGTAAGGCTCGTAGAAGGGTTTAGCGCCGCCGATTACAACCCAATCGTAGCCGAACAGCAGGCCCCCCATGGCCGCCACAAGACAGACCGACCAGAGGAAACCCATATCGCAAGCGGGCGGCTTGGGGGCGGAAGTCTGGTGAAGATTCATGGCCGTGGGGGCGGATTGCCGCCGATTCGATGCGGATGGAATCGGTCGTGCGCCGTTGCTGCGGTCAATCGGGCGAGGCGACCGGACCGACGGCATCGGCGGCGTGACGTAAACGCTGCACGATCTCTTGATGGACCGCCCCGGCATCCACGGAGACGGCGACTTCGAGGTTATTGTGGCGCCATGCCGGCGCCGCGCGGCGATCGAAGACTGTCGCGCCCATCGTCAGTTCGCCCGCCGTCTCCACGTCGCCCGACATCTCCGTAAAACGAAACATTTCCGGGCAGGCCACCGCCATCAAAGCCAAGGTGTCGTGCAAGTGGATGGTCTCGCGGCCGAGTTCCAGCCGATAGTTGCGAAATTTCGCCGAAAGCAGCTTCCGAAACAAGGCCCCCACTTTGCTGGTTTCTTCGGGAAGTTCGTTGAGAAACCCCAGCCCCAGCGCCAATTTGTTGCTGGCATCCAGGGGAATCAGGGTCTTGGGCGCGGCGGAAGAGAACACCACGCGAGCCGCGACGGGATCGCAGTAAATGTTGAACTCCGCGGCGGGAGTGATGTTTCCGCCCACCTGCACGGCTCCGCCCGCGATCACGATGCGTCCCACCAAGGCGGGAAACTCCGGGTCCCGTTGAATGGCCCGCGCGATGTTCGTCAAGGGGCCGAGCGCGATGATCGTAACGGCGTGGGGCGCGCTGCGGACCTCGTCCACGATGACCTTCTCAGAAGGATGAGGTGTCCGCAATTCGGCGACAGGCAACGCGGCGACCCTCAGATCGTCGGCGGAGTCGGCGAAGCGCCCCTTGACGGGCAGCCCGTGGTCCGGCTCCGAGGCCGCGCCGATGCGGGGAGATCGTTCCGGATCGAAATAGGCAAGCAAGGCTTGCGTGTTGCGGGTAGCGACGGCCGGCGGTACGTTGCCCCCCACTGCCGTGACCGCAAGGACCTCCCAATTCGGTGCAAAAAGGCTGAGACACAAGGCGAGCGCGTCGTCAATACCGGGATCGATGTCTAAAATAATCTTTCTCGCCATGCCGCACCTGGATTGCTTGGGAGTCCTTCCATTCCCATGAGCGCTGTTGACGATTGTAAGAATGCCGGTCGCGTGCCGCAATACCTCAACATTTCCGCGAAGAGCTTCGCTGGTACAATGCGGGCGGCTGGTGTCGGAACGCTTTGCGGCGGACCGAGCCGGGAGCGGCCGCCTCGTCGCCGCGACGGCAGCGGCAGAGCGGGGGATGGGAACGTGATTTTTTGCGAAAGGCCCTGTTATGCTCCATGACGCGCTGAGGCGACTCGAGCAAGGAATCGACCTCAACTTCGAGCAAGCCGCCGCCGTGATCGAGGTCATGATCTCCGGAACGTGCGAGGAAGAGCTCGCGCGACGCATCCTGACGGCGATGCACGTGAAGGGGGAAGCGGTGGAGGAGGTGGCGGGTGCGGCTCAGGCCATGCGGAAGCACATGGTCCCAATTCGACCGGAGGCACCAACGGTCGTCGATATTGTCGGCACGGGAGGGGATGGAGCCGGGACGTTCAACATCAGTACGGCCGCCGCCGTCGTCACCGCCGCCGCAGGGATTCCGGTGGCCAAACACGGCAACCGGCGCATTACCAGCCGCAGCGGAGCCGCCGACGTCCTGGCGTTGTTGGGGGTGGCCGTGAATGCCCCTCCCGCATTCGCCGAAGAGTGCTTGAACGAATTGGGGATCTGCTTCTGCTTCGCGCCGAACTTCCATCCTGCCATGCGGAACGTCGCCGATATCCGCGCGAAGTTGGGCCACCCAACGATCTTCAATCTTCTGGGACCGCTGACCAATCCGGCCGGAGCGGCCGTTCAACTCCTGGGGGTGGGCCGAGAACACCTGCATCGGATGATGTCGGAGGCATTGTGCCTATTGGGCACGCAACGCTCCGTCGTCGTCTTCGGCAGCAGCGGCCTGGATGAGATCGATCTCAGCGGGTTGACCCACGTCATCTTGGTGGAGGACGGCCGCACGCGAAGTTTCGGCTGGACGTGGGAAGATTTCGGACTCAGCCCCGTGAGCCCGGAGCGGTTGCAAGTCGCCGGCCCCGAGGAAAGCGCCGCGCTGATTCTCGATATCCTGGCGGGGCGACCGTCGCCGGCGGCCGACGTCGTGGCCGCCAATGCCGGCGCAGCTTTGTGGTTGGCGGGGAAACACGACAAACTGGACGACTGCGTTGCGTTGGCCCAAGAGGTCGTGCAAGGCGGCGCCGCGGCCGATTTGCTCAACCGCTGGATCGCGAAGAGTCGGCGCGTGTCGTGATCGGCGGGTGGTCGGGTGGAAGCCGTCCGGACTCTGCGGCCTCGTCGCGTCACGGTGTTCGCCCCTCCGCGCGGTTTCCCCGTGATTACTCACCGCTTCATCGGATATTAGGATCAGCTCCGTGGAACGAAAGACGTTTCGGCTGGTGCTTCTGGTTTCGTGCTGCCACGCGTTGGTTCACGTCTATGAACAATCCTTTTCGAGCGTCGAGCAGTTGATTGCCGATGCCTTCGGCGTCAGTCAGGCGACGACCGGGCTCTTGGGGACGTCCTTCAGATTGCCGTTCGGCCTTTGCGCCTTGGCCGCCGGTTGGTTGGCCGATCGCTGGGGACAAAAGGTCATGCTGGTGGTCTATCTGGTGGGTTGCGGGCTGACCAGCCTGTTCTTGTTCTCGGTGGGAAAGACCGCCGCCTTGACGGACAACATCGCAATCCTCTTCGTCGCTTTTCCGATCTTGGGACTCTTTGCTTCGATCTATCATCCTGCCGGGCTGGCCTTGATCGCCCAACGTACCACTCCCGAGAATCGTCCGTTATCGCTCGGATATCACGGCATCCTGGGGTCTTTGGGGATCGCGGCGGGACCGCTTTTCGCATCCTGGGTCCTGTATTCGGGCGGCACTTGGCGGTCGTTCTACTTAGCGCTTTCCGTGCCGGGCATCGTGCTGGCCCTGGTCGTATTTTTCCGGCTTCGCAACGACGCGCGGGCCGCGGAACCTCGCACGCCGGTTTCCGAGGGGGCGGGGCCGGGCTTGCCGGTGCCGGATTCCCACGCCGGTGGCGCGTTCCCGATCGATGATCGATGCCGGGCGGCGAACGGCGATTCGCTCGCAGCACGGGAGACCGCGTCTCCCTCGCACGCTTCGGTATCCGAGGAGAAACCCGCCTGGAGCCGTTACTTCCTGCTCATCGCGGCGACGACGTTGGCCGGATTTGTCTATTCCGCGGTCATGACGTTCTTGCCCCGCTACCTGGACGATTCGGGTTTGTTTCCCGATCTGACCAGGGAAACGGTGCGCAACATCCTCAGTGGGACCGTACTCTTGCTCGGAGTGATCGGGCAATACACGGCGGGACGTTGGGCCACTCCGCGAACCTTGGAACGGATGCTCGCCGGCGTGTTTTGGGCCAGCCTGCCGCTCTTGATCGTAATGGGTGCCGTATCCGGGATTTGGCGGGTATGGGCGGCGGCGGTATTCATGCCCGTCTTCTTCATGCACCAGCCCCTCTACAACAGCCTGGTGGCCAAATACGTTCCGCCACGGCGCCGCAGCATGGCCTACGGCTTGAGTTTCACGCTCAGTTTCGGGGGCGGGAGCATCGGCCCCGCCGTCATCGGTTTCCTTCAGGCGGAATCGGGGGCTTACGCAAACTTGGTCAGTTACGGCGTGTTGGCCATGACGATCGGAGCGGCGGCGGCCATGGTGAGACTGTTGGCACGCAAAGCCGCCGCGACGCAGGGCCGCGGGCATTGAGCGATTGTTCCGCGAAGACGCACAGCGCGGCGAACCGGCGACATGGACCGGCCGGTCGGGGCTCGAGCGGTCGGCGCGCATCGCAGATGCGTTCAGGCGACGACGGTGTCGTAGGGCCTGTCGAGCAAGTCGGCCACTTTGCGAAAGACTTCCGCGTTGCGACCCACGCTCAACGCACCGTGATGCGTCGGAGCCAAAGCGAACCAGGCGTCCATCATCCTCGCAGGCGGGAGCGGGAACCGGACGTGCGACATCGTGTTGCCGATGCGAAGAATCGGGGCCTCGACGGCTTCGCCCTCATTGGCGATCATGCGCAGTTGTCCGCGATCATCTTGCGTCACATTCAGCATGGTGACCGGTCCCTTGCGCACGGTGGCCTCCACGCTGACGCCCGCGCCCCATTTGCCGTGATAAAGCCCCATGCCGCGCAGGATCGGTCGCCCGTCAGCGATCCCGATATGGAAGGGGCCGTCGTGACCCAGGATGATGGTCCCGCGATCGTAGTCGGCGGCCACGATTTCGCTGTAGCTGCCGCCCACGCCCAGAGTGTCGCTGATCTTCATCGCGACGGCCGTCTTCATGTCGCCCTCGCCGCTGCACGGTACGCCTTGGGCGGTCAATAGGGAGTAGCCGAGGATGGCCGCCTCTTGAAGGTGCTCGTATTCGTTGCCCGGCGCCCCTCGGTAGTAATACGTCAGCGCGTCCAATTCGAATTCCGCGACCAATTTCTCCTCGGCGACCGCGAGGCGGCAGGCGGCATCCAATTGTTCGGGTCGTGGCTTCTTGGCCAGCGGGTCGGACGGCGAGTCCTCGCTGATTTCGAACATCCCCTCGATTTCCGCCAGCTTGCGGCGTTTCTCGGCCTCGGTCACCGTCTCGGCCAGGCGTGCCAAGTCGCACATTTCCAGCACTTCTACGTGCATGCCGGTCTGCGCCGTGATCATGGTGAAATCGCTGTACATGTCCAACATGCCGGGATAGGTGTGGCCCAAGAATCCCATTCTGCCGTGCCGCAGCGTGCGGACGACGCCTGCCGCGCGAATCCATTCGGTGATCTCGCGCCAGGCCGCGACGGCCTCCGGCCGGGCGGCCGTATTTTCGTCCGCTACCGAAATCTCCGGCGTTCCGTCCAGTCCCAAAAGCCCGCTCACTACGCGGAAAGGAATGCCGCAGCGGCGGAAGGCGTTTGCGATTTCCGGCACGCAGCAGCTCACGCATTGGGCCAACCATTCGCCGGTGCCGGTCTTGTCGTAGTTCATGGCGGCGGCGGGTTGCAAGTTGAGCACGACCACCGGCCGGCCGCAGTCCTGGGCGATGGTGATGTGGGACGCGCTCATGCCGTAGGTCGCCGCATGACAAAAGACGATATCCACGTCACGCCGTCGGAATTCCTCGGCCGTGCGCCGGGCCTTGGCCTCGTGGTCCACCATCCCCGCGTAGTAGACATCGCCCCAAGACTTCATGCGCGCCTCGATGAATCGGCCGTAGCCGAGCAACCGCTCCAAAAGTCCGGGAAACTGCTCCCAGTAGCGCTCATGCCCGATCGAGTACAAACCTAACCGTGCGCGCTTGCCCTCGCGCAGCCGTGGGAGGGGACCGTCGGCCTGCAAACTTGAGAGGGAGCACCAACCGGCCGCACCGATGCCGGCCCCCGCCGTTCCCAAAAATCCCCGCCGCGTCAATTCACTCATGGTTCATCTCCCAGTTTTGTGGCAAGCCGTATCTTGGCAGCGACCGGGACCTGCGCGTCGACCGCGTTTGCTTCCATTGTGTTTACGAGCCGGCACCCCCGCAAGTGAATCAAGTCATGATGGCACGGCGCGAGCAAGAACGCAAACGAGGAGCAGGAAAGCTATCCGACTCCTCGATTCGCTCGTTTCGCGTGGGAGCGTTACGGGACCGGGACGCGCGCGGTCCGGCCGCCGCAATTGACCGCCTAACGCTAAATCATCAGAAGGGGTTCTCGACCAAGGGATCGCAGTCGCCGATGTTCCATTGATTCTGCAACAAATCCCCATTCTGAAGACGCCCCTGATCCACGCCGGCGGAATCCGTGTAGGACGAGTCGGAAGCGCCGTCGACCACGCAATCCGGGACCTGAACGTCCCAAGGATGCGCGATGTAGTAGGATTGGTCCAACGAAATCACGGCCTCGACCACATCGCCCAACTCCGTGATGACGGCATCGCGAACGGCACTCAGTCCGCCCACGATTCCAATCACCAAGACGGTGATCAGGAGAATCCATTCGAACGTCAATACACCCTCGTCCGACTTCCAAAGATTCTTCAGTACAACCCTCACGATTGGTTCCTCCACTACGAGACACGAGACGTACCGGCACACGCGACGGAAATTGACTTGCACATTTCGTGCCGAAAGCCGACAGGTACGAAGGCGCGCCCCATGCCGCAATCACAAATCCCAAATGGGCAACGATTTGAGTCGCACCGCAATTCCCTTTCGCCGTGAGGTCTCGTCGTTGCAAATGTTCCGAGGCTTTAACAAAACACTCCTGCGGATGCCCGGACTGTTGTCCGGAAATAACATCAGCCTTCGCCCGCTGATGCGTGTCGCTCCATCTTGGGAATCGGCCGCCGCTCCTCTGCGTCCGTTGTAGCCGCTTGGGACTGCGGCTTGGGACTGCGAGAATCGGGCTCTCGATTGGCAAGGCGACGGTGGACGGCGCGCACCTTGCGTCTGCGAATCGGGCCGTACTGCCATCCCAAGATTGAAGCCCCTCGCGCTTCTGATCGTGAGCTAAGTTTGCATAACTGCGGGCGGCGATCGCACCTGCACCGCAACAGCTTCGGAGCTTTGTCGGTCGCCCTGATGGCCGAGCGGGCGCACCCCAAGGAGCCGGCGTCGCGCGAGGGAATCGCCCAGGCGGGCGAGGCGTCAGCCTCGCTCGGACGCAATACCGGGAACCCTTTCGAGAGCTGAAGTCATGAGCCACCTCTCCCAACTGTTGCTGGAAAAAGAAATCCTTCTGGAAAGCGGGACCAACGAACTGGAAGTCCTCGTTTTCAGCGTCGCGGACTACACGTTCGGCATAAATGTCGCCAAGGTCCGGGAGGTTCTTCCGGCGCCGGAGATCACGCAGCTACCCAAGGCGCACCCGTCCATTCGGGGGGTATTCAAGCTGAGGAATCAAGTCATCCCCTGCGTTTCCCTCATGGATCACCTGGGCATTTACTCCAGCGGTGAGCACTGTGAGTCGACGGCGATCCTGACCGATCTCAACCAACAACAAACGGCTTTTCTGGTGGACCGGGTGGAGCGAATCTATCGCCTCAGTTGGGAAAACGTCCTTGCCGTGCCCGGGCTGACGGCCCTGTCTCGCATGCCGGTCACGGCATTGACCCGATGCGGCGAGCGGCTGATCCTGATGCTCGATTTCGAGATGATTCTCGACGAAGTGACGAATCAGTATTTCCGTAAGCATTGTGTGGAAAACGTCGATCAGGTACCGCGCGATCAAGCCCGCATCGTTTTCGTGGAAGACTCCCCGACGGTTCGCGAAGCGGTCGTAAGCACGCTCCGCGAGAGCGGTTACCGGCAGGTGATTTCCTTCGAGAACGGAAAGGAGGCTTGGTCGTGGCTGGAGTCCGAGGTCGGCGCATGCGATGCGAATCAGCCGATCTGCGACTTGGTGATTGCGGATGTGGAGATGCCTCAAGTCGACGGCCACCATCTTACCAAGCGGATCAAGTCGGACCCGCGGCTACGGAACGTCCCCGTCTTGCTGTATTCCTCGATTATCACCCCGGAAAACCGAAAGAAAGGCGAGGCGGTAGGTGCCGATGAACAAATCGCCAAACCGGATCTTTGTCGCGTCGTTCAATTGGCGGATGAACTGATCGGCAAGGCCAAGTCCGGAATGTCCAATGTCCCGGAAAGCGAGGACACCTCGCCCGTTCCCCCACCGCTCGAAGAAGAGCCTCGCGAGGCGAACCCTGCGTCGATCGCGGGCCGATCGGTGCCGGCCGGCTTGGCCGAAGATCCCTCGGAGGCGAACACGGGAATCGGACCAGTGGCTTCCGAAGCCTCGGAACCGCCCTCGCTGCCCATGACGGACGCCGCCGGCCTAGAATCTACGGGGAGCCTCGCCCCAAGCTGCGACGACATGGCAACCGTTGAGGTTGAGAACGAGGAGTGTCCCGTGCCGCCGGGAAAGAATCGGCGGCTGTGGCAGACCTTCATCAAGGAGTTGGACGGGCGATGTCGCGCTTTGAACGACCTGATCCGTCCCTTGGACGTCCGGTCCCCGGGTTTCAATGCCCTGGTCGAGCTGGCGCGGGTATTGCATACCGTCAAGTCGGCGTCGATGGTGGTTTCCGTCGAGGAAGTGACCCGATGCACGCACCTTATCGAGGAAATGGTGGTGCGGCTGCAACAAGCTGCCGGAAGCGTCCCAAAACAAGGTTTGGAACGCTACGTCGCATGGCTCGAAATGTTGGTCAGTCCTCCTGACGGCGACATCGTGGAAGCCCTGCGCTCCGGGAAACCCTTGGCCGAGGACCTTGAGCGGATGCTGGCGGGCGACGGTGTTCCGGAAGCCATGGCGACCGCCTAGCCGGGGCGCTCCGTTCCGGTCGAGCCCCGTCTTCAGTCAAGCCGAGTGTGCATGCCGCATGCCGAGTCGGCTATTGCGCCTACCTGATGGACGTTTTTTTCACCGCCGGGTAGACTGGATTCTTCGCCCCCGGGCCGGCGGTGTGCGCCTTGGTGCGTCGAGAACCGTAGGGTTCCTGCCGGCCGAATCGGCTGTCGAGACTCATCCGCCGTAACCGCCGAACAAGGGTATGCCTTCCAACGGAGTTTTCACGCCATGAACATGGACGCCATCGTGTCGCTTTGCCGCCGGCGCGGATTCCTATTTCAGTCCAGCGAGATCTACGGCGGTCTCAACGGATTTTGGGACTACGGACCGTTGGGGGTCGAACTGAAGCGGAATATCCGCGAGGCCTGGTGGCGCGACATGGTGACCTCTCACAATGAGCTGGTTGCTCCGCCGGGCGCACCTTCGCCCTTTGCGATGGTCGGGTTGGATTGCACGATCATCATGCACCCGCAGGTCTGGAAGTGCTCGGGCCACTACGATCTGTTTCACGATTACATGGTCGATTGCCGCGAATCCAAACGGCGCTACCGGCACGACCAAGTGCAAGGCCGATGGGTTTCCAAGGAGGACCGGCGTATCTTCGTGGCCACGGAGCTGGTGGGAGCCGAGGCCGAAGAGGACATCCTGCACAAGGCCCTGAAGTTTTTCGGTCTCCGTGCGAAGGATGCCGAGTCTCTATGTTGGGAGAGTCCGGTGGTGTGTTTGACCACCGTCGATGATTTCAGCCGGGTCCTGGCGCCGGACGCCAAGACGCTGGGGACCCTCACCCCGCCCCGCGAGTTCAACCTGATGTTCAAGACTTACGTCGGGGCCCTGAGCGGCGAAGAGAACACGGCCTTCTTGCGACCGGAGACGGCGCAGGGAATCTTCGTCAATTTCAAGAACGTACTGGATAGCACTCGGGTCAAGATTCCTTTCGGTATCGCCCAACTCGGCAAGAGTTTCCGCAACGAGATCACCCCGCGCAATTTCACGTTCCGTTCGCGGGAATTCGAGCAAATGGAAATCGAGTTCTTCTGCCGCCCGGAAAGCTCTCGCCTGTGGTACGAATACTGGCGGAATCGCCGTTACCAATGGTATGTGGACCTGGGATTGAGCCGGGAGCGGTTGCGCCTCCGTGACCACGACGCGAGTGAGTTGAGCCATTATTCTTGCGGCACGGCGGATGTGGAATACGCATTTCCATTCTTGGCTCCCGGCGACTTCGGAGAATTGGAGGGAATCGCCCATCGCGGCGATTTCGATCTCCGCAGCCACATGGAAGGCAAGCTGGTTCGGCAAGGCGATCGGTTGGTGGTGGAGTTGGGGCCGAACGGGCAGCCGAAGCACCGCGGCAGCGGTCGCGATCTGAGCTATTTCGATGACGAGACGCGAGAGAAATTCATCCCGCATGTGATCGAGCCGTCGGCGGGGGCTGATCGCGCCGCCTTGGCCTTCTTGTGTGAAGGCTACCAAGAAGATGAAGCCCCGGACGAACATGGGAAGCCCACCAAACGCGTGGTCTTGCGTCTGCATCCGCGTTTGGCGCCGATCAAGGCGGCCGTGTTCCCATTGGTCAAGAAGGACGGAATGCCCGAGATTGCCCGAGATATTTACGCCGCCCTCAAGCCTCTCTGCAACGTTTTCTACGACGAAAAAGGCGCCGTCGGACGCCGTTACCGGCGCCAGGACGAGATCGGTACGCCGTTTTGTATCACCGTGGACAGCCAAACCCTGTCCGATGGCACGGTGACGATCCGCGACCGCGACACGCTCAAACAGTGGCGGATTCGAAGCGACGATTGCCCCGCCGCAATCCTCGGCCTTATCTCGGGTACGACGCAAATTCCCGAGTGAACGCTGCGAGCTTGGCCGAAACGGCCTGCGTACGTTTCGGATCGAAGGATGTCGTTCCCGACGCCGTAGCGACGGCGCCCTCCATTCCGCATGACAGGCGGCTTCCGGTCTTGCGACTCGGTCGCTCTTTGGAGTCGCCGGCCCCAGCTCGCTTTGCCGCCTTTTCCGCCGGCAAACTGTGCCGGGAACGTCGGCTCGACCGCGTCCAACGATCGTGGCGAATTCGATTCGCCCACCTCAAAGCTGCGGATGTTACAAAACCGTGGCAGATGCTTGACACCCTCCGGCGCCGGCGCTAGACTGACGGGCGAATTGAACAGAAGTCCCGCCCATACCGTCCGCCCCGAGCGTTGTTCCAGCGTGTTGCGAGCATCCGTTGAAGAGGTATTCCCCATGCTCCGTCGCGTTATTGCCAAGCAGCGACCAGGGAGTCCCAAATCGCAAGCCGGTCGAAAAGCCGAGCGTCTGACGGCGGTTTCCCGCCTCACCGTGCTCCTGTTGGGAATGTGTGTGGGGTGGCTCCTGCCGGAGGGCTTCATGGCCTCTTCGGCAAATGCTCGGGAGCGGGCGGCGCTGCGTGTCGCCACGTTTCAATGTGATGTAACGCCGGCCGTGGGCGGTCAACCTTTGATCTGGCTCGATATTCCCGAAACCATCGAGGATCCGCTCTGGGCGAAGGGGATGGTGGTCGAGTTCGGCGGAGAGAGGTACGCCGTTTGTGCGTTGGATTGGTGCGGCCTGTGCAACTCGAGTTACGACCTGTTCCGCAATTCTTTGGCCGCGGCGTTGGAGACTTCTCCCGAAAACGTCTTCGTGCACACGGTGCACCAGCACACGGCACCGTATGTGGATGGGAACGCACAGCATCACATGGCGGCGTACCCTGAATTGCCCGTGTATGTGGATTTCGCCTTCCTGCGTCGCTGCGCGGAGGGGGTCGCGAATGCGGCCAAGGAGAGCCTGTCGCGATGGGAGCCTTGCGACCGCGTGGGAGTCGGCAAGGCGATCGTGGAACAGGCGGCCTCGAGTCGGCGCATTCGCGACGAAAACGGCAACTTGGTGGTCCGTTTCAGTAGCGACGGCAAAGACCCCCAAATGCGGGAATTGCCCGAGGGAAGAATTGATCCGTACCTGCGCACCATCACGTTAGCGCAAGGCGATCGCCCTATCGTTCGCCTGCACTTCTATGCAACGCATCCCCAGAGTTTTTACGGAGATCGCCGCGTGTCGGGGGATGTGCCCGCAATGGCGCGGGAGCGACTACAACAAGAGGAAGGTGTGTTTCAGATCTATTTCACGGGCTGCGCGGGGGATGTGACGTTCGGCAAGTACAACGACGGTTCTCGCGAAGCCCGCGACGCCCTTGCCTTGCGTTTGCACGAGGCGATGAAAAAGGCCGTGGAGGCTACGCAATTCTCACCCGTCGACCGCTTCGGGTGGTGCTCGCGTCCCGTCGTTTTTTCGCCGCGGAACGATTCCGGGCATACGGCGGAGGATCATCAGCGGGTGCTTGCGGACCCGAAACAGAGCCCGTTGAATCGGACCTTGGCGGCCGTCCGCCTGAGCTTCTTCGATCGCCGGGATCAGCCGTTCACCGTGCAAGGATTGCGAATCGGCCCGGCCGTGGTCTTGTTCCTCCCCGGCGAGTCGTTGTTGGAGTTTCAGGAATATGCGATTGCGCTGGCCGGTGACGAGACTTTTGCGGCGGTGGCGGCCTACGGTGATTTGGGAACCGGTTACATTTGCTACGACGCCGCGTTTGAAGAGGGCGGATACGAGCCGACGGCGAGTCGCGTCGCACCCGGTTCCGAGGGCGTTTTGAAGGAAGCCATTCGCTCCGTCATGGAGACGCTCCGTTAGCGCGATGAGAACGGGGACTGCCAAAACTAAGAGCACGAAACGATGACTAACCGAAGGTAGGGCTGCGTCGGCAAGAACTTCGCCGTTCCGGATCGTCGGCGGTCCTTGGGCGCGGAGGAATGGGCCGGAGCATCTTCGAGTAGGTGGATCGGAAGCGGATTGGAAATCGAATACCGAGATCGGGGAGATGGCTGATGAATCGTCGCACATTTTTGGCGGCAAGCGGCAGTTTGGCCTTGGCGAGCAGCGTAGCCGGGCGTTCCCACGCGGCCGCCGTCGATAAGCCGGCCCTGCTGGGGGGCAAACCCGTGCGAACCGAGCCTTTCCCCGGCTGGCCGCCCACTTCCGCCTCGATGGAGCAAGCCGTCGCTCAGGTCGTCCGTTCGGGAAATTGGTATCGCAGCGGGAACGTTGAGGCTTTTGAAGAGCGCTATGCCGAGATGAACTCGGCCAAGTACTGCGTGGCGACTTCCAGCGGGACGACGGCGCTCTTCACTTCGCTGGGCGCGTTGGGCGTGGGACCGGGGGACGAGGTCATCGTGCCGCCTTTCACGTTCATGGCGACGGTGACGGTCGTGTTGCTGCACCATGCCCTGCCGGTGTTCGTCGATTCCGACCCGGAAACGTTCCTCATGGATCCGACCAAGTTGGAAGCCGCGGTGACCGACCGTACCAAGGCCGTCGTGCCCGTGCATATCGGCGGTAATGTGGCGGACCTCGATCGTATCGGCGCCGTCGCTCAGAATCGCAAAATTCCCATCGTGGGCGACGCTTGTCAGGCCCATTTGGCCGAGTGGAAGGGAAAGTCGGCGGGGAGCTGGGGAACGACCGGGTGCTACAGCTTTCAGCTCAGCAAGAACTTGTGCTCCGGCGAGGGTGGAGCCGTCATCACGAACGACGAGGCCGCGGCGGACGCCTGCTTCGCCTTTCACAACTGTCTGCGGCGGCGGAGCGGCGCCCAGGGCGAATTGCAATATCGCGGCGGCCGCAACGGTAACTTCCGCATGACGGAGTTTCAGGCCGCGGTCTTGCTGAGCCAGCTGCCCGACATCCAGGCTCGGGCTGCGACGCGATCGGACAACGGTGCGTATCTCACGTCGCTGCTGCAAGAGATTCCCGGCATCCGACCGGCCCGCATGTACGAGGGTTGCACCCGCAATGCCTATCATCTCTACATGTTTCGTTATTCGCCGGAGGCCTTCGCCGGTCTGTCTCGCAACGGTTTCGTGAAAGCGATGCGTGCGGAAGGCATTCCGTGCAGTCCCGGTTACGACCCTTTGAACAAGGCGGAGTTCATTCGCGACGCCCTGTCTTCGCCGGCGTACCGCCGCGTTTACGGCGACGCGGAGTTAGCACGCTGGGCGGAACGTTGCGAATGCCCCGAAAACGACCGACTGTGCTCCGAAAGCGTGTGGCTGTATCAAACGACATTGCTCGCGGAACGCTCGGCCATGGATCAAATAGCGGAAGCCGTTCGGAAGATTCATGCCCACGCCGCGGCCTTGGCGTCGGCGTGATACTTGGGAAAGGAGTCGTTGTTTTCGGCCGGCAAGGGCACGGGCCGGGCAGGCTCGAATACAACGGCGGATCATCCAACGGTTGTCGAAGATAGCGAGGGTGTGCCATGTCCGAATCCCACGTTGTTTCCAGACGCGGATTCTTGACTTCGACATCGGGTGCCGCCGCGGGCTTGATACTCGCCAACGGCAACGGGCGTCGCGTCGCCGCATTCGAGAATGCGGGGGAGAAGTTGGCGCTGGAGGGCGGGCCGAAAGCGGTAACGCTGGTCCCAGAAAGCCGGCCGCGCTGGGGGGAACCGGAATTGCGGCACTTGGAGGAGATGCTTCGCCAAAGTTCCCTCTTCTATTGGGGCGGACCGCAGACGCAAAAGTTGACCGAACGCTTCCAAGAGATTTGTCCGGTCAAATACGTTCAGACGTGTTCCTCCGGAACGGCGGCCCTGCACATCGCGGTATCCGCTGCGGGCATCGGGCCGGGCGATGAGGTGATCACGACGCCCATTACGGACATCGGCACCGTCATCGGGGTCATCTACCAGCAGGCCGTCCCCGTATTCGCGGACCTAGGCGCTGATACGTTTAATCTCGATCCCGCGGATGTGGAACGCAGGATCACGCCGAAGACCAAGGCGATCATCGCCGTCCATTTGGCGGGCAATCCCTGCGACCTCGATGCCCTCAAGGCCCTCGCCGACCGGCATAATCTGATTTTGATTGAAGATTGCTGCCAAGCGTGGGGAGCGAAGTACCGCGGCCGACCGATCGGAACGGTGGGCCATTTCGCGTGCTTTTCGCTGCAAAATTCCAAGCACGTGACCTGCGGCGACGGCGGGGTGGTGGGAACCAACGACGAACGCTTCGGTCCGCTACTCCAAAAATTCGGCGACAAGGGGGGCGATCGGCGGAAATGGGGTGGGTTTGACGCCTTCGCCACCAACTACCGCATGAGCGAGCCCCAGGCGGCTGTGGCGGCCGCCCAGCTCACGCGTTTGGAATCCATCGTTACCGCTCGATCCCGCTTGGGCAACCTGCTTACGGAGCTTATCTCGGACGCCCCCGGCATCGTGCCGCACGGCGTGCGACCCGATGACCGCGCGGTGTACTGGTTCTACATGTTCCGTTTGAAGGACGGTGCGCTCCGTTGCAATCGCTCCCAATTCATCAAGGCGGCCGCCGCGGAAGGGGCCAACTTGGTCGGCGGCTACATCGCACAGCCCCTGTATCGAGAGCCGGTGTTCCTGAACCACGGCTTTTTCGCCGGCCGCTGGCCGATCAAGGAGCTGGGGCTCACCGACATGGACTTCAGCAAGCACTCCTGCCCCGAGGCGGAGGCGATCCTCACATCGTGCGTGCGCGTGCTGATCAACGAGAATATGACCGAGGAGTACATTCGGCAACTGGCGGCGGCCATCCGGAAAGTCGCCCGTTATTACGCGGCCTGAGAACTTTTTGCGCGGCGAAGAATGCCGGTTGAAGCTGCGGAGAAGCGGCCGGCGTGTCGGCGCAGTCGGAAATGGGTGTACGGCATTGTCGGATTTCAACGAAGCGAGGTGCGATCATGGAGAAGCAATTTTCCAACCGGCGGCAGTTCTTGGAAACGATCGGAGCGGCGGGAGCGGCCTCGATGCTTGGGGCGGCGGTCTGGGATGGCCGGCCGGTCGCCGCGGCCGAGACGGAAAAGCTCGCCATTGACGGCGGAACGCCGGTCCGCTCCGACACGCTGTCCGCCTCCCCGTACGGGCCGCAATTCTATGACGAAACGGAAGAGAACGAGCTGATCGACGTATTGCGATCACGGTCGCCTTTTCGCTGGTGGCACGGCAATTCCAAGGTCCTGGAATTCGAAGAGGCCTATGCCAAGCACATCGGCGCCAAATTCGCTCTCGGCGTAACGTCCGGAACGACGGCTCTGTTCACGGCCATGGCGGCGATGGAGGTGGGGCCGGGTGACGAGGTCATTCTGCCGGCTTGGACGTGGTACGCGGACTACGACGCGGTCGTCTTGGCCGGAGCCTTGCCGATCTTCGCCGAGATCGACGAATCGTTCAATATCGACCCCGAGGACATCGAGGCCAAAATCACGCCGCGGACCAAGGCGATCATCGCATGCCATCTCCAAGGCACGCCGGCCGATCTCGATCCCATCATGGAGATAGCGAAACGTCACAACATTTATGTTTTGGAGGACTGCGCGCAGTGTTGCGGCGGCAAATACAAGGGAAAGTACGTCGGCTCGATCGGCCACATCGCGATCAACAGCTTCCAGCTCAGCAAGACGATCACGGCGGGCGAAGGCGGAGCGGTCCTGACCAGCGATCCGGTGCTGTTCGAACGGGCCGTCCGTTTCCACGACGTAGGCTCCATCCGCTCTCCCTATAGCGAGGCCCTCAACGGCGGTTTGCTGGCCGCCTTCGCCGCGTGCAACTTTCGCATGAACGAATTCACGGGAGCGGTGCTGAAGGCGCAATTGACCAAACTGGAAACCATTTGCGAACGCGTTCGCAAGAACAATCGCGTGGTGCGAGAGGGCATCGCGGATCTGCCCGGCATCAAGCTGCGCAAATGGCCCGACGTGGAAGGCGACATCGGAGTCGGCGTATTTCTGGATCTGGGCAATCGGGAGAGGCGGGATCGGTTTTTGCGTGCGTTGCGGGCCGAGGGCATCGCGGCCGGCGGCCCGGCCGGTTCGGTGATCCTGCCGATCGACGGCCGCATCGAGAATAAAGTTACCGTCCACCCCGCTTGGCCCTCCTTCAATTCGCCGGAGGGCAAGGCCGTGGAATACGGCGCCAAATGCTGCCCGCGCACCATCGACATCATCGGACGCTTCGGAGGCGTCATCATCGATCCGAATTTCGATGAGGACGACTTGCAGGATATCATCAAGGCCGTTCGCAAGGTCTATCCGCGGATCGCCAAGGCGTGATCGCGATGCGACCTTCGATGCGGCCTCGGCTGATTCGGGCGAAGCTTCTTCCTCCACCGCACCGGGGCGGCGGAGCGGCTGCATGATGGAGCCGACCGAGCCCAAGATTCCGCGGATTTCAAAACAATCTCGAGTCAAGAGGAGAATAAGGTTATGCGTCGCGAACAACTTCCGGAAACCGCCGCACTGAATCGGCGCGGCGCTCTGAAACGGATGGCCGGTACGGCCGCAGCCGTCAGCCTGGCCACTCTAAGCTCATGCAAGAGGTCGGCTGACAAAGGGTCGGAGGTGCCGGTTCCCGATCTTGTGCCCGGCAGCGCCAAGGGGGCGAACGAGAGGATCGGCGTCGGCATTATCGGCTGCGGTCGCCGGAACGGGCAGTTGGCAATCGGCAAAGGCGGCCAGGGGAAGCCGCCCGAGTACGCCAAAATCGTGGCCGTCGCCGATTTCAATGCCAAGCGAGCGGGCCAATGGGCTGAGAAGTACGCTGCCCAGCCTTTTCAGGACTACCGCAAACTGCTGGAACTGAAGGAGGTGGAGGTCGTCGTCTACGCCACGCCCGAACATTGGCACTATTTGCCGTGTATTCATGCCTGCCAAGCGGGCAAGGATATTTACGGCGAGCAACCGCTCAGCCATACCGTCCGCGAGGGCCAAGTCATGGTCCAGGCGGTGCGCAAGTACCATCGCGTCTTTCAGACGGGCGAGCAGCAGCGATCGCATCCCAAGACGCGCAAGGCCGTGGAAATGATCCTCAACGGTTTTATCGGCAAGGTGCACACGGTGATCGGTTACAACTATCCCAGCCCGTGGGATTACCGATTTGCAGAAGAACCCGTGCCCGCCGATCTGGATTGGGACGCCTGGTGCGGCCAAAACGAGGTGGTTCCGTTCAATATCAATGCCTACGTGCCGCGGGTACCGTACAACCGTGAGAATTATCCGGCTGAACCCGCGGAGAAATCGGCCGTCGGTCCCGGCTGGATGTCTCTCCGGCCTTACTCCGGCGGCGAGCTGCTGAATTGGGGCTGCCATGGGTTGAGCATGGTGATGTGGGGGTTGGGCATGGATGACAGCGGTCCTGTTGAAGTCTGGGTGGAACCCGAGGAAAAGCTGGCGGCGCTCACCTACGAACAGCCCGAGAACCGCGAACGCGGCGATCAGCTCATGAGTTCGCCGGTCGTCCACTACCGCTTCGCCAACGACGTGATTCTCAAGCTCGAAAGCACCGAGTCCCGATTGGGCGGGGGCGGCACGTTCATCGGTGACAAAGGCAAAATCACCGTCTTCCGCGACGGCTACGAATGCGATCCCCCCGAACTCGATCAGCAACCCTTGCCGTCGGACGCGGTGCGCGTCTATGAAAGCGACAACCACATGCACAACTTCTACGAGTGCGTGAAGTCGCGCAAGGACCCCATCATGAAGGTGGAATACGGTCATCGCGTGGCGACGCTCTGCCACTTGGGAAACATTGCGCGATGGCTGGGACGCCGGTTGAAATGGGATCCCGAAAAGGAAATCTTCCCGGACGACGACGATGCCAATGCGTTGTTGGATTGCCCCAAGCGGAAGGGCTATGAGTTGCCCGAATCGGTTTGAAGGGCGGCATGCAACATCCGCGAGCGACGGGGCGAAGCAACGGCGGCGAAACAGGTTTGAAGTCCGGAAGGAAAGGCTGTCGGGAATGAGAAATCACTTTATCTTGGGGCTTGCGGCCGGTTTGATGCTCCCTTTTCTCGTGGGCTGTCCTCAGGCTGGGAACTCGACCGGTGAAGGCGATCAGACGTCCACAGCTTCGGCCTCTCCCGACCAGTCTCCCAAATCGGCTCCGGAAGCAACAGGTACGGTTCGGCCGGTGAAGATAGAGTGGCAGGCGGGGGTGCATCGGCTGGGAGCGGGGCCGGTTCCCGGTACCTCGTCGGTCGTCGTGGTCCATGAGAGGCCGCTGCTTTTCACGCGAGAATTGTCTCAGCAGGTTGAGGGCGGCGGCTCGGCCGAGGGATTGATCGCCAAGCTCGCCAGTATCCTGGAAGCGGGCGGAACGGACCTTTCGCAGCTAGTACGGTTGAACGTGTACGGCGTGTCCCAGGAGGAAGTGGAGACGTTTGTCTCTCAGCTTCCCAAGTTGTTGCCGGACGGGTGCGCGCCGGTTGTAACCGCCGTGGTGACGCCCCACCCAGATCCCATGGAAAAGGTGGCGATCGACGCTATTGCCGCGGTGGTGGGCGAGGCGGACGCGGTCACGGTGAAATCCATCCCACCGCGGCCGGACCACGTGGGGCCGGCGGACTATTCTCTGGCGCCGACCGGCAGGCTGGTGTTCCTCTCCGGCCGGCCGGAAAAGGGCGAGATGGCCGAAGCCGTCCAGGCCTCGATCCAAGGGCAACTCGCGCTGGCCGCCGAGCTGGGTTGCCAACCCGCGGACATCGTTCAGATCCGGGTTTTTTTGGCCAAGATGGAAGATGTCCCGACTGCGTTCGAAGCAATTCGGGCGGCCTTTTCGGAGGGACCGATCCCTCCCGTCAGCTTTGCCGTTTGGATCGCCTCCGCCCCGGTCGAGATCGAAATGATCGCCTGCCGACCTCAAGCCGCGGATAACGACGGCGAGGGCACGGAACCGGTCCGCTTCTACAATTCCCCCGATGTCAAGCCGTCGCCCAATTTCAGCCGTGCGGCGGTGGTGAATAGTCCCACGCTGATTTTCACGGCAGGGTTTCTCGCCCGAGAAGATGGGGACGGGACGCGACAGACGCGAGACGTCTTCTCTCAATTGACCGAGGCGTTGGGATCGGCCGGCAGCGATCTCCGTCATGGAGCAAAGGCCCATTACTTCGTATCCGACGACGACGCATCGAAGGCCCTGGATGTGTTGCGCAAGGAATACCTCGATCCGGCGCGACCGCCGGCTGCTTCCAAGGCGATGGTCCACGGCCTGGGCAGATCGGGACGCGGCGTTTGCATCGATTGGATCGCGGTTCCCGCCGATCCTTGAGGTCTCGGTTCTCATTTCCGTTACGAAAAGAGGCGGACGCCGCCGGGCTGAGATGGGCCGCGGCGGCGTGTTGTCGTTTGTGAACATCTCATCCCACACGTTGTCCGGCTGAAACACCTCGTCGCAGGCTTCGCATGTCGGTTTTTTCGAAAAGACCGGTTGAGACAGGTTAGAGAAGCCTGTTTTGCCACGGCGAGGGCTTATTTTTGCCTTTGGAACGGGATGTGCACCCGTCCTTAGTCCCGTTGCCCCATGCCGGCCGCAGGCTCACTCGATGGCCGCGCCGATCGCGCGGCGGCTGAACTCGGCATGTTCGTCGCGGCCGGCGAGAGCCGCCTGCGGACGAGTACGGGCGGCGCGGGTGTTAGCGAAAAAGGATGGGCTTCGATCGCGGAACGGCCCCAGTCTATTGCGGAGATTGATGACAATGCAGCCGATTCGTTCTCGAATGTACCGGCGACACAGCCGGCGAGGGATGTTGAGCTTTGAGTGGATCCTCTTGATTTCGATTCTGGTGATCGGCATCATTGGCGGATTGGCGGCGGTGCGTAATGCGTTGCTGAGCGAATTGAACGACTTGGCGCAGGCCGTGGAGGCCATCAATGTTTGCGGCACTTCCGATCCCTCCGCTTGCCCGTCCGACGATCCGTGGTGGACGCCGCCGGGACCGTGAGCGTTCGGTTCGGCTTACTCCGGGAGTCGGGGGCCGACGGATCGGGGCCGAATGTCCGGTGATGGAGAGGTGACGGTCGATGACGGGGCACATCCACCGGCACGAATCCGCGCGTTCTACCGACGCTCCCCGAAGAGAGCCTCGTACGGCGTCCGAGGAGGGCGGAGTGCGTCTTCACCGGCGTCTCGCGGTCGCGGTCGTGGTGGCGACGGCGCTCATTCTCTGCATCATCACGCATGGTTACTGGCTGCCGTCGGCGGCGGAACCGCTTCTTGCCCGCCCGATTCCGCCGGATTTCGCCCCATCGGCAATTTGGCTCCATAGCGGCGACGGCCATTCCCTGCCCGGCCAAGATACGCTGAACCTTCTGGCGAATCTTCAGCACCGCTATTCGGCGGAAATCCTCGTCACCGTGGGACGCCGCAGCCGGGTTGTCGAGATCGGCGCGTTGCCGCCGATGGATGAACTCATCCGCCGGGCGGCTTCGCGTCGCGGCATTCCGGCGGATCGCGTGGTCGGGGTTCCGTACCAAGGGGCGCAGCTTTGGGACGCCGCCGACTGGATACAGGGCTATTTGAAGCGGCATCCGCAAGCCCAAGTGCTGTTCCTATGTGAGAACTTCGCCGGCGCTTCGGTGGAGCGCGTGTTCGATTCGGCCTTCGACGGCGATTGTCGCGGCCGAGTGGCAGTGTTAGGGGTTCCCGATCGGCGATTCGACGCCGCGCGGTGGTGGCGGACGCGTGCCGGCGTCAAGGCCTTGATGAACGGCTACTTGTTCGGAGTGCACGGCTTGTTGCAGCCGCATCCGCCGGATCCTCCCGAGCTTACGTTGGAACAGCTTATGGATCGCTTCGCTCGACCCGACGGAGGCGTGCCGTGATACGGTCGAGAAGGCTCGGTTGCGGAATCGCGTCGGTGCTGTTGGTGACGGCGCTGTTCCTTGTCATCCAGCCGCCGGTCCTGCGGTCCGCGGCCCGGTTCTTGGATGTGGGCGGCCCGCCGCATCCCGCCGACTATGCCATGGTCTTGGGCGGCGGGATCGAGACCCGGCCTTTCGCGGCCGCCGCGTTGCTGCGTCACGGTTGGGTCCGGGGCATCCTGATTTCCGAACTGCCGCTCTGGGAAGATCGCGAGGATGCAATTCTGCCGCCGGAACACGACATTACACGGAAGATTCTGACGATCCTCGGCGTGCCGGACGATGCCGTCATTCTGCTCCGCGGCGACCATGCCTCGACGTTCGACGAGATCCTGTCACTGCGGGATTTTCTCCGCGATCATCCTGAGACTACCGTTCTGGTTGTGACCGACGCCCTTCATACCCGGCGAACGGCGTGGAGCGTGCGCCGAGCTTTGGGACCCGACGCGAAGCGCGTAGGATTCGTCTCCGCCGTGGGAGACGGATTCGATACCCACGATTGGTGGCTCTATCCGGAGGGGTTTTACTTCGTGCTGAGCGAATACCTCAAACTCGCGTTCTACCTGTTTCGCTACATCGATCGCGTGACGTTTGCGGCCGCCGGCGCCCTCGTCTCGGTGGTCGTCGCATTAGCACTCATCTTGGCGGTCCGTCGCGTCCGCGGTTCCTCGGCCGGGAAGACGCACGGCTGAGGATATTCCTGCCCGGGTAAAGTCCGCCTTGTCTCGCCCGTTCGCTCGCGCCCGGTGAGGGCGGAACGCCTTCTCCGGTCGCTTGCTGGAAAATCACCGTGCCGCTGTTCACGGGAACACGCACTGTGTTAGAATATGGGTGGTAATCGACTATTAGCATGGAGGGGTTACCGGCTGGCAGGTCGTGCCCGCCCGAAGTAGGGGGCAATCAGGCAACGCAGGGAGAAATCGCCATGTCGTCGCAAGAGCATACGGCGCAAGTCGGACGAAGAATTCGGGTCCTGTTGGCGGACGATCACGGTATGGTCCGAGTCGGCCTGAAGGCCATGCTGGCGGGAACGGAGATCGACATCGTGGCCGAGGTCGAGAGCGGCGAGGAGGCCGTTCGCTATGCTTTGGAGAACGATATCGACGTCGTTTTGCTGGATGTGCGGATGCCCAACGGCGACGGGTTGTATGCCCTGGGACGCATCAAGTTGGAAAGGCAGAGCCTCCCGATCTTGATGCTTTCCACGTTCGATAACCCGACCTACGTGGCCCGCTCGGTAGCCTTGGGGGCCAACGGCTACCTTTTGAAGAGCTGTTCGCGCGACGAGCTGGTGCGCGCGATTCGCGCTGCGGCAAACGGCGAAAACGTCTGGACCCGAGAGGAGCTGCGCCGCGTCACCGGGGCCTTGGCCACGCCGCGATTGGGCACGGAAGTGGACGTTCCGCTTACGCACCGCGAGAGCGAGGTCCTCAAGCAATTGGCCTTGGGGCTGACGAACAAAGAAATCGCCACGCAACTGAACATCAGCTATGAGACCGTCAAGGAACACGTTCAGCACATCTTGCGCAAAATCGGCGTCGCGGATCGCACGCAAGCGGCCGTCTGGGCGGTGCGGAACAAACTGGTTTGACGGCGTCTTGCCGATTCTTCGTAACCCCCCGTAAGCCCCGACTTTTCCGCATAGACTGCATCCGGTTTGCCCGCCATCCTCTCGGATGAGCGATCGTCCGCTGCCTCGGCCGGCTCGTCGCTCCGCTCGTCTCCTCGCTCTGTAAGCCATACTTGAGTAACCCGCCGGAGGCGAAGTATCATCCTTCGCCTATTTCCGGAGATGCCGCCCCTGTCCGGCAATCGGGCGGCGTAGGGATCGTCCACCGGATTGCGGCAGCCTCCAATCGAACAGGACCCATTATGAGTACCTCGCACGAAGTTTCGAATGACGCGATGCTCGAAGCCGCGGTCGGACCGCCGCCGGGGCGGAACACGGCCGATTGGCCGCCGCAAAGCTGTAATCCCAACGGATCCGAAAGATCGCGGGACGGCGGGCTTGGTGAGGTCTCCCAGGGTCATAGCCAAGGGCAAGATCAGACGTGCGTCCCTCCACCCGTTCCCGTCGTCGAAATCTTAGGCCTGCCCATCGCGCGGCTGGCATTTGAAGAAGCCGTCGCCTTGGTGGAGCAACTGATCGATTTGGGCAGGCCGAGCTACTTCATCACTGCCAATCTGCACTACGCCCGGCTGTGTCGGCGGAATCGGGAGCTGGCTGAGGTCAACCGCCGCGCTGCATTCTTGGTTGCGGACGGGATGCCGCTGGTCTGGTGGTCGCGTTGGCGGGGAACGCCTTTGCCGGAACGGGTGACGGGGGCGGACCTGGTGTGGGCGCTATCGGAATTGGCGGCGCGGCGTCGGTACCGCCTCTTCCTTCTTGGCGGGCGACCGGGGGTGGCGGATCGGGCTGCCGACGTGTTTTGCGGGCGATTTCCCGGGCTGTCCATTTGCGGCACGGCCGCTCCCCAGCTCGATTGCCTCAGCCGTGACGAAGAACGAGGATTGCTGGAAACCATCGCCGAAAGCGGGGCGCAGCTACTTCTTGCAGCCCTTGGCCAACCGAAGGGAGAACTGTGGCTGGCCCGTAATCACGGTCGATGGGGCAACGCCGTGGCAGTACAAATCGGCGCGTCGTTGGACTTCATCGCGGGCACCCTTCGCCGCGCACCGCCGGTTTGGCAAAGGTCGGGGTTGGAGTGGGCGTACCGCCTCATGACGGAACCGCGACGGCTGCTGCCTCGTTACGCCGCCGACGCCTGGTTTCTCATGGGAGAGGCCCGCCAGGGGGCA